>Ga0058697_10000662_pt1 | contig 14198 bp, 14 predicted proteins | sample AgamicAsMae_FD_66619 | JGI IMG/M metagenome (GOLD analysis project Ga0058697, IMG submission 66619) | Agave microbial communities from Guanajuato, Mexico - As.Ma.e | ecosystem: Host-associated > Plants > Phyllosphere > Phylloplane/Leaf | place: Guanajuato, Mexico | collected 2012-06-04
ACGATTGGCAAGGCCTCCAGATTTCGCTCGATAGAACGCTGGCCTTGATAGACAGTATATGCTTCTTCGAGACGACGCAGAAGGTCATTTCTCTTGACGATATGTTGATCCAGCTCAAGCCATCGGCGGCACATCAGCACACTCTCGACGTTTCCAATGCCCAGCTCTTGGATGAAGTCCTTGATCTTTTCTTCTGACTGCAACTCTGGCGGGACGCCGGACAAACGGATGGTGCGATCGGTGATTGTGGTCTGGGTGCCCAAGTATTCTTGGCGGACTTCGATGATCTTGCGTGTCTCGGAGGTGATGAGGTATAGAGCGATGCCGGTAAACACATAGGCAAAGACGGGATACATCCACAGGTAATCTGTCTCGACCTCAGGCATCCACGGAGCCGAATGGTTCAGGGGCATCAACGATTCGCTTCTCTTTCGCAACTCGTAATCGAAGTCGTAGTCAGGTACGAACGGCAGGGTCGAGTTCCTGTGTTTCTTGTCATCGTCGGGGTAGCTGTCGTGGACGGGCTTGATGACGACCAGTGAGAAGAACAGGGTGATGGACAGAAACTTGATGGCCAGTTTGAAGAAGCGGAGAAAGACGTAGGCATCCAGTCCAGCCGAGGCGAGCACTTGTTGTTCGGTAATACGCCATAGCGGCAGCATCCATCCAAAGAGACTGTTGGGTAGTTCGGGCAGAGCAGAGGCCTGGTCCTTGGACTTCTTCCTCGCTGCATACAGACCATCCCACCGCGGCCGCAGTACGCAAAACGACAAAAAGGCCAGTACTCCAAGCGCTACCGACAGCTCGATCTGGAGCGTCGTCGACCGTTGCTTTCCTCTGACATTATTCGGATCGTCCTTGCCTCCAGACGTGAAAAAATCCATTGCTGCAAGGGCAGTCGTAGGTAAACAATGGAAAGTGCAACTCTACTTCTCCAGAAACAATCAACCTTGAAGGCAACTTCAGGCGTCATCGCGTGCACAGATCAGACAGCGGCCTGACTCTCACCGCCAGAGCATCAATGTTTCGTCTCGGAAACTGTCCGCCTGATCGAACCGTTCTCGTCCTCCTAGGAATTCCTGAATATTAACAAGACCCATACAGTCTACCCAAGTCTTCTCTTCTGAACCCTCATACTGAAAAGAATATCACAGGAAAACGCTGCGTGTGCACCACTACCCCTATTCACCTCCGGAACTCACCATTCCATGAGTGCCACCCGTTCCATTCGTTCCGTTTGTTCCATTCGTCCCACCGTGCTTATCCTCATCTGTCTTCTTCCTCTCCGCGACCTTGTCCAGCAGAGCCTCCCGTTCGCAATCGTGACACTTCTTCACTTCCGCAGGTACATAGGGCTCGCCGTTGTGAGTCAAACTTTCCTGTTCGTTTTGCTCGTCATCCTAAGAGTCGCAAGGGTTGTCGAAAGTCTGGGCTGCGGAGCATCTGATGACCTGCTTCTTCGTGTGCCGGCAAAGGATCCAATGTACTTTGCGCCATGTGCACATCTCTGTATCGAAGTGAGGTTTGTGTTGCGCTGCTTGTTTGATAGAATCGTTCGCGAGTCGATAGCCGGACGTGCTAGTAAACAGCCGTTGCTCATACGAAGTGCTCCTCTCAAAGAACACTGCTTGCGGGCTTGTTTCGTTGAAAGACAGCTAGATGGAGTGGTTGTTTGCGGGCAATTGACCGGGTGAACAGATAATTAATAGAAGATTGGCCGATGGGGAAGTATGCCGATGAAAAGGAGCTGATTGATAATGTTTGCAATGGAAGTTGATTTTCGAAGATAGATTGCAGTCCGACTACAGGCCAACACTCAGTGCTCCTCTCAAAGCCCCTCATTTATGGAAAGAACCATGCAGCCGTCGTTGCCATGTCCGGCAACACCCAAGAACGCCCTACTGCAACAAACATAATGTACCAGATGGTATAGAACAAGATCTTTTTACCCCGTCAATCAACAAACGCCCCTAATGACAGACTCCGAGAGACCCAATGTAGAAATACGAAATGTGTATCCCGAAGGACATTTTTATCTCCAGACAGTCTTGGCTGAAGGTACATCCTTCCTCGCGGCCATGCTCTGTGTGCGAATAGGAGCCACACGCATGCTTCCACCGCCAATGGTGCTCTCTCGAGATACACTGCGTAGATTGGCAATGCTAGGGGCATTCTTCACCACTGGGGCAGAACGTGGACTCAATACATTGGTCGCCTCGCCTTTCTCGCTCTTAACCATTCGGCGGGCATGACTTGCTGTAAAGAGATTGTTCTCGTTGGATGAATTTGGTGAACCACTTGTCTGAGCTGCGGGGCTGCGTCTGCGGTGTCTATTTGAGCCGGTGGACGTGCGCCTTCTTATGGCAGACTGGATCTGTAGAGCTGAGTCTTGAAGTGATCTTGTCGGGTCGTCGTTGTCTGATGCGCTGCTACCAGTTTGATCATCACTAGCAAACTCTGCAGCCTTCTGAAGACGAATCGGAATGGGTGATCTCTTTGGTTGGAACGTGCTGTTAGCTTCGATCTCGCGCAAAGGAGAAAGGTTCTCGGACGCTGCAGATGCAAGATTGGATAGTGCTGGCATCACAGGTGATCCATCACCCTTCTTCAGGAATCCTGCTTGGAAGCGGCTGTTCCTCGAGCGGAGCTCTGATGATGGTACTGGTGGAGGAGGAATAGGACTCGAGTCGAGGGTGTCAGAATTTTCACCCAGTTGATACTGCGAGGCAGCGGACTGTGACATGTCAGGCTCGTTAAACGAAGAATCCAGTCCTGGTGGCGTTGGTTGGAATTCTTCCAGCTTGCCATCTTCTGTATCATCCCGCCATCGTACGCCACGCCTTGCAGCCTTGGCTGGTGATGATGACTTCTTCTTAGGAGTACCGCCGCCATTGAAAGCCACGGATTTCCTAGGGGCTACCAACTTCCTTCGCCTCGGTGAAGCTGGAACTGATCCCATGTTAGGAGACTGTCTGAACTGTGGAGGGACTATGCTCGGGCGAATTTTTGCTTTTATCGGAGAAGGCCCAGCGAGATTGATAGCCTTCTTCTTCTTCGGTGTCCCTGACTTGGTCGGTGGTACTGCTTCGATAATTGCAAGACCGCCATCGGGTCGGATGACTTGTGAAGTCGCTTCTGTGCACGCATTGAGCAGCTTGGTGAGGACATTCTTGGCTGCTTTGACAGCTTCTTCCTCGTCCATCTGCATGATTTGACCTAAAATAGCGATGGTCTCAAAGTGTGCTTGTAGCAAGACTTGTACAAGGGCGGCATCGCCAGTCTTTTCTTGATCGAGAACGGCTGATTGCGCTTCTCTCTCTGCTCTGCTACGCAGCACCTCAACCTCTTGCTTCAAGCTCGCGATTGCAGGAGACGTCATAGATGTTGAGCCGTCAACTTCCTGCACCTGACGGATGCCATTCTGCAGGGCGGTATCCAAGGTACGCTCCCAATTTGCCTTGGCGAGGCGCTTGTGATAATGCTGTCTGCTCCCCTCGAGCTCTGCGACTATGCCTAGGGCAGTTTTGCGCATGGCGACCAAGCTAAGCGGTGGTTCCTCATCCTCACGGTTTTCGACTACCTGGTCAAAACTACCAATCCAGGCAGAGATGAGGCCAATTCTACGTTCAATCTGTCGCAGGCGCTTTACATTGTTGATGTGCTCCTTGCGGTCATCACCTGAGTGGTCGTATGCTGCACGAATCCTGGCAAGAGCTTCCTTCAGTAGTGCGCTCCTCTTGTCGTCGGTCTTTTTGAATTTGGCAAAGGCGAGCGATTCAAACTCCTTGTGTTGGGCTTGTAGATCCTTGATAAGAGCCATTTGCTCATCGATTTTCTTGAGATAGTCCTTGACGTGGCGGTCGACATTAAAGACGTTACGAACAGCTTTGGTTTGGATATTCTTGGCTCTGTTGGCGTAACGCAAGGTGTTTTGTGTTTCGTCGAAATGAACAGAACTTGGACTGACGCAGACAATCATGACGGTTCTGCAGTTTCCGCCCAGACTGAATTTGAGCAGACGGGTGAGTTTGCTGTTGCGGTAGGGCACGTGGTTCTTCTTCTTTGGATCGCAAAGAGCATTGATACATGATCCCAGAGACAGTAGAGACTTGTTGATATTGGCACCTTCGAGCAAGCGCTCACCACGGTTCTTTGTCGCCGAAGCTCTTTCTGATCCAGCCAAATCGATAATAGAAAGGGTTGCAAATGTGGTGGGTTCCGAGTGGCCGGCATTGCGATCCTTTTGGGCGACGTTGATTTGCAAGACGGCGTGAGATCTGGACGATGTTGCGTTGGCTTCGGTGGGTGACTGAGTGCGGTTCTCGTTTCCTCGAATGAGCATGTCCATGACTTCGTTTACCTGGGTGGGTGTTAGCCAAGAGGGTGAGATGATTACAGGTGGATTGCACACACGTTCTGGGGGCGGTGTGAGGTGAGGCCTGCGACTGACACAGCCTGGTTGGCGTCCTCGCGCAACATCAAGCCCTGGCCTCGTTTGGTCACCTCGCCGACGGGGATGAGCAAGTCGCGGATTGTCTCGTTATAGATCTCGAGATATGAAAGGGTGACCTCGGTCTGCTTCTCCTCCTGCATTTCGCCAATTCTCTCAAACATCTCTTGCATGGTTAGGAAGATGATACCGGGTTGTTGCGCTGTCCCGCTGCTCAACATGTCAGTGTGTGCGCCGGATGCTCTTTCTATGTGGCTACGTACGTGATGGTGTGTGTTTTTCCGCAGCCGGTGGCGCCGTAGGCAAAGACGGTGGCATTGTAGCCGTCGAAGACGCTGTCGAGGAGGTTCTTGGTAGTGGCTTCGTAGACTTCGGCTTGGGTGGTGTTGTCGTCAAAGACTCGATCGAAGGTGAAGGGTTGGTCCTTGGTCCTCTTTCCACCCATGCCTGGTCGCAAACGTCCTTGGGTACTCGAGTCTTCCGGGTCGAAGATCCTGAGGAGCCTGTTAGTATTTTGGGCGAACAAATGCCGGACTTTGGGCATACAAGCATTTCTCATCCATGACTTTGATGACGGATCTGATGCCCTTGCCGGCATGGCGTTGGACAGGTGCGGCGGCCAGAGATCCATCGCCGAGAAAGAGCGGACCATCGTCGACGCGGGTCAGTTGTGCAGCCTCTCGGATAGTAAAAGGTCGGACGCGAACGGCGACGGTGATGGACGAGGCACCGTCAATTGCGCCGGCGGCCATGTTTGCGTCGTGGGAAGGGTGACTCGGAGAGTCGTATACGGCAGGAAAGCAGCAGTGCGCAAACAAGACGATGAAGGGAATAGGTCGACAGCCACCGGGGCGTGTCGTTGTATGAATTGGCTAATTCTGTTTGGATGTTGTTTTTCAGCTCCCTCGAATCTGGGTGTAACGTCAACAAATGCATGTGCTCTTTCTTTGTTTGCTCTTTCCCTAAACTGGAAATGTGGGGGGAAACAGCTTTAGCCCAGGCCCCCGATCATCATCTTACAGACATTCACTCTTCACACATTCGACACACCCGCGTGTTGTCGTTACACGACCGTTTCGTTCTCGCCGGAGTACCGTCTAACTCAAGCCCGCATGACAGTGTGTGCACTGAAGGCTCTATTGCAAAACATTTGGGTACCGGTATACCGTGGGATCTACTAGGCAAGCATACCAAGCATTCGACTTCGTGCTCGTACAGAGACGCTATCAGCAGAATCAATCTTGATTCTAGAGCAGAATCATAGTAACGGGCGAGGAGACAATGGCACGCCTGCCTCGACATTGGAAACAAGTCACAAGAGCACACGGTGGAGAGTTAAAAGTGTAGACTGCTCAGCAGCGATCAAATGGTTATACGGCAAGTTTGAATCATGTCTTTTGCATGTGCCTCCATTAGAGTGATCTTGCTCTTTCGAGTCTGAGAGATAGGCCTTGGTGACAAAATTTTGATCTTTTGTTTGTGGGTTTTGTGCATGGATTACATAACACAAGGTATCTTTTTGCTTGAACCATGTCCCACCTGCCCTGCGCCAGCGACCTTGACAAAGAATTCTCTTCATTCAACTCCCCGCTTGCCTCTTTTGGTGTGTGTAGTCGTGAGAAGAAGCGAAAGCATTTATCGGACAATACCCTCGAATCTGTTCTTGAACCACTTGACGGTCTCGGCCTGGTTGATGCGGTGAGAGGCACCAACCTTGGTCTTGCAACGGCGGCGACGAGCGACACGCTCACCGGGACGCTCCCTGAAATGGCTGTCAGTACTTGTGACTGAGGTTTGGAGGTTGAGATGTAACTTACATGCAGCAGTAGAAGTCCATACCGTAGATACCGATACCAGGGTCGTACTTGATACCGAGATCGATGTGCTCGTTGATACCGAAACCGAAGTTGCCGGTCTCAGAGAAGTTGCGCTTGCGGAGCTCGTACTCCTTGACCTTAAGACCACGCTCGATGATCTCCTCAGCCTTGGGGCCACGGACGGTGACGTGGACAGCGATCTTCTCGTTACGGCGGATACCGAAGGTACGGACAGTGTAGCGGGCCTTGGAGTAGACGGGGGTCTGACCAGACAGCTGCTCGAGAACCTTGGCGGCACGAGTAAGTCTGTCACCAGACTCACCAACCGAGATGTTCAGGACGAGCTTGGAGATGCGGAGCTCGCGCATGGGGTTGCCCGACTTGTCCTTGCCGGCATTGTCGCCGGAGTTCTGGTCGGCCTGCTGCTTGGAGTTCTGTCCGATAGCCTGCACAGAAGCGTGTTAGGGTATGTGTTCATCCATTTATGTTTGATCCACAGGCTAGGGAGAGGGCAGGCCTGCATCTGTCGACGACAACGACGACGACGATTGGTGATGTTGGTAGGCGTGCGAACGTCGAGGTGGATGTGGGTGTGGGTGTTTCCATCTTTTCGCTCTTTTTTCTTCTTCATCCACATCCGAATCGCGTGAGGGCGGTGCGAGCATCGAGAGCAAGCAGGGCGAGGCGCAGATCGTCGTCGTCGTTGATATCGTAGGTGCAGTCTGTGGCTCCCTGCCGTGAAGACAGAAGTGTGCTCACCATTTTGTCGTAGTTGGGCGATGTGTCGAAGAAGTCAAAGTCGCTGGCTGCAAGACGAAATCTCGAGCAAAGCGCCCGACCTGAATTCGCGAACCGCCTCTCCGTGTGCGACACGTGATCTAGCTTGGCAAAACTCTGCACAGACCATGGTCTACCTGGTAGTCGAGCTCAAGACTCAAGAGCATGGTCTACTGCTCATTCACCGCATGGTCTACTGCTCATTCACCTTGCAAGACTGTTCTGGCCTTGTTACGGAGCGTGTGAGCCATGTAAAGGTGTAGCTCATGTCTATCGCCAAGTCCCATGTTCAGGTGTTAGTGTTAGGCTCACGTCCAGGGTTGGGTACAATCTATGATCGAATGTTGACACGGCTACGCGGACTCAAGTATCTATTCTATACACACGAGTGTATCACTCCAAGACATAGATCATGTCACAGGTTTCTCAGCATGGTCCGGACAGGATGACCAACTCGAGCGATGCACTGATATGGAAACGGAGTTTGGAGGCTTTCCTCCGCTCGGCCATGCGTAGCCGATAGCGGGCGTTCTCCACCTTTGACGGACAGTGAGCGGCCGTCAGCCGGGACTTGTTCAAGACGCCGTGAAACATCTTCTCTGCTGTTCATACCATACTATCACACGACAAGATGGCGGCAGCAATCAAGGCTCTCAATGCGAAGATTCGCTCAAACCCCTACACCGACTACCTGTGCTCGACCCGTGAGTCTCCATTTGAGAACGAGATGCTGCCATTGCGCCGCGCCTGGACAGACATGCGCTCGACCGTCGCTCACCATAGCAATCGTATACTGACTCGAATGCCTCTGTACAGACTTCTGGGGTCCCGCATCCAACTTTGGTATCCCTCTCGCTGCCGTCATGGACACACAAAAGGACCCCGAAATGTAATTCACCCAATGCGATAGCATGCTACGCCGCGCCAAATATGTTGAAAGAGCTTGGGACTAATACACACGCGACACAGTATCTCGGGATCGATGACCGCCGCTCTCTGCGGTTACTCTGCCACCTTCATGCGCTACGCCTTCGCCGTCACTCCCGTAAACTACCTCCTCTTCGGCTGCCATTTCGTCAACTTCGGTGCACAAGTTACTCAGGGATACAGATACCTTAACTACTGGAAGTACGTCAACCATATCCCATCGCTGCATGTCGCTGCATAGATCAATGCTGACTTATGCTTTCCAGCTTTGGCGGTAAGGAGTTGAGAGACAAGGCCACACAAGAAGCTTCCCACATCGCCAGCCAGGCCAAGGCTGCCGCTCACAAGGTTGAGGGCAAGGCCAAGGAAGTTGCCAACAAGGTCACCAGCTCATAATGTACCAACGTCTTCTTTTCGAAACCAATCATGTCACGATACGTAGCGGATGTGATGCCTCGCTCCCACTTGGCATATTGTCATACTCGAAATGGTCTCTATACTCATCACAGAGACCGGATCCTTCCCATATCCGAAACTGGCTCTGTTCTAGGTTCCATATCAATAAAGAACGAGCAAAATCATACAAGGTTCTCCTTTTTTGATGTCACGCTTCTTCGAACCAAATTTCTTGCCAATTGAACCTGCTTCTACGAACTTGACTACCCTTGGCCATCACCAGACTACATACTTCAAGGTTTAAGTGAACTACGGCGTGGTTTGGAGTCACTTGGTAAGATGATCTGAGAATATGTATTCCCTGTGTTTGTGCGATCAGTACGCTAGAGCATGCAATGTTACCAAGAGCTGTTGACAATATAGTCTGGTAGTGAGCATGTGTTTGAGACCCGATTGCAATTCGTTCTGTTATCATATGTCCCAATTTGGGTCTGATTCGCTCTGTGACGGTTGAGGAAGGTCGGCCAAGTCACGTGCTACTACTATATTGGCAACCTCTTGAGATCGTCCATGATTCTCAAACTGGATACAATAGCCATCGCCATGCATCTCTCAGCTCTTGTTATCGCCTCTCTGGCCTCTGTGTGTCTCTCGGCTCCTAGTGCGAATGTGGAACAGCAACCAATTGGTGCTTCGGAGCCCAACAGCATTCGCTCAACATGGACCAAGGAATTGATTTCGCTCCACCGTCATCTCATCTCGACTGAATCCATCAGCGGCAACGAGTATGATGTTGGAAAGTGGCTGTCTGATTATCTGAAACATGACGGTTGGACGATTGAGACGCAGAAGGTGAACAACGATAGCTCTCGTCTCAACATTCTCGCCTACCCGGGCAAGGTTCGCAATGCCGACCTACTCGTCTCCAGTCATATCGATACTGTACCTCCATTCTATCCTTACAAGATATACACCAACGACTCCGAGACTATCATCTCGGGACGCGGCAGTGTGGATGCCAAAGCATCGGTCGCTGCCCAGATCATCGCTACCAAGAAGCTTTTGGCCGAGAAGAAGCTGAAGCCCGACGATGTTGCTCTTCTTTACGTTGTTGGTGAAGAAGTTCACGGCGATGGTATGCGTGCTGCCAATGCATTGGAACTGACACCTAAGGCTATCATCTTTGGTGAGCCCACTGAGGGCAAGCTTGCAACGTGAGTGGAACGTAGCTATGATCTCAGCGGCCGATACTAATTTTGCTCTGATAGTGGTCACAAGGGAATGCTGGGCTTTACTCTGAATGCTTTTGGAAAGGCAGCACATAGTGGTTACCCATGGCTTGGTCGCAGTGCCAACGAGGTCCTCGTTCAATCGCTTTCTGCATTGATGCAGCTCAGTCTCGAGCTTCCCAAGAGCGACAAGTACGGTTCCACTACCATCAACATTGGCAAGATTGAAGGAGGCGTCGCAGGCAACGTTGTCGCTCAAAACGCCAGCGCCCAAATCGCCATCAGAATCGCCGCCGGAACACCAGACGAAATTGGCAAGCGTGTGCACAAGGCCATCAAGTCTGCCACTGACGAGTTCAAGACACCCGGTCATGAGGACGAAGACATGTTTGAGATCGTATTCGCAAGCAAAGGATACGCACCCGTTGACATCGATCACGATGTCGATGGGTTCGGCACAATCACGGTCAACTACGGTACTGATATCCCCAACCTCGACAAGCTCGATGGACAGAAGAGATATTTGTATGGACCTGGATCGATCCTCGTCGCTCATTCGGACCACGAAGCCATCAGGCTCAGCGATCTGGAAACTGCAGTGCAGGATTACGAAAAGCTAATCCTGCATAGCTTGTCATAGAGTTTGGACGAAACAGTTGAGTGTGAGGGCATGACTAGGGAAATTTGGAAGCGAAGGAAGTTACGATGTATAAGAAAAACAGACGGGCTGGTATACGCAAAGCTAATCTTAGGTGCGGTGTAGGGCTGCAAAGAGAATTCTAGCCCGGGGAGGAATCTCCGGCAGGAAGGATCGAGGACAAGACGAAAAGGACCGGAATAGACGGGTGTCCGGCAACAGCTACTCTAATATGTTGCGCGATGGATGCGGGCGGGACAGGGTGTACGAGAGTGGTATGCAAGGCAACAAGGCATTACCTGTTTTTTCACGAGTCGAGTGCAGCAGTCGAGACGTAATTTGACCAAGTTTTTATCGAGTTTTGATGGGCCCATCTGGCTTGGAAGGCAGAGCGTTACGATATTAGGTTGTTCTGCTGACGACGCGCGTTCCTGGGCGAAAGCTTAGGTGATGTTTAGCAGCGTTCGTGCAGCAGCTAGCGCGTGGTCGCAAGGGTTTCGGCGATTTGGTGAACCACTGTTGGACTGATTGGGAAAGCTGGAGGCTGGCAACAAGATAGGCGAGTCGTTTTGCTGCTCGCGTAGCGCCATTTCCGCCCTCAGGCCCTACGTAAGCATTTGCGCCCATGCCCCTTGAGCAGATTGAGCAGTGTGCAGAAACTGATACAGAATGCTCCATGCCCACGCTCAAATAAGGTAGCATAGCCACATTCTTGGACGTCTTTGCTCGACCCGTCTCCGCAATTTCACATGATTGACGACTGAGATCGATTTGACGACCGCCGATCGCAAACATGAGTCGACTGGACAGTGTGCAGGACAAGGGCAACGACAACCCTGAACCCATCCGCCTCGACGCCGACCAGCAACCCACCACAGGAGGAAGCCAGGACAACGAGAAGCAGCCCTCGCCTTACGAGAAAGCACACCACGACAACACACACGCCGAACGTGCACGGGAAAAGGAAGAAGCCCAAGAGAAGAAGCAGGAGAACAGCGACGCGTCCAAAGAGGAAGGCTCCAACGACGACCAACCTGCTGGAGGCTACGATGCAACCCCAGTGCCACGCGCTCCGCCAGGATGGACCGTCAAGATCATCTTCCACCGCGCGACCAATCTGCCCATGGCCGACATCAACTCCATGTCGTCGGATCCCTACGTGCTAGCCCAGATCAATACAGACATGCCGAAACGTCATAAGGAAGACCCCCTTCTACGCATGCGTACTCCCACCATCCGTCGCAGCACCGACCCTGAATGGAACTTTGAGTGGATCGTCGGCAACATTCCCTCGTCAGGTTTCAAGCTCAAAGCCCGTGTCTACGATGAGGACCCCAACGACCACGATGACCGCCTGGGAAATGTTCACATCCCAATCCACGAGATCAACGAGAAGTGGCCGGGCATCCAAGAGCAGCCCTTCAAGATCATGAAGCGCTCGGGCAGCAAGCGCGCCTATGCCGTTCGCGCCGTTGCTGCCTGCATGAGCAAGGCAAAGCATTTGCATGGCGACCTCTACGTTAGCATCCAGCTGCTCGGCCGCACAGACATTGACAACGGCGGCCATGTCTTTACTGTCGGTCCGCAATGGTGGATTAGGCATCACGCCCCTATGCTTGGGCGTATCGCTGGCCGCAAGGAGCCTGACGATGACAATGGCCAGACCGAAAAGGAAAAGTCCAAGACAGAACGCTACAACTTCCAGGCCAATCAGATCCAATTTCGTGGTCCTGTGCCGGACGGTCTCTATCATCGCTATGTCGAGTTCCGCCCGTTCGTCAAGCAAATGTTTACGTCTAGCGGTGTGCGAGGATGGGTCTTGTCCAAGGCTTTACACCATCAACATGCTCGAGTATACAACTTTGATCGCACCACGAAATGGGGCCATTTCCCTCAAGGTCCCTGCAAGGAAATGACACAAGCTTTCCTTGACCTGGTACACTACGATGAGGGCGGCCGCATCTTCACCTACGTCCTGAGTCTCGACGCACTCTTCCGCTTTACAGAAACAGGCAAGGAATTCGGTATCGACATGTTGAGCAAGCATACCATGCACAGCGACGTGAGCGTATACATAGCCTTCTCTGGTGAATTCTTCATCCGTCGCTTGAAGTACAAGAACAAGCCTCCCCCGCCAGATGCAGCCGACACTGGCAGTGTCAGTAGCGAGAATGGCGAACATGACCATGAGCACGACGGCGCAAATGAATCACATCCACCAAATGATCTTTCGAATGGCCCACCCAACGACGAACCGCCAAAAGATCCCGCACACTACCAACTCGTCATCGACAATGACTCTGGAACCTACCGCCCCAACGCCAAAATGCTGCCTCTGCTGAAAAAGTTCTTGGCTGCCAATCTTCCGGGCCTCCACATTCAAACTTTGGACTCACAAAAGGACGCCGAGAAGATGGGTCGCATGAAACAGGCCCAACGCGATCGCAAGAAGAAGGAAGGCGATCATATCGTTTATGCTCAGGCTGATGCTAGCAGTATCAGCAGTTCTGATGAAGAAGAGTTGGATGCTTTGGAGCAATCTGCTCAGGATGAGGGAGTCAGTGAGCCTGGGCTTGCGCATCAACTTAAACAGGATGCCGGGTTGAAGGGGAAAGCGAGGTTGGAGCAGTGGAAGCAAAATCTGCCCGGCCACACGAGGGAATAGGATCGGAAGACTTTGATGAGGAGAAAGGAGCGATACTGGTGACGATGTCTTAATGTGGAGAGAGAAAGAGAGCGCGGGATCGCACTTTTTTGGCTATAATGGTAAGTTCAGTTTAATGCCCTTTTTTTCTTTGTTCTGTATCTCCTTGGTTCATGACTAGATTCCCCCTCTTTTATGGCCTGTTGGGTTATGTTAGACACTCAATTTCCCTTAATATCTCTTTAAGCCTCTGCAGATCTATGCTTAGATTTCCTGTTGAATCTATTACTTTCACTGCATTGTGTTGCTCTCTGATAGTGGGGGTAGTCATAGCCGAGCACAAAGCTTTCTCAAACGTGCAGTAACTAAATAGAACCTTGACATCACATAGTATGGCCCACTCTTACTCTCCTCAACGGTACATGTATCTGCATATATCCAAAATCTATACACGAACAAGCTTATCATGCAGTTCAACGTCACACAAATCAAGAAAGTGCATATACGGAAAAATAAATTGTCGAGGCAGGTACGACCCTGTCACATCATCCATCACATGCCAATTCTCCATCATCGTCCTATGATTCTGTACCTGGCTATCTATCGTGTACCTAAAACGATAGAGGGCGCCCTGATACCGTAGATTATGAGCACTAGTAGGCACCTAGAGGCTGCTGATCCGTCCAAAGTTTAGAAGGTCAGGTCAAAGTACCCCAATCGGTACGAAAACAAGGAGGAGAAGACCCTTACCTCAAAAGAGACAAACAAGACAGACCGATGAAGTATCGAACAGTCAGATCAGAAAAATGGATTGTTCCGCTGTCTGGGTCGGTGAAAAGAACTACAGTGAGACAGGTATAAAACCAACAACCTCCACTTCCCATTAGAAACGCCAAAACACACATGCTACTAAATTCCGACCACCTCTTTTGTTGGTATCCCCGAAGAACGTACTCAAAAACACCTACTACGCTTCGTCCTCCATGTCGTCGCCAGCCTCGATGAACACGAGTCTAGTACCTTCGGCAGCAGTTTGCCAGATCTGCGGAATAATGTTAGCATGATTCTACAACAAACTGTAATGGAAAGAAGGGAAAAACTTACGTCGAGATCAGAGTACTCGTCAAGACATGACTCGAGTTGCTGCAGAGTAAAGCCCTTGGCAAGAACACGTTCACGCACACGACGGAGGTCGAGCTCGCCACGACCTTCGCCAGTAGCAGCGGCACCGCTCTCACGCATACCGCGCACAAGGTTGAAGATGCGACTGCTGACGCTCATGTCACCACGACGCGAGCGATCATCGTCGTAAAGTGAAGCC
>Ga0058697_10000663_pt1 | contig 14184 bp, 7 predicted proteins | sample AgamicAsMae_FD_66619 | JGI IMG/M metagenome (GOLD analysis project Ga0058697, IMG submission 66619) | Agave microbial communities from Guanajuato, Mexico - As.Ma.e | ecosystem: Host-associated > Plants > Phyllosphere > Phylloplane/Leaf | place: Guanajuato, Mexico | collected 2012-06-04
AGATATACCTCTATCTACCATTCTTCGCTTGCTATCTCTGGAATCATGTGTAGGCGGCGGCATCCGGCCCCGCGAACTCGAAAACCTAAAGAGACAAGTCATGTATGCGTATGGACACCAACACCTGATCACTTTTGCCGCGCTCGAAAAGATGGGCTTGGTGACCACCAGACAGAGCAACACTGGATACCTGAACCCCATGGGCGGAGTCAATTCTGGAAATACCGATTACAATGCTGTGCGCAAGACGCTGAAGCTATTCGTCGATGAGGTGGATGAGCAGGAACCTACGGATATCTCGTATGTGTTTTCGGGCTATGCGCCGCTGAGTGTGAGGTTGGTGCAGTGTGTGCTGCAGAAGCAACTTCTGGCTAGACTTTCCAACCCGAGATCGTCGAGTACACCTAATGCCAATGCATCTGTTGCAAGCACCACTCCGAATACACAAGCAGCAGGATGGAAGGGCTTTGAAGATGTGTTGCAAAGGATCAAAGGCGCTACTGTTGATGAAGTGCAAAAGGGGAGCAGTGCTGAAGCTTCGGCTGCGAGACAAACACTCAGAGGTGGCAGTGGAGGTGGCACCAAGACTACGATTGTGGTATTCTTGGGTGGTGTCACGTTTGCTGAGGTTGCGGCGCTGAGGTTCATGGGCGAGCAGTTGGGGGAGAAGAAGAAGATTGTTATTGTGACTACGGGGATGTTGTCTGGTGATGCTGCTGTTGAGGCGGCTATGGAGAAGAGGGCTTGGGGTCGCAATTAGAGTGTATAGTAGTATAGTAATGATGAGGAGCATGTATTTTGTCTTGATGAATCTTCACATTGCTTCTGTTCGTGGTGTCGTATAAAGTTTCTACATTTTACAGTTACAGATAGCCACCGCCGGAAAATTTCGAACCAAAGTTGGAAGCCTTATTGAGCAGGTCCTTCTTGTCGACAAGCCCGAGAGAGCTGCCACCAATGTCTTTCTCTCTGTTAAAGGCTCGTTTGCTAGGATCGTCGTCCTTGTTCTCTGGATTTGATTCTTTGTGCTGTGCCATCAGTGATGGTCCTCTTGCCTTATCCTGTGGAAAGTCGTCAGCCGGATTGTAGATTATGTTGGGTGATAGCACACTCACAGTCTGTTCACGAATACGTCTCGCCTCTGCCTCTTTCTCCTTATTCCTGGCAGCTTCTTTGGCATCAATGTGTCCGGCAGTAGCAGGCTTGACACCCATAGCCTCGTCTTGCAGACGCTTGAGTTTCTCTTCTGGTGTTTCTGTCCATGCGGCGGCAATGTTTCCTCCAGCAGGAGTTGTGTTCCCACCTCTTGCATTCTTGCCAGTGTTGAAGCCTCTTGCACGCATCTTGGAGGGATCCATGCGAGCAGCCAGGTCGTCTTGCTGGGGTGGCAGTGTCATCCATTCGTCGCGCTGGGCTCTGACAGGAGCTGCTGCTGCTTGTGGTATCGATGGTCCGACGTTAGCAGATGGATTTAAATCGGCGGCAGTAGGTAGAGCTGGGCCGTAGCCATCATCATCGGAGTCATCGTCGGAGTCTGGAGGTGCTAAAGGACGCTTATCAAGAGGAGCTGGCGGCGGTGCGGGGCCAGCAACAGGTCGGACGGGTTGGGGTTCTGAGGGTGGTAACGTGGGACCGACTGAAGGTGATGAGACTGTGGGTGGTAACGAGGGGCCTGCTGGTGTCGCCGAGGCTGATGGTGGGAGTTCTGGACCTGTAAGTCTTTGGCGCTTGGGACTTTCTGGGTTTGCGCCGGAAGAGGTGGAGGCGTCGTTCTTCTGTGCCTCTTCTTGTTGACGCTTTCTCTTGGCCAGGAGATGTGGAGGGAGCTCTGGACCTGCTGCCGACATGATGACCTAATGTGTGAGGGTTATTGTTGATGGAAGTTGGTAACTGTCCGGCATTCGAAACGCGTCATCGGTATCGCTTCAACTTCGGAGGGTCGACTCTGGTGTGGACTTAGGCTCCAACTGTCAAGGCATTATCTCCACAAGCCCGTATGCAACAACCACAAGTCTGTTCACCCGCTGTAGACCATATCTGACACGCCCACCCCCGGAGACACAGTCTGGAAGAGAAACAAGACTCGGCGCAGTCGTACAAGACCAGTGACAAGAGGAGGAAGCAAGCAATGTCGACAGGCCGACACGTTGGTCAATGAGCTCCCCGCCCGACCACAGCGACCTGCATGGCCATGACGCTGATGGCACCTTCCCTTTCCCAACTCAGCAAACCGATGCCTCCTTCCACGACCCTTCCCAGCATGACGCCGATCAGGATCCCGAGGACTCGTTCCTCACAGCCGACGAGACCGTGAGCCGTTCCGGAAGCCCCGTATCTTTCCCACAACAGCCTGGAGCCTCTCTCGCAGATGAACTTGGTGCAGAAGACATCGCCGATATTGACGACGTCGTCCATCTTGGTCAAACGACTCCAGACCTCGCTAGTCCCTCCGAGTCTGCCTCTATCCCCGATGACACTCCCTCCGTCCAAGGCTCCCTAGCATCCTCACTACCCATCCGTCGTCCTCGTCTCAATCCGCGTGCCTCGACAAACACTCCTCGTACTCCTTCTGGTGCTCTGCAGCCCTTCGAGCGACGCTTCAGCTCCAGGTTCACCTCGCCCTCGCCTTCGTCACGCGCCGCATCTCCTGCCTTTCTGTCCCCACATTCTCGCCAATCTTCGCTCTCCTCCCAGATTGTCCTGTCGCAAGGAGGCAGTGATATTGCAGATGCCCCAGATGCTCCTTGGGAAGTGGTAAGATGGACAAGATTACGAAAGATCACATCACAAGCTTTCTCAGAAGCCGGTAGACGCAACTTTGGCCAGCCAATCTGTTTGGCTGTTTCATCGTCCATCACCATTGGCACATCCAAAGGTCTGATTCTGGTCTTTGACTACCACCAGACTCTCAAGGGCATCATCGGTCAAGGCACAAAAGCCGTCGAGTGTGGTGCAATCACTGCCCTTGCCATTTCTGCCGACTACTCCGCAATTGCTGCCGGCCATGCCACAGGCCATATCTTCACATGGGAACTTGCTCGTCCAGCTAAGCCCTTCTTACATATTCCGCCTGTACCAAGGGAAGGCCTACCACATTCTCCTGATGGCCATGTACCCGGTCGTTCAGTCTTGCATATTGGCTTTCTTGGTACGCGTCGTACCGCTCTCGTTTCTGCGGATGATGGCGGCATGGCCTTCTCTCACCTCGCTTCTCGTGGAATGGGTGCAATCTCTCGTTCGGTCAAGACTGCTCGCTTGCTTGGACGCTACCCCGTTCCTAATTTGCAAGAAGAGGCAAGGATTAAGCCTAGTTCCGTCCTTGCTTTTGCACCACTGCCCCTAGGAAATGTAGAGCAGGCCACAGATGCTATGGGTCTCACAGCTTTATTGACCCCGTACTTGCTCGTGATTGTATCGACAACGCCGATCGCTCAAACGCAGCACAAGGCTTCAAGACCCAAATCAATATCTCGCCACAGTGCCATGAGTGGTTGTCTTGCTTGGTTTCCAGCAGTCAAGCTAAAGAGCAGCAATAGTACCACTGAGCGAGATACCTCGGAGACCAAACTAGTGTACTGCTGGTCGAACGTTCTGACAGTACTTGACGTCGGTGTGCAGGTGTCGCAAGATCCAGCAGACAAGGAGAAGCCTCCAAATTTGTTCTTCCACTCGAGGAGCAGCTGGGAATGCGAGGAAGCCATTGTCGCGGTCCAATGGTTGAGTCGATCTGTTATCGGTGTGCTTACTATCAGCCAACAGATGATCATCATTGAAGACGGCGAGTTACATGTCATGGACTCTGTCGATCTATTGCACAGACAGATACACCACCGTGATATATTTTCGAAGCAACTTCACCCTGTCGTCGAACAGGCTGACAACGAGCATTCGGAAATGCATGGAGTCATTGCAGATGCTTTCTATCAAAGTTTCCGAGTTTACAAGAATCGGCTTTTCCTTCTTGGAGCAAGCGATCTCTCCGTTGGAACTCTTTCGAATTGGGCAGATCGATTGACTGCATTGATCGAACATGGTGACTATATTGCAGCTATTCAGCTTGCTAGAGCATATTATACTGGACAAGCTGGTGGTGTCACAGTTGGTTTACCAGACAATGCAGATGCTCGACACGAGTTAGTCAACGGAAGACTACTCGAACTTATGTCTGCATCCATCCTATTTTCCTTCTCGGAGAATGACACCAGTGGTCGGCCGCTATCTGATCTAGTGGCCGAGTGCTTCGATGCCTGCGTGAGCATGGACAACCAGAGCTTTTTGTTTGATGACATTTATGAGCCACTGCGAGACGCGGGTCAGAGAGAGGTGTTCCTCGAGATTCTGCAAACATATATCATGGACGAAGAGGTCACAGCTTTACCGCCCCCAATAGTGAAAGACCTGGTGGAATATTCCATCTCAAAGAATCAGGTCACTCATCTAGAAGAGCTGCTATGCCGGCTGGACCCGCGCACCTTCGATCTGGACCAGATTACGACTCTTTGCAAAACACATTATCTATATGATGCGTTAACGTTCGTCTGGAACGAGGCCTTGAATGACTATGTCACTCCTTTGTCTGATCTGTTGGCACTCCTGCGCGATGTAAAAGACGTCCAAGACGAGACTGAGGAAGCAGCGTTGGAGTCAGCCGTGAAAGTTTTCCCTTATCTGGCATTTGTCCTGACAGGAAGGAAGTACCCGCAAGGAGACTTCCTCGATGACGAAAAAGCCGATATACAGAAGGGAAACATCTACCGTTACCTATTCTCTCACGAACCTACTGCATGGCCAACAGGGTCTTCGTTCATTCTGAGAACCAGGCAAAATCATATGGACGAACCTGCCTTCCCCTATCTACGACTTTTGCTCGAGTATGACTCGGCAAGCTTCATGAGCATGATGACAGAAGCCTTTGAAGACCCCTATCTCAACGACTCGCAAGAAGACAATACCACATCTGTTCAGCCGCGCACCAACGGTACTGGCCTGAAGATCACTCGACAGTACATTGTCAGTATTTTACTCGATGTTATGTCGTCAGATGACTTCATTCCTGAGCAAACCATCTATCTTGACATGTTCATTGCCAGAAATCTGCCAAAGTACCCACAATTCATGGTTTTGTCGAGTTCTTCATTGCACCAAGTCCTGGATCGCTTATGTAGCTTCCGTGAACATGAGTTGGCTGATGATTGTCAACTCAGTGCCGAGTACCTTCTCTCAGTGTACCATCCTCCTATCACTACTGCACTCATCAACCAGCTCCGAGAAGCGCGATTCTATCGTGTGCTCAAAACATTGTACAGAACCGAGCACAGACCTGTCGATCTCATCAACACATATTTCGAAGACCCGCAAGGGAAGGATGGCATCTTCAACGATCTGGCATACGCTCTGCAAGAGTCACATGATAAGCAGAAAACCCTTCTTAAGGACGTCTTGTGTGAACATGCTCAAGAGCTGGCAGCCATCAATACTTCAAAGACTGCACATACACTTGCTAGATACACTGACGATATGCTAGAGCGGTTCGTCGATGCTATTGAGGAATCATACACTCGATTCCACTTCTTGCGCACGCTGCTTGAGCCTTCGCTGCTTAGCCATCGTGTGAAGAAGGTCGCAACCGAACCCGTATCAGAAGCTCTTGTGTCACGCTTCTGTGAGCAGTATGTTGAGCTCATGTGTGTTCACGACCCTCGCCATGTAGCTGACTATGTTGGACTACTGAAATCTGGCGATCTGGATCTCGACCGTGTGCTTCCTTCAATGGAAGAGAATGGCGTTGTCGACGCAGCAGTCTTGCTCATGGCTCAGGATGGACTGGCAAGAAATGCTATTGATCGACTCTGCAAGCATCTACAAACACTGCAGAGAGCCATCTGCGGTCTAATCGAAGCAGCGTCAGAGGCGCCAGACATGCAAAGCACAGAAGAAGCCACCGACGACTTGATAGAAGCCATCGAGAAGTACACTCGTCTAGGCATCTGGCTCTGCAACGGGCAGAGCGCGGCAATGCAACAATACCGCCAACCGCGCCAACGCACAAATGTCGCTTGGGATATCAAAGAGACCGACCTTGAGCTTGACGAACTGCTTTGGTTGAACCTCATCGACGCTGTCGTCTCAGTCTCAAAATCCGTGACTGCAGAAACCAACGAGCTTATCGACGACAACTCCTTTGACATCGACAGAACGAATAATGCTCTTCGCAGTACAGTCCAACAAACCTTTACAGCTCTCCTCAGCGCCACCTCAACCACAGTAACGAAATCTGACGAGGATGAGCATCACACAACACCGCGTCGCAATCAACACAACCAATCTTTCCTGCACATCTTCCGCGCCTTTCTCTCTCGTGCATCTTCCTCCTACGCACCCACCCTCTCCGATCTGCGTGCCGTCCTTCTCGATGTCTTCACCGCCTATGCTCACGAATCTTCCGTCTTGAATCTAGCTTCCTCCATGCTCGACATTGACGTCTTTGCCGACATGGACAGTATCCACAACCTACGGAACCAAGGCTGGCGCCCACGAACCCAGACCTGCGAGTTATGCAAGAAGCGTACATGGGGCACTGGAGTGGGCGCCGTGGAACATGACCACGAAGCCATCTGGGAGGAATTCGAACGTCTCGAGAGCGAGAGAGCAGAGAAGAAGATCAAGACTTTCCAACCAGACGATAATGGAAAAGGCAAGGGTGTGCAAGTAGGCGGGGATGTGGAGCACAGGACAAGAGAAAGAGAAGAAGTGGTCAAGAAAATGACGCTGGTGGTTTTTGCTTGTAGACACACTGTGCATAGGGTTTGTCTTGAAGTGGAAATGGCTGGGATTGTTGGCTCGGGGGAGGACGAGAGGAGTGGATATTCTTGCCCTGTGTGTCATGAGGTGTAGATGTTAGAGATGCTTGGATGTAGAGAAGGCAATGTGGTAATGTGTTCTTGTTCATAATTGTACTTCAGTCTCCACTCGGGACGATTTGTCCTTGATGCCTTCCTTCTTCTGCAGTTTGTCTGTCTGTCAACCACTCCTGCCTCCCGCTTGTCCAAAGTCTCTGCGGCTGCTCACTCTGATCTCAATATCGAGATGCTCAATCGAGCTGCCGAGTTCTTCCTCTGATGTAGAAGGTTCCCTTCTTCAACCCAAGGCGACTTCCGCGTTCGAACCTCTGCAATTCGAATCCCAACTCTGGTTATGCTCAAAGCGCCCCTGACTCCATGCCATCCTCCTCCATCTAACCCTCAATCCTCATCCAAAAGCGATTTCTCCCACTCATCCAGCCTACTCATGCAATTCTCATGATAGACCTCAGTCATCAGCGTCTGAAAGTCTGGGTCTTCAGTACTGTTATACAGATCAGTGAGTTGCTCGACACTCTTTTGTTTCAATGTGCTCCTGATGGTGGAGAGTTTGCGTTTACGGCTGACTTTCTGGGCTGGGGAGAGGGTTCTGAAGAGGGAGGTTTTTGAGGTGGAGGTGGAGTTCTTGGGGGTGTTTGGGACGGGGGCAAGAACGGCTGGGATGGGAGGTAGAGGTTTGTGCACTCTGGTTGCTTTGGAGACTTTGGCGGTAGTAGTGGTAGTGGTGGTGGGAACGGAGGCTGATCTGGTTACTCTTCCAGTGCTGACGGTGGGAGTCTGTTTGGTGATTCTGGATGCGGTGGGGTTTGGAATGGCTGGTTCTGTGGTAGTAGGCGATGTGATGCGAGTATTGAGTCTCGAAGATCTGGTTATCATGCGGGACACGAAGGTGTTGGATTGGTCGTGATTGACCTCTGCGGTTGCATGAGTATCGGTATGATGGTTGTCGGCGCCAGTGTCCAGGGGTTGAAGGTCGTGGCCAACTTGAGCCAGAGTTCTGATAAGTTAGTCTTGATTTTAGGTATAAGGTGCGATAATAAGACATACTCATCCGTAGGCTCTTCTTTGATGCCGTCACCGACTCTCTGGGCGCCTGAGTTGGCGCTCGCTGATCTTGTCTTCATGCTTGGTATCATGTCAGGTTGGTTGATGTGGAAGATGAGGTCTTCAGTAGAGGGAAGAAGGTGTGGATGTCAGATACTGATGTGCTCGAAGACGTGAAAGACGTCGGGATCAAGCGTGAAAGGAAAGTGAAAGACAAGAAACGCATCAACTGAGACGTATCCAACAATAACAACAAGGGTGTTGTGGTCAAAAAGTGAAGGACATCGCAACAACAAACAACACTTTCACTCGTGCAACACCACGACACATAACCTACTCTTCAACCCATACTCCTTCACCTGATTCAAGATAACAAAAAAGATCCTACAAAAATAGCAAAAAACCAGAGCTAAAGCCTGGAAAAACTCCCAATTCTTTCCCTTGATCAAAGCCACCAAGATTAACGGTCATCTGGCTATAACATCTTTAAGGCGTACACGGCGGGACTTGAACGGTGGTTTTATTACCGAATGCAGTAATTTGAAAGGCGTGAGTGTATCTGGACCGTTACACCACTCAGCCGATTACTGGGAGTGAGGGAAGTTTGGAAGAATATAAGGGCTAGAGTGGGAGAGGTGAGGGTTCGAATCAGAGGTGAGTAAGAAGGAACGTACCGCGGTCTAGGGGAAAGGGAGAGCGAGGCTGATAAATCAGTCTTTGATGTGTCCGTGGCCTTCCTTGCTATCTTTGAGGATATCCAGCGATGTGTTGGTTCATCTCTCTTTTTGACATGATACTCATTGATAAAGAAGTGGAGACGGATGATATCAAGGATAAACACAAAGAGGGCAAGGACTCACAAAGCAGGAGCGACGAATAGGTCACAGATGCCAAATCTTGCAACGAACAAGTAAAGAGCGACAGTCCGCTTCTAAAGTACAACGAACGCAAAATTCAGTCCAACATCCTCTCAGACAGTGCTTAGCCATCACATTATTCATCCAATTCTGTTGTCAAGGCGATCCACCTTCTCCAACTCCCTCATATTCTTCTCAAACTTCAAGCTTGATCTTCAGGTAATTGATACTGGTGCAGGATAATTCAGCACCCGAGCGATCACAGCTTCGGGAAACCTTCCTCGCCTCGAGCTATTTCGTAAAGTCGAGGTCGAAGATAGCCGTGACGTCTTTGGGGTGGGTGAGATTGGGTTGGGAGTCATGGAAGACTGGTCCTTGAGATGCTGGATAGATAGATGGTGTTTGCCACTGGCATCTCAGGTAAATTTTCAGCCGGTGGTGGTAAAACAGGTACATGGTATGCACCATGCAGATCGATGCTGGCATGAGTTATGGAGAACGATGAAGTTCCGCAGATCATCTTCTGCTGCAGCTTCTCGCCTCTCGCTTGTGCTTTTTACACACTATGCTCTGCCGTCGACTTTGTCACCAAGACATCTTACAAGCCCTTTCCAGGAGGTCAACAGAAAATCTCACCCAAAGGCAGATCCAATATTCTGCTGACCCATTCTTCGTCCTCGTCCTGGTCACCGTCCTCAGAGTCTACATCCCGCGATAGAGGGCTAGACGTGCAATTCCTCTTGTGCGGAAGGTCAGCGTCTGAATCGATTGGCGACCTCTTCTTTGATGCTGCCCGATCATCGGGATCACTGGGAGATTCCCAGTCCGAAGTCGACTTCTTCTTTATGTTCCGGCCCTGAATAGTGTCAAGATTGGAGGGACGACCGAGATTTGACACAAATTCTTCAGTCAGAGGGGTCTTCCCCCATGCTCTTAGCTGCGACCTTATATTCTCATCAAACAGACATTCCGAGTCAGAAAAGCCGTTCGCGTTCATGTTACGGACATAGTCAAAACGTATCCAGAGTTTCTCTTGGCCTTCTGTATCTGGTAAGCTGTTAGAGAATCACCACAAGGCACAGTTACTCAACGCTGCACTTACCCTTTAGCTTGAGACCCAAGCTATTAAGTTTCAGATACGCCTCACGATTCGCGTGACAGAGCCGCTTATGGTGGTGCAATTCGCCAGCAGTTCTCCACCCTCTGGAGCATGCTCTGCATTTCAATAGTCGAACGTGGCACGCCGGTCTGTTGTTGATAGGTAACGATTCCAAATCCGATGGATTCCGATGATCTGCAACTGCTCGTCCTCTCATCCGCTCAAGGTCCCAAGGCCGGATGAAGCTTTCGAGCTTAGATACAAACTCCTTGGTTAGAGGTGCTGTTCCCCAGTCGTCCACTCTCAACATCATGCATCTCGAGTCGTGCATCTCATCCTGTTTCGTGTTCTCCGGAGCTGGCGCAAAGTCATATCGTATCCCGAGCTTCTCCTGGGCTTCTGTATCTGGTGGAGTCATTGGCAAATCAAAAGGCACTAACGCGACACTGCTCACCAGCTGGGTCAAGACCCAAGGCCACGATCTTGAAATACGCAGATCGATTGGCTGTGCAATCTGCTATATGCACTTCAGATTCTGCGGCACTGGTACAGTCCTTGAGACAGGCTTTGCATTCGAAAGACGGCATGTTGTTGGCAGTGCTAGTCGGTGGGTAGTAGTGTGGCTCGTTGCTAAAGGTCGTGGATGACACGAAAATTCGTATATTAATTCTGAAGCTGATGCTTTGTGCGAATGAGAGGCGACATATGACGACATTGCGACAAGAAGGCTGACTGCGGGTGCTGAGGTGTTGAGGGCGCTGAGGTGTTGGAGGGCGCTGGAGCGTTGGTGGGTGTTGGAGGGCGCTTGAGCGTCGGTGGGTCTTGGAGGGAGCTGGAGCGTTGAAGCTGTTGGTGGTCAAGTATCGAACTAACCTACCTAGCTATACTGTTCGCAACGAGGTAGTCACGACCAAGCCTACCATATCTCCTCGTGCAGTCTATACGGCTTGCTCTTTCTGGGTGAACAAAGAGGTAGGATCCCACGACACAAACATTAGCATGAGAAGGGCGAATAAGTAATGCATTGATTAGCAAGTCTACAGTGCTATAGTGCAATGATAATGATCAACGAGGAAGCTATGGTACACGAATAAGAGACAGCGACCAATCACTCATCACTATCGTCATCAACAACTTGCCTTCTCCTTCCCAAGTGTCTGCGAACAGGAGCAACATCCTCATCCTCATCCCCCTCGCCATCGGACTCAACCTCAACAACTTCATCCAGCATACTAGAAGGTCCAAAGTCTGGCAAGTCCTCCTCACTCTCCTCAGCAATATTATCTTGAGTAAACAGATTGAGTCTGTTCTTTTTCGGAGGATTGTGAGTAAGGGGTTGAGAGCTCGAGGCAAATTCAATTGGTGCATCGCTGCCAACCACAAAGTCGTCAAGTTCAGAGTCGGCTTCGTCTTCGTGATCATGGCCCTCTTCGCCTGATGTGTCTGCCGAACCGAGGTCGATGCCTTGGGTGCCGAGACGGAGGTGGGCGGGCGTCGGTTCGGGGCTGGAAGATGCGCCTTCCATGTCTGAACTGTTTCGCGTGGGTGCTTGTTTCTTTGGACGACCACGAGGTTTGGGCGTCTTTGCCACAGGTGGTGGTTTAGGGCCTTTCGGAGCTTTAGGGGCCTTTGGTGCTTTGGGCTCTTTTGGCGCCTTGGGAGCTTTGGGCGCTCTCGGTTTGGCAGGTGCTTTCTTTGCTTTGGTTGTTTTGGCAACTGGCAGATCAGTGTCGGACATTTCGATAAGAGTCGGGTCTCCTAGCATCTCTGTCACATCGTCTTCAAGGTCTGACTGATGGAAGTTGTCCTTGAAACTTTGCACAACATCATCGGTGATGCTGCCCAAGCGCTTCATCAAAGTCGAAGCTGCTAATGAAGCTCTTCCATGCGCGATGTACTCAGTCGGTCCTGGAAAGGAGCTCGAGAATCGATCTAGTCGTGGTAGACCGACCGTGGGAGCGCGATCGCTCGTGTCCTGGAATTGCTTGTATTTGCGTTCAAGCTCACGCTCACAGACTTTGTTCAAGTAGACGTCGTCGAGCGATGGTATAGAAATTGCCTCGATGCCTGGCGGTTGGCGAAACATCTTCTTGACAGAAGCAGCAGTTGCTTTCTTGGCCTTGCCTTTGCCGCGAGGAGCCAGCTCTTCGGCGTCTTCATCATCCATCCTACCGGCAGCAACAAATCCAGTTCGGACATTATCAGGCATGTGAAATTTCTTCGGTGGCGCCTTTGGAGCTCTGCCACGACCCTTCTTCGGCTCAGGAAGCGCAGCTTGCGAGTTCTCCACAGGAATCTCAACAACTCTCTTGTCCACGGCAGGCTGGGTTTCCTTAGGGAGGATACGAGGCGATCTATCATCGTGGAAGGTAAAGTCTTTGCCAGAAGCGATCATGCCTTGCATCTTTTCGTAGTTGTCCTTGGCCTTCTCGAAATCGGGGACTTCCTTCTCGTTCATCAGCAACAAGACGATATTACCCTTGCGCTTTCTTCCGGTACGTCCCATACGCTGGAGCATTCGAATTGGCGACGCAGAAGCGTCATAACAGACGATGAGATCGACTTCTCCGATATCAAGACCTTCTTCACCAATGGAAGTGGCGACCAATGTATTGTATTTGCCCTCTTTGAACTGCTTGATGACTTCGAGCTGGCGCTTCTGGTTCATGCCTTCAGAGTTCTTCGAGTCAGCTTGACCGACGAACACGTGTGGTCTGATCATGGGCTGGTTTCTGTTCAAAACACGAACGATTTCTTCGGCACTGTCACGGTATGCCGCGAAAATCATGATCTTTGTGCTCGAGGGTTGTCCTCCTGGTGCAGCTGCTTTCTCCTCAGCGTCGAGGAAGTGGTTCAAGACCACGGTCCGGAGATGTTCCAACTTTGGGTGTCCAAGAAACTCAGGGTTGCGAGTCCAGGTCAACATCATGTTCATCATCTTGGTGAAGTTCTCATCGTCGCGAATTTGCGCGCCGTATTTACCCTTGAGCTCGCCTTGATCAACCTTGTTCCTGAACTCGACCATTCCATTGTAGAAAGGTGTGATGCCGTGGAATCTAAGCATAGAGATGGAGTGACCAAGACTTCCGAGCACTACAAAGATGCTGTTGACCATGCCTTTCACAGGTTGTGGTGCCTTCCTGCCTGCATCAGTAGCAAACCACTTTCTTCGAGCTTCGGTACAGCCAAAGGCCGTAAGCTTCATCGGGTCCTTGTTCCAGTAGGCATTCTGACTTGCAAGCTTTAGAAGAACGGGACGTATAGCGTTACCAGCGAGCTCCATAATTATTTGTTGCTCTTCCGAGTAGTCGAACTTGATGACATCGATGTCACGGCTGTGGACATATTGTCTAATATCCAGGGAAGTCTCGGTACGGATCTCACATCGTGATATGTCGAGACCGTCGATTACTTGCTGCACTGCTGGAACATCAGAACCAGGCGTGGCAGTCAATGCAAGCACGCGGAAGCTTGTGTTGAACCGACGAACAAACTTGATGACCTCAACGTAAGCGTAATTGCCTGTTGCACGATGTGCTTCGTCGACAACAATCAGCACAATCCGCTTCGGGTCGCAGAGACCTGTCTTGAGGTCGTTGATGATTGTTTGTGGAGTCATGAAGAACACTCTTTTTGTCTTCCACTCTTCTGCTCTCAAGCCAGGCGAAGTTTCACCTGTGAGCATGACAGTCTGCGAACGAGGAATACCTACAATATTGAAACAAGCATCAACTTGCTGAGCAACAAGAGGCTTGGTAGGTGCTACGAAGACGATTTGCGCACTCTCCGTCCAGCGAAACCAATTCAACATGATCGTGGCCGCGATGAACGTTTTACCAAGACCCGTGGGTAACGCGACCAGCAAATTGTGGAACAGACCTCGGCTGACAATATTGAATTGATAGTCGCGAGTGGTTCCTAGGTTGGTAGGATAAATCCAGGTCCTAGTAGATTCTTCATTGAGCTTGTGATGAGTCGGCGGTTCTCTCTGTGTTGCCAGTGGCCAGGCATGTCTCTTGTTGGCCTGAGTAGCCGGGCCCATTGGCACAACAGTGCCACCAAACAACGTCTTCTGTACTAATCCGCCACGTGGAGGAGCAAGGTTTGGCTTGGGTGCTACTGCTGCAACTCTTGGTGGTGACGAGGTGATTTGTATCGGACCCCCTAGGTTCTTAGCCGGAGTCTGATCGTCGGAGTCAAAGGCGTCTGATGGTAAATCTGCAAGTTCGTCTGCGAAATTTGCGATCGATGGAGCTACCGTCCGTGGTGCGGGAGCTGTGACTCGTGCTGGAAAGGAGGGTTTAGAGGTGACCATGTTTGCACG
>Ga0058697_10000664_pt1 | contig 14146 bp, 11 predicted proteins | sample AgamicAsMae_FD_66619 | JGI IMG/M metagenome (GOLD analysis project Ga0058697, IMG submission 66619) | Agave microbial communities from Guanajuato, Mexico - As.Ma.e | ecosystem: Host-associated > Plants > Phyllosphere > Phylloplane/Leaf | place: Guanajuato, Mexico | collected 2012-06-04
CTCTGGGAATCCAAGTCTGCTGTATGCATTCAGTCTCCGAAAGTAATTCTGTCGATGATGAAGCATTGAGCAAGTCACGGTTCAAAGTACGACCGTTGCTGTCAACCTCGTCTTCCCCACATCTCATCACCACCCTTGCCTTTATCCAAGCGCCCCACCAACAGAGACCTGCACAATCACAGGACCCGAACATCAAGACATGTTAGGATGATCTTCTCTCTAGACCAAAACATACAGAGTGTACTTGAATCAGTCTTGACACATTCTGAAGTGTTGTTCATGTCGCCCAGACACTTCCTAGACTGAAGCCTGGTAAAGAAAGCCTCATCTGACAGCTTGCTTCAGCTAAGGACACCCAGCGTTATTCGGACCCCATCGCTTGAGACTCTTCTCAGCCCAAACTTGCACCAGCTCAGACTGCCATCTCGCGATCATGAGCCATCAAGACAAGTGCCTCGGACACTGTCGTCCGCCTTGTTTGAAATCCCAATCACAATCGTGTCTTCTTCCACATGCTCAAACAATGCATCCAAGTTCATCCCAAGACCTTTTGACGTCAATTGGCCAAGAGCCAAATGGCACCACCTTGACTCCCGCCCCGGCACATGTCAGAACTTCCACCTCCAAGCCGTATCCATGTACCGTACCACATGTCAGGCAGCTATCCTGAACATGTATCAATCCCCGCCGCTTTGATCGTTGACCGCTGCGTGCGACTCTGCTCACTCCTTGGTTGCTCGCAGTGACACTGCTATCAATTCCCCAGAAGCACAGGCAGCAGGAAGCGCGTGCCGCCACCCGCGACAAACCATGTCCGGCACGTTTATCTTTCTACAACATCTCAGATCGGACCGCGGATACAAGTCCCGTAGGCAATTCTCCGCGACAGCAATCGTCGTCGAGTCTGTGAAATCGCCGTGCAAGGCGCGGTTGTCTGTTGCAAACCAGCCCCAATTGTGCCCCGCAGCCAAGGCCCTTGACCGGATCCTTGAGCCGCAAGGTCACCACCTCATCCCCGTCACCTCCGTGTCAGCAATTGGTCAATCTATGACTTGAATTCCTCGAACGCCATGCTAACCCAATCTCGGCGCGCTGTTCCTGAGGGCACATGCGTTCACGAGACCGCTCGTGCATATGTCTCAAAGTCGCAGTGAGTCACGAACGCTGCCATCCGGGAGGGCCAAGGGGGCGAGGTAGTTCGTTTACGGATTGACGGATCACCTTTTGCGTATCTCAGCCTTCCCAGACTCTTGGATCACAATCAAGGTTTCTGGTTAATCCGTCTCCAAGCCCTTCTAGCGTACACCATGCATCCTCTCCGCATGCTTGTCGCTGCTGCAGTGTGTCGCAACGCACAGCCATACGTCGCCGCAGCCTTTCGGCGTCCGTTTTGGGTATGGTATGTCTGCGTGTAATTGACGTCGGCGGGTTGTGCATAATTCAGGCAGACAACTGCTGCTTCCCTCAGGTTGATATAAGTAAACCTCAAATTCTCTGTCTTTCGTTCCTTCCCTCTTTCCCCACTCTCACATTCACACCTGCCACCTATAAAGGAAGCCGCCAGTCAACAGTTTTCCTCAACAAACATCTCCCATCAGCACCTTGCTTCACTTCATACACAAACCAAACAATCCTACTCCAAATATCCTCATGACGAGACTCACTCCATCACTGGCCCCGGCGGTCAGCCAACCCATGCCTATCAGAACAAGAAACAACATGCCTGCCGCCGCCCCCGCCGTGCAGTCCACCTCTCCTCCTTCACCAAAGGAAGTACGCTTCTCGGATACTTCTTCAATCATCGCGGGGTTCTCAAGACCTCTCACCTCAGAAGAAGCATGGTTACTATTCGATTTTGAGACTCACTCCCGCGAGTGTCGTCAATGCATTTCACCATACAGACGATGGCAGGAACACGCTTCGTTGTGCCACAAAGGACTACACATGTCAAAACGTATTGCCGAAGCCATGTACATGCAGAACGGCAAGGTCTTCGAAAGGTACACTCGCTTCAAGAAGCCTTCACAAGTCGAGATCCCGCACACGTACACCTATCTCCGAGAGCAATTGCTCGTCCTGGAGGAATCTGCAGCCATCCGTCACGCCCGTCGACAAGAAGAAGAACAGAGACCTCGCGTCAGAGTCCACAATGGCAGCAGTCGCCGCAACGACGAACCCCAGAGGTCCAGCAGTACCGAAGTTGTCATCGAAGGAGGCAGCAGAGACGACCACCGCCGGAGAGACAAGTATCGACAGGAGGAGCCTCGTGAGACCAGGTATCACAATAACGACCGCGAGCACAGACACAGCCACAAAGAACACCGCTCGGAGTACCGTCACGATGAGAGAAAGCACCGGGAACGTCGCCGAGCTGCAGAAGTCGAGGCAGAAATCAACATTCGAGAAACGAGATACCGCACGCAGGAGAGGAGACCAACTTGGGCAGAGAACGATTTGAGAGCACGCCGGTAGTTCCATTGCTACGTTGCTCACGACTTTATGATTCCACGATATGTTTTACTTTGGCGCTCAGGCAGGGACTTGATACCCCGATGCCGTACACAGCTGTAATGCTCTTGTTGTCATCCACTGTAATGTCTTCTTGTTCTTCTTCTTCTAGTATTGGTATTACTACAATCACCTTTCTTACCCTTGAGCATTTTCGATCTACCTCAATTTCATCCAGCCTTCTCTCTACGTTGTTCATAGGATGGTGTGCCATGTTGAGGAGGAAGCGGTGTGTTCCCCGCTCAATGCTCAATACGAGACTCGACCCAGCCTATCACATTGTTTTGGTACCTGCATTTTCATCTGCCGTGCCATCGAAAACGCATCACGCATCCGCCGAACGCATACACAGATCTAGCGGTAAACGCGTCTGCGGCATGATTTGCTCGCTGTCGACGACATCCGGTGGCTGGTGTTGTCGTTTATCGTCGCACTCTTGATTTGCCTACAGCGGGTAAATGAGCTGCCCGAGATTACAGAAAATCGCGACATCTGCCCTGATTGTCAATTGTTATTGGTCTGTCTCTATTGTAGCGAGAGCGAAGATGAGCCAATAACTCAGTCTTCGAGTATGGCGATTGGTCCCACGAGGACTGATTGTTCTCATCCGGCACGTGGTGCACGGAACGGTGTACTCGCAAACAAGTTTTGTCCGAGCTGATCACCTCGCCGCCTCATCTCGATGAATTCCTCTCCATCATACAATATCCCTCGGGATGAATGGTGGCCTCCGTTCTTGTCTTGTGGACGGTGACCATATCTTCCCTGATTTTCTTTTCTCTGACAAGTGTGGCTCGGTCTTTCTTCTGTTGGCCAGATCGCAACATCGATGGCAATATTAGATACCACATGATCGAGCGTCCATCTCTCGCCACACTACAACTCATGGTTCTTCGTACTACTGGATTGGCGGATATAACAAGCACGTTACAGAACTTGAGGGCCTGGAACGAGTCATTGGATGTGCAATACCACGACACAGAAAGTTCGAGATTAGGCAACATCTTCCACACCGCTGCAGCATCATGGTATACTACGTGTGGCAGTCATCCTTTGTCACTATCCGCTTCTCCAATGACCGGAATAGGTAGAAAGAGAAACCCAGAGATCTGGTAGCGAATGGGAACCAAAACTCAATTCAGGCGGCCCCGATGTATCCTCGCGAACAAGGCTTGCCGACTCTTTCCGTGTGAAGCGATGCACACTTGTGTTTCAACAACACAAGAAAACTCTCGGCTTGTTTCCAAGCGAGTATACCAAGGTTGTTGTTGTAGAAAGAGTATCGGAGGCGACCGATGCTGACTATCAAGGTATCATTGACTACCACCGTCATTCTCACCAATCTGGTCTGGAGGTTATTATTGCCTGTTATGGAGAACACGACAGATGTGAGTACAGAGTCAGATACAGTACTCACTTGTAGACTGCGATATCGCTGCTTCTATTCCAGTTTCTGAACGTGCTTTGTTTCACAGTTGCCAAACCGCGATATCGCTGATGCAAATAGACTGTTTGTAAGCCCTTGTGCCCAATTCTATTGTTCCAATCATTCAGTACACATACTCGGTAGTGCAAGCAACATTACACCCTCATGCTTTTTGTCAGAGAAGAGTGACCTGTCATTAACTTGCTGACCAGATATGTTGATTTGCTATCTGTCAGACATATGGCACCCGATGTCGCCTCTTCTTCCATCTCCATCGGTATCTTTGACGACGATACACTCATCTCGACCTTATTGGATGTTTTTTGGAACCAAAACCAACACTCATAGGGTTAACTGGTGTAGCATTGATTCACCGGTAGAGTCACAGTGCCGTTATCGCCACACCTCATCTCATGGCTCTGCTCAAGTCAACTGTTGACTGCCAGCTACCGCGGCACCTGATGCTAGAATAGTGGGCAAATCACATCGTGCCTCATAGCCTCTTCATTTGTTAAAGTTTGTGACGCTTGCAGCGGTGATAATGCACAGTGATTCCGAACAAGGACCAGTTTCCATCGAAAGATGCTATTGGGTCCGTTTCTTGATTCGTCTCTCACTCGCCATTGACTTTATGTCTTATCAGTGGAATCTGTCGACTGACAGCTATACAGTGAGATCGGCAGCAGCAGCAGCAGAATGCTCAGAATGAGCAAACTCAGCAACAAGCTGAGCAGATGGTAGGAAAAGTTTTTCAGGAGTTCTTGAGGGGTTTTCTGACAGTCTTGTATAGCGTGTTCTCCGTGAACACATGGCTTAGATGAGCCAACAATTCGCCGCCTTCATGGTCGCCGTAAGTTTCGATCTACAGATTCATTTATGAACGAAGAATATCTGACACATATACAGAATAGACCTCGTCATGATCCAACAGACGAGGAGCGCGGGAGATAATGAGCAACCTCCTCAATGTATGGTTTTTGAGATATCGTGAGGTATGGTATACTGACATGTTTTTGATAGAAGGGAGTGGTATTTCTTGGTCACTTTTTGATCGATGTGCAAGTGCCATTACGGCATCATGATTAACTAGTAGCTTCGCAGATGGACGAGATAGGAAGCAGTGCAGCATGGTTATATTTTTCTGCTGCTATCAATTTGCTTGATGGGGACAGCCCAGAAGAGAATGGTGTTTTCTTCGATCATATCCTAGTGCGTGATCGTGGTATGATCATTCATCAATATTCTTAAAGATGAGCAGGATGTGAAGCAGTCGAGCATGTTTTAGCCTTGTTTTGCTACACTCAGTTTGCTTAATTGGGAGGATCGTTTGTAAACAGCGAAGCAGTGTTAAGTTCTTTTTTTTCTCCAATTCTCTTTTTGTTTTTCCCTCAGAACTTCTCGAAGTTGGATCTTCCTTGTGAGTCACAAGGCCACTCCACCATGTAGGGTTACGTAGTTATATAGTTGTTGCTGTCATTGGTGTCGGTGGCAGTGTCGGTGTCGGTGTCGCAGCTCGCCGACTGTCATGTGTTTGCCCCTTTTTTCGTCTTTTTCCCTTTGTTCTCCTTAAACGACATGATTGTTTGACACAAAAGCGTTTGATCTGAGAGTTTCTGGAAGATAGATGCTCCTCGGGAGAGGAAGTGAAGAAAAGTTTGTGTATCGATGACCAAGAACTTCTGCACGTATTGATCGCTCTGCACTCGCGTGTCACTGATCGAAGGCGATCCTACGGGTGGTCACTTCGGAGATGAGGCGCGGTGTAGCAGCAAAGCTGAGACATGATGGTGAGCAGGTACTCAGATAGCAACTTTGAATGTCTCCTGTTGTTATAGTATAGTGTTGTGAAAAGACACGCGCTTCGAAATCAATTTGCTGACATCAGAAAACGCGAGGTGCACGCTGCGTCAGAGCGTGAGGGCTGTGGAAAGAACAAGTCAACGCTCCAACAATCACTATAGACGACGAATTCCCTGAGGAAGACCCAGAGATAGACGTCAGTGGTTGTCATGGCAAGGAAGTTGCCACTCTGATAGCAAGAGCAAATGTCAAGTCCATCAGGGGCAGTGAGCGATCAGTCAAGATCTCCTTCACTACTTGAGACTATATATTTCTGCAAGTTGGACTTCTTTTCATCGAACTGTGTGGTCTGGCGCAGCGGTTGAGTAGTGTCCCTCCCGCTCAGTCGGCCTATGGCCACCGGTTCGATCCTCGGCAAGGCCGATTTAATGCCAACGACAAAAATAAGGAAGAAAACCTCGTGCGTTTTCTCTTGACCAATCTAGCAACACGGCGGCTAGGGGGTTTCGGTTTTGCAAAAACGTTTGGGACAGACCCCATCATACATACCCCTGAGCTGTTGTTTTGCAATATCGAGGCAGATGTGGCCAAAACTGTCAAACTCTTATCAGTTGCTGTACACAATTTTGCCCGAAATCATGTGGTAGTATCAGGCCTTATATCTAAGGAGAACCATCCGCTTGAGTTGTATACCACGAGTATACTAACATTGGATTGTGAAGGCAACTAGACTTGATACAACACTAGTGATGAACATATGTATATTTGGTTTCGTACATTTCGCTGTCTCGACCGGAATTGATGTATCTATGTCTTCCTCCACTCCTCTTCTTCTGTCTTGTCTTCAGCTTGGTGAACATAGTCGTCTGCAAGATGCTGTTAGTTCACCGAAACTCAGACAGAACTCTGGTTCCTTAGAATTGGAGAACCAAGGCATCAACGTCAGATCTTCGAATGTCGCTTTGAGCTTCTTGTTGGTTGGTGTTGGGAATATCTCAACATCCTGGATGGGCCACGTAGAATAACGACCATCCTCCTGATTGACCACTTTGAGAACAGTGACAGAGATCCTATCACCATGTCTCACAGTATTATTGGTGAAGCACGGCATGGAAGGTAGATCGATGCGTTGTCCAGGATTCTTGATCGGTGGCTCATGGTGTTCCAAGTTGCGTTGGCGTACCTGATCGATCGAGATGATAATGACGCTTGTCACGCCCAAGTTATGATGCACAAGAGTCATGACCTTGTCGCGAGTATGGCGAAGTTCTGTCCATGATACAACGTAGATGAGTATCGCAGGCATGAAGGTACGCGAGATAACTCGCACCTGATTATCTGGATGATATACGCAGTCATCGAAGCCGTCAGTGGGATCAGAAGGAGTATACCAAGACTTGGTACCATAAGGCCAAGCTACTAGTCGAGTAGAGTTCTCTGTCATACTGAGACGTAGCTGTCCAAATGCCTGATTGATCTGTTGGGTAAACGAATCCGCAAGACATTTGGCCAAGTAGCGCCCCAGAGGATGTCTGTTGCTTGCAACGAGATAGTTGCGGCCTAAAAAGTTAGAGCTGTGAACGTATTCCAAGTTCAACAAGTTTCCCGGATGCAGAGTTTGGAGTACCTTCGTGACTCGCTCGTACGTATGCTTTCGTAAACCTTTGATCAAGAGATGACCATAGCCAACGAAAGCCTTCGGATGGATGCGTCGCGGATCTTCATACTTGAGGGCGCGCAGAATTGCTCTCTCTATCTCAATGTCACTGGGCTCGTGATACAAACGGTCTCTCCAGCGTATGACTTGTCCTTTAGTCTCACTTGATTGAGTCTGATGAGACATCTCTGCCATTCTATAAGATTTCGGCTGGGATGATGAGATCTAGATGAGTAACGGCAAGAGTTTAGTCTGCGGCACGACAAGAATTTGAAAATGTGAGAGAGTTGGGTTTGAGCAGACACAAATGGAAAAGCTGAGTAATCGTCAAGATCAAAATCTCATCTATGACTCTTTCCCTTAGCGAAAGACCACACGGTATAGAGGGCTCATAGTCTATTCCCCTTGATGGAGAGTAAACTCTCTCAGCCTGGTTGTGTGTAAGAGTCATAGCAGTGTGGGAAGTCTGGAATTATCATGGTCCGCTGGAAAAACGCAACGCAGTATGTATACGACCAGACCGCTGGCCGTCAAAAAAGAAGTTCCAGTATTCATGATACATATCTTGAGTGTTATTAGGACGTCGCTTCCATCCCTGGCTGCTAGAGGAAGCAACGCTGGACATCGTCATTTTATATCGTTTTTAGAAAGAGAGCAAACTACCTCGAAGCCAAGCAACCACGTGTTTTCTCATTTCTGATACAACTGCAGGCTCTGTTGTTCATCGATGAGCCCACTCTATCTTTCTTTCTTTGCCTTTGTTGACCACTTTTGTAACGTCTCGGACTCGAACATCTCCTCCATCATCAAAGCCATTTCGCAACATGGCCCGTACATACCGACACTATTCCACAACTTCTATTGACGTCGGCAGCACCAGACCTCTGTTCTCTCCATACTTGCGAAATAGTGACTCAGAGCACCTCGCAGCCACCGAAGAAGAGAAGCCAAGATGCAGGATTTGCTGGGAGGAACTGGTTGGAACACCGTCGCCTATACCGTGTGGTCACTACTGGTGCACTTCCTGTATAGTAAAAGCCTGCCATAACGTTCGAAACGAGAGTCAGTGGCCGATCGCATGCTCCAGATACTTTGCCTCCTCCTGTTTCCTCACTTTCGACACAGCAAAACCGTTCCTATCGGACGAGGAGATCCAAAGACTGGCTTCTCTGATCGAAGAGTTCGAATCCCCAAAGTTGGGACGTACATATTGTTCAAACCGTCGATGCGGTATCTTTGTACCTCGCAGAGAAGCCAAAGATCGCATTGCGCACTGTCAAGCATGTCAGACTGAAACATGCTCAGACTGCAAAGGACCAGCCCACAGAGCTGATGTCTGTCCACTACCAGACCACTCAGAACAACGAATCCTCATGCTATCCTACAATCAGAAATGGCAACGGTGCACACAATGCGGTCAGATGTGCGAGAAAAGCGACGGCTGCTCGCACATGACATGCTTATGTGGATACGACTTCTGCTATCGCTGTGCAGGACCTTACTCTGAATGCAACTGCGAGGTTGAGCATGACCGGCGGCTTGCTATGGAAAGAGCAAATCCAACTACAGTATCCGGCGATGAAGTTATCTCTGATCGACAAGATGGTTTCCAGCAGGAGTTTACGGAATTCACCACTCGAAGAGCCAGCAGAAGGATAGGCGCAGAATCCGAGATACCGCAGGAGCAGGTGCGGAGACGTGGAGAAGTTTCGCTCCTATTGATGTTGCGCAGGCTACAACAAGATCATGTCGAGCAAACAGCTCAGATACGAAGTGATCAAGCAGCGGAAAGAGCACACCAACAACAATCGATTTCGAACCGCGGTCGATCTTGGCGAGGATTCAGGCAATTCCGCGAGAGATTTTTGGGACCATGATCTGTCCCTTGATCGCTTGAGAGAATACGTGTTATCGCTCTAGGCTTCCGTATGCTAAATAACAAAGACTAATCTACCACATCTCGAATCTCTCGCTTTGGTCTAACACCAATATCTAATAGTAGTCGAAGACAGACTTCTAAACATGTTTATAATCGGGATTTATATTGATTGCTAGGGAAAGAACCGACGCGATGAATGATACCTTCACGCTGCCATTCTCCTTGATGAAACCCCCATTATCTCTATGACCTCGGTCATATTTGCGAGATCAACGATTGCCATAAGCTCGTCAAACTGTCAATTTTTCCATGTGTTGTAGCGCCCCATATGTCGACTTCAAGCATTAAATTCACTGATGTGATACCGTAGCAAATGACCAATCACATGCTACACCAACGAACAGCAAAAGTTCGCCAAAAAATGTGCTGGGAATTTATGAGAGGACGGTATAAAAATAATCTCGCCGTAGGTGAAAAGGCCATTGTGCTCGTATGTCTGGATACTGGAAGTTCTGAGGTTGCCGCTGGCCGCAGCTGCAGGTTTTCCAGGCAGCACCACAGACATAACAGAATTCATGTCCACAGCGACATCTGTACAACGATTAGCATCAAGGGTAGGAGACAGATGGGAGTATGAGTACTGACGTTATGTGGTTGCATCCTTCGGTGATTGCAACAGTCCTCGAGCATGCTGAGCACGCCTGCCAGCCCTCGTCAAAAGCGAGTTTCTTGAATTCCGCGTCTAGTTTCTCGATATCACGACCCTGGTCTCTGCATGGTCCTGGATGGGCGTAGCTCTTGCAAGCGCCGCAGGTAAGCTGACAGCACTTGTCACATCTCAAGATGCCATTGTTGGCGCGACAAGAAAAGTATTGCACTTGGTGTCAGCGCAATAGCGTCTGTCCTTCTCAGGGGTGCCGAATCCTGAGGCCTTTTTGTGGTAGGCGGTGATCTGTGGCCGATGGAGGAAGTGATGGACGGTTGTGATGTCGATCAAGTGAGAGCAGCATTTTGGTGGGAAGTTACTTTCACTGCGAGTGGCCATGCTGAACATGGTTTGGATGCAGGCTGCGCAGTACACATGACCACAATCTGGCAAGTGCACGGTATGTCTGGACTCGACATTGTCGTAGCAAGAGTCGCATTGAAGAGATTGATTGTGCTACGGTAGTATCAGAAGCAAGATCGACAGTGTCCCCACACAGAAGGGTGCTGGTCGGACATAGACATGCTTACCTGGTATACGGGTAGATTGCGAGAGACATCCATGGTGATAGTATGTGATGGTGTGAACTATTTGTGGAGATGATTGAGCGGCAGTCGAGATAGACAAAGAGTAAGGCGCTGAGGGAATCCGTCGACAAACTGACGAGTGATATTGAGAGTCACCAGGGCGGAGAATCGAGTGAGGGATGTCACGAAAACTCCTTTTCCGAATGGCGGATCGTCACCGTGCTGAAATCAATGTTCTTTGCAAGTAGTCTGGATTGAAACCAACCCGAGTGAAGGATAAAGGAGAAAGAAAAGGAAAATAGCAAAGTTGAGTTACCACGCTGAGGGATATGTTCTGGTAAGATCGAGGGGATGACGCGAACTCGTGGGCAAGTAAGGTGAGTCGTCGACAGCAAACAAGTTGTCATTGACCCAAGCTTTCAAATGATCAGAGCCCTGGTATATATCAGAGGGCAAAGTAGGTCGACCGGGCGGCGCGGTCGAGGTTGGCGAATTCTGTTCCATACTCTTCTCCTTCTGCTCCTCCTCATCGGTGATGGACAATCCATATAGCACCGACTTGCTCGTGAGTCCTTCTAGGTCTCTGCAGCTTCTACCTTTACGAGAAAGGAACTTCACGGCGTCGGTGGTAACGGTCGTCACCGATTCATTTCGACCTTTCAGATTCTCCAATCGTCACTTCTCGATGAAGGCCAAAGCGAAGAGTTCGACGTGAACCCGTAACGAAAGACCGCTCCGAACATGGTTTGATGTCGTTGAAGGGACCGGTAAGGATTTTATATATGTATATATTTCTGTGTCTCTGGAGGTGTTTTTTGAACTTCATGACTGATCGTTGATATCTATGTCTTATGTGGAGTCTAGCTGAGATGTCACGTTCCCGGACAAAGCTCAGAGTCCATTTTCTGAAGAACAAACACTGACTACAAAGTATCTAGTGATGGATAATACAAGCAAAATTCAGCATGGAGGGAACAAATATCTGGGACAAGTCGTAGCTTCTGAATACGCTCCAAGTGACACCATAGATATAGCACTGAGCAAAGCCTTGATTCGATCTGAAAGGTCACCTAGCTAAAGGGCATGTGCTAGCAACTAAACAGACAACAGATACACTCTTCTAGAAACAACGAATCATGATGAGCCATAGCCGCCTGAGCAAAGACAACAAAGCAACCGAGACAGAAAACACAGTGTTTGCAAAGGAACGAGGAAAACCTCTGACACACAAAGCGACAACGAAAATGCCCTCTTCTCACTCAAGCGAGTGTAAGTCCTCTGTTGAAAGTGCACCATCTGCAGTAATGAAGCAAACATCCCGGACAATTGAAGAGGTAATACGGCAGGAGATCTCCGCAGTGGTCGCAGTAGTCAGTGGTAGGATAGTACTCCCAACTACCATGACGACAGTTTTCGAGAGGAATGGGAGCGACGCCTCTCTGTTGCTCACGTGCTAAGAGCAGTTCCAAGCTACTATGAGGGCATTTGCACTCTTTCCATTTCTTGCCACAGAGATAGCAGAATTGGTTCTTGCAACGACATCTGCACATTTTTAGCGATTTTTGTTTCTTGTGCATCGGAAAAAACTCACGTCATGTGGTTACAACCAAAGCGATGCTCAACGAACATCAGACAAGTTGAGCACTTCTTCCAACCCTTCTCCTTTGCAAGTGCCTCGAGATCTTTGGTATCTTGATCAAACTCATTCTGACAGTTGCCGACATGAGATCTCTCCTTGCAGCTTGAACATGTAGAAGTTCCGCATTGGAAACATTTAGCCAATTTCTCGTGAATCCTCTCTCCTGGAATGAATGCAGAACAACCTACGCAGTAGGTTCTCTCCAAAATTGGAACGCTCATCTCGACTTTTCTGGCCTTGACCAAAGGAACTAGTTCTTTGCGTAGAAGATGTTCGATGCCCTCAATGGGCATTTCTACTTTGCAACACTGTGGCGGCCACAAAGAGTCATCATGAACAGCCTTCTTGAGTAGCCAGTTGATACACTTTGAGCAGTACGCATGGCCGCAGGGATTGCTGTGAGATTCTATGCATGGGACCTCGTTGAAGCAAACGATACATTCGACCTCTGGGGACTGGACAAGCTCGACTACAGGTAGATTGTTAGGTGTGGCGGGTTGTCTCGACACTGGAAGCTTCTGGGGCTCAAGATTCTCCGACTCTGCAGTGTTCAGAGCGCGATTGTTTCTCCTATCGGCTCTGGGAGTGAAGCTGAACCTTGAACTCGAACCACGTCTCGGACTAGCAAACTGACGGGAGCAAGACGTATCTTTGACGTTTGGTAAAGGCCCACCGAACGAGCCGAAAACCAGCGAGTCGCTCATGTGAGAAGAATTGGCAGCACCAGACACAGCAGAACTTTCTTGCTCCTCAGCGGAAGATTGCGTTGTTCCGGAGACAGAGGGTAAATTATTGAGCGGAGGTGAGGGCTTGTATCTCTTCGCGGGCGGAGCAAGGTCATCGTTGCATTGTCCAGGACGTTTGAGACTTGCAGGGGCTGATGCAGGAGACGCAAAAGTCTGAGCCGGAATGTCTGAGTTAGCAGCAAAACTGATGTTTTCAACTGCTTGCTTCTTGAGAGGTGGTCCATCGATAGTGTTAAGATGATCTGCCGACCGCTTCAAACCGATCGAAGAAAGAGAAGAGCGCTGACTGAATGGTGAGGATGAAGCCGGAGCAGAAAGCTCATTCGAAACAAGGGGCGTCATAGGCGCTGGTGATCCCTCAGCCTTGAGAGAAGCGTTTATGTCGATCGAAGACTTAGTGTTGGTTAGCTGACTACCACTGACCACCTCAGGTAAGGGCTGATTTGGGTTGAGTTCGACAAACAGACGACGTGCTGTTTCGCGATCGGCCAAGATGGCATCCCTCTGGCGCAGCACATCCCGGGCAGCAGTCTGCGCAGCACATCTGTCTTCAATTTGCTGTTCAGCAGTGCGGAGCTCTTGCCTGTACAGGCGTAGGGATACGTCGGCATCCAGTGCGGTGGTGTCATCAGTGTGAGTGGTGGATGAGGCCCAGATGGCAGCGAGATCTTCCATTTGAAGGCGTAAGATCAGTTTATGAGTCTCACCATCGTCATCCATCGTGGCGTCGAATAGATCTAGATGATGGGAGGATTGTTGTGCGCAGCCAGTTTAGGGAGAGTGGGAAGCAGAGAACAAAAAAAGATCAAGTGAGGAGAGCTTTGCAAGCGCAATGTATTGGTTCTTGAACAAGTGAGAAGAAGTCGCCTCAGGTGATCGTGAAGTGTATGAATTTCGAAGGAACGAGTTTGAACACGAACCGTAAGAGGAAGTCGCTCCTGCCAACAACAAGATCAGTCACGCGTTCAAGTCGACCAGCTCAAGGTCTCACGAATTGCAATTCGAGAGTTTCTCACAGATTTCTGTACGAATTGTAGCAGAAGTGCATTTCAAGGGACAGAAGACGTCTCAGCGATGTTGGATATAAATATATTTATGTTTATAGAAGATCAGTGGATTGCCAAAAAACAGCTCTAAAGCTACAACAATGACTAATGGTTTAAGTAAAACTACAACAGAAGAAAGAGCAGAGCACCTCGTCCGCTCGCTCCTCCCAGATAGAAATGAATGATGGTGTAACAGAGCAAAAAAAAAAAAA
>Ga0058697_10000667_pt1 | contig 14128 bp, 2 predicted proteins | sample AgamicAsMae_FD_66619 | JGI IMG/M metagenome (GOLD analysis project Ga0058697, IMG submission 66619) | Agave microbial communities from Guanajuato, Mexico - As.Ma.e | ecosystem: Host-associated > Plants > Phyllosphere > Phylloplane/Leaf | place: Guanajuato, Mexico | collected 2012-06-04
TTGTGTATGCACAAACAGTTTCTCCGGGCAAGGAATGCGGAGAGTTTATCCAAGCTTCCCTCCAAGATCAGATTAGATAACGCATCCATCTACTTTTTCCTTGACCCAAACTTTTTGCCAGTCCGCATCGCAACTATTCTCACATAACACTCCACAAAAATGGCCTCCGTATACAAGTCCCTGTCAAAATCAGACACCCCCGCATCCAAGGAGGATGCGCTGTCCACTGGTCCCAAGAACCGCCAACGAGTCTTGATCCTGTCGTCGCGCGGCATCACCTACCGGTATGCGCTCTTGCACTCTACTCAGCCATGCGCGCAGATACCAAGAGACCAAGTACTGATTGCGCCTTTATAGCCACCGTCACCTCCTCAACGATCTCTACTCGCTCCTCCCCCACAGCCGCAAAGACGCAAAACTAGACACAAAGACCAAACTCTACCAACTCAACGAACTAGCCGACCTCTACAACTGCAACAATGTCTTCTTCTTCGAAGCCCGCAAAGGCAAAGATCTCTACATCTGGATGAGCAAGCCTCCGAACGGCCCCACCGTCAAGTTCCACCTTCAAAACCTGCACACCATGGAAGAACTCCACTTCACCGGAAACTGCCTCAAGGGCTCAAGGCCAGTGCTGAGCTTCGACGCCACATTCGAGTCGGCACCGCATCTCAAGCTGATCAAGGAGCTCCTGACACAAACCTTTGGCGTGCCCAAGGGCGCCAGAAAGACAAAGCCCTTCGTGGACCACGTAATGGCCTTCACCGTCGCCGACAACAAAGTCTGGACCCGCGTCTACCAAATCAACGAGACCGAAGCCGGCAAAACCTCCGCCATCCCCGAGCAAGGCCTGCCCATGCCTTCGGCCACCGAAGTCACCAGCTCAAAGGGCAAGAAGGACGCAGAGACCAAACTCAACCTGGTAGAGATTGGCCCTCGCTTCGTCTTGACTCCCATCATCATCCAGGAAGGCAGTTTCGGTGGTCCCATCATCTACGAGAACAAGGAGTTCGTTTCGCCCAACCAAGTCAGACGTGAGGTTCGCGTTGCCAGAAGTGCCAAGTACAACAACCGCGCCGAAGCAGTCATCGAGCGCAAGGCCAAGAAGGGAGATTTGGGTCTCACCACCTCTGGAGGAAGAGCAAAGGAGGTCGACGAGCTGGATGAGAAGATGTTGTTCGCATAAGCGACATCTGTGGAAGTTGAAGGAGATCTGGCCAAAAAAGGAATACTTCAAAGCATGCATGGCGTTTGTTTCAACTGGGGACTTTTGTAAACTTGGCGTATCTTGTGGAAAAACTTCGTTATATAAGAGAGAAGGAGACTGTTTCGATACCCGTGTTTGGGAAGAGAGGAAGCATAGATGAATTCAAGTGTCTCCTGTACCGACCGAAACATCTTCACGAGCAGTCCATACTGTCACTGAACCGTGATGCGGACGAGATCGCGCTTTGACGTACACTGAAGGTACCGGAAGTTGAGTGGTGAGAAGACACATACACTGCTTAGTACAAAGAAACGATGTGAGTGAAGTTTGGTGTATCATAATATATTCCTCTTCCACCTTTGACAGCAGAGGAGAATAGCAAAAGCAAATTCGTTTGACAAAAAAGCGTCAAGGAAAAGAAAGAAGAACAAGAGCAGACAGAAAGAAGAAGCCCATCCCAGCCAGCCGGCTGACCCAAATAAAACGCCCTGTTCCTGACAGTTCAAAGAAGCAGTCGAAGTCGACTGGTCCTTGCTGCCAGGTGTAGTGTCACCCATTCATTCTGATATCTTCCCAAGAAAAAACAAATGACATAAGAAAAGCAGAAGGCTGTTTGCTGCATGTGAGAAGTCAAAGAGACTCCCAGCTTTGCAATGATACGAAAAAAAGGGTCGGTGTGGTGTAGTCTTTTGCATCTTTTCCTTCAATGCAGGGGCAAAGAGATGAAACACCGATGCACATGTCGGCAAATGTGCGATATGTTCGTGTGTGTCTAAGCCTCCTCGGTCTTTGTCTCGGTGGCTTCTTCCTCGGGTTTCGAAGCAGCGGTCTTTGCGAACAGTGTACGGGGCTTGACGGGGTTTCTGATTGATCACTGTCAGCATTTCATCCTTGAAGCAGCGTAGAGCAAAGGAGGAAAGAGGAAGTGGAACTCACGACTTGTTCATCTGTCTCTGCTTGAAGCCCGAGAGTTTTTGGCTGGCGGGGCTCATGATGGCGTCCGAGGGTGATACGTAGGCGTTTGTAGGGTTGCCGCTTCTGAGGAGGGATGTTAGCTCAATTCCTTTGCCTTGGTGTGTTGTGGAAGGCTAAGGGGCAGCAGGAAACTCACCCTTCGTTGTCGCCGTTTGCGCGCAACTTGTTCTCCATCATCTGACGGTGCACATTCATCTTCTCTTGCTTTGCGCCCGAGTTGGCGTTGCTGCTGTCGGCAGAGTTGAAAGGGTTGGAGGCCATTGTTGATATGTATGTGATGTGCTTGCTTGGTTCGATTTGCGGATTGAAAGCTCTTTGATGCTCGGTGGTTGTGCGGTTTTGTGCGTTGAGAGGTATGATATGAGAGGTGATTGATGCGAGGTTAAGCTGTGATTATTGCTGTTTGGCTAGGATGCGGATGGAGGAAGAAGGTGTCGCTTGTTGTAGATGTTTCTAGAGAAGGCTGGGTGCAAAGTGGTTTTGCGGGCCAAAGACATGACATCTTTTCCCCTCACAAAACTGCTTTGCGTTACTATAGTAACGCGCGCTGTCAACCCTCCCTCTTCTTCGCGACAGAAACCACTCTATGCTCTATCATGCCTTGGCTTCATTGCACTGGAGCAACGATGAGTTGACTCAAGCGAATGTCCAACTTGTGTTGGCTTGACAATGCCATATTCCATGTTGTCATATATCCTTGGGTCCTCCATTCTGAACACATCACAATCCTGACCCTTCACCAGAGCCAAGTCATTAGCGCTTCCACTCAGAGGTCAAGTAGGGGCAAGTCTTTATGTTCTCAATTCAAAAACAGTACTGGCTTTGATGTTCTGCTCCGCTCGCATCTTGCCAGACATATGCCCAAGTTCTCGCGGGCCACCCTGTCCTTGCGTCTAGCAAGCGAAACTCGCCATCCTCAAATCCACTCCATGCTTCGCTACAGAAGTGACATCAGAGACCTTCGAAAGCCTTATTGTTGAAGCAAGACGACACTCAAACGACATCTGTTACGGCAACTATGACACTGGCAGAAGAACCCAAGCGCAGCCAAATTGGTCTTTCCAGGAATCAGGTTCAAGTGCATCCTTGTCATGTCAATCACAAAGATCCTTGGAACCTCGAAGCTTTCGATATTCAATCTATATAGATTACTGATACTTGCAAGGGAAGGCACTTCACGTCTCGATGATTCCGAAATGATTACTGTCTTGAATCACTATGGGGAAGCCTTGCAGCCTAAGGCCGACCCGTCTCTTGTTCGCATACCACATTCTGACTGCTCTTCCACACCTCGCTTGCATGGCAGTGAAACGTGACTGTCCTACTTCTCGCCACATCCAATCGCTGAAAACTGCCCTTCTCCATGCCGTATGCCCTACACTCAGACAAGACTTCCAAGACTCTTTCCTAAGGACCGAATCCAAAGCATCGTGTTGTACGCACGAAGGAATAATCCCGTTTTCGACTTGAGCCGCCAATCGCTATTAGATGCGAGATCGTCCTTGGTGAAGCCTCACTCACTCTCGACGCGGTAGACTTGGAACTCTCTCCGTGGTACGAGAACTCAAAAATTGCGATATGTCCAAATCCGCTTACCCCTCATCGCAAAACACGATTGCCCTAAGCTAAGGGCTACTTTTGCGCCAATTTGTACTCTTCAGCAGACCAGATTTCGTGCTTGAGCTTATCTGATCTCTTGACGTGTTTGCGATGCATTCTGATTAGAGTTTATTGCAAGATGGGCTGCTCGCTTCGAATATCTGTGTACTCAAGAGGCGCCTGTCATGCATCTAAAGCACGTGGGAAGTCGAAGTCTGTATCGGAAAGTACGGAAGGTCGGGAATACGGAGGTTATGAGATAGCAAGACCGTCGTCTACATCGCGTCTCAATTTTGCATTTGTGCAATCCTCCTCTTGAAGATCAGTGTCTTGTGCGAGAAAGAGAGGGTGTGTTGCGTGCCTTGTCTCCGACTGGACGACAGCATAGTGGTTCGAGCTATCATCTTTGCTCAGGATCAGCAGTTCTCCGCATCTCTTATCGAGACATGTCTCGTTCCAGCACCCGATTGTATACCGTTGACACTGTAGAGGACATCCTACATCATGCCGTCCGTCCATATGCTCATCGTTGCGCCATACCGATCGAAAAGGCAAGGTGTGAAGAAAATACATGTGCCTTGGATCCTCCTTCCAGCCGTTATACACGGCAAAGCCTCTACCAAGCACCGTTTCTTACGCGCATAAGTTCGGAGGTGCAGAAAAGATCCACCAGCGAACACGCAGAGTTGAGAGATTCTGACGACTGCATGACCCATCAGTGAATCGTCTTACAATCATGCAGTTTCCCCAATTGTCTCATAGATAAGGCAAGGGTTGTAAAACCGATTCTCCTCTGATCGAGAGATCTGACCTACATCCCATGCCATACACACGCAATCGTGAAGTATCGAATCTGCGATCCCCATGCGGATTTGCAACATAAGAGCAGCATCTTATGCATGATGGGCAAATAACGACGCAGTCCAAGAAAACCACACTTGCCGATATCTTGGAAATGCAGCCTTACCAGCCCAGGGCAAAGAGTGCTGTTCCTTCTGCGGGGTTCCTGAACCAACAAGACAGACGCAGCAAGCTTCAGCAGCTCGACGCGAGCCGTCTTGGGTTTTCTCGCTCACAGCACTCTGCTTCTTAGTCGCAGCACTGTCTTTCCGCATACCAGTGGTGACGTCGACGATCCCCGTACTCGGCCGTCCTAAGGCATTTGCCAATCTTGCTTTGACAGGCTCCGGCGCCGCGAAAGAATGCAGCACAGAGCCGCCAGCAGCGGCTTCTCCTTTTCTCTGCTCTGTGCTCTGCACCATTTCCGCTGCGCTTGCCTGCTCGTGCCGATGGGTGAGGATGGTCCCTGATCTACACAGTCACGGCGGGCCCGGTCCCTAGGTCCCAGCCTACTAAAAAAGTGTTTCGAGGTGAGAGTCAAGTTACGCGGCACCTCGGATGTTCTTGTATCATTGAAGAGGTGGTGGTGCAGATCAAGGTCCTTCGCAACCATCTCTATGTATCTTGTCCCTTTCGAGTCATGGATAATCGTGACCTTGAATCACGAAGGTTACCGCAGGCAAGCTCAAGAAGAGGGGAAAGGAAGCAAGATTGCAACTCAGCAACCTGTCGCGTTATGCGATTCGACAGCTCTGATTCTGTATCTCTCAAGCCCAGAAAACTCTCTTTCTTGAGAAAAGTCAATTGCTCCCAGGACCTTTTCCAAGGCCCTTTCTTCTCTGCTGCTCTCTGTGATACTGTGAGCCTATCTCATCCGCGATCACTTGTCAGAGTGCAGGGTAGGTCCTTTCTCGGCTTCCGGTGGGTTTGTGGACCAGTTTGCTCAATCTATTGAAATTCTGGGACCAATCTTCGGATTAATTCGTGGATACGAAGCGCACCGAGAATTCCGTTGCATCATAGGGTGTTTTGCAAATCGCTGATGACAACACACGATTGCAAGGCAGAGGCAGAGCAGAGCCATGGCAGGGCAACAAGACACAATCAAACACCAATGGCCCGACCATGTCGTGAGTCCAGTCTTTTGGTCAGAAACCCCGCCAAAGCTCAACCAGCTGCGGATTCCCGACTTGTCGCTCTTATGGTGATCAACATGCATTCTTCGTGAAACGCGCGTAAGAGAGCTCCATCTCTCGTGTCTATCAAACGAGCAGATTTGATCACGAGATTGCAGATAGCAGACAGATGCGTCGAGACCCGCGGTTGCTGTGAAGAGCAAAGGCTGGTACAGCGCACATCTCAATGTCCTCCTCGCGACCGGCGTAAAACCACTTGCGCGAGTGCGCACATCGAAGATAGATCATCATGATGGCACCAAAAGGTCTCGATGCTCTCTCTGTGGGGGAGGCGCACACGAGATCTTCTGGCTCAGAGATCGAACTACCAACCACTCTTTCTCAAAGCAGAGCCATCGAGTCAAGTCCATTCTACGACTCAAGCCATCAAATCTCCCACCAAACCAGATCAAAGTCCAGAACCAGAGCGTGTTCGCTGGAAGGCATCGGATGGTGAAAATGGAGCCTTTCTCTGGTACTTTGGGCTGTTGTGTGTGGAGCCGAAAAGCCCGCGACAGCGCCCTAGCAGGCACTCTGTTTTAAGGCACCTAAAATAGTCGCAACGTCACTGCATGGACAGACGGCGGGTGGTGGTGGCTTGCAGAAGCCTGGCAGAAGCTCTGCACCGTAAGCTGTGCAGGCATCGCGGACACGGAGGATTCGCAATCGCTTTCCATTCGAAATTTTTCTGCTGCATGCATGGGAAGGGAAGAAAGGAGATGAGATCAAAGTAAAGCATGGGAATAAGAGAGTCATGTGTTTGATCAACTTGTTCCTGACTTGAAGCTTGCGGCTGTGAAGGAATTGGATACCAAAATGTCAGGTACCTCTCCAAGCCCTTCCAAGAAAGCAACGCGAAAGGCAATATTTTCGATCATCAAAAAAAGTGTAATAGCGATATTCTGGGAAGGATGAAGATGGTTTGAAAGGATAACTAGTCATACAATTCGGCCACTCGATGGCGCTACTCGGCACGGATATCTACAGAAATAAATGTAACAAAAGGAAGAGAAAACAGATGAACCCGCTCGAATGATCAGATAGCAAGGATAGATCGAAAGAAAAACGTCAGATCCATCTAAAACTCCATCGCCCTGTAAGCGCTTCAAATAAGACAAAAAGTGACAAAGGATCTATAGCACGTCGTTACGCCGTTGGAAAAAAGATACCCCAAATCGGGTGCATATCGTGATGAACAAAAAACCGCTCGATAGACAAGAAGGAATCGATATTCGTAAACGTCGTGCCTGATGGTGGGGTGGATGTGTTGGTAGAAATGGGCAAAGATCATCTCCTTGTCTCGCGCCGTTTTCTGAATCCTGAAGCTCCAACGTGCTTAGAAGGATGCGCGGTGCTGCTGCTGCTGCGGAACCATGTAGACGGGCGAGCTGAATGTTGGTTGCTCTGGCATTGACGATGGGATACCCATGTTCAGGTGCTCCATACCGTTTGCCATGCTGTATCCGCTTGATGCGGAGCTGACGCTTGCGTAGCTGTTGCGTCTATCATCGAGGTCTTCCTCCTCGTACTTGAGGCCAAGGCCGGTGGTGCTGATGCGACGGTCCTTGCCTCTGCCTTTGATGCCCTTGTTGCAGTTCTTGTAGAGGCCGGTGAAGTATTCCCACATGACCTTCTCCCAGGTGCTTACATGGTCGCCCTCATGAAGGTTCTCAAAGGTCTGGCGAAGTCTGCGGATAGTCTCTTGATGAAACTTGTTCTGGTGACTTTTCAGGTTGCCGAGCTGAGTGAATTGCTTGTTGCATTCGTCAAGACGGCAAGTGAAGGGCTTTGCTGCTGTGTGAACAATCTTGTGTGCTCTTACGTTGCCACGCTGAGCGAATGTCTTGCCGCAGAGCTCACAGCTATACGGACGCTCGCCAGTGTGACGACGCTCATGTGTCTTGAGGTTTCCCAGTTGGGAGAAACGCTGACCACAGCTGGGCTCTTTGCAGACGAAGGGCTTGACACCAGTGTGTGCCCGTGTGTGGATCTCGAGGTGTGTCTTTTGGTAGAATGACTTGTTGCAGTCAGGCATCGAACACTGATATCTCTTTCTGGGCTTGGACGGGCTGGAAGCTTCTACCTGCTGATGCTGCTGCTGTTGCGGCTCGCGAGGCATTGGCTTATTTGTCTGTTCTGATCCGTTGGAGACCTTTGATTGAATAGCCTTCATCAATGCATCAATGTCGGTGGAAGAGGCTGTTGCGGGGATGTCGTCCGAACCAGCTGAGCTGGAGTTGTCGGCTTGGATGGAAGAATATGCGGGAGTGTTGAAGAAGGCCTGACTGGGAAGGATGGGTGATTGCTCTTCCTCAGACTTGATCAAGGAAGGGCAGCTTTCAATGCTCGACTGGCTCTCACTTCTCATATGTGACATGTTGACTGGAGGCTGTTGCATCGACATGTGATCGTAGGTCTGCCATTGCGGCAATGGCTCTAGAGGCATGACCGGCATGCCTGTGTTGAAACTGTTTGCCATGTTGTAATTCGTGTATGAGTGATCCATAGGCATTGTGTGATGATATGCCATGGCATTGGGGACCATGGTGGGTTGTGAGTAAGCGTTGATGTCCATCATAGCATCCATCTCTGGACCTGCTTGGATGGGAATGAAATGTGAAGTCGACATGGGAAGTTGTCCTTGTTGTTGCTGATGTGCCATGGGGTTCTTGAGGTTCATGTCGTAGGTCGGCATGTATGATACCATGCTGGGGCTATATTGGGGATTGCTGACACGGCGACGACCCAGTAAACTGCCAGCAGTTGGTTGAGCGAGTATAGCTGCCATTGTGCAGTTGCAGTGATGTGGCTAGGAAAGAACTGGTGAATTGGTGCAAGTGTGGTGCGAGTAGAGTGCGAGACAGAAAGAAGCTTTTCTTCTGAGGCAGCTAGAAAAATGTGGATAGGTTGTGGATGTGGATAGTGGAAAAAGAAGAAATAGGTTGGTATAATAGTCAGAATGGAACAGACATGGAAGGCTTCTAACGTGATGGGTACAGTCAAAGACCGGGGCGGGAGCAAAGGCACAATTAAAGACCTGGCTATCGGATTTGGCAGTTTATACAGCGACAAAAACGTGGGATGGACAGGCGCATGACGAAGGTTGGTGGGTACCAGGAAACCAACCAAGACGGGCAACACACACGACGAGCCGCACAGCTGGCTGGTGTCGATACAGAGGGATGGCTGCAGTTGAGTCGATCGAGATGTTAGCGGCAGAAGTTAGCAGAAGCCCGCGTTCTGGCGGGGAACGATGGAGAGAAATGATGTCAGGGTGACCGATCTGCACGAGGGGCCATTCCGCGTCCGGCCCTACCGAAACTGACACACAGCCGACTCGCGACTTTGCGAGCGAGCGAGCCATCAACCGCAGGGGGAGCTCCCTAGCTTGTCGCGGCTAGAAGGCGCCCGCCTACGTGTTACAACCTACCGCTGCTCTGGGTGCTGCCACTGTGCTGCCCAAGAGCCCTCGACGTGCGTTTTGCGGTTTCCGCTGTTGAGTACCAGTCCACTGAAGACACGCTAATCCTGCTCCCGATCGCATCGCGTGGCAGACAGACACTGCCATCGTCGTTTCCCAAGCGCATGCGCGATGTGAATCGCTGCAGCGAATGGCAGACAAGTGCTGGCGGGCCGTCATTCAAACATCGACGATGCATAATCCCGATAGGTGTCCCGTTTCTTGATCCATCACCTTGTCTTTCGGCCACACCCTCTGCTTTACTGCCAGAACTGGGGTGCAGAAGAGCTCCACCTGCCAGAGCCTCAATACAGAGTATCCACAAAAGTAGCTGCCAACTTGGCCCTACACGCACCAGTCCAACCTCATTTCCCATTCAGACTTTTCTTGCAAATTGTTCCACAGCACCAACTCTTCACTCATCTGCTTCCATCGATCGATGTGAAACGGCAATCGTCAATCGCTGACCGCGATGCTCAACTGGTCGTCGGCTGCATGAATTCGAAGCATGCCACGCGATAAGTCACCACTTCCCGTGTCGCGGAATGGCATCAGTGGCTTGACCCAATTGCATCGACTTGAATCCTGGAACCCCTTGCCATCAGAATCGTACTCTGTATGACTCTCCAAGAATCCAACCATCCCAGGGCCACACCTAGGGAACAATCTCACTCTTCCATCCGACAAGTCGTTCCGAGCCTGCGGTCACGGCATGAACTTTAATCTATTCAGCCCTCCCCCAAATCATCCTGCTTTACCGGATCGTTTAACCACCAGATGTCGACTGTCGCCGGCTACACAGATGACTAGCCATCTTATCAACTCAGTGGCCGACGCTTGTGCGCAAATACAGCTTTGCTTTACCGCATAGCAGAAGTCATGTAGCAATTAAAAACGCGACTCGTATTTGGTGTGTTGAATCGAGCTGGTATCTGCGAAGTCAAACACACTCGGTACCAGTAAGTGGTCATGCCAGCCGCTTGCTCCTTTACCAACTTACACATGGGTCGCTCACAATCGCGACATATGGCACTCTGGGCAAAGTGTATGAACGCTGACGAGGGGGGCAAAGTTCTCTTACGTGCTATGCGAAGTCGTGTGCATGCTTTGTCACTGAAACACAATACTGTATTCTGACTGATAGACTAGTATGCTACTTCATACATGTATCAGGTACTCAAGTATGTATGTCGGTCGAGTCATTTCAGCCGCAAGTCTTCCAGATAAGGTCTCGCTTGTCGAGGACATATGCAGACCTACTCAAGCTCTTTTAGCAAATCTATCGTGCAGAGTAGGCCGTAGGAAGCTTTCCCGTCGACTGATCGGGTGCCGTTTTATCAATCGGGATCAGTGAAACTCGATTCGACCCACTAAAGTCGCGTAGCGTCATACCTGCGGCATCGTTACGAGTTGTTGTCTTGGGACCATCCATCTTCGGAAACTGCAGAAGACATGCTAAACATACAGCGCGTTGCAAGTGCAACTGTCAACTCTACCTCGCCTCCCGATCCAACCATTAGGATCGCGGATTTCTGCCATCTGAATCTTGATTCAAGGTTAGAAAGTTAAGGCCACAGGGTTTTTCGAGACACAACGACCTCAAATGATGTACATACGAGCCTGCTCGTCTTCAGCTTGTCTTCACCACATCGCGGTGTGACGCAAAGTCGGGTAATGATACCTGCCACCCATGTTGATCATGCACACTACGGCCGTCACTGCAGTGTCAAGGCACAGCCGCTTGGGTATTCGGTACCTTATCAACTTCCGAAGCTACTTCACGCTGAATGTCGAGAGTTTAGCTGAGGCTCAACAATGACACTCCGTTGCCCGGATGGGGCTTACCATGCAGCAGATCCGCCAACTCGATAAGATGTAGATATTCGACTTTCAGATGCTCTGACCAGAATCAGGCGACGTCCTCTCATCATATTTACACCAGGATGACCATTCGCCTGGCCACTAACACACTCGAAGAACACCATCTTGATCTTCGTAATGCGCTTCTACCCACGTAGTCGGTGCGTCAGTACAGTGAAGCGTGGATGTGAGAGGTCAAACGTGACGCTTTACAAGCATCGCACTTGTATGCTGGACTAATTCAAAACCCATCAGGCACGACCCCGACGCCCCGCTCCAGTCGCGACATCGCAATCCACTTCCACTGACCAGGCAGACGTGTGTACGTCTATCCGTAAGAACGCTTGGCTACTCATGTCGCAAAGGTCAGCGTTTCGTCAAGACGAGTGTGGTCGGTCAGTGTAAGTGAGTTTCGTCGTGGCCATGCTGGTAAGCAAGAAAGCAGGCAACTATCACACATGTGACTTGTCACAAGAGTTCCAGCGCAACAACGCAAACAAAGCGGTAAGAATTCTATTCTGATGTGCTGTCAGAGACAGCTGAAGTTCCATACGGACGTAGGTAAAGCGTATGTCAGATCAGAAGGACAACTCTGTCAATCTTTATATGCTGCTGACGTTACACATTCACAGCTGCTCTCCAGAGCGGCGACGTGCTACACGCCCAATCTTGAGAATACTCTGCAACACTGGAGTTCAATACCAAGATTTCGGCTTACACGTACCTTTTCTCCAAGATGCACGCCAAGAGGGTACTTAGGCTCGCTTGTACCCCAGAGCCCCCACAGAGTCACAGACGAAGGGGCGAACCTCCTGCGGAGGCGGAGACTCCTCCTGAAACAAGGTGTGCAATCCGAAGGATGTGCTACAAGACTTCCCCTCACTCGCCTCCTTCAGTTGTGTGCAAAGATACATGCGACCGGAGTCACACGCCGTCTCGTGCCGCCGTGACATCTCTTGCGAGGTGTAAGCTGAACGCGGGATAGAAACAAAGTCCTGTCGCTTCCTTGCGGGCGACGCAAGCTAGTGATCACCCATGGCTCGCCTACCAGCAGAGGCTGAGCAGACTGCAGGCTTTTTGACTTACTTTGCCTTAACATGATGCTTGCCTGCCATTCATGTCACGCAGCCACCCTCCCAGGCCATCCTTCGACCGCAGCGCGCAAGGCGTTTGGATCTCGGTCGACGAGAGAAATAGAGTATCTCGGCCGAAAGCAAGACTACAATCATGTCACAAGCCAACCATAGTCCTGTCGCCAACGGAAGTTCCAATCATGAAGAGACCGTCAGGAAAGCGACCGAAACACGGATGAAAGTTCTCCAACCCTGTTGCCCCAATGCCTGTAAACTATGGATTGCATGGTCTGGAGAGCAGACGGGTCAGCTCTGGTCTTCGGGTAACTTATTCCCCCGGCTCGTCGACAGTCCAAGAGTAAGTGGACGGGTCGCTTATGCAATTAAGTGATGCCTGAGTAACACCCCCCTGCGAGCATTACAGTTGCCTTGCGCTTCGTTATTTGAAAAAGAGCGGCTGAGATGATAGTAATGCGAGCGTTCTGTCATACTCCTTCAACTCAAGACTGCATCACATTGCGCTTTGAGCACCATCGACCTACCACAAGAAGCCCTTGATCGAGACTAATCAGTCATGATCTGAAGAATGTTTACTGTAAAACGACATGCTTGATGAACGCTGCTATCACTCTCAAGCATCTTGACATTCATACCACGCCTTTACGCGGTAAGGTCAAATAATGCCATCCCTCTAGTCACGATTGTTGATTAAGCTAAGTCCTTAATCACTTCTATCTGATTCTTTCTTCCAAACCTCTGTTGCTCTTTCCTTGATCTGTTTTCATCTCTGGCCTGTGAGATTTCCGCAACCCACCATTTTCTGCTTTACATGCAAATTTGCTCCTACATACGAGGAAAGTGTGGTTTCTCCTTCCTTACATTTTGCTCTCATGCTACTATGGATGCTTTTGCTCTCCCAAGCGAGATTGATCGCTCACTCGCTCGTTACCCATACCACCCGCTTGCTCCTGATCCTTTGATATGTTCATCATTGCGCTCCAGACTCTAACGAGCTCTCAATATGCAATATCTTGTAGTCAGACACCGCCCACCAGCATTACAGACTCGCTCACACGACCTCAACTTCTGTTCTCTCCCATCAAGGGAAAAAGCCGTGGTGGTGCAGCGGTCAGCACATCAGATCCTGGTGACTCTACGTTCCTTGAATTCCACTCGCTTTTATACACTCTCTTAGGGATTGGGAGGTTGCTGTTTCGAATCCAGTTCACGATGCTTGTTGTTTTCTTTTTATATTCCTGTGTTGCGAGATCAGCGATGCTTGCATTTCGTCTTTGCTGTCGCATATTATTTCTGCTGCATCTTGCACTCTTCTAACCCTCTGGTTTGTCGATCTAGCCAGATCTCAAAGTCATGGAAAGCGATATACAGGTGCATTTCTGTGCTTGTACCGGTGCTTCTGAATGATTATCATCACGTCTCGATTTGTCTGCTTGAAGTTGTGCTTTCAGATGCTGCTGTCCGAGGGGAAGAATGAGGTCTGTGAAATCCTAAACACACAAAGTCATACCAGAGCTCCACCAACATATGACCAAGACCACAAAGTTCACAGATGTATCATTGGACGCCCAAGAAGCGTTCAAGACTAGCCTCAGTCTAGAAAGCTAACTGTGCATCGAGATATTGCCATATGAGTCTTCGTGAGGTATTGCTGTGGGTACGACCCTGCCTTGACCAAACTCGTTGAACTTGAACAGAAATTTAGCGACGACAGCAAACATTAATGATTGTTTCCAGAGAGCTCTCAAAAGTGCTAGAATTGTGCCAAAAGACACACGTGTCGCATTTTGAACATGATATAAGACCTTCTCCACCATCCACATCTACTGCTTATCATTCTGCGCATAGATGAAGTTTGCAGCTGTACACATCTAGTCAGCAACCATAACACCCATCGAACAAGCGCATCTCAATCCCAGAA
>Ga0058697_10000668_pt1 | contig 14124 bp, 14 predicted proteins | sample AgamicAsMae_FD_66619 | JGI IMG/M metagenome (GOLD analysis project Ga0058697, IMG submission 66619) | Agave microbial communities from Guanajuato, Mexico - As.Ma.e | ecosystem: Host-associated > Plants > Phyllosphere > Phylloplane/Leaf | place: Guanajuato, Mexico | collected 2012-06-04
CCGATCAACCACATATGCAGCAGCTTGATAACTCTGCTATCGACAGTCTTTGGAACTATGACTTTGCACGGCTCCACCGCCGTACCCATGTGGTTGCTTTAAGCCTCGTTTTTGTGTCAACCACCATAATCCAGAAGCCTTCCGCAAGCCAAGGGCAGATCTCGAACCACATCTCCGCTGTGATTGGACACGACACCAATCAAGATCGCCCGGATGAGATGCAAATGCATCACTGTCAAGCCAGTCGATCACAGCCCACGAACCATATCGACCCTCTAACCTGGACGCAGGCTGAGCACATCATTCCGTGCTTGATCAAAGTTGGCACCTATCCGGGCACTGTACATGTACCTGTTACATGTCTTGCTAATCTTGTAATTTGATGGATCCTCCGACCGCCCAAATGTAGCCTGCCATACCAGCCTGAGTCCAGGCACATCCCGTTACGCGACACATGTTGAGCCCCAGACGGTTGTCTGTCAAAGTTGCAATCCCTGAGCTGACAGACCAGCTGCGGTAGCCTTGCACATGTATTTTCAAGGGGGTGCAGCAGCAAGTTGCAGGGGAGGCCGACATAACTGTCCTAAATGCAGGAACGTCGATATTCTCCCGACTCCGGAGTCTATTCTTGCCAAGCCATTTGTACAAGTGCTATGACTGTCTGCCGCAGCACCATCCCGTGTGTTTTGGCCCGGGCTCTCCAAAAGCAGGAGCACGCTCATGGATGCTTCCAAGTACTTGGCTGAGTATCTCTCCAGTCTGAATCCTTCCGCCGATACTGCAAAGTCAACCTTATAAACGACTGTGAGGAGAGCATGTCCTTACTTTCCCCACGTGCATGAGCCCTATGCCGCTACCCAAGCGAATCACATGCCTGCCCTTGAAGAACCGTATTAGGAAAGATGACATGGCCGGATCCATCGGTACTTCTCGTCGCGTTCGAATCGATATGTGGAGTGTGGAAGGATCATCATCATAAGCAAAAAGTAGTGCTTTGCCGATTACGAAACAGGTTCGACACGCAAGCGAGTTTTGCTCACGTCCATGCGCTTCTACAAAGAATCTGGCCTTCTTATCTTGCCTACCACCAGCAGTACTGCCGAGCATACTCGAGTACCAACGGCATTTGACAAGCCAACTAACTTTCTCACGACTCGCAGCTAGTCACTGGCACCGGACTCGAATTCTTCTGAAAGCCACACTGTCTTCCATCTCGCGTGCGATTGCTGAACCTAAAACAATTCTGGGGTCAAAGCCTCTTTCCAACGAGATTCGCATGGCCTTTTCGAGGAGCGGTATGCTTCTGCCGACCATCATTATCCCAGAAAGGAAAGATCGCCTGCCTGCGCACGGCCCACTGCTTGGGTGTTCTTCCCCGAACAACGTGCCTAGCCCTCGCGCTGCCCGGCGCGCCAACTCTTAGCCGTTGCGCCATTCGTTGACACTCGGGACCATTGCTGTGCACCTCGCAGCTTTTTCGCCCAACACGGTAAGGCTCGTTCGGTGACTCCCTCCCAATCGCTGCCATGGCACTAGGACATGTCCGACACCAAACGGTCGGGGAGACCATGCAGTCTGCTGGCGCGACAAGCTTGCACCAGAAAGAAATTACCTTTTGCATCTTGGTCGGAAGCATTCTTGTCATGTTCTGCGGCGTGGTGCTGTGTCGACTGCCAGGAGCGAAGACGAAGATCGCCCTCCCAGTTCTCTGGTTGAGCTGGAGCCGGACAATAAAAATCAGCGGGAGCAAACGAACCCAAACCAACACGTCTGACGCCGGTATATCGTCACTCTACTGGCTGCCAGACGATTTGATCTGCAACCAGATGAACTGATCCGCAGCCATAAAGTACCCGACCCAATAAACTTTCCGCAGCGACGCCATGGTGTAGGTTGTGAACCTCATCAAACCGTAGGGCAGAACCGACAGCGCCCATTCCTTCGCCATTCACGACCAGGGTCTACTGACTGAGTCAAAAACAGCATGTGGTTCGAGTGCTGCGATTCCGTTTTGAGAGGCGCATTGTCTCCCACATGCCATCTAGTGAGTCCATAGCGAAATAAATAAAGCTCATCTTCCACCCCCCGAAGCGAGAAGAACGCAGTCCAGTCTTTTTGATTTTCCTCTTGTATATACGAGCTCAGCTGTGTCCTTTGCAGCCTCGAACAGGAACGAGCTTGAGCTTCAGACAACCGCTCCCATTAACCGCGTCCCGCTTTACCCTAAGTGGCAAGGTACCCATCTGTCTCTGGGAAGATCTTCTGGGCCATCACTGCATTTGTCCTATCATCGGATATCTGCACCTATAGCGCGGTCGCTTGATTCCATTTGTTTTTCTTGTTCTTGGTAAGTCTTCGAAGATGATGGATTGGAGCACCCACATAACAGAAGCTTACCCCTTCCTCAGGACCCTCTCAGATTTCTGTGGGACCTTGCCTCGATTACCAACTTGTCGGGACAAATAATCGTCCATACGATACCAAAAGCTATGCTTGCTTTCAGTCCCCACCCCACCGACATGCCGAATCCTCTAGAAGAGGAATATCCTCTTTACGCATTCTCTGGACTTCCGACACACACCTCTACTTATCAACCCGTCCAATATCCGATGCAACAACCCGACAATAGCTACAACTCATACAGCATTGATCAGAACAGTGTTTCTGCAGCGCCGTCCAACTACATTCTTGCATCTCACAGCTCTTCTAAATACGCAAAACAGAGTGCTCAGCTTTCAACACCTCTATATTCGCCGACCCATCCCTCTGCCAACTACTTCGACCTTCGACCCATGGGTTCGGTCAAGTCCGAGTCGGCTGCTTCGATGCTCTCCTCGTCCAGGGGATCTCCTCTGATGGGTTTCAACTCATCTTCGAACTGGACTCCCGTGCATGGAGTTGAATCCAACGTCCTCCACCATGGTCACTACGATCAGCAAATCCTCGTCAACGATACCTTCAACTATGCTGCACTCTCTCTGCCGGCGAAGGCAGGATGTGTTGGTAAGTCTTGCATGCCCTATCCACGAACGCACCGATTTCCTAACCTCTGCCTGACAGATCCTACCTTGATCCAGCCTCTTTCACCCACCCCACCAACAACACAGATGCACTCTGACTCCAAGCGCCTGTTCCCCCACCCTCCATCTCCAACTGCATCATCAGTTCATTCGAACAGAAGCTCGGGCGTTCTCAGAACTAGCTCAGTACGGTCCAAAAGACCAACATCCCCCTACATTCCTTCACAATCATGGAACCCCTATCCTGTATCATCATCATCCAGACGTCAGTCCGTGTCATCGGCTCACTCCCACCACTCCCATCACTCTCAACACTCCCACCGCAGTCAGTCGTCTTTGGACTCCGAAGAGACCAAGGGCGTCTGCCCCATCGCGTCTTGTGGTAGACACATCAAGGACTTGAAAGCACATCTGCTTACCCACAAGAATGAGCGACCTGAGAAGTGCCCGATCACTTCGTGCGAATATCACATCAAGGGCTTTGCCCGAAAGTACGACAAGAACAGACATACCTTGACCCACTACAAAGGTACGATGGTCTGTGGATTCTGTCCAGGCAGCGGCAGCTCTTCAGAGAAGAGCTTCAACCGTGCTGATGTCTTCAAGAGACATCTCACCTCAGTACATGGTGTCGAACAGACCGCACCCAATGCTCGTAGAAGAAGTGGTGGAAGCTCCAGTTCCAAGGGCGCCCTCAACAAGATTGGCACCACTGGCATGTGCTCGACATGTGGCGTGGCGTTCGCCAACGTTCAAGACTTCTATGAGCATCTCGACGACTGTGTTCTTCGCGTCATCCAACAAGGTGACCCTTGCGAAGCCATCAACGAGAGAATCCTTAGCTCGATGGTTGATGACAAGTCTGTCATGGAAACCTTGGAGCGACACTCCTTGAGCAATGCTTCGGGCTTCTCGGGCCCCACTGTCTTCAATGATGATGAAGAAGACGACGAAGATGACGAGGAGAGATACATCAAGGATGAGATGGTTTCCCCTGTCCTTTCCAACAGCGGCGTCACAGATGTGACTCGCCAAGGTATGACCTACTCCAAGGGAGGTGTCGCACTACACTCTGTTGCAAAGAACAACAAGCGTCGTAAGAACTATCCTCCTTCATGGAACGCACCCCCAGAGAAGATGAAGATGAAGAAACGAGTCTTGTGTGTGTTTGATGGACCACGAAGACTTTGGAAGGATGACTTGATGCTCGGTCTTGACAACCAAGTACGAGAGCCTCTATCCGGCAGAAACTGGGTCACCAGCTTGGACGTCCAGACCCTTCGAAGGGCCGAGGGCATCCTCGAAGCAACGGAAGAAGAGAAGGGCTCATGGTTGGACGAGCAAGGCAACCCCTTCCTTTTCGCAACGGCTGTTTGATTGTCACGATTGACTGAGACTTGGATATTGATTTGCCTGTTTGTGTACAGCGAGCGCATGGAGTCCTGGTGCAATTTTGAGCGCTTATAGATTTACTGTCGCTGACTTTTCCTTATACTTGATACCACTTTGTTACTATACCACAACCACAGCAGCGGGCTTTGTTCCGATCTCTAGCTAGACAGATGAATTATTCTTTTTTGTCCTTGATCTAAATGTCCATCTCCACTCTCTCACCGTGTCCGTTCCCCCTGCGAACAGAAAAGAATTCGCGGCTTTGTTGAGGAGAGCGAGCGACCTTACTGATCGACAAAGTCCCTATCAAGGTACCAGTACGAAACCCAATGCAGACCGTTGTAGACTTTAACGTAGTCTCAGGGGAAACGTCCTAGCGACTTTCTGGAAACAGGCGTTCCTATAAGAGACAGTGGCTTGCCCACTGCCAGCTGACATTCTGTCGATATACAATTTCATCGACACCCTTGCTTCCGAAGGATTGCGCGCGACTGTTGATGGGCAGACTGGAGACGTTGCCGAGTTGAAGGGGCCGCCAGGGCAAGCAAGTGGAGGAGTCGGGTACCTTGCTCAACAGACCCCCCTCCCTGCATTTGCTCGACAAGATACGTATTTTTTGAGCGTGCAAAGAACGAAATTGCCGCTGCATGCGAGAAAGCCGGTTCTCTGGACGATAGCGACTTACTCACCTTGTTACTCATCCGTCGCTTTATCTCACCCCATAGCCCTTGACGCATGTTGGGACGTTTATTCCTGCTTGAGACATGGGGTTGAGGTCTAGTATGTGCGGTACGGGACCCTTGCAACAAAGTACAATACTTGGCTACTGCTCGGATCTACACAAACCTTTTGAGGGCTAGTGCGGTCCGCTAAAGAAGCCGAACAACATCCGTCCCTGGGTCCAGAGACTCACGGGACCTTGGACTCGACTTGGTAAACTTCGTGCTGCTCAATGGATGCCTTGCACTCGGTATGGTAAGTGGGGCGCTCGAAGGATCCAACTCGCGCGCTCCCCAGCCTGGGGGCCAACTCTATCCAATCTATAGAGCCCCGCAAAAGCATGTCTTGCTTGACATGATAGCACTCGTTTCTCGTATTACTACGCTTGTTGACGAATGTCCACCGGCACGCACTTCCGACGTCCTCCACCTTCGTTTCATTGACTCCCGTCGACAAATTACCTCAGAGGTCTGCCTCATGGTGTACCAAGCATCTCATCAGACGGGATGATGTAGGAGGATTTGGTCTGACTATTTGGGTTACCGAAAATGTGTCCGACAGCTGCACCAAGAGGTTCGCCAGTCGAGACCACAAGACTGTATCGCATGCTGGAAGATGTCACCCCTCATCATATGACAACAGCTCCCCTCGACTAGAATCTGGCTACCGAACTCTCATCTGGGCGTCTCTTCCCCACCTGTGCGCACAATCCTTCGCTCTACATTATACCGAAGCTTTGAAGGGCATAATGTATGGGATGGCTATCAAGGAAAGCTTGCTCAGCAACACGGCCGTGCCTTTCCTATCCCAATCACAATCATGGAGACAAGTGTCGCTAGGCTCTCTGAGAAGATTGCCTCGGAAACTTTGTTATCGGAAGTGAGACGCGGATGAGTTAGGATGATAGACCAAAGCTGCGAGCGAGCATATGCCAGCCAATCTCTGCATAAAAATTTGCAACTATTCGCAGAAAGTAGAACACTTTGGATCGCTGTCACAAACTGCATTACGTGGGGAAGAAGAAGAAGACTAATAACAAGATATCATTGTTCGTATCAACTTTCATGACCTCTGTAACATCTTAAGTTTGATCTGAGATAACCACAACCTGGAAAGACTGTCTTCGCTCAGACATATCAGAACTCCTGAACCAAGGCACGAACATCATAGTAGAAAGACAGATCATTTTCTGCCAATACTTTCATCCCGCCATCAGAGCAACAAAGAACAAAAGTCAATGAGAACAGCAGCAACATATACCCTCATCACATCCCTCAGGAACCGGGTGGGAAGTCGAGGATGACTTCCAAACTGCTGAATGTCAAAGAAGCCAGGCGTGCGACGCCGTTCACGACTTCCAAATGTTGCTCCTCAGATACCTGAGCATGACCTTCACTGACAGTATTGGCTGAAGGCACATCTGCGACTTCCTCGACGGGTGAGGATTGCGTTGTTGCAGCAAGTTTGGCCTTTTTGGCAGGAGCAGCCGATTCATCCTCGCTCTTGCCACCTTCCTGTGTAGTAACATTGACACGCTTGCGCTTCTTAGTGGTGCGTGGTTGTGCTTCGATGGCTGTGGGATCAGCGTTGACGGATTTCTTGCCCTTCAACTTAAGTATGATCTTTGGACGACCAGAGGGTTCTGCCAGGGCAGAGGCATTGTTGTCGATGGCTCCTTCCTTGCGAATGTCTTCGGTCGCATCGGGACCAGCGGGTTGACGAATAGCCGGCAAATCAGCCTGAACTTTCGAGGAGGAAACGGCGGTGGTGACTCGGGATCTGTTGGCATGACGAGGCTTCTTCCTTGAACCAGCTCTGGCAGGACGGTGTGTAGGTGTGTGTTCTGACCCGGCGGTTTCCTCTGAGGTAGAAGCAAGTTCAGTCGGCACTCTCATGAGCAGTGTCTTCGCGAATGCATCACGACCCTGCTTTCGAACTTGCAGGCATTTCTTGTCTTGTGGACGCTCTTCAATAAGAGCCTCAAATGCTGGGAGATCCTCAATGGTACCGTCTGCCAACTTGGTATCCAGCCAATCCAATAGACTGTGGAGATCTGCTATAGTCTTGTTGGTGCCTCCAAAGCGGTTCTCAAGTTCGATGGCGATGAGTACAGGTGTGTTGGCGGCTCTCGAACTCTTACCCTCCAAGTCCTCAGCATCGAGCTCTGCCGCTACAACACGTCTCACAGATCCCTCTTCCTCCATCTTCCTGTTGAATTTTTTCACCTTCGCTTCCATCGCAGTTGGCAGCTGGATCGTAAAGAGACAACCAGGGCGCCATCTCTCGAGTCTGTCGATGAACTCTCGCAAGAGAGGTAGCTGAATAGGAGCCATGTGCGAGTGAAGTCTGTTTTCGTGGCGTTGGTAGCATTTCCTGCACAAGAACACTCGCACGCTCTTGATGACGTGGTTCCATCCTCCCTTGTTGTGGCCAAAGAAGGAGGAAATGACAGGGCGGGCTACCAGTCTTGATGGAAGATACTCCTGGAGAGTAGAACACGGCTTGCCGCTCACCAGATGCTCTAAACACTCAAAGTGCTTAGGTTTGCCTTCTCGGAAGAACTTTGTTGCTCGTTCGGTTTCCCAGACCTTCTTTTTGACAAGCGATAGTTTGTCATAACCTTTGGACTCACGGAAGAGTTTCTCAGCAAGATCGGCGTCGCTCATGTAGTCGTGATCGACGGAGTCAGCATCGGTAGAGAACGGTGATGAGTCTCTAATCACAAGTCCTTCACCGTCGTCTGGTATGGCGATGATCTCGGCGGAGGCGGGTCCAGCTGTGTGTCGAGCAGCATCTTGGGTTGTGCTTTCCGCACGTGTTGATTGACTTTGAGGCTCGGACTTGATCGATGGAGTCGAGGCAGGAGGCTGAGCATGGGGCGAAGGGTCGGCATCGGTATCTTCATGTCCACTGTCAATGGCTTGTGATGAGGCCGGCATCTTCTCCTTCAAGGACTTGGAAGCGATTGGGCTCTGTGCCAACAGTTGACTGAAGGTGTTCGGAGCAAGGTACTGGAAGAGGCGCAAATCCTGCGCATCTGGAGACAAAGACATCTTTGATCTGTGCTGATGGGTTCAATGGGTTGTGGATACTAGTGTGAATATGTACTATGTTGAACAATGTTGAGTGGAGAATGGGTTGTTGGATTGTTTGGGAAAGGTAGAGTGTTGAGGAGAAGGATGAAAGAGCACAGGAGGTGGACCTATATACTCCAAGGATCAGAACTGTCATGCGGTATTCCAATGCATGTGTTCTTGTTGTCAGCCAGTTCATGGCAGACCCGTGTATCGTGATCTCATACTGGCGAGCGCGCCAACGAAGCTGCTCATGAGCTGGATCCGATGATCAGCTGGAACATGAACGCTCATGCTTCTCACAGTAGAAGCAGACAGCCTGGTTTGACATCTGTCGTTGTGTGCTGGTTCTGTCTTGAGTTTGACTTCTTGATGACACACATACCTTTGGAAGGTATCATCTCCTGCCGTCAGTTATAGATCATGGTATCCTACAGTCCAACCGGTTCACATGAGAGATGGAGTCACGCAAGACAGACTTTGACACATGTGGGCGAGATTCATACATGATCATGAATTCAGATTGAGAGACGCCCCTGTGTTGAGGCTCTGCAGCGTTCTTGAACAATGCGACCAGCCTGGTTGCAGATTAGACGTGGTTTGTAGTGACTGGATGATAGATTTCGCGCCGTGAACGGAATTGTATAGTCACACATCGACCATTAATCAGTGGCACGAAACAGTAAGAATCAACCATAATTGAGAGTCTCGTTCCCAAGAACTGTTCTAGGCTAGGTTTCTTTTTTTTGGCTGTTGTGATCGATGTCCACCAACGTCGAGAATCTATATTGTTGATATAGGAGGCACCGGACTCGAGGCCGAAGATGGAATTTGTGTAGTTTGGAGTGCCGAGCTCATACAGGCCACATCTCGTGTGAGATCTGCAGCTCTGATTCTTGGGCGGTTTGTCGTCACTGTTATATGGTATGGCAAGTTGTCTTGTAATATTTCGGAAGTGTACAGTGATCGGACGTCGCTCGATTCGAGGTGCTTTTTCGGCAAGTCGAGCTCCCGAAGAGACCGTTCGATTGGGCGTCGTTGAAGCCATCTGATGGGAACAGCTTCCGACGCGGTCGCTTCTCTTTCTGGAAATTCGCCGACCGCGACTTCTGTCAACATCATGAGAGACTGCTCGGTTCGGCAACTTGAAACAATCCAGCCTCTGCTTGATGGATCGAAGGCCTCGACATTTTCGCGCCAGGGAATACCTGCTATCGACTTCTGTTCTGACAGCTCTTGTTGTTCGACCATAGCACATCACCTAGCATGTAGCTCATCGAAGATGGCCGTCTAGCAGACCAAAAATGTGACTTAGTGGTCGAGCAGCAGGCCGTCCCTCTGACTATTCGCTCTTGAGAGCTGCACTTGCCAAGATATCGGCTCTCTATACCTCCAACGAAGCATCCACTTCCTTCACGATGAGACTCACCCGTACTCCCCCTTCAGTTCATGAAAAACCAAGTTGGCGCAGTCTATACGGATTTGTCGACCAACTTAGAAGATGCTACTATCTACCTGACACCTGTAGCAGGCTTGGCCATGTCTCCATATCAAAGCGCCTACAGTCTCCTCTGCTGTTTTACTTGGCCTATTGCTTGTTCGTACAACCAAGACTGCTATTGCTGATGGTATGTTTCAACACTTGCCTGTTTTTCTATGGCCAAGACGTCTAGGACAACACATGCCGCTCGCGAAGCTAGTATCGGCCGAATGAACCGCCCCCAAAGCACTATCTTCTGGCTACTTGCATGTTTTTGAACCTACAGACCTGGTCGTCTCTCATGATCTATCTATCTTTAGCTGGATGCACCTCTCAACTTGAGTATGGTCGCTCTTCAAGTCATGTTTGATCAACCTGGGCAGGTTCGCTAAAAGGGTTGGCAGACTGACATGCCGTATCAATCAATGGTCAAAAACAGTTCATACCAAGGTGAGCATGGCTATATAAGTACTCGGAAACTACCTCAATTCATCTCCTTCTCTCTCATCCAACACTCGCTACATTCGTTAGATCGTTTCAATTCTCCTTGTTTGCAGCCGGCTCTGCCAAGTAACCAACTTTATACACACATCACGAAAAACAACCCCTGCACCTACATCAACAATGCATTTCACTGCCGTTGCCCTTGCCGCCCTTGCAGGCTTCGCTCCCCTGATCGAGGCCCACTACACCTTCACTCAACTTCTGGTCAATGGTGCCCCTGTCGGCAGAGACTGGCAGTACATTCGTCAGCATACCAGAGGCTACATGCCCACCAAGTACGGAGAGATTCTCCAGAATGACTTCCGTTGCAACACTGGTGCTGGATCTGGTGCCAACACTCAGGTCTACACTGTCAAGCCTGGTGACAAGATTGGAATGAAGCAAGGCTTTGGTGCGAACGGAATCGAGGTGAGTTACTAGTATCGATGCTTCCTGTCAGAGAATAGATTTGTTGACGTGCTTTGTAGCACCCTGGTCCCGCTCAAGTCTACTTGAGCAAGGCCCCCGGATCAGTCAAGAGCTACGATGGTAGTGGTGACTGGTTCAAGGTGCAGCAGGACCTCCTGTGCAAGTCTGGAAATGCCCAGGCTTTGAAGACTGACGCATGGTGCATCTGGAAGAAGAATAACATCGAGTTCACCGTCCCCAGCAACATCGTAAGTGTCTTCGGACGTTCTTTGAACACATCTCTCGGCCCAATGCTAATCCATCTTTTTCCCACAGCCCGACGGCGAGTACCTCGTCCGCAGCGAACACATCGCTATTCACGGTGCCCACGACAAGCAAGCCGAATTCTACTACTCCTGCGCTCAAATCAAGGTCCAAGGCGGCAAAGGCAACTCTGTCCCCAAGGGTGTCAAGATCCCCGGTGTCTACCAGATCAACGACAAAGCTATCAATTTCAGTGTCTGGGGCTCCGCGACTACTTACCCTGACCTGCCTGGCCCTGCTGTTGCTGCTGGTGGTCGCACTACTGGATCTATCGATGGCAAGACTACTGGTACTACTGTTGCTAAGCGCGCTGTTCAGGGTGGTTCTCCTGCTGTTAGAGCTGCTGCTGAGGTCAATGCTGAGGTCGATGCTTAGATGGCATCCTGCATTGCTTGTGGCATCATGTAGTCCGTCATTGTTCATGGCATGATGGCATGGGCATGTGTGTTTGGTTGCGCTTGATGCTCAAGTGATCCGGACACTTATGGCTAAGGGTCGCTGCGACATCTTATTCTGCATAAAATCTTGGTTGTTTGGAGGATCACATATCTACATCTCTGTATTGCAGGTCAATAGTTGGAAGTACAAAATCAATTGTGATCCTCATCGCTGTTCCGTTCCGATCAGTAAGCCAGTTGACCTCTCTGCAAGGTCTCACTCGATTCTTGGTCACGCATTTTGTTCGCGCTTTCGAACAACAGTTTGCGTATACATGACATAAGAACACCGTCCATAGATCATCGATAGACATGGCGATTCTACTAAGTATTAACCAAACTCAGACGACAAGGCATACCCTCCCTTGGCTTCGCAGTACCCAACTGGATCTGATACGCCTTATCACCAAACTGTTCTTGCACACCGCTCAAATCGCTCGGATAACCCGTACCATCATTCTTCAGCTTCTCTACTTCTGCAAATGCTTCTTTGAAATCGAATTGGCGTATTGTCATGGCGAGCACCAATTTTGTTTCCAGCATTGCCAATTCTTGACCAATGCAATTACGAGGGCCTTTTGAAAATGCCATGAAAGCATCTCGGTCTGCAGCACTTTTCGTTTGGGATTCGTCGACGAGCCAGCGTTCGGGGCGGAAGGAGTTGACGTCTTCACCCCAGATGGTAGGGTTTACCATGTGGCCAAGGTTGTGCGCCCAGAGCATCCAGCCGTCGGTAGGATAGTGTTCACCAGTCTTAGGGTCGACGATGAAGAAGCTAGTGGTATGTGAGCAATAAAAAGTGCGGCTTGTAAGGCGTTACTTACTCTTCAGCTCCAGCACGGACGGTGTTTCCAGGAGGGGAGAATCTCAGTGTCTCACGAATGACTGCGTCTCCATATCTCATACGGTTTAGCAGGTACGGGTCAGCTTTGATCATATCGCCAGTCTTGCCAACATCCATGCCAAAGATATCCTCGCATTCCTTTCGCAGTCGAGCAAGTGCCGTCGGATGTTTACTGAGTCGATAAAAGCAGTAGCATATCGTCGAGCTGCTTGTGTCGTGGCCAGCAAAGATAAAGATCTTGATATTATGTGACGCGGCATCCTTGAATTTGGGATCGAGTTTCGAGGATTCGTCCACGTTGTTCTCCTTGAGATAAGTCTCGAGTGCTAGGTCGATGACATGTTTCTTCTTGCCTCTGGTATTGCGTGATGCAAACCTTTCTTCGAGGATGTTATCCACGTAAGTATCCATCTGTCTGGAGTTCCACCACTGTACAAACGGTCGAAAGATATTGAAAACTTGTAGAGGCTTTTGTATGCCAGCTGATGACATTAGTTTGGTTTCTGTGGAATGTGACACAACTTACGAGAAACCTTCATCCATCTGACTTGGCTTTCGAAGGCTGTGACGAGAGGATGTTCTCTCAATTGAGAATTGAAGTCATCATCCCTGATGATAGTGAGCTCGGCACAACGACTCACAATGCTAGAGACAGCTTACAGGACTACTTTACCAATGATGTCTATGGTCAAACGAGTTGCATAATGTTCCATGCGGAACAGCTTGTTATCCATGGCATGTTTCTGGAGGATTTGAGCAAATGTAGCCACATTGTCCACGATTGCGGGCATAACGGTCATGAGATGAGCGGCAGAAAAACCCGGATTGAAGGCAGATCTCCATGTCTTCCATTGAGCGCCGTCACTAGTCAGCATATTCTCACCTCCAGTTAGGCACGAGAGGATGGTTTCGATAACTTTTTGCATTGATCAGTGTGCAGCTTAATGTGTGACCATCAAGGCAACAGCATACCTGGATGTTTGGGCATAGACCTCTGAATGATGAACTGGCTACTGTATGATGGATGAGTTGTGACGCACAGCGAGAGTGACAAGGGCCACAGATCCAGATAGAACAAATCGGGCAAGTTGTATTTTTGCTTGATGAGCAGGGGCATACTTTGACCTGCGCAATCTCGAGGAGAGGCTCGCGAGGCTTCGGCCATGGCCATCAGGTGACCGAAAATCGGGTGATGAGGTGGACCAGGCTGTTGAGTAAAAGGTCAGTAGAGGAGGATGTACCAAAAGATTCCTTCGACTTGCAAGTGTCGCAGCACGTCGTCTCCACAGGTAGCCTATGTAGATAAATCGAGTAAGCGCAGTCAAGATGACGGCCACAATGGCCGAGACAAGAGCGTTCATGTCGAGAAGTTTTGTACACTGGGTAGACTTCAAAAGGGCAACGTAGAAGAGTGTCCAGGGATTGTCGTTTACATATACACCTACTGAGGCTGGCGGCTATCGCATCCTTCTCAGACAGCTGCCGCTCTTGGTGCTTATGGCGCAGAACAAGACGTCATCAAGCAGCTGAGAAGAGGTTGGAGATAGACAGAGTCTGCATATGTAAGGCGCAGGAGAGACTAGTATCAAGGCTGAGATGCGTCTGGACACGGGAACAGCATTCTCGAGAGAGGAGCTCGGCAAGGCTCGATGGGTATCATGGTATTTTGTGGGGTGACGGTCAGGGTGTGCGAGGGTCTGAGATGCAGCATGTGTTTGCTACGGGGTCGACGACGGAATTTGTTATGAAAGAGCCTCTCGAGAGACTGTAAGTGATTTGAAACTTAGCTTCGTGTCTCACGACAGGATGAAAACGAAATCAGACGGAGACGCGTTCAATACTGGAGAGAAGAGTAAGAAGAGGTTGGGATCAAAAACAGCATACGTCATGGCCAACCCCAGACTCAACTCAGGCAGTCGCAGCTCTCTGGCCCGGGAGCCGA
>Ga0058697_10000669_pt1 | contig 14119 bp, 9 predicted proteins | sample AgamicAsMae_FD_66619 | JGI IMG/M metagenome (GOLD analysis project Ga0058697, IMG submission 66619) | Agave microbial communities from Guanajuato, Mexico - As.Ma.e | ecosystem: Host-associated > Plants > Phyllosphere > Phylloplane/Leaf | place: Guanajuato, Mexico | collected 2012-06-04
GTAGGTTCCCTGCCACCTTCATATTCAATCCTCGCACCCCTTCCCTTTGCACCTCTACCACCTTTTGCGCCTCCACCCTTTTTCTGCAAATGCGCAAACTGATCCTCCGCCGTCATCTTTGCGAAAAACTCATGCGACGGCTCGTTGAACTCTACAATCTCACACGTCTCAGACGTCACCATATTACCATCCCTCTGCACCTTCTGCTGCTCTTCACTGCCATAGGGCTCCAACCTCAGTCTATGACTTCTATACTGTGCTTTTTCTCCGCTGCTGCTGTCAAAGTATAGTCGCATTTCGATATCGAATTCTCCGTAGCCTGTTTCTTGGATTTGGAAGGGAGGAGCTTCGATTGTGCGGGATGGGTCGGCGTAGGTCATGTGCAGTTTGAATTGGACTTTTTTGAGCCAGGTGTCGAGGGAGGGACCGCCGTCGAGGGCCTTTACGTAGACGCGCCAGCCTTTTGTGTGGCCTTCTGGAATTGGGGTGGTGGGGGTTGTGGTGGGGTCGAGGTTCCAGGCTTGTGAGCCGATTACTGTGGGAGGTTGTTAGTGAGGGTGTGGGTGCGGGTGGAGGGGCAGGAGGCAGTACTGAATGGGCGCGAGATGCGCGTGTTTTTGACGCGTTTATTACTTGCGGCGGCAGGCATGGTGGGTGGTTGTTTTGATGTGATGCGACAAGAGGGAGTTTGCTGATGCGAAGGTGAATTGTACAGAAGATGGAGATGACAGGGTTGGAGGGTCGGGGGAGAAGACAGCTGCATGACCAATCGGGTGGGTTCCTGGCCGATCGATGGCGCTAGACGCGGTGCACGTCATTAATCATGCCATGACCATCGCTTTTGCATGTGAATCTCGAGCCCAAGAGAGCTTGCATAGCTTCCACTCTCTTTCAATCCTGAGATCACCCAATCGTCTCTCTATATACACAATCAATCATGTCGACAAAGGCAGCCACAAAGAAAATCGTTGTTGCTGGCGGCAATGGCTTCCTCGGTACACACTATACAATCCCACCCGACCTTTACTCAAGCTAACACATCCATCCTAGGAAGCCGCATCTGCAAAGCAGCAGCCGCACGAGGCTGGCAAGTCACCTCCATCTCCCGCTCCGGCGAACCCACCTGGTCCTCCGTAACCTCCTCGCCCGTCGCACCCACCTGGTCTTCAGACGTCAACTGGGTCAGCGCCAACATCCTGCAACCCTCCACCTACTCCCAACACCTCCAAAACGCCGACTCAGTCGTCCACACCATGGGCATCTTGCTAGAAGCCGATTACAAAGGCGTCCTCACCGGCAAAGAACCAATCATCGGGGGTTTGCAAAAGGCATTCAGCAGCACAAAGCAAGGAACACAGAACCCGTTGGAGAGAAAAGAAGGTGAAGATGTTAGCCCACAACACGAAGGAGGCCAGATCACCTATGAGGTTATGAACAGGGATTCGGCCATCTTGCTTGCCAAAGAGGCAAGTGCTGCTGGTGCTTCATCCATGGCTTACATTTCTGCTGCTGGTGGTGCGCCAATCTTGCCGGCGAGGTATATCAAGACCAAGCGTGAGGCTGAGGCATCCATTACTTCAAACTTCCCAACGCTGCGAAGTGTGTTTATTCGTCCTGGGTTCTTGTACGATTCGTCGCGCACGTTTACGGTGCCCATGGCTGGTTTGACGTTTATGGGTGCCATGGCAAACTCGCTGGTGGGTGGTCGCTTGACTTGGTTGATGGGTGCTGGTGGCGTGGAGCCGCTGAAAGCAGATCTGGTTGCTGAGGCTGTGGTCGAGGCTCTGGCTGACGAGCAGCTCAAGGGCCCTGTCGAGGTCAAGGAGATTAAAGAGCTCGCTACTCGCGCGTGGAGAAGAGGTATGCTGTAAGCTTGCTCTGTAATACCCATTTCCGTTGGTAGACACTACACTCTCGAAGAAACACCCATCTTCTGCTTTTATGGCCTTATTAACTATCTAAAATGCATGAACCATCATTACTCATTACTCGTCACTCCTTTGGATATAAACATCATGATGCATGCCATGATACCCTCAACCGCTCGATCTCCTACTTGTTCTGCTCGCTCTTTCTCCTCTCTTCAGATGCCGCTATCACCTCCTCGACAGCATGTTCCGCAGGATGTTCGTCGTCATGTTGAGATCGTGCTTCAGCCCCGCCAGTCGGAACGTCATCTGACCTCTCAGACCCGTCCAATCTCGTGCCATTTGGCTCCCCGGGTCCCTGGAGTGGTTGTTGCTCTACCTTACTCCGGTGCACCATGTCCGTTTGAGGTCCCTGGAGCGGCTGCTGTAACAGTTCCGCTGGGTCGACATTTTCCGCCTCAGGTCCTTTTAATGGCTCCAGTGTTTCCTGTTCGCCGTTCGAGTTTCCTAGGCTTCCGTTTCGCGATATTGGCTCCTTTTGGCGGTGCTCAGCTGTGTTCACATGCTGAGATGTCACCTCCCCAGTCTCACCTGTTTGTGCAGCGCTAGCAGCAGCAGCAGCACTCTTCTTCTTTGCCTTTTCCAGTTCTTCGCCATACAGCAATCGGAACGTTGTTGCTACAAACACCTTTCCAGTTTTACGGCTCTTGAGCACAAACCTCACGGTATGCGTGCGATCGTTGATGTACTTCAGCACTCCAAACGAAAAACCAGGGAGTTTCAGGGCGTAGTTGTTCCAGTCGATGTAGCCATTGTGAAAGTCAAAGGCATAACAGCGTCCTTTTTCGAACTTGAAGTCCTTGCGTTTCTGCTCGTCCAGAAAGTGTTTGCGGCGTTGGGATTCTGCAGTTGGGATGTTGAGGCTTTGGCGTATTGTGGTGTCGTCTGAGAGACCACCTTCAGCGAGGATAGCGGGAAGCTCGCAGCTGCCTTTGGAACCGATGCTGAAGGTTATGGCTGATGAGCAGAGGATAGGTCCGTTCACCCAGGGTTGATCTGCATCGGGGTCGCACTGTAGACTCGCGTCTACAAAGCGTTTGACGATGTTGAAGGCAGTGGTGATGAAACGACCAGGAATGCGATCGCGAATTGGGTTTATGAGTTCGATGCCCCAGACCAAATCTTCTGCGTTGATATCTTCCTCGGGGATCCAAGAAACAGCTATGCTATAAGTATCATGGGCATGTGCTTGGTCGTCAAAGTATGGAGAAGTTGCTGGGGAACCCTCGGGCAGGCCTTGGTATTCCTTTATCCGGACAGCAACTTTTGCATTCTTGCTCAGCTGTGTGGGAGCTCCATTGATGATGACTTGTTTGGCCTTTGAATCTTCAAATGAGGTTCCAGATGTTACTTGAATAAAGTATTTGTCGGCATTCGCGCTGTCGACGTCCGATTGAGCACCAGTGATCTTTTCTTTGAGGTAGGAAGCCATGGTTTTGTCTGTTGAGTTAGCGAAAAGGGTCAGCACATGTTGTTTATATATTGTCCTAGGTACACAAGGTTTCAAGGCTAAGTTGGTTGCTGTCGTGGCCGATTCAACGTCGAAGGTGGTGACGCAATGAGTGAGCGTGGGGGAAGCTGCGATGGAGACGCGCAGGTGGCGTCTCCTTGTCCTTGCTCGACTGAGTCAACTCTCCAACAGCCTATGAGAAGACCGCATTGCTTTATGAGTAACACATCATATTAGAAGGATCAGTCAATAATATCTACGCGGATACTATTGGAGGAGAGCCGGCGTCAGCATACAATACCAGGATCCAGGAGCTGTACATATACCTGGACTGGACGCTGGAGGAGTCCACGCGGCAATCCTTTCTTTGTAAACTTTCTCTGTAATGCCCAAAAAGCACAGGCAGACATACCAACCCAAACCAGGCTCGAACTATGTTCACCCCTCCCTCGGGGGCAGTCCTCGTACAGGCGAGAGTGCTCAGGAAAAACCTGTGCTATCCGTCAACGAACGTCTCTCCAACCTGAGGCTCGCCCAAAGATCCGCAGCCTCAACCGAAAGAAAGCGTCAGCTTGCTGAACTTTCGAATCAAAGGTCATTACCACCGAGTCTGGGGCAGGGCATTCTGGGCCAAGCTGCTGTAGCAGCGCCGGCTCCAAGAAATAGTGCTTCTCTGAGATCGAGAGTCCGACTCAGGACGCCCGGCCCTGCCCCTCCGCCTAGTTGGGTGTCGAGACTGACAAGTCATAGACAAGCATTAGAAAGCCGCTATTATCCGGCAAAACGACAACCAAGGACTTTTGGCCAGGATGGTGCCCCGACGAGGAATCTACCACTTGGACTGGCCCGCTTCTTGAACATGGCAAATGACAACCCTGTTGTACCTGGCAGTTTACTGGACATGTCATTGAAGGTAGCTGCACAAAACTGGACGGATATCGTGGAAGACTGTGGCGAATGGCTGGACGTGATTCCACCACATCTACGTGTTGTCTTGCTCAGTTACATAACCACCATGGGACCTCCGGAAGGAGTATCAATGGCAGGTCTTCAAGCTCTGTTCCCAAATCCTTCCGAAGCTTCCTCCTTGGACCTATCGGGATTGGCAGGCTGGGGCTTCAACCTCAAAGAACTCAGGAAATGGCTTCATAAGTCGGCTGGGGATTCTAGAGACATGGCGGAAAAGTCCCAAAGGGAGAAAAGCGATGTCGCGGATTCATGGGACCAGGACACATCCTCGGACGACAGCGACTTCTTCATTCCTACGTCACTTGACAACGATCTCCAACACTTGACCAAGCTTTCCCTGGCTCAACCTCCTTCCTCAGCCTCTTGGACAGACCTTCTACTTCTATCCAAGGACCTAAACACAATAACGCATCTCAGCCTCAGTAATTGGCCCTTCCCAACACGGACTCCAAATTCCACCTCGCCTTACGCTTCTCTCGACCGTGACTTCGAAGAGCCAGCTCTAGTTCTTCGCATGCTAGCCGAGAATACCTACTGCCTTCGCTGGCTCGACCTCCAAGGTTGTCACTCCTGGCTACCCGCCTTGACCTATCGCTCATATGCCCTTCCTCAACCGACAGATTCAGATGACAGTGACAATGACTGGTCACAACAAACTCAACGACTCAAAGGTCCAGATTGGAACGGAGCCTGGCGCCACCTTACCTACCTAAATCTCGCTCAAGACGCCAACACATGGTTCCCCGCCAACACCACATTTCTCAAAACCTCTTCGTTCCGCCAGAAGATGGCAAAGACTTACTTTCGCATTGGTGTCAAGCATCAACAAATCATCGATGACTTGCGCGATTACATATCTCTACATCCAGAGAAAAGAGAGTTTCAAGTCCAGCATTGTGGCGATTGTCATGCTTCTGCGGATCTAGGAGATTGTTGGGCAGAATGTGGAAGTTGCAACTCTTACCACGATTTGTTTGTGGGGTTGATGGCCAGGTGGTTGGAAAGAGAGGCCGAGGCGAGAACAGTGGCTAGAGGTATTATAGCGGCTAGGCAAGGCACAGGTCTGAGGTGTACCTTTGATCATGGATGGCAGAGCAGAGAGAGTTATCTCATCTTGAATTGGCCCTAGAGACACAAAGGATATTCATCTTGTACATTGGAAGATTGGCCCTTCAAAGTTACCAAGATTGCACTCGCCATCCACCTGAGACAGCCACATGATTAGTTACGACCACTCCTTCTGCCCTGCGTCGCCAGACGATCGACTTGTATGATGAGCTCGATAATTCCTTCACCTTGGAAATTGTTGACATCGAATTGTTTACCTTATCTGTCATCTGGCCGTCGGCGATGTGAGCTGCCAAGTATTCTACGATTCTTTCGCCGTTTCCTTCTAGCTACAACGCCATCCACTCGTGGCATACCGACGCTGATCGATTGAAACACCCGAAGCCTAGCACACAGACGTCTACACGTGTGTGAATCAAACGACTTGATCGTCGTCATTACGACAAATCAAAGCCATCGTTCTCCTGGCCTGCTGTGTATACTTGCTTGACGGATGTGGAGGTACCTTGTACACAAACGGTATGTCTTGCCGTGTCTCAGACGATAGGCCAACAGCACGGGGCTGAGAGTCTCAGGACCATAACTCCGGCCCCTTCAGCTCGCGGTCTTCTTGCCTTCTCTTCGTCCTTGGCCCTACAGTCCCCGTCGGCGGTCTCACATCATTTTGAATTTCCTATCACCGCGGAGGACTTTTTCTGGCTATAGAGCTCAGATGTCTGAGGTGTACATCGCTCATTTGTGTAAACCTTCTAGAGTTCTGTGCAAAGTTCTTGTCTGCGTCACTTGATGGACTCACTCGGACTGGCCGTGTTGTCAAATCAAGATGGATCAGGCATATATAACATGGAGGCCTCCGCTGGTCGAAAGGTGCTTCTCATAGTCAGACCAATTCCACCTCGGAGCATAGCTTACGCAACAAACCTAGCCTTCTAACCTATAATCAAATCATCATGCTCATCAAGCCTGTATTGGGATTGGCCGGCCTTGGAGCGACAGCACCAACAGCACCATCACCATCCTCGAATATCTGGGCAAATACATCGAACGTGTAAGTTGACTAGATTCATATGATCACTCGGTGCTGGAAGCTGATTATCCTAGTATTGCATTTGGAGACTCCTATTCATATGTCCTGGGCACAGCAGGACGCCAAAATTACAGCTTCATCGGAGACTATAACAGGTTTGCCTTTTCTCCACAGAAGCTTCTGAACAACAAGATCGTACAGAGTCAGGTATGTTCTTCCTCTTGACCACTTACCACATCTCTTTACTAAGAGATACAGACCAGCACAGCAGAAGGTGGCCCAAACTGGCTTGAACATCTCACCGGATGCGGAGTCAATCCTGGCACCACCTCGCCGTTAGATTGTAACATACAGCTGTGGGACTTTGCTTTTGCAGGTGCAGACATTGGAACACAATAGTAAGCTCATCCCTTCTAGCTTAGCTTACCACATGAGCACTCTGCTAACATCATCTTAGCACACCCAGACACAAAGCCTACACAGTGCCCCTCGTGAACCAAACGCAGCAATTCCTCACCTACGCCCAACCAGCCCTCCACAACATCACAACTCCAGAAACCACCCTCGCCACCTTCTGGATAGGCACAAACGACATCTTCGACACCTCCACCTCGAAAGTCCCCATCGATACCCTCTACACGGATATGATAACCACCCTATACCAATCCATCCAGACCATCCACGATGCAGGCTACCGCAACTTCCTAATCATGAATCTCGCACCCTTGGACAAAACACCAAAAAACGTTCGCAGTGTACGTCCTTTACCCAGCAAAAGCATGGTGAATCGCTGGAACACCATCCTCGCCTCTCAAGCCGCTGATTTCCGCACACGCAATGCGGATTCAAATGTCGTGGTGTTTGACTCCAACACTTTTTTGAATGGTATCTTGAAGAATCCTGCGCCGTATGGAATTAAGAATACCAAGGACTTTTGCGCGGCGTGGAATCAACCTAATGTTGTGGCTGATGCGACGCAGTATGGGTGTCTGCCTATGGAGCAGTATTTCTGGTTCAACACGGCGCATTTGACGACGCATACTCATGAGATCCTGGCGGCGGAGGTCAAGAGGGTTTTGAGTGGTGGTGGTTCGTGAGTTGTGGCGGATGCATTTGAGATTATGGCGTATGGGATAGAGGATAGAGGATAGATTGTGATTCAAAGCATGCATTGGGACTTTGGCGTACTGAGTAGAGGATAAACAGTGTTTATGTATGAAATTCCGATACCCTAACTCTTTGACCCAAGTGCACATGGGGCTCTAAGTGCAAGTCTACTCGAGCAGTCAAAGATAGCAATCTAAGTAGAAGAGGTTGAGTTCCCTTGCACGACAAAATCCAACATATGAGCATCAATATCCTCGACACACGCCTCCGAAAGCAACTAAATCGTTATTCGTCGTAAGCTCGGTAGAGCCGTATGCATTCTCTCCTGATCAACCGCAACAGACAGTAGGCTCCGAGATACCCTCTGCCTCATTGTTTGGTCCCTCGACTCCTTCCCCCACCAGCGGCAGTCTGACTACCATCCAGTCACACAGCACCTTCCCAATGAAAGCACCAATGATAATCGAAATGATAATGAAGCCGTTGAAGTACATGGCCAACAACATGATAATGTATCCCAGCCCAAAGGTAACAGCATGAATCGCACCTCTAGTGAGCTGTTGAGCAGGCGAGGCGCGGAAAGTGATGTACTGCTGTCTCGGCAATGCAGGAGCACAAGCAGCATCTGGACCACATCCGCCCTCGCTATACTCATACGCACTGTTTGTCTTGGAGTTGTTGTACGAGTCGCGAGCTACATGTCGGAGGCTGGCTGCCCGACGTGTGTATTGGCGAAGGATATAGGCATCGTATTCTTTGCCCATGCGTCTGAAGAACTCTAGGGCAACGACTAGGAGGATGACACCAATGCATGACGCGGCAAACATGCCCTTTGTCTTGATGTGCCAGGATGAAGCGAGGAAACAGGCATCGATGGTGTACCAGTTCCAGAGCATCTGGGCTAGTGTTAGTGGTTGCTGACTTGGACATGAGGAGTGAGCCGTATCAAACTTACAGAAATCTTGCATGTTGCTCCTGAGCCGCCACCCATATCCATACCGCCGTGAGACATCTTGTGCAATCTTGTTAAATGTCGTCTGAAGAAGTATTATGTTTGGAAAGACAACGAGATTGTGTTTGAAATGGCAATCGAATGGAGCTGCGTACAGTATGGGAAGGCAAGAATGTTGTTCAACTTAGACATGAATCACACTTCGGGAGCAGAGAATGCGAGAAGGACCATCTTGTTAAAGGGGCCTATTCAAAATCGGTTCACATGTTAGCCGATTCGGTATGTAACATCAACAGAGTTGCAACTCGTCGTTTGGATCTTTCATCTTTCTCAAACTTGCTCAAAGCCGCTCGCACTAAGACGCTATATCTGGGGTTGGGAACGCCATTACCTTGGCAGTCCGGCCGTACAATTGCTACGATTGGTCAGAATATGCCAAGATCTCTGGGACTCGATGAGCACTAAGCCACGCTCCTAAACGTGCCTCAGCATCTCGTGAAGCGTGCATGGGTCGTTCAGCTCTATCTGCACATCCGTCTCGACTTCATCCTATTGTGCTTCTAGACCGGAGACGATTGCTTGGAATTGGTACATTCTTTCGCTCCACGTCTCATCAATGTGATAAGTTCCCCCGCACTGCTCCGAATACTTGCTCAATCGACTCCACTTCGTATTGAGAACGCTCCGGATATTGGCTGTAACAACCCAAATGTACCGAAATCTGGTCTTCAACGCTATACCGGGCATGAGCCTAGAGTTCGTTATCGTCGGAGCCACGTTTCAACAGCATTGGCCTCACGATGTACCATGCCTGCCAAGAAGGTATGATTTTGCCGATGACCTCCTGCTCTAACATGTATATTGCCGTCTTCGCTTGTCTTTCACCAGAGGTAATTGAGCCTATGGTATTGTGTTTCCTTCTTCATTCTTTTCGCATATTTTGAACCGAGCGTATCGCACTGGAATTGTGCTTCGACTCTCTCATCCTCTCTTCCTTGTACACTCATCGACATATACCTGCCACATATCGAGACCATGGTAGTCCACATTCAAAACTTTACCGATGCGAGCAACTTGGAGCCGCATTGGGGATTTGGCGGCCGTGTTGTCCCTTGCACCAATGACAAGGGCTCTTGCGAATATCTTGCAGATATCTATCACAGTCATGATCTGTCGATGATATTCTCTGGTGTCATCTGGCTGACTATCGCTGGCATCCTGTTCGTCTGGACGCTAGCCCGCCGCCTGCTGCCCTCAAGACGCGCCGATGAAGAGTTCCTCGTCTCAAGGCGACAAGTTTCGTCTCCAAGCGCATTGACACGATGCAAGAATGCCACCCTAGCCTACTCACGTCAATACCTTCTGCCAGACTGTGCGAGACCGATCTTTGGACGTACCACGCGGTATCAAGTCTTCGTTCTGTTCTCCCTCTTCAGTTACGTTACGATCTTCACTTTCGTCGGCATCACGTATCAGATCTGGAAAACGCCCGTAAAGAAGTTTCCTGGCCTTTTCAACACACGTTCGGCCTTGGGTCCGTTCTCGGATCGTATCGGTGTAATGGCTTACGCTCTCACACCCCTGTCCATTCTACTCTCTAGTCGGGAATCTATGCTCTCTGTCATGACTGGTGTGCCTTACCAAAGCTTCAACTTCCTCCATCGATGGCTTGGCTATATCATCCTTATCCAAGGCGCCATCCACACCTTTGGCTGGTGTCTAATCGAAGGAAAGCTTTACCAGCCTCAGCCAGCTGTAGCCAAAGGCTTCTTCCCGCAGACGTATATCGTGTGGGGCATCGTCGCTATGCTACTTATCATACTCCTGTTCATTCTCAGCACGCCTTGGGCAATTCGCAGAACCGGATATGAGTTCTTCCGCAAGACTCACTACATCCTGGCTATGCTGTATGTGGGAGCTTGCATTGCGCACTGGAAGAAACTGTCTTCTTTCCTGATCCCTTCCCTGATTGTCTGGGTGCTCGACCGTGGCGCTCGCCTTATACGTACTGCAATCTTGCACCACACCACTTTGCCGAACGGCGAGACCAGTTTCGGACCTTCCCAAGCTACCACCACACTCTTCCCAGATTCTGTCAATGGCGATGTCGTTCGCCTAGACTTCTCGCATCCTCATGATGCATGGGCCATTGGTCAACACTTCTACCTCTGCTTTCCTCAAAGCAGCATCTGGCAGTCTCATCCGTTCACCCCCTTAAGCCTTCCTATCCATGACGAGAAGTCTTGCGGTGTTCAGCACTCGTACATCTTCCGCGCCAAGTCAGGCGAGACCAAGAAGATTGCTCAGCTAGCAGCTGCCAAAATCAATGAGGCCGAGAAGGATACTCTGCCGTTGACATCAGTCATATTGACAGGACCGTACGGCGAGTCCATCACTACCCACTTGACACAAGAGGTGAATATACTCTGCATAGCTGGTGGTACCGGTATCACTTACGTGCTCCCTGTCCTCTTGAACCTCGCACAACAGCCCAGATCCATTGACAGAAAAGTCACTCTCGTCTGGGCCGTCCGTCAAAAGTCGGATCTAGCCTGGGTGGAACCTGAAATGGCTATCATCAGACAACTTGCCAAATCAATCGACATCACCATCCGCATCTTCGTTACAAGAGAGGCAGAGGGACAGTCGAGCATGAACTCCTGCAAATCAAAGATCACAGATCTCGAGTCAAAGTCAGGAGCAGAGACAACAGCAACAGAGATACCGCAATTATCGGATTCGTCGTCATCCGTCGCATCCACTTCTGCCGCATACCCCTGCTGCGGCCCACCCACCGACTCGTTCACCATCCAAAAGACAGCCATCCCAGCGTCGAACCCACACGCCGAACCAGAGCACAGACACCCCGAGCTGAACCTCATCGTCAACGAATTCATCGACAACACCGTCTTTGGCAGAACAACCGTGTACGCCAGTGGTCCTGGAGGCATGATCTCAGATCTGAGAAGCATTGTTGCGAAATGCAACGATGGGGCAAAAGTATGGCGTGGTGAGGAAAGATATGATGTTGAGCTTGTTTGTGATGATCGTTTGGAATGGTAGAAGTGGTTGTTCATTCGCAAGAGCTGTTAGAGGCTATGCATTTGTCTATGTATCACGAATTTTATGATGGATTTATACTTGTCTCTCTCCTTCGCTTGAGTTTGTATATGCTACTGATGCAGTCGCAACCTAACGCTTGTTCGCCATCAAAGGTTCAATGAAGACGATGATACGCCAAAAGTCGGAGTAACTCGTAACTGGATCGAGATATCAACTGGCCGGTGTAGTGTCATTACTAGTCTACGAGATGCTTTCTAAAAATCAACCGGCATGGCAACTTTTGTCAGAGTGCCTTAATGTACTAATGGTCATCTAAGCAACGATGTCGCGACCACGCCTTCCTCGATACAGTTTTTATCGCCTTGAAAGACCACTTGTTACACGACTTGCCGATCGCTCCTGACAGAACCAGATCGTCCTCAGGAAGAGCGGGGTGGGTAGATCAAGGACCAACTCCATGTAATCAGTCTTCAGGCGGAAGGGGTCCACACAAGGCGATGGAAGAGAAAGATATAGAATGCCACCACATAAATTACAAGAATAGGTCTACCCCATGCATATGATCACCCCTGCCCATTCCCCCATAGCGCCAGCAAAAAATCAGGTCATGCGTAAGCTCATAAGTCAGTCTTGACGTTGCCTCCATCGCCATAGTCCCACTCCTTGCATTTACCCACATAGTTCCTTCTTAGACACGTCTTGTGGGATGATGTGGGCTTGGGCTTGGATTGTGTGGCTGAAGGGTCGACACAGATCAAGCCAAAGAATTCTCTGGACGTGCACTCATGCGAGGCAGTGGAAGTGTCTGCCGATGACGTGCTTGTTGCAGATTGCTTGGTTGAGGTGGTCGAATCATGGCAGCCAAACCAACCTGGTGATTTGCAGGTTGTACTGGACGTCGTATGCGTCGCGACTGAGGATGACAAAGACGAAGTGGCAATAGTCGAAGTTGTGGTCACGGTAGGCGCGGGAGCGGGAGTTGCGATGCTACTAGTGATGGTTGTTGTCTCAGTTGTTGTAACTTCGTCCTTGCATCCGAACCAGCCAGGTGAGAGACATGTCGTCGTGGTGATGGTCTCTGTTGTAGTCACGGGTACAGTGATACTGCTAGTCTCGTCCAAACATCCCCACCAACCAGGCGTCTTGCATGTTTCGGTTCTGGTTCGCGTGAAAGATGTCGAAGTAGAGGAAGAGCTGGTTGTTGTTTCCGTGCCGTTGCTTTCAAAGAACTTCCATTCGAAACAGTCCAAACAGTCTTCGTTCCGTTCGCACTTGGGAACAGTGTCATACTTTTCAATTACACCGTGGATGACGCTGCCAATTTTGTGGTTGCCGATCCCTTGTCTCCATCCGAAGTCTGTAACCGTATCGTAGGTGCATACGCTCCCGGTATGACATTTTCCTTGGAAAGCATAACCACCGATACTGCAGCCAGAGAATGCAGTGTTGCATGTTCCGTCGTAGATGGGATCTGCAGTATGGCCAAAGTGATAGATGCCGGTATGGGGACGTTCCTTGTGGTTGCCGATATGGTAGCCTGGAGGTGTTGGAAGGCCAAGGCGACTGGCAGCAAGTGCTTCGGGGAATGTCTCGAATGTGACGGTAGGCAACCCAAAGGTGAGTCCAAGAAGCGAGGTCACGACACCTCCAAGCGAATGACCAGTCAACCAGATGTCGGCGTTGGGATAGAGTTCGGTGACGTTGTGGTAGAGCTCTTGGGCGGCTTGGTAGTAGTGAGCCTTGTTTCGTAGGTTCTTGACCAGACAGGTCGAGTTACAAGTATAGGCTGAGGTCTGACAATCGCAGACTTGCTTCCAGGTAGCCCAACCACCTTGGCCGCAGCAACAGCTTCCAAACAGGTTGTCGTTGAGCTTGTCGTTACCAGTCGTGTCGGCACCGTCGAAGACAGCAGGTGAGGTTCCCTTGAGACCAATGACAACAGTCTTGTTCTTGGTATCGGCGAAGATGTGGCCGCGCAGACCATCAGCCTCCCATCCAAAGTCTTCGGTATAGTTGAAGCCTCCTCCGACATCAACCCAGTCACCAGTATGGGGCTTCAGGACGTAGGCGTTGGAAGCCATACGGGCAAGACTAAGGATGGTATCCTTGTCAGTGATGTTTGGGGCGTCTATGTCATCCATGGACCAAGCGGATGAGGGCAGAGAGACAGCCTCTCCTCGCATCTGGCCAGCTTCTAGCAAGCGATCAATGGTGGAGCGACGACGATCAGCGAGACGCTCTATCGTCATGGGGGCCGATTTGGCGCGGTACGAGTCGGCAGGCGAAGCTGTGGTAGCATATTCGGGGTCGTCGTCGCCATCTTGTATATGCTCGAGGGAGAGGCCGGGGGTGACGTCGACCTTGCGGAAGAGGTTCGGGTACTGGTGTGAACCCTTGTGAAGGATGTGCCTCAGAGTAAAGTCATGTTGTTGTGAGGGTCTTGGAGCGTCATCTATGGGGATAGGAGGCAGCAGCAATGCATCCTGAGGAGACTGGCGGCGAGCAGCTGCGGCGGGCGCGACGGCGAGCGGAGAGAGGGCGAGTAGGTGGACAAG
>Ga0058697_10000671_pt1 | contig 14080 bp, 18 predicted proteins | sample AgamicAsMae_FD_66619 | JGI IMG/M metagenome (GOLD analysis project Ga0058697, IMG submission 66619) | Agave microbial communities from Guanajuato, Mexico - As.Ma.e | ecosystem: Host-associated > Plants > Phyllosphere > Phylloplane/Leaf | place: Guanajuato, Mexico | collected 2012-06-04
TGGCGGCTCCTGGCATGTCTGCACAACTGGTTCCAGGTTCGTCGGATGCTGTAGCGGCAGTGTCGACCCATGCGATGAGACGACGGGTTGTCCACAAAAGAACCTAAGACCGGCGAGCTTCGACGTCGCTGAGTATGGCACATTTCCGGACCAAACATGCAGCACCGACAGCCACTGGTATACCTGTGCTGGAACGAATCCGGCTTTCATGGGTTGTTGCAAGAGCAATCCTTGCTCGAGTGGATGTCCGACGAAGGACCTCACTGCGGCAAGTCTCAGCATTGATGAAGCGACAGCTTCGGCGTTCATCACGGCTTCATCAGCCGCTACTACCTCAATAGCAGCGGTGACCGCCATACCTGACGCTCCTTACTCTGCCGGAGACCATGTGGGCGCGATCGCGGGAGGTGCTATCGGGGGTGTGGCTGGTCTTTGTCTGGCCGCAATCGGCATCATCTGGTGTATGAAGCGTCGGAGGCAAGCACGAAAACAGAGGTTCGAACAGCAAAAGATGGCGGAAGAATACAAAAATGACGATGGTCATTTTCACAACACATACATACCGCGGCAAGTGGACACGCCAACCGGCATCCAACCTCAAGATACGGAAGAACCTCGAAGGACTGTCTACTCTTTGGAAGACCCCGAAGGAATAGAGGTTGATGATCGACCTGCACAGGCTGCTTCAACTAGACCAAGCACTTCGGGTACGATTGATTGCACGTAAGAATGCTTTTCGAGAATACTGACGAGATGCCAACAGACCAGCATGGCACCACTCAGCCTTACAACGTCAGTCCGAACATCAGTCGGCCACCCAGCGTTGGCAGCCCATATCCTCCTAGTGTCGGCAATCCACCCAGCATAGGCACTTCCTGGTTCACCCGCGACTCCATCTTCGCAAACGGCAATCCTCAGCTCGCAAACATACCCTCACCAGACGAAAACAACCGCGCTTCCTGGATCGAGCAATCACGACATCACAACAACAGCAGTCCGATGGTCACACCCATCCACTCACCTCTGCATCAAACCACGCATTCCGATTACTTCGGTGCTTACGAGAATCACCAACGTAATACCTCTCACGTTTCCCGACACCCGATATCGCCGCAGAATCAATACTTTGAGCTGGACGACACGCAGTTGAGTCCACCTGTTGAACTTGAGGCTATCGAGGCAGGGACGAAAGAGCAGGGGGAGAGCACGTGGCAGAGTGTGTTGCGACAACCTATCCGCAGACGTAGTCGGCATGATGTGGATGAAGGACAGACCGGATCTGCATACTTTTCGCCTGATGATGTGGGTCAACCGTATAGTAGAAGTTGATGAGCCTGTGCGGCTGAGATTGCCTCTCTAAGCATCAAGTGTTTTGAGTGCAGGAAATCGCGGTCTACGAATTTTACGACACTTGCATTACGAATATTCTATATACCTTAAACTTCACCTTCCATAGGACCGACATCTCGATCAATCATTCTTCTGCATCTGCTCGTCAACAAGCACGAAATCTTGGGTTCGCGAGTATCCGCCAACAGAGGTCATCAGACCTATGGCAATAAATCCAGACATGTCTCTTTTCTCCACTCCTATGGATGATTCAGGTTCACCATCTGGAAGGTTGACATTGAATGTCAACCTACTTGTCATCGTGTTGTATTCTTATGTTTCATCTCAATGCGGCAGCGCCCAGAACATGTTTGGATCAAGAGGGAAGAGATAGAATCATAATCATGTCTTGATACTTCGACCTCTCACCTAGTTATATCACGCCTGATTCTTCAAATGCATCAGGTCTGTTCCCAGATAACGCATCACGTTTGGTTCTGTCGGAGCCTGAAAGTGCGTCAGGTCTGCATCTGGAGGATGTATCGGCTCTACTCCTGGAGACGCATCATGTCTGCTTTGAGAGACGCATCAGGTCTGCGTCGTACTGAATCACACTGTTAGCTTTTGATCAATCAACAATGCCAATTCTCGACATGAGAGACATGAGCAGACGATCATGAGCAAATGTGCATGAGCTGATCAGCATTCATAGTAGCGATACGAGCAATGGACGCTTGAGCTGTGGCGTTGTTGTCAGGGAAGGACGAAGGACCAGCACTAGCGCGAGTGAGAGGTGTCCAAGTAGAAGCAGCGCCACTGATTTATCGTGTCTTAGGGTAGGGATGCCATGGTTGAATTCGCATACCTCTTACCAGACACCGGCAACGGTACGTTTACTCAGATTTCACTCCTTGAAGTGAGCCTTGAGGGTTGGCATTGATTGCTGTATCGACGTGGCTACATGCGTGACAAGCTGGCCGTAATCATGCTCGCCGGGAGGTGCTACCGTAGTATCCTTCAGATGACGGAACACTGTATCTACATTGAAGTCAGCGTAGGAAAGCAAACGTTGTCTTGAGGTATCGTACTGGATAGGATTGTCTGTCGCGGCTCGCGTTCACGCGTATATGAGGCATGGTGCGGCTACTTTGCGATAATCCGAGATGCTTAATTCTGATAAGGAACTCTGATTGCGAGGGAAAGAAGGATATTGTAGTTATAAGATGGAGAAAACTATCCAGACGATATAAGCGAGACATGTAGACAGATTCTGTATGATCGATTTCGTCCATGTATGGTTTTGTATCAGCTCAGAAAACAAGGATCGAGGTTTGGGTTTATTGCTGGCAGATTAGTGGCTGTCGTTGAGGAGATAAGACTGTTCGGAATCGCTTGGAAGGGTACAAAATCCACGGCTGTCAAGTGGAACATTGTATGCGTAGACCGACAGCTTCTTGTATTCATAAATCATTATTCTATTGTCTCAACCCCTCTATGCGATCAGACATGGTCAGAGCTGCAAACGATATCAAGAACATGGGTATCTTCCTTGACGAGTTCGACCCAGCCTCCCTTCTCTACGCGTATGATTTTGCCATCAACACAGATTCTTCGCCAACGACTATCTTCTTCCGAGTCGTCAAATGCTATCTTCAAGCCATCTATCTCTTCATAGCGAACTCTGTGATCATCGACATGTTTGCCTTGCTTGTATGCCTCTGTCATAACAGCCATGACCTCGTCACCAGACATGGGTCCAAAGTGTATCAATCTCAGCTTCCCATCCAATGGTTTAGAAGCAGGTGAGATGGTGAAGTTCTTCTCGAGGTTGGAGACAAAGGTTGCGAGAACGTATGCATGTTCCTTTTCTTCAAGCTCACGCCATTCGGAGCCATGCAAGACAGAAACACGACCGCGATATTTGTGTGGTGGTGAACCATCCTCAGGGTATAGAGCTGCTTTTGCTGCCATTTGGAAGCGTTCTACACCATGCTTGCGATACTCTGTGGTATCACTGTCGGCAACGAGCGAGGCATGCATCCCCCAACTACACACCACAGCGCCCCATATCGTCGGCTTGCCGTTTTGGTCGACGAGCTCAGCTTCTTCACTTCCCTCGTGTATGAGCAGTCTTGAGCCTGGAGAGAAAGTGGTACGCAAGATTGGTAGAGGACGTGATTTTCCCTGCATCAGTGTCGACAGTCCCATACTATCGTCCGCAGTGATACCCAGGGAGTTTGCCAGCGCATTTCCAGTACCCAACGGTAGCAGGGTAATCTCAGGGCATGCGAAGTCAGGACCTCGTGACGAAGTGAGGATGGCATTGATGATATCCACGACACCACCATCACCACTCAGCAGGATGATCGAAATCACGGCTCCAGTGTTTGCAGCGGGCAAGAAAACGTCTCTTGTGAGTTCGGTGATCGTCTCCTCAGATTTCGTGAAATGAACGAAGAAATGCTCTCCCTGCTTGAAGCCAAGGGATTTGAAAGTGTCTGTCAGATGTGTCTCGTAAAAAGACTGTGCTTGACCAGTTCCGGAGGCTGTCGAAACGACGACATGACGAGCAGATGCCATGACTCTAAGTTCCAAGCCTTTCACCTCAGGTTATGATATGGAGGATCCTTTGCGAGTCAAGCAGTGGGGGTAGAGGCTGATGAGAGTTGCGAATACCACAGTCAGGAGACTGGCGGCTGTTGATGAGATGGTTGAGTGTGATCGTTGAGTTGGGATACAAAATGCAAAGGATCAAAGACAAGATCAGGCACGCGCTTAGTTATATGAATGGTGTCAGATTGGGAAGGACGATAAGGCCGTTATCACCGTGCATAAAGATACACAATCTCGCACAAACAGAGCCAAGCAAAGCTAGAACCGCGTTCGGCTGAACCGTCATAGGGCCGATCAGCAGCGGAGGTCGCAGCTGCCTCACAGTAAGCCCCAGTCCATTGAGCTGACAAGTTAATGCCTTCGACAACGAGAACAAGCTAGACGGCAGTCACCCTCAGTTTCACCTACTCTGCATGATCTGGAACCACAACACAACATGGCAAGCGATCCCGACCGCGGCCTCTCTGGCTGGGGCATCTTCTTTCTCGTCGCTTTTGTCTTCATCGTCATAGGCGGATGTGCATGGATAGTGTAAGTCAACTCTTTCCTGCTCAACTGCACGCTGTTGCAGCGGCATCCCTCAAACATGTCCATGCTCATGGGCTCGCAATAGATTCACACAATACCGCGCCCGACGATTGGGTCTTCCTGCTCCCTCGCTCAACCCCTTCACACGTGGCCGTAGACAACAGAACTCGTATCAAGCGCCGTCAGCAGCATCCGGAGGCATTGGCGGCTGGATCAAGGACAAAGTCGGCGCATTGAAGAGCAGTGTCGGTGGAGGTAGATCATCTGGAGGCGCATACGAGCCCAGCGGTGGTTACGGAAGAGGTGGTCACCGTGGGTTCGGCCCTCTGGATCCTGATGAAGCCTGGGACACGCGTGTCGGCAACGAAGCCGACTATGGTGTCAACCGCGACGGCTACTACGAAGAGCATGACTTGGGCTCGCCGGATATGAACTCAGGACCTTATGGCGGACATGGGTACGGAGGAGGAAGCATTGGTGTCGGAGGAATTGAAGAAACAAGAGGGCGTGCTGCCAGCCGCCAACGCGAGCTTGATTCACGATACGATGAGGAGATGCACGGCACCAATCCATTCGGCGACGACACGGCTGAACGCAGCAGCATGAAGAACAACGGCTCTCGTCCGACCGTCGACACCACTGGAGGAGCTTCTGGAAAGGCACCACATCACAAGAACCAGCAGAGTCTGGGTGCCCAGTCCGTCGATTCTCCATCGGAGCGCCGCAGCATCTTCCGCGAGGATATGTAATTGCTCTTACGACCCGTCCCTGTTGGCTCTACGATGATCATGGCGTTATTCTGCTTCTTACTATTGTCCAGCTGCGCTGAGCGTTATGTGTACTCGAATCCTTGCGCCCTCCCAGAATTTACTTGTTCTTTCTGTGCACCTTGTGCTTTGTGCATCCTTACTTACCATTTCTTCCACTGTTCTTGAAAGCGCCCAAGGCGGCTTGTTACATTGTCGACTGACACGACATTACTGTCAGTGAAGCAAAAGATCTGCTCATAGTGAGTCAAACAGCACTTCACCATCCCTTTTATCCAATCCCGTTTCCCCTCACTCGTCGGCCTTCTCTTTTGCTTCGACTGCAACACAAGACCAACTTCTCTCGATCTTTGACATAGCACATCTACTACACCTCACAGTTGACGCTGGTCACAATTGATCCGCCCTTCGGACCATTATGGCATCGACCGACAATCAGTGTGCTGCCTGTTCCAAGCCTGCTGGCATGCTCTGCGCCGGCTGCAAAAACATCCATTACTGCAGCGCTGAATGCCAGAAGACCGACTGGAATGTCCACAAACTGGTCTGTCGCAACTTCAAGGAATCTGGCCGTCCTCCAGGTCCCATGTGGATGCGCGTCATCGCCTTTCCCGTCAACAGCACAAAGCCCGAGTTTCGCTGGATGCCCATCAGAAAAGGCCACATCCAGCGTCCACTCGTAGGCGACTACTTTGGCGCGGACAAGCCATACTTCGAGTACCCCAGCTTCAGTCAAGACCCCAAAACCGGCAAGCAGCTTCCTCTGCGCATCACAATCCAAGACCGTGATTCTTTCCTGACCGACGGTTCCTGGCCCAACAAGAGTGTACACCATCTCACCAACGGCCATCTTTTCCAAGAGTTCAAAGGACCCATCTTGGCCTACGGCAATGCTCTCGAAGGCAACGACATCAAGATCAAACTCATCAACCTCGACACCACTCACCTCAACGTCATCAGAGACTACTGCAAGCAAGGCCCCTACATCTCCGAGCACGAACCACTCTATCTCCAAAGACTCCAAGAAGATCTGAACATGTTCCCACCCGGTCCACTCCCCAACGACTTTGTACTCTGGTCAGCATACCAAGAGCGAGTCACCAGAGAGCCCGATCTGGGCGTCACAGAAAAGGACGTGGGAACGCCAGAGTTCAAGAGATCGTATGACAGAACTTCGATATACAAGCAAAAGTGGGCGGAGATCAAGCAGGCTCAGGAAGTTGCCAATGGTACTCGTTCGCCTGAGGATTTCCATCATCCGCTCAGCAAGGAGGAGAATGCTTGGAGATCTGAGATGAGACTTAGTGGACGCCATTTGGGCTTTGATTGCATGAATGTGAGATCGATTGAGAAGATGATACTGGAAGGTGGTAAATGAATGCAGGTCTCGTGCTGAGAGACTGAATAGCATGCTCGCGGGGAAGAACACTCTCGACTGGACAAGGTGCACTCAAACAATACCTTTTTATGACACACCCAAAGGGCAGACGAACAAAACGTTATTGATCATCTTCTCTCATGACCAACTAGCTTTGCTAGAATCCATCTCGATATCAATGCCACTGTAAAACTTAGTCTTTACTGCACATGAAACTCCCCAAAGAGCTACTCATTTAGAGCATTGAACAGCATGATTAAACGTCTAGCTTATGAGGTGTAATATTCATTGCGTGAGACCTCCAAGGTGTAATGAGCAACAGGCAAAGCATGAGTGGAGAGCAATCTCTACGGATAGCTAGCCTCTCGAGTAATATCGTGAAGAAGTATCATGCCATCTTACATACGAAAAATGACCCAGAGTAAGAAGATACACCAAAGCTCAAAGGGGATGCACACATGTCGAGAGATAAGCTATGAGACTCGAGTTTGAACGATACACTTCTGAAGTACAGATCGGGGTGAGTTCATCAGATTCTGGGTTTTCTAATTGGAAGAACGAGAAAATTTCTTTTCCTGACTTGTATAGTGAATGTCGACTGAGCATCCTCTTGAGCACGACGCTGCATCCTCTGAGCTTGTTCCACCTGATGATCTGTCTTCACCATCGCAGCACTGCCCATTCTCCATCTCTCGTCGTCCCGAGCACCATTACTCGACTTGCAACTGTAACTCGATTCAACTCCTCAGAGAGCACTCAAGCGAATTCCCTTTTCCTTGCACCACATGCGAAAATCTTTCCTCGAACAGCGATTCCACATGTTCTGTTTTATCGTGATTATCATCCTACTCCGATTTTCATCATCGGCTTCGTTGGCCAAAGCATGCTTGATCAGTTGATTAGCATCGGTGAACTTCGGCAACAAGTCGTCCTCGATCCAATCGCAGAAGGCTTCCAGGTAATCTGATCCCAAAGGCTTCAAATCTTTGCGTAAGACAACGACATATCCTTTGATAGAGTGGAATCTGTTTCGGCGTACACATTAGCTACATGTGAACTTTGGAAGAAAAGCATTGAAGCGCATCGTCCAACGCACCGTTCAGGAATTGTGCCAAAATCTTCATCAACAGATTGCCAATGGTTGCCCATGTAGATCAAGAGGAGTTTCACTACCCTGTTTCGTGCGCTCAGAGGCAGTAGGGAAAGGCATTCTCGCACATCATCGAGGTCCTTAGAAGTGTCGCCGCAATTTGTGAGCTCGGTAGCGAGTACAACCATGAGCGGCATGCCGAATAGGATCGAAATCTGAGACATGGTGCCCCATTTACCACCGCAAAGCGCAGTGGTGGCGGGCAGAGTCACGGACTCAAATCGAACACCGGATTTGTTCCATTCATAGTCGTTGAGTATACGCACACAGGATATCATCGTTGCGATTTCTCGGTGAATCCCCAAGAACTAGTTGGTGATGACGGGCAGATCGGTTGTGTCAAGATCCGTGACAGAGTATCTCCCTCCATCTTCTTCATTGTTTGGGAATAGTAGGCCGTAAGCGATGACTGGTCCTCTTACGCCGTGAGTCTCTTGCCCAAGCAATGTTGAAATGCTTCTGTTGAGTGGTTGATCTGTATACGGTGGTGTCTCACCGTATACAAGAACGATGATAGGGGGATGTCTATCATAGGTTCTCCTCATGCTGACCATATCTTGTTCAATCGTCGTTACGTAGAAGTTGCCTGAATCTCCTAGAAAGTCCTTTCGTATAGCGACAGTATCGACGAAATCGTGTTGGATTTTCTCATCCAGCTTCAGCCAGCCAAACTCAGGATTGGGCCCGTCGACTGGAAGATAGATGGCACGACGTTGAGCTGGGCCAGGACGAGTCTTGAATTGTGCGAACGATTTGCAGAGGGTTCTGTGGACGAGCAGATCGACCACTTTGCATTCGATACTGCAGTAGTACGAACATTCGCAATGCGTGCAAGGGGCTGCATTGTTGAGTTTCGGGCAAACCAGGCATTTGTGGCTGCAGTCGTATAACATTGTGCTCGGATACCTTCCAGCAGCTGTGGTGAATGCTATGAGATATTCTGAAGAGAAAGAGAAGTATGACGAGCGACGGAGGCAGCGATCATTCAAACGGAGAAGCGACTGGTCGAATGAAGATAAGGCGATGTTGGGTATGAATACGAGTGTTGGTACGAATGGCCGCGTCGTCACCGATGCTGGAGATAGATTGTTCTTGTTTACATGTCCAAGAAGTTCGGGTGAGGAGTTTTCCTTGTCGTTGCGTCTCGTGAGATGCCGGTTGCTCCTGCACTCTGAAGTGCCGTACTCGCAATTGTGTCTTGTTGTGGAAGGGGCTTCAGTGTCGACAGCTCCTGCTCCAAGATCTAGCGAAGTATCGTGCGACACGTAAGTTGCCTTTGGTATTCAAAGCAACTTTGAGTGAAATGGCTATTATTAGAGGCTGACTCAAAAGAGCTGGAAGCCACCAGAAGTGGAAGCATGGAGAAAACACGATCCTTCTTTTGCTGCAGACCGACAAAGGAAGAAGAACTTTCACTCCGTGGTTGTCTCCGGCCTCCCAGACTTCTAGCAAACTAGTCTCAACACCTTGTTGTCGTGTTGTCTTGCAGAAAGACAACACGCTCTCATTCTTCCAAGTATTTAGTCGGCCATCTCCCCAGTATCACCTCCTCCTTTCCCCATCGACCACACTTCAATCGCTGTTCGACATGGATGAAGCTGAATCGCCTGAGAAGCTGATCCCGGCCACATCACCGCTCAGAGGTAAACTACTTGATGATCTGTTTATCTCTCATTTTCTGACCTCATGCAGGAGCTTCACCAGGTCCAGCTGAGGATGCCTCCAATTCGGACTGTGATGCAGCTACTTCGGAGCCATTTTTGTCATGTGGCTGGAGCGACGAGCAGCTCGCCTTGATACGGCAAGCTATAAGCCAACAGGCAAGTGTTACAGCTACCGGAACCAGTTCTTCTATCACCGATCACTGACTCATACGACCAGCAGACTGACCGTAAGGAGATGACCGATGGGTCAAGTGCTTTCGTACTCGACTTACTCAAAGACCAACTTCGTGTGATAATGGCTACCTCCAACACCGAAGTATGAACTGGAGGCCCAAGGGTCAAGATGACAGAGCTGACTGGTGTCAGGAGGGAACAGAAGACGCAGTCTCCGTGACTGAATCGCAATCCGGATCCGACATCGAGAATCAAAAGCAGAAACATCAAGGCCAGGCTAACGGACTAGAGATTCAACAGCCTCCTCAGAATGGCGGTTGTCCCGAATGTCATGTTAAGACGGCCCGGATCAGGGAACTGGAGATGAGGCTCATGGATCAGGAGGAGGAGGAGGCCAAACAACACGAGAGAGCCGCTATCGTGCACCAGCGGGAGCTTGCACATGCTCACATCGTTGAAGTCAGAGAGGAGCTCTCTGGTCGGATTAACAAACTGGAGGCTCAACAATCTGGTCAGGCCAGTACTTCGGAGGACCCAGCATCCCGACCTCTTCCACCACACTACTACTGTGACGACTGCTGGTGGACCCAGAAGAAACTCGATGACGCCAAGCAGAAGAGTAGAGACCTTGAGAATCAAGTCGAGCACCACCAACAAAGAGCTCTCATGATAGAGCACATAATTAAACAGACTCGAGGTGAATGCGAAGTGCTCCGACAGCGCCTCGACGAGGCTGACATAAAGATTGCAAGACTCTGTGCTCATCCTGGTACGAGGATTTCAAAGTTGTGAGAGATGGCTATGAGCTTGACAGCCAGGAAGAAGGATTGCAGGTCACCTAAAGTGGCGATTGGGATGAGATTCAGCTCAAATCCAGAAGCTCGCATACCATCCGAGATATTTCAAATCCAAGAGTGCTAGCTTCATAGCATTGTGTAACTTGCTTTCCACAGTGCATCCTTGCAAGTAGTCCCAGAGCGGTATCATGAACCCGTGACCATGAATCCTTGTGACGGTTTTTGCTGTCAGCTCCATCATGAGCAAGTCGGGTTCAGCTCGATGCATGATCTTCTCTCGACGATGTTTGATATCCAGAGCGATCAAGCATCCTCTTCGTAATCCTCGTCATCGTCTTCATCGTCTTCATCCTCATCATCATGCACCATTTGAACCTCCCATCTCCCATCCTCAGCCCCATCCTCCTCTTCCCTCTGTCTCTTCTCCCTATCCCCCTCTTTCCTCACCTTCAACCTACACCTCCCCATACTCCCCTTTCCCTCATTCCCACTGAAGTCCAGCGTCCAATCTAGCGGCAATTTGGCCTTTACTTCATCACCTCTAAACGGCACTGCCTCCGCATCCTCTGACACCCAGCTCCATCCTGGCTTCAAGATCACATGAGTAGTAATAACAAAATACCCCCATCCTTTGCGTTGGACCTCATAAGGTGCTTGGGTGAGACGCAAATGTGGGGGCCGGAATGTAGGATGTAGTTGTATCTCCACGGCATCAATGATGTCTGTGCGCGAGGGCCTGACGAAAAAGTTCCAGAGGTGCATGTTTTGTGATTCGGGCGCTGGTGAGATGAGTTTGTGGGTGTTGCCGATACAGAGGGTAAGAGTTTCTATTGTGCCAGCATTTGGGTCGTCTTCTGAAGTTTCCTCGGTCTTTCGCGTTTGATAGGTAACAGGATATTTCTCTTGTAGCTGTGTAGCTATCGTTGAATTTGGTGTTGCAGAGGTGGGCGTACGACACATAGGACATCTCGCCTCAGTATCCGCTCCTGAAAACATCGATGGCGAATTTGACGGTGGAAGTATGGTCATCTGAGAAGTCATGGATACATCTGCCCAGCGCTGCATACATGACGAGCAAAGTGTATGATTGCATCTTGTCGTTACTGGGTTGTAAAGCAGTAAACGACAGACAGGGCAGAGATCCTCATCGTCTAATTCTTCATGACTCGAGTCTTCACGATCTCGCCGTAGATCTTTTCGACCATCCTGTGCTTCTGATGTGTGAGAACCTTCGCGTCGAGGTGACATCGAGCGTGAGTCTCTTTGGCGCATGCTGTATTTTGATTGAGATTGATGCTGCGTGATGAAAATCCTGGAGCCACACAGGAAATGTATGGAAGATGGTGTGTCTTTCGATTTGGTCCAGATGCAGAGAGATATAATACTGATAGAGTTCTGAAAAGCAACTATGGTGCTGTTTAATAATTTATTGATGAAGGTTTGTCGTGCGAAAAGCGGCGAGACAAGTTCGTTGGCTTCGGATGACATTCGCGGGCATTTTCTGTTCTCAATCTTGTGCTCATTCTTTGGCAACAGAGGAGCACGAAGTCAACAGAGCTTTTCGTTTGACAAGCCTTTACAATACCATGAACGAAATATCTCCTTTTCGTCGCCCTGACGCTGATCCAACTTCTTCACCATACTCAGCATAAAATCTGAGGCTTTCGAAGCGATGAGTTCGGTAAACAGTTGCTGCATCGAATTCTGTAGTTCAACCAAGACTTCGCCAGAGCCACAAGCTAATTCCAATGGTATACATGTAACACCTGAACGAGAAGACAATAAAAACGCGAGATTGTGGAATACAATTAGATTGCTAGGTTACTAATGTATGCCTGCTGGTGTTGCTACATTGCTTAGTCCTCTGCCAGACAAGGTTCATAACTGCCTGACTCTCTTTTCGTCATAAAAATGCTCCCTTTGGCTACCTTGATACCACTGTGTTGTCCTGGCGGACCCGTTGTATCTGACTCGTCGTTATTCTCGTTCAGACAAGACTTTCAGTAAGGCACAGTCAACGCAGCCTGGATGTAAGTCTGCGTGCATCCTTCATCAGTGCCCTTCCACTCGATCTGTGTTTTAAGTCAGTCTGCATTCTCAATCATCCACGACATCAAGTTAAAACTTACAACTCTTTGACCCAGTTCTTCAACACAGATAGTCCAGCCATGAGTGCTTCCATTGACGGCAAGCAGGTATCCCCTCTCAAGGCTCAGATCTCCAGTACCCTCGTACTGGGTTCTGAAGTTCAATTCGGAGCCAGTATGGACTTCAGTGCTGTTGTAGATGTAATCGCCAATGCCATGAGGTCCCTTGCCAGGTGTGTGCAGAACGCCATCGGACAGAGTAAACTGAGGAACACTGCCATAGCCAGGTGCAATAAGGCGGAGCAGGTAGTTAGGTTGGTAGTAGGGGTCGAAGAGAGTGGTCAAGGAGACGTTGGAGAGCAGAGAAGAGTCTTTGGAGTAGGTTGCTGAGTTTGTTGTTAGGAGGTAGAAGGGTGTGGTGGTGTTGATGGCAGGGGCGCGGCTGATGAGAGGAGATGCAGTTGCGTAGGTTGCCAGCGAGGCGGCGAAGGCAAGAATGGAGAAGCGCATGGTTGATATGATGGATTCAAGGTTACTGCAGAATATGTCTTGTGTTGATGATTCGGAAACGATTTTATTGTGATGGGAAGGTGTGTTTAGGAGAAAGTATGTAAGGAGAGAAGAAGAGTTGGCACAAACGACCAATGTTATAACTCATCCGGCCAGCATACCTTCCCAACATTGATCAACATGACGAACGCAGCTGCAAACACTTTGGTCAGTGTGCTTTGAAACGTCCAACTAGGAAAAAACCGCGTGCCTGGTGTGCAATATCTGTGCTGCGCTGCATCATCCCGCATGCATTGCCTACCGCTAATACCGCATCTCAAAATAGATGCCGGGGCGGTCGTACGAATGACACTTCCTCTCGTATTGCATACCACACGATGGCTTCTCATTACCTGCTTCTGGAATTTGACATGGTTACGCTCATGATAGTCTGTCTGCAAGTGTTTTCTTGTCTCGGATGTTGGCAAGAGAGAAGGTCCAAAAAGTGCGGGTGGAGAGATCTGCACTTCTCGCGACACTGGGCCCGAAAGCTATCACAGGAACGGGAAGTGATCAGCTCGTGATCGTGACCCCTGGGAATGTGTGGATGAGAACGCTCGCTCGAGAGTCAAGATCAAGAAAATGTGCAAGAGAGCGTTTGTCTAACACGCCTACGATAAGCAGATTCACCTCCATCAGACATGAATTTGGGCGGTGTGAGATCCATCATAGGGAAACAAAGAATGATGGCTTGAATTTTTATCTATCTGTACAACCTCATTATTAGGGCAAAGAAGAAAGACGGAGAAACCGAATGTTCTACAGGAAGTCAATGCCGACGCCGAACTGAACACCCTTTCTGCCTTCCTCGCCTCTACGGAGGACCAATGGCAGCGAGAAGTTCAACTCGAAGCGGGCGACGGGATGTGCGTAGACAAGACCAACTCCAGCCGCGCAGCTGGGCAGGCCATTGGAGAGTTCTTGGAAGGTGTTCTTGACGCTTTGTTGTACGTTGTTGCCGCCCTTCTCACCGCTGGCGACGTCTTGCAGTGCCAAAAGGCGTCCACCGTTGATGAATGTCTGGAATCGTAGAGGAGTGTCCTT
>Ga0058697_10000673_pt1 | contig 14057 bp, 10 predicted proteins | sample AgamicAsMae_FD_66619 | JGI IMG/M metagenome (GOLD analysis project Ga0058697, IMG submission 66619) | Agave microbial communities from Guanajuato, Mexico - As.Ma.e | ecosystem: Host-associated > Plants > Phyllosphere > Phylloplane/Leaf | place: Guanajuato, Mexico | collected 2012-06-04
ACACCGGACCGGTCCAGGCGCAGGCGATCCAGGTACAGCCGAACCCCGATCCAATCATCGCCGCCGCCGGCGACATCGCCTGTGACCCGGCGTCGCCGGCCTTCAACGACGGCGAGGGCACCGACACTGACTGCCGGGCCAAGGCCACCGCGCAGCTGATGGACGGCGTCGACGCGGTGCTGCCGCTCGGCGACGACCAGTACGACTGCGGCGGCCCAGCCGCCTTCGATCAGTCCTACGGCCCGACCTGGGGCGTGAAGAAGGCGATCACCAGGCCCGTGCCGGGCGACAAGGACTACGCGACCAGCGGCGGCACCGACTGCCCCTCCACCCCCGGCGCCGGCTACTACAACTACTTCGGCAGCGCGGCGGGTGACCCGGCCAAGGGCTACTACAGCTATGACCTCGGCTCCTGGCACGTGATCGCGCTCAATACCGCTCCCTGCGGCGACAACCCCGCCTTCTGCGTCGCTGGCAGCGCGCAGGAGCAGTGGCTGCAGAGCGACCTGGCGGCAAACGCCTCCAAGCAGTGCACGCTGGTCTACTACCAGAACCCGCGCTTCGTCTCGTCGAGCTCTGGCGGCGACGCGACCTACCAGCCGTTCTGGGACGACCTCTACGCGGCGGGTGCCGACGTGGTCATGAACGGCGACTCCCACTGGTACGAGCGGCTCCAACAGATGAACTCGCAAGGCAAGGCGGACACCACCTACGGAGTGCGCGAGTTCGTTGTTGGGACCGGCGGCGCGGGGCTCGACACCCCGGGACGCCCGCTGGCGACCAGCCAGGTGCTGAACAACGTCACCCACGGCGTGCTCAGGCTCACGCTGCGCAACGGCGCGTACGCGTGGAGCTTCGTGCCCGTCAGCGGGGAGACATTCACCGACTCGGGAACCGGGACCTGTCACGCCGCGCCGCCGCACGGCAATTGAGCCCGCCGCTGAGATTGCCCCTCGCTCGCCCATCTTGACCGGACATGACCCACAGTTGACGTAGGCGGCGTACGTCCGTCAGGCGTTGCTTCCGCAGTGCGGAGGCGCGATGATCCGTCGGCGGTCACTACGCGAGGAGAGCGTCGGATGCAGGAGCGGGCGATGGGGGCTGCCCCCGCTGACCTCCGCGACTTCGCCGCCCTCTTCTGGAGACGGAAATGGCTGGTCGCCGGCGTCATCGGAGCGGTGCTGGGGGCCGCGCTGCTGCTCTCGTTCCGCCAGACTCCGGTCTACACCGCCAAGGCGAGCGTCCTGCTGGAGACGTCCTCGGACGCCACATCCCAGAACAAGCTCAACATGGCCACCGAGAAGCTGGTGGCCGACTCCAGCGCGGTGGCCAAGATCGTGCTGGCCACGCTGCACCTGCGTGACACTCCCGACCGGGTGCTTGAGGGCCTGTCGGTCGACGTCCCGGTGGACACCGAGATCATCAACTTCAGCTACTCCGCGCACGATCCGAGCGTGGCCCAGCAGCGGGCGGAGGCGTTCGCCCAGGCCTACCTCACCTTCCGACACCAGAAGCTGGTCGACGACGTGCTGGCGTCGCAGCGCTCCCTGCAGAGCCAGCTCAGCGCGCTCAACGACTCCCTGGCGGCCGTGGAGAAGAAGGCCGAGGGCGCCAGCCCGCACCAGCAGGACGTGCTGCGCGCTCAGGCGGCATCGCTGACCAACGAGATCGGCGCCAGGCAGCAGAAGCTGGCCGAGCTCACGCCGAGCCAGGAGGTCTCCTCGGGGCGGATCATCGCCGATGCCGTGGTCCCCACCAGCCCCTCCCGTCCGAGGTTGCTGGTGAACGCGGGCCTCGGTCTGCTATTGGGCATCATGGTGGCGATCGGCGCGGCACTGCTGTGGGAGCACGTGGACGATCGGCTGCGAGGGTCCGAGGACTTCGAGTCCCGGCTCGGCGCCCCGGTCCTCAGTGCGGTCCCGGCGGTCCCGAGGCTCCGCGGGCCACCCACGCAGGGGCTGGTCACCCTGGAGCGGCCGAACTCCAGCGTAAGCGAGGCCTTCCGCCAGCTTCGCGCCAACCTCGTCGTCGCGGCGGCGGCCTGCGGGGCCAAGACGATCCTGGTCACCAGTGCGCGGGAGCAGGAGGGCCGGACCTTCACCACCGCCAACCTCGGCCTCGCACTCGCCAGGTCTGGCAGGAAGGTCGTGCTGGTGTCTGCGGACGTGCGCCAAGCGCATCTGGAGCGGATCTTCGGGATCAACGGCCCCAGGCCACCAGGCTTGACCGACATGCTCGCCAACGGCCACGGGAGGATTTCCAGCCCGCTGCAGGTTGCGTGGAGCGTCGGGGACAATCTCACGGTCGTTCCCGCCGGATCGGATTCGCACAACCCAGCCGAGTTACTCGACTCGAAAACCGTCTCACGAGTTATCCAGGAACTGCGCACGCATGCTGACTTCGTTTTGATCGACGCGGCGCCCCTGCTGTCCGTCGCCGATGCGGCGACCGTGGTGCCAGCCTGTGATGCGGTGCTGCTCGTGGCAGACGCCCGTTCGGCGACTCGCGCGAACGTGACCGAGGCACGCCAGCAGCTCGACCGGATGAATGCCAAGGTCCTGGGAGCGGTGCTGGTCAACGCGCACGGCAACGGATTGAGGTCGCCATTGCCGAGCTGATGGCACGGCGCACGCCGTAGCAAATCAGTACGACATTGTGCCTAGCTGTGGGTGCGCTGATCGTAGCAGAGCCGCATGGGCAAACTACGCCAATCTTGCCCAGCCATCTTGTAAGGTGGCATTCATACAGATGCCTCACATTCGCTACGGCGATTACTAGATGTTGCAACCCAGATGGTTCTCATAGGCTTGCGCGGCCCGGTGTGGTGGGCCGGCGACCCTCACTCAGGCCACCACTCGGGGGGGTCTGAGAGGGGTCAACATTGAAAGTCGGAGTGGTCGGCTGCGGCTATTGGGGATCGAAACACGCGCGGGTTCTCCACAGCATCCCCCAAGTCAAACAGGTCATAGCAATCGATCCTCGTCAGGAGCGGCTCCTTGATTTGAAGCGGGCGCTGCCCGCCTTGGTGACGTACCAGAATCTCCAGGAGGCCCTTGATCGGGTGGATGCCGTGGTCATCGCCACGCCTCCGAGGACGCACGCGGGGCTTGCGCTGACAGCCATGGCGGCGGGTAAGAGCGTGCTGGTGGAAAAGCCACTCGCCATGAGCGCCACAGAGGCCCTCCTCATGATCGAGGAGGCAGCCGCGCGGTCCCTCACACTCATGGTCGGGCACACCTTTGAGTACAACGCGGCCGTGTGGAAGCTGCGGGAGCTGGTTCAGTCAGGTGAGTTGGGCCACATTTACTACCTGGACTCCGCACGGCTCAACCTGGGCCTCTACCAGCATGACGTCAACGTCATCTGGGACCTGGCCCCCCATGACATCTCCATCTACAACTACGTTCTGGGATCGAGCCCTGTCTCGGTGGAGGCATGGGGTTCGAGGCATGGCTACCAGCATCTCGAGGACGTCGCGTACCTGCGATTGCTGTACGCGAATCCCGATGTGACCGCCAACATCCACGTCAGCTGGCTGGATCCCTGCAAGGTGCGCCGCACCACCGTCGTCGGCAGCGCGAAGATGGCGGTCTACAACGACCTCGCCTCCAACGAGCGCATCCGGGTTTTCGACAAGGGAGTGGTCCTACCCGGGAACGGCGCCAATCTACAGGATTATCCGATGTCCTATCGATACGGTGACATCAGGTCGCCGTACGTGGCATTCGACGAGCCGCTGTACGTACAGGACCATGAATTCGTCTCCTGCGTGCTGACGGGCAGGCAACCGCAAACGCACGGATACAACGGGTTGGAGGTCACTCGGGCTCTGGAGGGCGCCGAGCTCTCCCTCCAGACCGGCGGCCCAGTGGAACTCGATCGGATCGCACGGCCCGACAGCCGCAAACCGAAATTGGCAACGATCCGATGAGGCTCGCACAGCCATCCAAGGCGGACGCCCGACCAGGGGTCCCGCTGATCGATCTCGCCGCCATGAGCACGGACGTCCGGTCGGCGCTGGAGCTTGCCTGGCAGGAGACGACCACAACCTCCTCGTTCATAGGTGGCCAGCGGGTCGAGGAGTTCGAGGAGCAGTGGGCGCGGTATTGCGGAACCAGCTGTGCGGTGGGTGTCGCCAATGGGACCGATGCGATCGAGCTTACGCTTCGCGCGCTGGGCATCGGCCCGGGAGACGAGGTAATCGTACCGGCCAATTCGTTCATCGCGACCGCGGAGGCCGTCCTGGCGGCAGGGGCGTCCGTACGATTCGTGGACGTCGATCCAGAGACGCTGCTTGCCACCCCGGAGACCATCCGGCCCGCGATCAATCGCCGGACGGCTGCGGTCGTCGTCGTCCCGCTCTACGGGAACATGCCGGCGATGGACGGCATCATGCGCCTCACCAGCACCAGCAACCTGGCGCTCATCGAGGACGCCGCGCAAGCCCACGGGTCCACGTGGCAAGGCAACAAGGCCGGGTCCTTCGGCATCGCGGGGTGCTTCAGCTTTTATCCTGGTAAGAACCTCGGCGCCTTTGGTGACGCCGGAGCCGTCGTCACCGACGACGCCATGCTGGCCGACCGGGTCAGGTCGCTTGGTAACCACGGCCGCCGAGCCGGCGCCAGCCACGTCCACGAGCTGGTTGGGCGCAACAGCCGCCTGGACGCTCTCCAGGCGGCGGTGCTGTCAGCCAAGCTGCCCCTGCTCGACCACTGGAACCAGGCGCGGCGCGCCGCCATTGCCACCTACCGCAGCCTGCTCGGCCCGGCAGTGCGGACGGTGGCGCTCAACGATGGGGCCACAAGCGCCCACCACCAGAACGTGGTCCGCGTCCCCGAGCGAGATCGCCTCCGGGAGGCCCTGGCGCGGCAAGGGATCGAGACCGGCGTCCACTACCCCATCCCCTGCCATCGGCAGGGGCCCTACCAGGCGTTTGCAGACGGTCCCCTGCCGGTGGTGGAGCTGGCGGCGTCGGAGATTCTCTCGCTCCCGCTGTTCCCGCACATCACCTACGGCCAGATCGAGTACGTATCGAGCTGCGTCAACGACGCTGTGGGGGCGGCTTCCGGTGACGACTGACCTCCGCATCGGCGTCGCCCACCCGGCCGGGCTGACCGAGCGGCTCGACCACGCCGCCAAGCGGGCCATCGACCTCGTCCTCGCCGGCCTCGCGCTGGCCCTGCTGTCGCCGGTGATGGTGGCGATCGCCATCGCCGTACGGCTCACCAGCCCGGGTCCTGCTCTGTTCCGCCAGGTCCGGGTGGGACATCTGCGGAAGCCGTTCGTCATGCTGAAGTTCCGCAGCATGTACGAGGGCTGTGACGACGCCGTCCACCGCGCCTACGTGACCCGGATGCTCGCCGGTGACATGGCCCTGGGCGATCCCGCCCGCGCGATCTACAAGGTGACCGGCATCGCCGATCCCCGCATGACCCCCATCGGGTGGTTCCTGCGCAAGGCGAGCCTGGACGAGCTGCCGCAGCTGATCAACGTGCTGCGCGGGGAGATGTCTCTGGTGGGACCCCGTCCCGCGTTGCCCTGGGAGGTGGAGCTGTTCGAGCCGCGGCACCATCTGAGGTTCGCGGTCAAGCCGGGCATCACCGGGCTGTGGCAGACCAGCGGCCGCAGCATGCTCACCATGCGTCAGGCGCTGGATCTCGACGTGGATTACGTCCAGCGCCGCAGCATCCTGCTGGATCTCATGACACTCCTCCGGACGGTGCCGGTCGTCCTGCGCGCACGCGGCGCCGGTTGACCAGCGGGTCGGCGAGCAATGGCAGTGAGCGTGATGAGGCAGAAGGCACGGCCACAGGAGCCGGCCGTCAGACGCCCAGCGGCATCGCCGGAGCCTCCCGCCCCGGCCACCGCCACGGTGATGCGAAACTCGCTCGCCGGCTCCGTCTGGACGATGGTCAGCCGCCTGACCGGGCTGTTACGGGCGATCGTGGTCGGCGCGGTGCTCGGAGCGACCTACCTCGGCAACACCTACCAGTCGATCAACTCACTGCCCAACCTCGTCTACTACCAGCTCTTGGCGGGCTCCCTGTTCGCATCCCTACTGGTGCCACCGCTGGTGCACTACCTGGACGAGGGCGATCAGGCACGGGCGCAGCGGCTCGTGCGCGGCTTTCTCGGGTCGCTGCTGTTGGTTGCCGCGGCGGTCTCCGGGGTTCTGGCGGCCGTCGGGCCAGTGATCATCCGGCTGCTCACGGCCGGGGTGCCGGACCGCGCCATCGCCGCCGCGCAGGCCCGCGTTGGCTGGCTGCTGCTGGTCATGTTCGTGCCGCAGGTCGCCCTGTACGTCATCGCCGGCGTCGGCGCCGCGGCGATGAACGCCCGGGGCCGGTTCGCGCTGGCGGCGGCCGCTCCCGCCCTGGAGAGCCTCGGCATGATCGCCGTCCTGATCACCGCGGGCGTGCTGTTCGGTGTCGGCACCGAGATCACGCACGTGCCGCGTGGCCAGCTCCTGCTGCTGGGGCTGGGGACCACGGCCGCGGTCGGGCTGCACGCCGCCTGCCAGTGGGGAGGCGCCAGGGCGGCAGGGCTGACCATGCTCCCCAGCGCGGGCTGGCGCGACTCGGAGGTCCGCCGGATCCTGCGGCGGATCCTGCCGACGCTCGGATTCACCGGGCTGGCGGCCCTGCAGATCTTCGCGGTCATGGTGGTCGCCAACCGCGTGCAGGGCGGCTTCGTCGCCTTCCAGCTCGCGCTCAACTTCTTCTACCTGCCAACCGCCATCGTCACCTGGCCAACGGCGCGCGCGCTCCTGCCGCAGCTCTCGCGGCTGCACCATGCGGGGCACGGCCGCTCCTTCCGCGGGGAGTTGCTACGCGGCGTCACGGTCGCGTCCTTCGTGACCGTGCCGATCGCCGCGGCGTACGTCGCGTTGTCCTTTCCGCTGGCGCACGCGCTGGCCTTCGGCAGGCTCGGCGAGGGGGGCGCCTGGAGGCTCACGGCGCTGTCGCTGGCCAGCCTGGCCCCCGGGGTGGTGGGGGAGACCTGGTTCGTCCTCGGGACCTACGCGTTCTACGCCAGGCACGACGTCCGCTCGCCGCTGCGCTCGATGGCCATCCGGGTCGGCGTGTCCCTCACCCTGATGGCGGGGGCATGGCTCGCCGGCCGCGGCACGGCGGTGCTGGTCCTGCTGGGCCTGTCCCTGTCGGTCGGCAGCCTGGTCGGCGCCGCGCACATCGCCTGGCGCCTTCGCGCCAAGCTGCCCCGGACCGGGTTCCCGCTGGTGGCGCCGCTGGCCCGGACGCTGGTGGCCTCGCTGGTCATGGTCGTACCCGCCTATCTCACCACCCTGGCGTTCCGCGCGCTGCCCTTGACCAAGCTGTCCCAGCTCCTGGCGATGCTCGCCGCCACCCTGGTCGGGACCGGGGTGTTTCTCGGCGTGCAGGCGCTCTGGCGCGCCCCGGAGCTGGCGTGGCTGAAGAGCGGCATCCTGCGCGGGCGGCTGCCGTCCGGATCGCGAAGGAACCGGGGGGGCCGTCGGTGATCCACCTGCCTACCAGCAGAGAGGGCGCGCCGTTCGGGGGAACCGGCTCGACGGGAGTCGTCGCCCTGCGCCGCACCATCACGAGGCGGGCCAGGGTCGGCTGGCGCCGCGCGCTCGCCACCATCGCCCTGCTCGGGGTGGCGTGCGCGGTGGGCGCCGCCGTCACGGTGGTGTCTCCTAGCCTGCTCCTCGTCGGGCTGGTCGCCCTCCTGCTCATCGCGGTCGTGGCGGTGCATCCGCCCACCGCGGCCTACGTCCTGATCGGAGTGACGCCGCTGGTCGCGGGGATGGACCGCGGTCTGGTCATCCCCCTGCTTCGACCCAACGAGGCGCTGCTCGTCCTGGTCGCCACGGGTCTGGTCACCCGCGGCGTCGTCCGCGCCGCGGGGGCGGGCTCCCTTCCCGAGTTGGCGTTCGGTGCCACCGACCGATCGATCCTCCTTCTGGCGTTCACCAGCTCGGTGCTGCCGTTGGCGTGGATGGCGGCCCGCGGCCAACCGATCGCCCAGGACGACCTGCTGTACGCGCTGATGGTGTGGAAGTACTACGGCGTCTACCTGGTGGCCAGGTGCAGCGTCGGCACCGAGCGGCAGCTGCGCAACTGCCTCTGGGTGGCAATGGTCTCGGCCTCGGTCGTGGCGATCGTGGCGATCCTCCAGTCGCTGAAGCTCTTCGGCGTCCCCTACCTGCTGTCCAGGTACTTCGCTCCCTACGGCAGCGCGGAGGCGCTGCTCAACAACCGCGGCGGGTCGACACTCGCCCTCCCCATCGCCGTGGCGGACCTGCTGACGTTCAACCTCGCGATCGCTGTCGGCTTCCTCGCCCGAGGGCGGGGCCATCGCGGCGCGCTGCTGGTGATGGGCGTGCTGTTCGTGGCGGGCGTGCTCTCGTCCGGGGAGTTCTCCGGTGCGACCGGCATGCTGCTCGGCGTCCTCACCATCGCGCTGGTGCTCCGGCGTGTGCGGCCGCTGGCCGCGTTCGTGCCGGCGTTCATCGCGGCCGCCTGGGCGCTCCAGCCGGTGATCGAGCGGCGGCTCCAGGGCTTCGGCTCCGCGAGCGGGCTCCCGGTCAGCTGGACCGGCCGGCTCCACAACCTCACCAGCTACTTCTGGCCGGTGCTCTTCTCTCACGGCAACGTCATCCTCGGCGTCCGGCCCGCCGCCCGGGTAGCCACCGCCACCATGGCCACGGGATACATCTGGATCGAGAGTGGCTACACCTGGCTGCTCTGGGCCGGCGGCATCCCGCTGCTGCTGGCGTTCCTGTACTTCCTGCGGGCCAACCTGCGCCAGCACCTGGCCCTCGCCCGCTTGCGTGACGACGCCCTCGGGGTCGCGGCCTTGGCCGTGTCGGTCGCGCTGGTGGTGATCGGCGTGCTCATGGTCCTGGACCCGCACCTGACCTACCGCGGCTCGGCCGACCTGCTGTTCGTCCTCATCGGCCTCGCGGACGGCGCGAGACGGCGCCTCCCCCAAACAGAACCAGCAAAGGAGCATGATGCCGATGCGCGCTGACCCCCCGCAGGTGGTGGCAGCAAATGGAAACCTGGCCCGGTCGAGGGCGGGGCGCCGGCGACCGGGCCAACGGATTCTGGTGGTCATCGAGAACGTGCCGCTGGCGCGGGACCATCGGGCGGTCAAGCAGGTCGAGACCCTCCTCGACGCCGGCTACCAGGTGTCGGTCATCTCGCAGCGGCACGTCGACAACCGCAGATTCCGCAACCGCGACGGGCTGCTCCTGTACGAGTACCCGCCTCCCCCGGAGGCCTCCGGCAAGCTCTCGTTCCTCTACGAGTACGGGTACTCGCTGCTGGCGGCGTCCACCCTGGCGCTCAGGAACTTCCTGGCTCACGGCTTCGGCGCGATCCAGACGGGGCACCCGCCGGACCTGTACTTCCTGCTCGCGCTGCCGTTCAGGCTCGCCGGCCGGCGGTTCGTCGTGGACCAGCGGGACCTCTCGCCCGAGGTCTTCGCGGACCGGTACGGACGCGCCACGGGACTCTTGCCGACGCTGCTGCGGATGCTGGAACGGCGCTCTTGGCGGCTCGCCGACCACGTGCTGTGCGTCAACCAGGCCCTGCTCGGCGTGATCGTGCGGCGGGGGAGGCTCCCGGAGGGCAGCGTCAGCGTCGTCGGCAACGGCCCCGTCCTGGCCAGGACCGGCCCCCGCCCGCCGCGGCCCGAGTTCAGGAACGGTAGGCGATTCCTGGCCTGCTGGGTGGGCCTGATGGGACCCCAGGACCACGTGGACCTCGGGCTGTCGGCGGTGCACCACCTCGTCTACACGCTCGGGCGAGACGACTGCCAGTTCACGTTCATCGGCGACGGCGAGATGCTCCCCGAGCTGCGGGCGCTCGCCGAGCAGCTGGGCATCGCCGACTGGGTCACCTTCACCGGCTGGCTCGACGAGGATGCCTGCTTCGCCTACTTGGCAACGGCGGACTTGGCCATGGACACCAACCTTCAGCCGGAGGTGTCGCCGGTCAAGGGGATGGAGTACATGGCGTTCGGCGTGCCGTTCGTGGCGTTCGACCTCCAGGAGACCAGGGCGATGGCGGAGGGCGCGGCGCTGTACCTACCACCGGGAGACCCGCTGGCGCTCGCTCGCGCCATCGCCGAATTGCTGGACGACCCGACCCGACGCGCTGAGATGTCACGGATCGGCCGCAGACGCGTGGAGGAGCAGCTGGCATGGGACTGCCAGAGCATGACCTATCTGAGCGTGTATGAGCGCCTGTTGGGGCCGGCACGGGTGACCGCCAGATGAGCGGCGATGGCCCCCGGGTTCCCCTCGCCGCCGCCTCGCCACCTGGCAACTCGCCGTCGACCGCCCGCCGCCTCCGGCACCTGGTCAGGGTGAGAGCCTCGGAGCACCCCGCTATCTACCTGCCGTTCGCGCGCCGCAAGTATCCCGGCCCGAGCCCCGAGGTGATCAGCTCCGAGACGGAGTTGGTGATCGACGGGTACACCCGCTCGGCGACCACCTTCGCGGTGTACGCCTTCCAGCTCGCGCAGGTTCGCCCGGTCCGGATCGCCCACCACCTGCACGCTCCCGCGCAGCTGATCGCCGCGGCGAGGAGGGGGATCCCGGTGCTGGCGCTCATCCGCGACCCGCAGGGCGCCATCCTCTCGCAGCTCGTCCGCGAGCCGTGGGTGGCGCTCAGGGACGCCCTGGTCGCCTATACGCGGTTCTACTCATGCCTCCTCCCGTATCGCAGCAGCTTCGTGGTCGGGGAGTTCGACCAAGTGACGCGAGACTTCGGCGCGGTGGTCCGGCAGCTGAACCGGCGCTTCGGGACGTTGTTTCAGGAGTTCCAGCACACCGAGGCCAACGTCCGCGAATGCTACGCACTGAGCAGGAAGCGCCCGACCCTGTCGAGGACCCTGCTGGGCTTCGAGTCGGGCCTGGTGACCCGGGACGAGTTCAACCGCGAGCGGGATCGCCTGGAGCGCACACCCCCGCAGTCCCCGAGTACGGCGGACGTGTGGGTCCCCTCCCCCGAGCGGGAGCGAGCCAAGGCAGTGCTGCTGGAGCGGTGGCGGCAGGCCGACCTGGCCCGGCTCCGCGACCGCGCCCAGGCCGCCTACGGGGAGTTCCTGGGGCTCAACGGGTCCGGGCCGGGGTGCCCGTAGACCACGCTGTAGCCAGGCCGGTCGTCGCCCCAGCTCGGATCCAGCCACGGCCACAGGCGCATGGTGGCCTGGACACGCGAGATGTAGCCGTCGGCAGCCGGGGAATGCCACTCCCCCGAGTACCACGAGCCGACGCAGCCCCAGAGGTCGCCGGCAGCGTACCGGTTGCCGGCCCTCTTCCTGAGCCACAGCTGCCATCCTTCGAAGCAGCCCCGCAACTGGCTCGCGAGATAGTCGACGGCGAAGGCGGTGGAGTCCCGGTTGAAGGGGAAGGTGCCGTTCTGGGCGTCGGGCCAGGCGGCCTGGACCGGATCCTGCCACGACTTGATCCCGATGATGGAGAAGGTCTTCGGGCACTTCCCGGGCCCGTAGTCGCGCTGGTAGTCATAGCCGTAGCGAGCGAGCGCGCGGCAGAAGACCCTGGATGTCGGCGAGGCCGTGGTGAAGACGTCCCCGCAGCCGAAGTGGTTCACGCACCGGCCGGCGGGATAGGTCTCATACTGATACCAGGTTGACGCGCGCACGGCGATGGCCCGCAACAGGTCGTCCGGCAGCCCCCATTTGCAGGCGGCCCATTGGAAGATCTCATCGGTCGTGCCGGCGAACTGCCCGTCGATCCGCGGCACGAGCCAGGAGTCCGAGCGCGGGTCGTAGGCGCCCCGCACCGCGCGGGGCCTGGCCTTCAGCGCGCGATGGACCGCCGCCGCGTCGGGGATTGCATAGTTCCGCTTGTAGTTGTCGGGCCGGGGCTCCCAGGTCGAGTAATGCACCAGCCCCTCGCAGACGTCGTAGGACGGCAGCGTCCGCCAGCGCCCGGCCGGGACAAGCCGAAAATATCCGCCGGGTGGAGGCGGTGAGCTGGACATCGTCCTCGCATCCGAAATGTGCCTGGGGTCGGGCCTGAGAACCAGCCACGAGACGGCACCCACGACGAGGGCGGTCATGACCGTGAGGGTCAGCCACCGACGTGACCGGAATCCAAGACCCATCGCCAGCCGCCTCGGTGCGGGATGCACTGGTCTCATCGGCGCCGAGCCGGCGATCTATCTGTACGAGTCTTCCTGTTGATTTGCTCTAGGGCTTCGACGATCCGCATGAGGTCGGCGGTACTCCCTCCTGCGCGCAATTGTTTGCCAATCATAACCTCCGCTAGCGCGTCGTAGTCGCTCCGTGTGCGCTACTCGCATCGACGTGGACGGCTCGCGTGGTCCCGTCCGCCGATCTTCATCGCCTCGCCGAGTCGCCGCTCGACTCGAAGACAGACCTGGCCCGCCTCCTATTCCGCTCCCGCCAGCGGTCTCCGGTTGTCTACCGCGCTGACGACAGGTGGATCGAGGGCACCCTAGCCTCGGTTTCCTGAGTGACGAGGTTGGATCGCTTAGTCGACCAGATGGGCGCGGATGGTGGCTGGGTGGTCGCATTCGCGCCTCACGTCGGTTGCCGCCCTTTCAGTGGCCGGTGGCGGCGGAAAGGGCAGCGGTTTCGGCGGCTTTTCATCCGTGGTGGGGTGGAGGCGAGGGGATTTGAACCCCTGACTTCCTCCGTGCGAGATCTGCTCGGCAATCACATTGATGTAATTCATGCCGGTGAAGTGAGTGAAGGATCGTGGGAAACGCCCAGGTCACGGACGTTGTGGACACCTCTTGTGCGGCATGGTTCATCACGATCCGTCTGCCGCTCTACCGGACTGTCCAACGGGCGATTTGCTGCCCGCCTGCTGCCCGCTGGACTTCAAGGGTGCTGCCGACCGGCAAGGGCGAGAACAAGGAGTCGGCGCCGGACTCTGGGAATGGACCCGCCGAGCCTCCCTGCGGGATCGCTATGGAGCTCCGACAGTCGCGGCTGGCGCCGTCATCACCGGGCGAACCGGAGGCTGAGAAAAGGACCCCGTCAGGTCCTTTCGGGCTTGACGGCCCCAGTCAGTAAGTAGCATACGGTCGGATTGGACGTAGACGACAGACCCCTAGCACGCCCGCGGGGAAGAGGCCCATCCCCACCCACGGTGGCCACCGCAAGCACTACGACGCCACCCGTCACACACGCGACGCCAGCAGCGGTGGTGCAGCGCTACGTCGACGCGATCAACGCCCACGACTACGCCACGGCCTGGAGGCTGGGAGGAAGCAATCTCGGCTCAACCTACAGCGCCTTCGCGGCAGGCTTTGCCGACACCAGCCACGATACCCTCACCATCCTCGACGTCCACGGCGACACTGTCTACGTCCGGCTGCTCGCCAAGCAAACCAGCGGTCAGAGCACAACCTATGAGGGCAGCTACACCGTCCAGCAGGGCAAAATCGTCGCTGCCAACGTGCACAGGGTGGGCAGCAGCTCGGCACTGTCTGCAGCCGTTGGACACTGCTCGGCTAGCGTGAAGTTCCCAAGGCCCGGCGACGGTGGCTCAGAGACCGTCTACGTCACCTCAAACGTACCGCGCTCACCCGTGACGGCCACGATGCACTACAAGACGAAGGACTCGTCCTATCAGGGCGTCACTAGCAGGAGCGGCGCGGCGAGCATCACCTTTGGCATCGGTCGCCCAACACGGGGCTACACGGTGGCAGTGGACGTTGCTATCGATGGCAAGGCGTCCTGCTCAACGAGCTTTACGCCCCACTAGGAGCTTGGGGTGGTAGATGGGGTGCCGGATCGTGGGTGAGGCGTCAGCTCAAACGGCTGGACCGGTCCTGCTCGGGCGAAGCAGCTAAGGGAGCGTCGGAACCGTTACGTCCACGCGCCCGGTCTCCACCTGTTGGATGCCGGTTCGTGGCTTTGTGCGCGCAGCGTCAGCCCAGGATGCATCGCTTGTAGGGAGAACCATGTTGCGCCCACGGCTTGTGCTCGTCGCGCTGGCCACGGTGGTCGCGGTGGCGGGCGGCATCACCGCCGCGCTCGTCATCGGCCACCGGCCCACCATCACCGCGACC
>Ga0058697_10000678_pt1 | contig 14019 bp, 10 predicted proteins | sample AgamicAsMae_FD_66619 | JGI IMG/M metagenome (GOLD analysis project Ga0058697, IMG submission 66619) | Agave microbial communities from Guanajuato, Mexico - As.Ma.e | ecosystem: Host-associated > Plants > Phyllosphere > Phylloplane/Leaf | place: Guanajuato, Mexico | collected 2012-06-04
CTGCTGCTGCTGCTGCTGACTTTGGTAGAACTGCTACTGGACTTGGCAGAACTGCTGCTGGATTTGAGAGAACTGCTACTTTTCTTGCTGGATGTGCTTGTGCTCTTGCTGGATGTGCTTGTGCTCTTGCTGGTTTTGATTCTCGTATCCGAAGCGTTGAACGAGCTAGATGTCGTCGAAGTGACATTCTTGGTAACATTTCTGCTTACTGTCAGTCCACCTCCTCTCTCATCCAACACGTACGTCCTAACATACTTAGTTGAGGTGACGGTTTTAAATACGGTCGCTGTGACGACATGTTTCGAGGGAGTTGGGGCCTTGATGGTTTTGTTCACGGTCTTTGTAGAGATTTTGAGGAGAGATTGGCAGTAGGGAGTGGCAACGGAAGGACTCAGTTTGGTGACCACAGACTGAATGCTTTTGATCGTGCAAGTGTTGGCCGCACGCTCTTGGAAGTCAAGAGGTGAGCCGGCAACCATGCCGGCAGCCGCCAGAGGCATAAGAATATTTGACGCGCGCATCGCTCCTTACTATTTGATCTTGATTTCTCAGGCGAATGAACGAATGTACGAATGGGAATTTGGCGAAATGTGAGGCGTGGTTTGAACGAATGTGCGGTAAACAAAAGGGCTACAGATCCCTACTAGGCGGACCATTGTGCTATTATATTTTGCAGCGAAGCCTCCGTGTCACCAGTATACGAGAGACCATTTTCACCGTTGCCGGCAGAGCGATGTACCGTACGCTATCAATAAAGGCAGAGTGTCTCAGGAAGGCCATGTGGGTTGATGCAGTGAATTGGGAGGAAGACCGTTGGAAGTCGGATTAAAGACCGTTGCAATGTCCAGCCCTGCGCCCATCCAAGTTTAGCTCTTTCCATATTGAGTAATTGTTTATCGATTCCACAAAAGATCCATTCGAGGTCGAGAACGTTGTGTGCTCGGCTTGAAAAATGGATGGTTCGTGGTTGCGTCTCGTCGCCTTGCGTATTTCCAGACGCCAGCGGTCAAGACGCAGTATTGACATTTTTTCGTTCGCACAATAGCTTGTGCCAAAACAAGAAAGTAGTAATAGCAAGGAGCGTGCAATAAGAATATGCGAGGGCACATTGCGATGTACCTCGCTCACATTGATGCCTTACCCAGCCCTATCATCTTGATAGACCCGGGATTGGCAGAGCTGTATCAACGGCTCACTCGGCATATTCGTTGCTAGTTTGTCCAACAGCAGTTTGGCTTCGTGACTGACACAGAATAAACCAGCCGTCTCGCCCCTCAATACTCAGGTGGAGACTATTCTAAGTCAGCGACAACGAATTCGCTGGCATCAGAGCTGGGCGGGTCAGTCGTGCCGCCGGCAGCTGGTCCTGTGAGCGAGTCCCTTGACAGCCCAGTCAAGACTCTTGCAAAACACAATCAAATGACCATCGAGTGTTCTCATCGTGTCACTTTACCAGCTTCGGATGCAGTTACTGTTGTGCGCTTGCTCGATCCCTCAAGAGCGGCGCGCAAGAACTGTTAATGTGCTCAGCTGAGACGTTTGCTGCAACTTGTGCATCCCAAGGATGCCACGCGAGATAGAGCATGGGACTGTGTCTCAATCAAGAGCCAATGTACCATAATTCAACACCGAGAACTCCGAATTTCTCGCCCTCGTCACTCAAACGTGCGTTCTCAAAAGTAGGACAAGGTGAACTGACACCCCTGGCCAGATTGTTGTCCAACCAGAGTCCGTAATGACCATCACCACCACCAACACTCAAGAAGCCTTGCTGACAGAAGATTGTGTAATCGTTTTCGCCTGTATAAGGGAAAGCCTTGAACCGGATTCTGTCGGGTGTGGATGTACCACTTCTCGAGGAAGGGGTCAAAGAGGACTTTTTGGTAGTAGCAATTGTTGTGCTACGCTGCATGTGTGTGGTGTCTGCTGACGGAGGTGGAGGCAACAACGACAGATCGGGCATCGAAGGTAAACGGAAAGCGCTCCACAAGAAACACTCGCCAGTGCCGTAGTAATGGGGATGAGGCTGAGGTGGGTCGGAAAGGTATGCGCCGAAGATCTATAGCACAGTGTCAGTATCGGTAAGATGACTTGTGGATGCGTCGAGACTGACCCCTTGGCTGGCGTCTCTAACTACCAGAACAAAGCCACCTCTCTTTCCTCTGTAATCGTCGCTCAAGTTGTATAGACTGGCCAAGGATGTGCCGTTTTGCTCCAACGAGTAGATAAGCTTCCATTCATCAACAAGCTGGACTCGCGGTGGCATCAGCAAGCGAATCTCTTCTGCCAGGGCCTTTTCCAGCAAGCGACTGGGCAGCGGGGTGCCATCTCTGTAGCCCGTCAAGGTCAGAGGAGTCAAGGGCGGAGGCTGAAAAGGCGAGAGGCGGCGTTTGGGAGCGTCAAACAGGGCGGCAGAAGGACTCATGGCGCCGTTGTAGTTGGCTGACAGGGCACGAGCGAGGGGTGTAGGAGCTTCGTCTGCGCTGAGACGGCGGAGGAGACCACTGAGGGTGTACGAGACGGGATATGTAATGTGGTGGAAGAAGCTGGATTCCTCGTTCTTGTCGCTGCCGCTGTCTCGACGCTGAGGGTCGTCGTTGTCGTCTGAAGATAGGGTAGTGTCGCGTGTATCGATGGCCGAGGAGGAGGATTCGGCTAGAGAGGGAGAGGGAGAGCGCGTGCGAGTAGGAGAAGGAGAAGGAGACTTGGATGAATGTTGCATGACAGTGGAGAAAAGCGAATCCTTAGTCAGTTTCACAAATTTGACAATCGGTGAACACTGCTTTTTATTAATTTCGTTCTTGTTATGTCAGAGGAAAGCCGGTGACGTGCGTGCCTTCCTCAGTCATGACAGAACTCAAACACATGGCGGAAGACGCGCTCCTTCGCTTGATAAGGGCTTCTGTGCTTACGTGCATTGGACACGATTACATATGTGTTTGGCATCTACGAAGAAGCTCTCTCATACGAGAAGTCCATAAAGACCATCTCTAGTCTACACGATCGACAAGAAGGTTGTCAATGCTTATCCAAAATAGAAGTATTAATCAGACGCGTACCTGAAGCAGCCACGTCTCCCCCACGCCAAGCGCGAGCTATACAGCAACACTGCCGAACAACAATATCACCAAGCATTGTAACTTCCATGTGTTTGATTGAAGATGTTTGAACCTGGTGATGGACGGCGGTCGGTGTCGCCGCTGAGTACGGGACGCTCGTCGCCCGCCCTCCGTGCTCCTCGCCGCGTCGAGGACGGTATGTGCGTTTGCGTGCCTCCTGTCGCCGAACCATTGTCACTGACCCTGTCTCCGAGTAGCTGTCGCCCAGAAAGATAAAACAACTCGACGTTATGCAACTGCCATAGAACGCGCTCTCTCGTCCTTCGATAGCGCCCAGCAGGAATGGGCCGACTACATTGCCTTTCTAGCTCGCCTACAAAAGGCCCTCCATCCTCCTCCTCCGAGCCTTGAATATCTTCCTCACGCCCACAATGTTGCCCTGCGTTTGGCACAATGTCTCAACCCTGCTCTGCCCTCCGGTGTCCATCAAAAGGCTCTCGACGTCTATGCGACCATCTTCTCCTTCCTCCCTCCTCCCTCTCTTGGTCAAACGCTACACGTATACCTGCCTGGCTTGGTTCCTGTCTTGTCCTTCGCATCCTTATCTGTACGGCCCATATTCTACTCGGTCATCGAGGACCACATCTTGAAGCTAGACTCTGAACATATCCGCCCTGCTACAAAGTCTCTGATCCTGTCATTGTTGCCTGGTATTGAAGATGAAACAAGCGAGGATTTCGACAGAGCTTTCCACATCCTTGACATCCTGCGGAAATCTTCTTCTCGCGACATTGAAGATGGTTCTGATACAGAAGGAAAGGATGGCTACTTCTGGCAGTGCTTCTTCCTCGCTGTCATCACGAATCCGTCTCGCAGGCAAGGTGCTTTGGCCTTCCTGACCCGTAAACTTCCCAACTTCACCCCGTCGGAAAAGCCTTCAGATCCGAGTCAAACGGGGCAAAGTGCTCTTCCTCTGGCTGCACAAGCTGCCATCAATCCTGAGCCCGGTCTACTAGTGCGCTGTTTCGCTGCTGGTCTCCAGGATTTGCAGATTCTTGTGCAGCGTGGTTTCCTGGATCTACTCGTCACCCACTTGCCTCTCCGTTCACATGTCTTTCGCAATCATGTCCGATCAAAAGACATGGTACTGATCACTACTGCTGCTGCCAACTGTGTGTTGAGGAGAGACATGAGTCTGAACCGTAGGTTGTGGTCGTGGTTTCTTGGCCCTGATTCGACAGCTTCAGAGCTCGAAGACGGCGCTCCTCTCTCGCCCACAGACTCCCGTGGCAACGTCTCGCAAAAACAAGCTCTGTATTTCCAGAAACATGGTGCAGCATCTCTAGAGAAGAGCATCATGAACATGCTTACTCAACAAAGTCTCAACCCGACAACCCGCGCGAAGCCCTTCCGCGTGTGCTTGTCCTTGATGGACCGTTGGGAGGTTGGCGGCTTGATCGTTCCCAAGGTTTTACTGCCTGCTCTCAGAAATGCATTTGAGTATAGTCATACTAGTTCCCCAGCGCAACTTGAAGAGGTCGTTCGCAGTGCCAGCCTTTTCTTCGATGGCGTTGAGAGCAGTCTGATATGGTCGCGCCTGGTCAGTGTGCTGCTCTCATCCTTTGACTTGCGACGTTCTGCGGAAAACGAGTCGTTACATGGTCTCGAATTTTTACACTTCGTCATGGATCGCTTCGACGTGCGTGACGAAGAAATGCTTCTGAAGCATATTCCAAACACCGTCCTCATTCTTTTTGCCCGCCTTGCTATTGTCTTGAGTGAGAAGCAGAATGAATCAGAACGCTTCATGGCTCTTGTGCTGAGCTTCGCACAACGGCTGTTACGTCTCCTGCCCCCACGTGCTTTCGGGCAAGAGGGGAATGATGGTCTCTCTCAATCTTCTTGGCAATCCAAAAGTTGCTCCTCGGTCGTCAAGTCACTCACGCAGCAGTACACAAGAGAGGACTTTGAAGACAATACCATCGATACCGAGAAGCTCGATCGCCGATGCACTGCTGAATACATACTGCAGAGTGTCATCAAGGTTTTGAGGTTAACCTTGACATCAAATACCTTGATGAATCAGCTGGGTCTTATCACAGATTGTTTTGTCAGCGTTATCACAAAGACGCCGAACTCTCAGGCCTTCCGTGATGCAGACCTACACGACACATTCAAACAGGCACTTGACAAGGATAGCCTGCTACAAGACTCCGCGACCGAGCAGTCATCATTTTTGGTCATCAGCTCCATCATGTCGGTAATAGTCGCCAGTGTTTCTGGAGGCCAGTCGCAGTACTTCAGTCATGGACAAATCATGGATTTACAAACCAATGTTCTCAATGGTATCTGGCATCATCTATCGCCGTTCAGACCTAAGTACCACGTTGAGGCAGTAAGGTTAATTTGGCAATTGGAGAACCTGACCAAAGCTGAACACCAAGTTGAAGCCCGTCTAGCCTTGCTTGTTGGCGACCAATCCGAAATCGATGGCCCAGAAATAGCTTCCAGGTTCACTGTCCTTTGGGAGCACACCATGCAGAGCTTCAATCCAAGATCAGAAGGCTCTGGAAGACCTTTGTCGCGTAGACCCAGCGTCATGCCTACTTCTGGTGAGCTTGGTGGCGACGTCGATCCAGAAAGGGTCTTGACGAGGCCTCTGCTGTTGCTCTTGGACTCATTGAATGCTGAGGGTACGGGTGCGGCCGACGTCGTCCGTTCATGGCTACAAAGTCTTTCTAGTCTCGACAGAGTATTCTACATCATATGTTCTAAACTTCAGAATGACATGAACCACTTTGCCCATGAAGCAGGCAAGAAGGAAGCTCGGCATCGTACGCGCAGGAACGCAGAGCAAAGCCTGGACGGTGTCTACTTCTGCTTTCAACATTTGAGAAATCTCCTGCGCAATCCCAACGAGCACATGTGGCTTACACTCTCAAATCTCCAATTTGGATTTTCGAGTAACCCAAAGAACGAGATTGCGAAAACTGATGCCATAGAGTTTCTCTCAAGAATGTGTTTGAAGACACTTGCTCTGCAAGGATGCACAGTTCCACAGTCTCTGCAGCACGCGTCTCTGACTGTGCTTCAGACGCTGCTAACATGTCCCGATGCATCAGTCATGAAGCAGATGGAGGTCGATGATGCACTGATCGCCACTCTGAGCAAAGCTCTGAAAGGTCCGCTTGGAGCGCTACAGACTGTTTACCTTGAAACAATATCGAAAGCTCTCAGATTAAAAGCAGCGCCAATGCAGAGCACATTCGCACCGCTTCGGAGTCCACTTGCCTCTCACAGGCCTTCACTTACCGTTGAAGTACCAGAGAATTTACCACAACGAGTAGTTTCTACGCCCCCACCGGAGCTCTTGAGCTGCCTTCGCACCGGTCTATCATCGCCATCAAGTCGTCTGTTTCTCGAGCACTGGGTTGAATTCCTCGATCAGGTCTTGCCGCTGTATGCAGATGCAGTTTTTGCAAATTTGTTGCCGCTTGTTGAGTGCATCTGCAAGCAGGTTTCAGGTGCTTTCCGATATGTGAAGCATATCTCGCACTCCACACAGGAACGAATCGAATCTGTGCCTATATCAACACTATCTTCTCTGTTGCATGGGCTTGAGCTTGTTCTCGCTCATGTCCATCGCCAATTCCAGAGCGAAGAAATCGTCAGTCCCATACCAAAATCTCCGGAGCCACCACAAGGCTTCTTCGGCAACATTTCCGGTGTCTTTGCACAAGATGGACAACACGCACCTCCGAGCAAGACCAGCCGCATCAACAGCAGACTTACCATGATATTGTCATTCCAGGACGCTATTCGGATCTGCTTCTCCATCTGGTCATGGGCGAGCAATGAAAGCGGTCGATCGGACGCTACATGTGCGGCAACTATCTCACTGAATGCACTCAAGTTGAGGAATCGCACGAGGAAGATCCTTGAAAATCTCTTCGCGGCGGAAGAGTTGGAGTGCCTCGAAACGCTGGCTCTGATTTGGTCTCGGCCCAAGCCATCCCAAGAAGCCGATTCCGCAGCAGTTTTCAGTCTGCTGCTGGTCCTGGATGGGTCACGTCCTAAGAATACGGTACCTGTCATCATTAATGCGCTGTACAGTCGCACGAATATTGATGTGTTGGACATTGGGCGTAGGTCAAGCTTAACATCTGATCTGTCTACAACAGAAGTGGCCGCTTTCCTACTTGGCTATGCACGCGCAATCGAGGATGATGCGACTGATGAAATCTGGAGCGAGTGTACGATCTTCCTGAGAGATGTACTCTCAAACCCGCTGCCTCATAGACAGATCCTACCGTCTCTTCTGGAATTCACAGTTCTGCTCGCTGAGAAGATTGACAATACCAACTTTGGTGAACTGCGTAAGATGCGTCGTGAATTAGGTGATATCTTCCTCCGGCTGCTGACCGCCACATTCACTGCACGGCCGCTTGGCAACATCCTGGAGACTCCAGCATCTGGGTCGCAACTTCCTAGTGGAGCTGGTGATCTTGTTCAAAGTCTTCTGTATGTTACGCCCAAGCTCTCGGTCGTTCTCCAGAGCAACGACAGAGTTCAGACTGCTGTCAACACCATTTCAGGCAATGTCATGACACCAGCCTCACATGCAAAAGCGTTCCCTGAGAACATTAACAAAGATCTGCTGAGGCTTTTCGAACACATCGCTCAGCAGGGACCAAGCCTAAAGCACTGGAAAAAGGATATTGCAGATGCCTTCAACAACCCCCGACTATTAATGTGCTCTGCAGATCTGATGCACGACGGATGGTACCCTGTGTTGCGCAAGTGGGCACTCAGTGACAAAGACCGTCTGCCTGAGCTTCTGTCCAAGATCACCGCTCCTTCGACAGCTGGCATCATGTTTGGCGTGGGCGCCAACGCAGCACGCCTCGAAGCGGATCGAAGAACGCAGCTTACTCTGCGAAAAACAATGCTCCTCATGCTTGCCTGCGAACAAGACACCTTCGTGGGTAATCTAACACAAATCTTGGACAAGCTTGTCGATCTGTGCACCGCCGATTCCTCTTCCTCGCCATCGTCAACCACCAGAGCAGAAGTCTTCATGGTCTTCAGAGCGATAGTGCTCTCCTTCTCCCCGGTACACTTATCCGCCGTCTGGCCGGTCCTCAACTCTAATCTGCAAAAGGCGATCACGACATGCTTACCCGGCGGCCACGACCAAGAGACCTACAGCAATCTTTCGTTGTTGCAAGCCTGTAAACTCCTCGATCTACTTACCACTCTATCGCCCGACGAATTCCAACTGCATGAATGGCTCTACATCACCGACACCATCGACGCCGTATACCGACCCGTGGACCTCAACCCCGTGGCCCTGACAGACGAAGCAGCCGAGGCCCTGGGCATGGAGAACTCTGAACATTCCGCCTTCACACCACCAACTATTTCCAACAACACACCTGGCGAAGCGGGTGCTAGAAAACCGTTCTTGGGTAATTCGGTCATGGATGGCGCAGATACGAAAGCAATGGCCAAAGATGACTTTTTGCGAAGTGTGTTGCAGCCCTTCTTTAGCCAGTTGAGTATGTTTTCGTACGAGGCCACGTATAGTATGGGCGTGCCGGATATAGAGGCTTGCAGACGGGGGTTGCTGGAGGATGTTTTGGATGAGAGTACTATGGCTTGAAAGCAATGGGACTTTTGGGCAGAACAATATAGACTTCAACAATGAAACACTTTTCTGTTAATCACTTATCAGACCTCTGGTGGTTGTGGTTGTGGTTGTGGTTTTGGTTGTCTGCTGGCTGTGGATCTTGACGCATCGGACTTTTTTAATAAAGATTGAACTCCATTCTGAGAAACAGATGTTGTGTAGGACATAGAGCATCACAAGCACGAGAAATCACCGACAGCAGGAGGTTACCACGAAAGGGATGCGAGGGAGATCAACGTCCCCGAGAATAACGAGAGACTCGTCCGGCCTCACTTTTTTACGAGTCATTGTTGTTCGGATACGAAACGCCACTGATCTCGACGAGACCAGCTGGGTGTATCGATCAGTTGGCTCTTGGAGATGTACGGATTCGTTACTCGTCATGGTATGGTTGTGGTCCTTGATATCGCAAATGAAGGCATTTGCGAGCGCAGCGAGATGTGCACTGCAGCGTTCTTTCCAGAAAATCGTGGGTTGGTGGACAATTCTTCAAAATAGCTCTGCAACTTCTCTTTCTTGAGAGTTTGACTTGCCTGCAATGGAGGCTTGCTTACGTGGAGTGTTTCTTGTCATGTGCGGTGTTACAAGGCAACAGCCAAGATGATGTGTTAGTAATGCATAGGATACAGCTCGCTTCTTCAACGAGGAGCGGATTGAACATAGAATCACCTCTGACAACAGGCTATGGCGGCTGAGGCATCCGCTACTCCTTGAGATGATATACGAACATCACAAGAGTTCTTTCTCATTCAAGTCGTCATGTGTAGGGCCTGTGAGGTGGAGCACAAAGATAATCAATTCGACAACAGGGTCATCCCAGCAACATTCTCCAGATCTAAAGCCCGACAACTCGGGACGTCTTATTCAGCTGGTCCTGCTGGATGAGTAACGCATCTGGAGGCTTCTACACGCCAACGCAATTATTTGTATTGTTAGGCGAGAGGTCTTCGGTACAAATTCGGGGTGAGGTTCAGGAGTAGCAAGAGCTAGTAGTCACCATCCAACAGTAGTCGGTAGCTTAAAGCCGTTTGTGGTAAGTTTGCGCGCGATGGTGACTCGCAAAGTCTTCCTCATCTCGCGATCTGGTGGTTAGTGCGGGCTTGGTGGTATTGTCAATGTTGTGGTGATGATGTTTGATGTTCGGGGTCATTGTTGCCATTGGCATTGGGCAAGTAGACGAATATGTCACTGGGATTGCGTGGCACAACCTCACCTATGAGCGAATGCAATGTCTGAACCTGGCTGTGGAGAATTTAATGAACCATAACAGGGTCACGTATACCATTGGCGGATGGCTGAAGCTCTGAATATGCTCACATGAGGTCCTCGGCGTTCGGCATACGGTAATCATCCATCTGGATCTGATTGCAAAGGGTGAGGCGTCGAACGAGTCCTCGGACGCAAAATTTCAGCAGCGACTAATCAGATGCAACCATCAGTTCATGATATCGTCTGCCCTATTTAGGGCTTCCGATATCCACGTTCATCGAGATCAGCAAGGGTAGCTAAGGACGTTGGGCTCGATATGCTTCTGGAATCGAACAAGAGTCGATGATTCGGCTTCTGAGCCAATCAGAATTCGGGACCGACCGAGCAAGTCGTATTTTGCAGTAATAATCATTCTTTGCTCGTCGACGGAAGACCTTGTGGGACCCGGTACCGGTGGTTGTAACAAGTCACCGCCGCCGACGAACCGGGAGTCGGTATGAAGACTGGAAAGTCGGCATCGAGGGGTGGGTGGGTTTGGAAAATTGCCTCACGCTACAACAGATTTGAAGAATCCCTCTCGGAGACGGATACGACGGAGGAAATCAGGGTCCGATATGGCTGCCTTGTACCTCCCAGAAGTTAGCTGATCATTTGACACTGACGAAGAAGGATCGAATTGACGGGCAGTGCGTTCTTCCACAAGTCTTCGAACGCCCCTGATCTTCATTTCTCGGACTCTGGAACAAGGGTATTGCGGGTGCGGATGTTCGTCATTTTTGATAGAAAGTGTTGTCGGAAGTAAAGCAGGCCGGAGCCCGAGACAGCAGCCTCGGACGGAATGCGAGCTGCCCGTATGCAGAGACATGGTGGCTTGCGTTTTTGACAAGCACGCTATGAAAGGTTCCTCGAGTGCGGAAAATCGAAAGGAAGCTGTAGCCGAGTATGGATTCAAATGCAACCGTTCCTCCACCACGACAGCATGCATGGATATGAGATCGGCGAGTTTTTGCCAGACCCAAGGGATGCTTGAGTTCTAGATTGTAAGCTGAGACGGACTCAAGGCTTGGATGCGATGCGCGACGATACAGAAATCGCATCATGCGCAGAAGCACAGGTACAGACAAGTCATTGTTAGGGCTGTCGGTGCTTGGCAATGCCATGGAAGCAGCGTCTGACAAGCCAAACAACCTCTAGAATTTGAAGGATGCTGATGAGCCACGAAGATGACAAGACAGGCATACTACCTGTACCTTGTATGTACAAACCTTGCTGCCTGTTGTCGCGACCGGCGAGCGCATTCTTCACCGGTCCCACTAGCTAGTGAGCAACGCAACTATTGCTGTTGAGTGGGAAAAGCTCTCCCTCCTCCAAGAAGGATCTGATATTTGAATATCGTGAACGATTGCCTCGGAGGGACGATGAGCTTGCGATCGAAGGTCGGGAGGGCAGCTATGTACCTACCAAGGTGACCAAGCTTTGACCGTCGTTAGCCTGCCGTTGCATGACTCGGCGGGGTTTGAAGGTCTCGCATCTTGATGTTCCCGGTCCCGATTGATCGGCCGAATTTGTCCTTGAGCTTGTTTCCGTTTTCCATCATGATCTCGAGAGGTCTGACCAAGCAATCCGCGCCAATCTAAATCCTGCCTCCGCGGACTGAAACAGTTTGACAATTAGTCAGGCCATACAATTTTAACAGGCGTTTACCATGTGGCCTCCAATGGGATAGCGTCATCATGTATTCCTGCCAACGCTTGGTGGCCCATCCTACTCATACATATATTTGATGCGTTCCCACGTCACGTAAAGAGAACCTGCGTTTTATGTCAAGCTCCGACCATATCTGACCAACAGTGAATATATCTAGAAGCCATTCCTTGGCTCCGCTCGTGTCTTATCCCAACCTAATCATCACTGCTTTCTCTTTCGACCCTCACCATAGCAACTGGCCCAACACACCATGCCACCATCAGCTGTCCGCAGGACATCCTCTTCGGATTCAACAGATAGCATTAGAAAGCGCGTCGGCAAGGCTTGTGATAGATGTCGTTTGAAGAAGTCAAAGTGCGATGGCAGCCATCCATGCACAAGGTGCAAGGCCGACAATGCTATCTGTGTCTTCGGCGAGAGAAAGAAGTCTCACGACAAGATCTACCCCAAAGGGTATGCATTTCGCCTTCCCACCTTATCACATAAGCTGACTCCTGTGAAGCTACGTAGAGATGCTTGAGCAACAACAAGCACAACTGGTCGCTGGTCTTCAAGAAACATATCGTCGCCTAGTAGATGCAAATGTCTGGCCTGGAAAACCTCTTTCTGAAGCTAGCGGACAACCTCTTACTCACGATATTCTTGCAAGACTGGACCTGCTGGAGCCCAAGAACGACGGCAGCGGAGAGCACGAACAGTTCGAAGAGGACTGCCAAAAGCTACAACAAAGACTCATCTCGGAAGGTGCTTCGTTCATTGCCAGGAGGAGTTCCATCAGTTCAGAATCGGATCACGGTCTTCCTCGCAAGCACGCTCGCACATCCTCTCACTCAAGCGTCCGCAGCACACCGATACCGACAAACACTGCGCCAATCTTTGACGACAAATTCACCTTCCACCAAAGTGCTTCGCCAACACCAGTATCTCACAGCCCGGTTCCCAAGTTCTCACAAATGCGATCGCCAATCAGGCCTTCACCACTGCATAATGAAGCTATCAACAACGACGATTTCCTGATGCCATCCTGGACAGACCAGTACACGATGCATGGTTTATCAGCTGCCGACATAATGCGATCACACTCTGCCATACAAGCGCCAGTAATGCAGGATGGCTTCCAAGCCGCAATCGCATATGGCAACGCGTTTGAACCTCAACCAGAATATGACAACATGATGCCTTTCGGCAGTCCGACATACGCTACACCGGCACAAGGATTTGGAGCCTTCACCGCCCAGGATTGGATGAACGAGCCAATGGAGGTCGACTTCAGCAAATTCGTCCAAGTGTCGACGTGATCTGCACGTCAGCATTGTACTTTTACTACTCTAATAATCGCCTCTTTCTGGATTAGTCACAAACGTGCGGCTCAATCGCAAAAGAGGTTTACGGTCGAGATGTCCTCCGGGGTATCTCGCAGGTCACGATCAACATGTCATGCAATTTACGCACGCGAGATTTTTCTGCGGTGTTGGAACCGACAAGGATGGGGTATTGGGCTGCGAACAATAGCGGGCGGCGGCGCACATCAGGAGTTCATGGACTTTGGTCACCGGCAAAAAATGATTGGAGAAACGGATGCGGGATAGATATCTAGACGATCGTTATATGATACATAGGTCACAGAATGCGATGTAATGCCTACACTTTTACACCAGGAGCATCCCTTCATACGCAAGAATGACCATGTGTCGTCCGGCGGACCTGTATCCGCGCTTCTTTTCCAAATCGTGAATTCCGGAGTAACACCCCGTGCTTGGTCAGACGGCTTCGATTGATGATCTGGCATCACTTCAGGCGTATTCTCACTGCTGGGAGGTGTAGAAATCCACATCGAGGAGGGGGCGGCAACCATAACCAAAACAATATGGTGGCTGCAGCGACAGCGGTCATCAACAGGAAAATTGCTCCTCGGAGCTGTAATCATGATTTTTCGACTTGCGCCGGAGTTAATTTACACCCATGGCCAATAAATCCGTTCCATGTAGATCGATGATCAATCCTGTGTTCATCCTTCGTTATCGCGTTGCTTTGCATCCACTGATCATGATGTTATCGCGGTCGAGAACTCTGAGCCGTCTTTTGACTCTTCGACTGACAGCCATAGCCAAACATTGAATTAAGCGCTCGAGTGCCTCATTTGCTACCGCAGAACGAGTCCTTGTACGCGTGTAATCAATGCGGGCTTGTTGCCGAGACGAGCGGAGTTTTGCCAATGCTTGCACCGAGGAAACAAAAGCCATGCCGAGATTATCGCGAACGCGTACTCGTATCGCTGCTGGTGAGCCACATTTCCTCATCCAAGTGCTGCGTGCCAGCCACTCTCAGCGACAAGTCTATCGCACAGAACTCGGC
>Ga0058697_10000681_pt1 | contig 13997 bp, 18 predicted proteins | sample AgamicAsMae_FD_66619 | JGI IMG/M metagenome (GOLD analysis project Ga0058697, IMG submission 66619) | Agave microbial communities from Guanajuato, Mexico - As.Ma.e | ecosystem: Host-associated > Plants > Phyllosphere > Phylloplane/Leaf | place: Guanajuato, Mexico | collected 2012-06-04
GCAAGATGAGAGAAAATTCACGATTAATTGCTCAAGGAGGAGCCCGTATGAAACAAGATATCAGTCCGGCACATGTGAAAACCATCCTGGCGTAACCCTAGGCCATGCCTAGATGATCCAGAGGGCAATGAGAAGGCGTAACAAAGATCGTCATAGTATAGTTCGGAAAAATCGTGCCTGGAAACCCGAAGCCTTTTCCAAACCAAGGAGTAGATTCCTTCGTGAAGCACAACGCCGGGAACAAGCCGTACTAGGCCTGTTATGCAAAAAACAAAAACTCCGTCGTAGATAGGGTCCTATCCATGCGTGCAACCGGATCTGGTAGCTCTGACGCACGTCGAGACTATCATCAACCAACCTTACTCCGATTGGCACCGGACGAATGCTCTGTCATCCATAGATCAGATAATGCAGGTCACCAAAGATGCAAGGGAAGATACATTGCAGCATCAAGTCCCTAAATCATAGGTCCGGAGATAGCAAGGTGGAGCAGAGGGAGAGGATAGCCAAGGACCTTTATGCAGAACAACAGGAAACAAGCATAACTGCCGGAGGGTTGACCAGATAGAGAAAGTCTGAAGGCAGTTAAAGTCGTCCGCCGAGGATAGGAAATCCTTTGGCCGAAGGAACATTACCCAAGCATATCCTAGTTGATCCTACGACGAGGAGCGCCACGTTCTGAGCCAGGAGGAGCAGAGGGACGTTCACGACCATACGAGGATGGGTCTACAGAAGGAGACGGACGAGAGTAAGATTGGTCGGGCATAGGCGTTGATGCAGGATAGGCTGCAAGCAGGCACACCACTGTTAGCACTCGGCTGTGGAATATTTGATCATCGAGGTAGAACTTACGGCGTCCATATGAATCGAACTGTTGCATGCGAGGTGGAGGGTAGTTACTAGGTGGGGTTAGTCCACGCGCATTGGTCATGGCGGGATAATGATCCGACCTTGTGGTCTGTGGACCCGGAGCTCCATTTGGTGCGACAGATACCGGAGGATAGTTAGTGTATCTCATTGGATCCTGGTATTCCGGGGCATATCTGGGATCATCCCTAGGGTCTCTGTGCCCTGTAGGATACTGGGGAGGATACTGAGGAGGACCTCTGACATGGGGCGGAGGAGCAGCATCATGAGCATAACCGGGATGACCATTGTAGAAATCTCCGGGGGGACCATATCCACTGGCTACCGGCCTAGGTTGGTGTGTGGGATACATAGAAGGATCTCCATATGCAGAGGTAACAGGAGCCGCGGAATGGGGTGGAGCAGCATACATCCGTCTGGGATCCTCGTACGAAGGCATCTCGGCGATGGGCATCCGTGGGGCAGCGTGAGATACATGGCCGTTGGAAGGAAGGTAGACATCACCGCTGAGCTGGGGCGAGTTTGTACTGGCGCGATAGGGGCCATTACCGTTAGCTCCAGAATTGGCAGCCTGTCTATATGTGTGCGACTCTTCGTAAGCGCCTAGGTCAAGATTAGCCTAGGCCCGTGACGGCTGGAAAGCAAAGAAAATAAATACCTCGACGACCGGAACGCTGTTCTTGCTCCCATTTGGTCGAGGCCATTCGGAGGTCGTTGATCATTTCCTGATGTACATGTCAGCAAGATGCAAGACGAAGATGGCGACAGACACTCGTACTGAAGTGAGGTTTCTGTATGCTTTGATCCAGTAGCCTTCGATCTGTGACCGTGTCAGTCATGTCCACCGTCCTCTGCTGTCGGCACCGTTTGCGCTGGCTATGCCGTCTTGTTTCCTACCTCTTTATCTTTGCCTGGACGAACGGTCGCATCGTTGCCTAGATATTTCTGTATGTCTGCAGAGATGACAGAGCGGTTGATGCCCTCCTTGGGCACGAACCAGTTTCGCAATATGTTTGAACCCATGGCTGTGGAGGAGAGAAGCAGAAAAACAGTGCAAAAACAATCCGGGTATCCTCGTGGGCTGGGGACTCAGGAGCCTTGTGGTTTGAAGCCTAACGGGGCGCTATGCTCTGGCAGAGCAGTCCTCTTCCAAAAGATCCGCGGGCAGGGAAACAAGCCTGGTATACGGTAGACCAAATCCTGAGCGCGTGGGCGCAAACAACAGCAGCAGGGAGACAATGGGTGGTGATTGTATTGAGGAGGTCAGATGGTGGGAGAAGAGCTGTTGGCTGCTTGGGCAAGCAGGGGCGGACGAGGAAAAGGCGTGGGGCTGTCGGGGGATTCAAGGCAAGACAGGCCAGAGACACGACTGGACGCTCGGGACGCTAAAGAGGCAGCTGCAGGTTAGCGATTGGCAGGACGAACAGCAGAGTCTCAGTCGAGTGCAAGAAGGAGCAAGTCAGCGCTCGCTCGTGGACGAGTGCAGCGGACCGTCTGCCGAATCTCTTGTCGCGGCCAACCACCCAACTCTCTGCCGATCCCGAGTGGGGCTGGCCGACCACAAGACGACTTTGCCCACACCTCGCGCTGACTGCCATGCGACACTTACCAAATACCGGTTTTCATGCACTGTGAATGTCCTTTTCCTCCGTTATGGCGATTGCACTCTTGTCTCGGTCCTGCGCTTTGCAGTCCTTGTTCAGATACTCGAGTGGCAAACAGCCACGCCCATCGACGTGGCAGAAGCTGTGTTGCGGCCCAACCAACGCGCTAACGGTACATGCTCCTTGTTCATCAAACCACATGTCCAGCACTTCGTTGTCGTATCGTCTTCACCAGCGTTGGCGCATCTGCTGATATGCACTTCTCTGTACTCATCATCGCCCAAGCTGGTTGGTCAACATAAATCGAGCACGTCGCTTTGTCAAGGGCGGTGAAGCATACTCTTGCATAATAAACTTGATTACCCATGTGGTTGCTAACAAACGTAAGGAAACAAAATAAAGCCTTTCGATAATCAAAAACCCCACGAGACTGCCCCCAGGAGCTTTTATATACATGCCACCACATCTTTTATAGAACCACTCGAGCACTTCCTAGCGATCATCTGTCGACTCCTGGCACTGGACCACTGCTCTGGATGCCCTTCGTCCACATCTGAGTGCCAGCGTGCTTTTCTCAAACAGCTTAACACAGCTGTGTCGAGACTGGTCCTGTGCCGTGAAGTATCATTGTTGTTCGACAAGAGGAGATACAGCGGCACTGCTGATCCGGCGTGAAGTATTGGTTTTCTTCGGTCAAGGCATACGAAATCCTCTGGACGTGTACGATTCGGTGATGCCAGGTCCGATGTCCACTCAATCCTCTGACCAGTGCCGGTCTCCAATGCGTTCGAAATGACTGTCATCAACGGGCTCCCTGCGAAACAGATCCTTGACTGCCGAGGTGAATCGATGGCCAATTGGCACGGACTCTTTCAAGTCTTTAGAGCCTTTCTTGTGCTGTCGTTTACTGAGAGGTCTCTTGGAGTCATTGGGATGGGGTTGGCTAACAGTGGAGCGACTTGACATAGTTCCGGGCAGAGCAACTACTTGTTGCCGACTAGCTGAGGGCACATGTTCGTGGACACGACCATGACCTGGACTCATGTTTCTGTGCTCGCTGGGCTGAGGCGACACTGCTCGTGCACTGTCCGTCAAGGATGGCTTTCTTCCCGAAAATGATCCAGTGGTCGTCCGTGAGGGTGGTGAAGGTGCCGCGAATGCCGAGTCCGGGAATCTCCCATCCACATCATAGTTTCTATGGTGGTCAGGCGTTGATCTGGTCGACCACAAAGACGATAAAGCCTCCATTTCTGCTTTAGAGAGAGGTGGTGCCGCACTCTGTATGTGCGGTACTCGAGGAATCTCAGAGACCTCCCAAGGGGGGAGTCTTTTGGCTCCAATATAGCCAGGTGTCGAGGCAGCACTGGAGGGAGAGTCATCACGGTTCATGGCGCCGTAGGCCCCGCAGTAGATATAAGATAAGCAAGCTGAAACACGAGCAAACGACACTCGGGCGCTTGTACAGTCCAAAAGGTGCGCGGCAATACAGAAGTATTGTCCTTGGCTTGAGAAGACAAGCTTTAAGGAGGGGTCAGCCGTGATTATATTCACATGCCATATATCCACAATAGCCGCGCGTGTGGCACCTAAGCTGCGATTTCAAGGCAGCCAACACTCCGATCGGCAGCTTCGAAAGTCTTGAGATGAAAAAGGCTCCACTGCAAGAAGCTTGATAGCGGTTTGTATGACTGAGATAGCAACAGGCATGCGCAGCAGCGCTTGGGTGCCGCATTCTACGATATAACAAGGAGGCTAGGTGCAGATGTTGTGTCTCCTGACCACGCGATCCAATCACAATATAGCCGACAGCTCTTTCAGAACCCGAGACTGAGGTTTGTTTTTGCACTTGTGGTAAGGTATGCCTGCCAACTTACCAACATGAGGGCAACAAGATAGGTATCGTTCAGCCGTGCCGGACGGAGGCAGTCCTCCGTACGTCACATCTTGATTGCGACACATAAGCAGCGCGGCGGTCATGGTCTTACAGGGGTCGACTACATTACGTTCCCCTTGTCGCACTCGAGACTTGACGTGAGATGAAAGCAATTGGCAAAAGGTGAAGTTACTGGTGGAGGAGTCAGCGCTTACATGCTTGAGACTAGACCGAATGGGGAAAGGTCGAGCCTGCAGAACTACCAACGCAACAACCTGAGTGGTTGGCATCTCCACGACGAGTATCACCGCCGCCTGCAATTGCATTGCCATCACACGGCGCCTAGAACACCTTAGATCTAACAAAGATAAGTCATGAACTCGGCGTCTCCTCACGCTGGGACCTCTTTCTGTTTCTCGATCTCCTTTGTCTGTGACTTTGCTGCCAAAATCCGCACCCTGCATCAGATCACGAAATGCTTGTCCTTTGCTTGGTTCTTGCCGCCTTGATCCTTCATCTAGGTGCTGTGCAGTGTCATACGGGTAAGCGACTCGTCTGAACTTCTGCAGACTGTTTTGCTAAGGCTTCTTGAGTGATCACATATCCGCCATGGAGAGGTAACAATCTCATCACCAACGGCACTCTACCGCAAAATGATATCCATGCCTTGGGAGAGAACTATGTCGACGGCCAGTATACGTTCCCCTACGGGTGAGTAGCTCGACCTCCGCTTTGCCAGTATGGCACAACAACCATGTTCTGAACCGCCGCTGACATCGTCTGTCTTATAGTCAGCAGTGGATGTATCCATGTGGAGGCATGCCGATGAGCACGAACAGGAGTCTGTGGCCAGTCTCGGGAGGCGCTATTGCTATCCAACCTGGATGGTTTCAAGGTAAGAGGACCAACATGCCCGCTAGAGACCAACAGTTGACGTGCTTCGAGGCCACAAGACAGCAATGATCTACATCAACATTGGCATCAACGGTCCTGGAGAAGTCGCGCCGCCCAACATGTCGCATCCAGTCGTCCCGCCTTTCCAAATCACTGGCCCAACGAACACAGAATACCCGAACTCGTCTTTCTGTCTTCCACAGGTGCCGCTTGTGCCCAACCTAACTTTCAACATTGGTGACAACGTCACGATCCAAGTTATTGAGACTGCACAACATGGCGCTGCCATCTACAACGTAAGCCATTTGATATGCTCACTGCAGATCTAGACTGACAGGATCGCTACAGTGTGCAGATGTGACACTAGCAGACCCAGCCGATGTGCCAGAAGTAAACGCATCCAACTGCTTCAACTCGTCAGACCTGAGTTTCCAGCTGATCTATGCAACCGCCAACCTCAGCAGCGGCGCCCTACCAATAGCGATCGCATCCTCGCGGGTCTCTCTGACGCTGCCGATGCTTATTACGATGCTCGTATTCGTGTTGTGGTGAGGGGACAATGAAGAAACAAAAAAAAAATCATATACTGTTCTTTGGCATGGGCGTTAATGGGAATGATATCCACGCTGCTTTATGCCAGTGTAATGCTCGCTCATTTCTGCAGTCTCAGCGCAAGGGCGTTCATGTTTTTACTACACCAGTGAGCCATCTTTCAATTGTATTTAATCAATTCAGGTAGCATGAAACATGCACACTCTGCCTTGTTCAAAGCACTTCTTGACAGTCATAGACTTGTTGGTGATGATGTGATGAGGAAGAGCTGTACGCGCAGCACTCTTTCGCGTTGGAAAAGGTATGATTAGTGTATCTCTAGGAACATGAATAGTCAAACTCATGCATCGACCTCCATGGCAACGGCAGGAGCGTCGTCAGCGTCAGCCTGGTCAGCAGCCGAGTCACCAGCAGTCTTGTGCTTTCTTCGCCGTCTCTTCTTTCCTGCCGCTTCCGAGGCATCATTGTCTGCCATCTCGACAGCAACACCTGCGCCGAGTGCCTTTTCTGCAGCTTGCGGGTCTGTTTTCGCGGCTTTCCTGATTGCCTGTCTCTCTGCCTCCTCTTTCGTTGTTTGCTTCTTCGACTTCTTGACACTCAGAGGGTTGGGGCCCTTGGGACCCTTCTTTACTCGCTTCTTTGGCGCAGCGTCTGTGTCTTGTGCAGGAGCATCCTCCTTTGCTTCGCCGTCCTCGTCATCATCTTCGTCCTCTCTCTTGCGCTTCAGAGCCTGTTCGGGAGCGGCACCTCTTCTGCCCTTCAAGCCAGCTCTGACCTTGCCCATCTCTTCAGCCTCTCTAAACTCTTCAGTCTGTGTTGCCATAGGTTCCATAATCATGACACTTCGGTTGACGTAGATGAGCGGTACACCGGTGATTTTGCGCATGGCGGATCTGACTTTTTGATCTTGACTGGCGACGACGTAGCGGTTCTTGTTTGTGCCGCTGTCTTTGGGGTCGACGACAGACTTTAGACATTCTAGAGTGGACAAAGGTTCCTCGAGAGTGTGGTGGTTGCAGCGACGGCGCTCGAAGGACTTTGCAGTATCGATCCAAGCGTTTTTTGCGGCGGCATCGGGGCCTTCGGCGGTGTATAGGTGGCGTATTGAGCATTGTGTGATCACTTGAAGATGTTAGTTCGGGGTGTGCGACAATGCAAAAGAGCGAGATGCTCAATCAAGAGTGCGAGACATACTGGGCTTGACTTGGCCGTGGAGAGTGCGTTCGAGGAAAAGAGGAAGGTTCATCTTGAAGCGGAAAGTGTCCTTGATCATGTCGGCATCGATCAAGACCTGGTAGGGGACGCGGAAGTTGAAGGAAAGCTCATACTGGTGCATGAGCTTGCGGTACTGCTTTGAGCGTTTGCCGCGCATGGTCGAGGTGTCTATGCGATTTTATTGACAGTCGAATGTGGTCCAAGACTCGAGAGATGCGAGATGAGGGAGCGACAGCAGATGCGACGACGGTGGCAGAAAATGGTATAGACAACAAAAAAAAGAGCCAAAGGCAGCAAAAGATTTAAGAGTTGGGTGTGGCTGATTGTGTGGCTGACTTTGTGGGGTTGACGGGCAACGATTGGCGTCAGTTGCATGCGGGTCCCGAAGCCCTCAGACAGGAAGCAATTCATCTTTTGTCCCTCGTAACCACAGGCACGTGTCATGGAATTATAGACGTGCTTTCCTCATCGCCCGGTCCGGCGAACACTGCCCACGAACATGTCCGACGACCAACCCCAGCAGCAGTCCAGTACCGGGCCTTCTGCCCCTCCCCAGGTTGACGAATTCGGCCTCCCTATCCGGCCTGCCAGGACGAGGACATACGATGAAGAAGACGACACAAACCAGGACGCTCCTTCCTCGATCCCCACAAACAACAATCAGGGCGCTCCTTCCCTAACTACTACGGATAATCACCCGAGCGAACAACCACCTCCGACTAGCGTCACAGAAGCCCGCGAGGCCCCCTCTTCTGCACATGCGACAATAGCCAACTCAAGTGCTGTACCCCACCATGACCTTGCGCAACCCGCACCCTCAACTGAGCATCCTGAGCCTGCTGCCTCAGCATCTGAGCCGGTCATCCCCGACCAGGCTCAACAAGCTGTCATTGTCGCAAACTCCGACTCACTTGCACAACCCCTCGCTGGCGCATCAGAATGGTCACATCAAGCTGTCACGGCTGCTCCAGCTCAGGAGAAACAGCCTCAAGAGAATGAACTCGATTGGCAAGAGATGCCCGCCTTTGCTACTCACACCATGTACGACGATTGGGGTAAAGTTGTTGCGCGCGAGGTCGCCGAACTCGAGGAAGAGGACTATGCATATGGCAATGCTGCTGCCAAGGGATACACCAGAGTACAGCTCGATGACGACGTCCAGTCTGCTACCAGTTTGGACGAAGATACTGCCTACCTCTTCAAGCCTGATGCTGGTAACAACACATTGGACGAAGACGACAGTCGCGATGTTCTGTCTCAGATGCAAGCTACAAAGGACTTGTTGACAGAGGGCCAACGTATAGCTTACGTTGGTCTCGTACGAGTGTCCATGTTTCAGATGACAAAGTACCTCGAGGGACTCGACAAGACTCGGTCCACCAAAAAGCAACTCGATATCGCAATAGAATCCATGCAGATGTGGGCCCAGAAGATCATGGTTCGACTGTACAGTCACATGGATCTGGATGCCGCGGAGCAAATTATGATTGAACAGCTGGCTGAACACGGAGTTGAGCCTGCCGATCTGACAGGCCCACTCATGCAAAATGCTAGAGTCAAGAATCCTACAAAGATAGAAGACGATGCCACTGCTTCGTCAAATCTCTCAGACTCCCAATCATCGAAGCCTCCAACTCCATCAATACCTCCACCGTATGAGCAAGAAGTACCACCAGATTACTCCGTCAAGGATCCATCAGAATTGCTCGACACGAAAAGTATTGATATTGACCTCCGATGGACTGTGCTCTGTGATCTGTTCTTAGTCTTGGTTGCTGATAGCATTTACGACGGCCGCTCGAGAGCTCTTCTGGAACTGGTCGGGAGTGCTCTTTCAGTCGACTGGCTCGAGATCTGCCGATTCGAGAAGCGCATCACAGATGCCCTGGAGATGCAACAAGAAGCCGACAAGGAAAACTGGAACGAGGAGGAACACACCGACAAACGCCAGAAAATGGCGCGGAATAGAAGACTGGTTATGATGGGCCTGGCTACCGTTGGCGGAGGTCTTGTCATCGGACTGAGTGCTGGTCTGCTCGCACCTGTCATTGGTGCTGGTCTTGCTGCTGGCTTCACAACTATCGGTGTTGCCGGAACGAGTACCTTCCTCGGAGGTGTTGGTGGTGCAGCTTTGATCACGTCTATTGGTGTAACAACCGGAGGTACCATCGCCGTTCGTGCGAGTAACAGGCGAACGGGTCCAGTCAAGACTTTTGAGTACCGACCACTTCACAACAACAAACGCGTGAACCTCATCGTAACGGTGGCTGGTTGGATGACAGGCAAGGTCGATGATGTCCGTCTGCCTTTCAGTACGGTCAATCCTATCATGGGCGATATCTACAGTGTGCATTGGGAGCCAGAAATGCTCCAAAGTATGGGTCAGACCATCAACATTCTTGCAACTGAGGTACGCGAACATCTGTTCTTCGGTCGAATCTTATACTAACGAGTACAGGCTCTTACTCAAGGACTTCAGCAAATTCTCGGCAGTACACTGCTTACTGCACTCATGTCTGCGATGTCTTTGCCGCTTGTGCTCACAAAACTATCGTATCTCATCGACAACCCCTGGAGTGTATCGATGGCGCGCGCAGATATGGCTGGTCTCATTCTCGCCGACTCTTTGATTGATCGCAATCTCGGTGTACGACCTGTCACGCTCGTAGGTTTCTCTTTGGGGTCGCGTGTCATCTACGCCTGTCTAAGAGAGCTCGCCAACCGTGGTGCGTTTGGCATTGTTCAAAACGTCTATGTCTTTGGCAGTCCTGTGGTGTTCAAGAAAGACGAATACATCAAAGCCAAGTCGGTCGTGGCTGGAAGATTTGTCAACGGCTATGCCACGAATGACTGGATTCTGGGTTACCTGTTCCGCGCTACTGCGGGAGGTATAATGCAAGTCGCTGGACTCACTTCGGTAGATATACCAGGTGTTGAGAATTACAACGTCACAGAAACCGTCGCAGGCCACATGGCGTACCGTAAAGCTATGCCGAAGCTTCTCAAAGAAGTGGGCTGGGTTGTGGATAGCGAAGAGTTCTCTGAAATTGAGGATCCGGATCCGGACAATCACGAAAAACGACAACGAGAACTTATCAATGAGATCGAAGAGGCCAGAAAGGCTCTCGAGAAGAAGCCTGAAAAGAAAGGATTCAAGGCACTCTTCAGCCGCAACAAGAAACATGCCGAGAAGAAGGAGTGGGAGACATACGACGAGAAGATCAAGGCAGGACCGGCGGACGGAGCTGCTGACGGATCAAACCAAGGAACACTTTTCGACATTGATGCTCTCCAGCACGAAGTCGCTGCACTTGCTGCTCAAGGCATTGAGATCAAAGAGATCAAGAGTACGCTACCGCCGATGAAAATCGATACCACAGCCTTTCCTATCAACGGCGACGGTCTGAAAAGTCCACCCCCAGGTCTTAGGCAGACCAAAAGCTTTAGTGGCTTCTCAGACGGAGCTCGAGATTCATCGAGCAGTAGCGCCCAACCCAATGGGGCAAACAGAACCCAGCAACAAGATTACGACGAATTCGAGTACAGCGCTCATAATGATTCAGAGATATCAATGACTTTCGAGAGCCCCGAGAAGCCTAGAGCAACCTTTGGCGATCGACAAACCTCGCACGGATCGCCTGTGGCCTCACCAACATCATCGCAGGTCCCAATCAGACCTGCTTTGCAATCGTCCAACACGATGCCAGTGTCGAATCGATCAGTGTCGAACAACACGCCCATGTCTTATGAGCGAAACGCGTGGGCTGACGACGATGACGAGTTTGGCAAAGAGAAAGAAATGTCGATGACATTCGAGTAGGGGCGTAATACGACATCCAACCCTTTGTACAGATAATCAGGGTCTCTCGGCGTATACAAGGAGGGACTAGGTTTGCTATTTTTCAGTCTTGAATTTGGAGCATAGGTGTTACTCCGGTGGGTCATCTAGGTTGGGACATACGACACCCTCTTTGCATTGGTGGTGACTAGACACACTGAGATAATAGAACAATAATCCAGAATCATCGAGCGAACGCTTCTATCATGTCAAGGTTAAAGAGTGATATCGTTACCAAGAGCCAACGGAGAAGCATTCTCAAGTAGAGCAAGAACCCGTGAACGGACCTTAAGAAATACTCTTTTTGATAGATTATTATGGAGAACAAGCCTGTTAGTCTAGGAGCGGCCATCTGTACGGGGATGAATGATATCCTGACTTCCAATAACACCCCCGCCTTCATGCAAGACCATAGCTTCTCTCCTCTGTCTCCTCACTTCCGCTTCGTGGTTGGAAGATGCTTGGAACCTGGCTCTACCAGCAGCATGGGGAGCTCCATCATCGTCAGCATCACCACTAAGCTCATCCAAAGCCGATGTCGACTCATGCACCAAGGGAGAAGTATCACCACTGCTTTCCCCCAGAGCAACAGACCTCCGCATCGGACGCGTGGCTACTGCCTGCTCAGCCAACATATCCACCAACGACTCCACTGTCTGCGACACTGGTTGAAATCTCGCCTCAGCAGTGCCTTCCTGCTGCTGGGGAAACACAAAATGCGATTCTGGATGCCGATGACCTCCTCGTCGACTTCTGTGATGCACGATTCTTGTGGACTCTTCGACTGCATCTGCAATGTCGACTAGACATGGCAATCTACCTTGACGGTATTTGCGTACGGCTTTGAAGTATGCTCGACACATTGTTTGATACGTTGGGTCGGATTTGTCGTGGATAGAGGCGACGGTGTTGTCGTTGAGGGGGTAGAGGTCGATGGCCAAGGTGTCGAAGAGGTCGAGGGTGCGTTTTGCACCTATCCGGACGCTTGATATGGGAGAGAAGAGGTCTTCGGTCAGGTGGGAAGTTGCCATGTGGTCCTGGGTGAAGCGGGAGAGGAGTAAAGAGGTTGCACTGGACGGGAGGCTTGTGTTAGAATATGTTCATTTTGATATCGAGCGAGCAGCTCAAAGCATGATTGACCACCAGTAGGGAATGAAAACTTGACACGGTGATATGCTCACTGGACGATGACTGTCCAACAGAAGGAGAATATTTAGTACTCACGCATTAGAAATCTCCTGATTTGGCGAGGTGACCAAGGTTGACAAAGCTTCGAGACTTATTGCTACGAACAGAGTTAGAATCAACGAGATGGACATAATCAACATTGAGAGTTTTACAATCTTCTGCCTGAGTGCCATTGGCAGCCTTTGCATGCTGAGGATCATAAATCTCGCTTAGTTGGATGGTAGTTTGAAGGCATCTCTCAACTCCCTTGACAGCGACGAATAGAAAGATACCTAGGTGGAATTAGCTCCCAAGATAGCTAGTAGGATGCTCTTGAGATTCAGCATACCAAAGCCAATCCAAAGATGCCGATCTTGAAGTTCCCAAGACATGATGTCTGATGGAAGGAAGGTATGCAAGATAGACGCACGGACACAGCGAGTTCAGGCTGGAGAGCGGAGACTCGGAAGAGCGAGCCGAAGGCGGTCAGCGAAATCCTGCCTCTCAGACTTTCCATTCCACGAATTCAAGGCAAAAAAAGTTAGGACTGAGCTGCTCGATCACTACACACAAACACGCAGCCATGCCGCCGTCACAACTGAAACGTCTCAAGGCGTCGCTGCGAGAGCAGGGCGTTACTGGTCCTCAAAAATCGAAGAAGCAAAAGCAGCAGGATAGAAAAGGCACCACCGACAGCAGGGTCCAGCGCAATGCCGCCCTTCAGCAGATTCGCGACAGCTTCAACCCCTTTGAGATCAAGGCAAACAACCGTCCCGCCAAGTTCCAGTCCTTGACTGCTCATCCCAAGAAAGATGCTGTTCTTAGACCCGGTGTCACCAGGAGCATGGGCGAAGAAGCTGTAAGCTCGGTCGCTTTGCACTCACAGATCAGAATTAACATCGTATAGCGTCGCGCTACCCTGCTGCCCGAGATACAGCGCCGCAACAAGACTGGTGGAATCATCGACAGACGTATCGGCGAGAACGACCCGACCATGACCCCCGAAGAGCGCGCTCTGCAACGTTTCGCCCAGGAGAAGATGCGCAAGAAGGGTGGCGCTTCTCTGTTCGATCTGGAAGCCGACGACGATTTCGTAGAGACCGCTCTCACTCACGGCGGACAGGCTCTTGACCTCGACAGAGACGACTTCGACATGGAAGGACTCGAGGGCTCCGACGACGAATCAGACCGTGGCTTGAAGCGTCGAAGATCCTCTGCAGGTTCAGAGGAAGACGACGATGAGGCCGTGTCCGACACCGAAGCACAAGACCCCGATAAGCCGGCACGCAAAAAGTCGAAAGCAGAGGTCATGAAGGAGGTCATTGCAAAGTCCAAGATGCACAAGTACGAAAGACAAAAGAACAAGGAAGATGATAAGGATCTGCGCGAAGAGCTGGACAATGGATTACAGGAAATGCTAGCTCTGCTTCAGGGAGTCAAGCCTCCACCCAAGGCTGACAAGACCCCCGCGGATGCTGGCATGAACCCCGAGCGTCTGGCCATGCTCCAAAGCAAATCGCGCGAGGAAACCGAAAGAGAGTACGACGTGAGGCTCAGACAGATGGCTATGGACAAGAGAGCCGCCCCTACTACACGCACAAAGACCGAGGAGGAGCAGGCTATCGAAGAAGCTTACCGCTTGAAGGAGCTGGAATCATCGCGTCTTCGCCGTATGCAAGGTGAGGAGTCTGAGGAAGAGCCTGAGGTTGAGGAAAAGAAACCCAAGAAGAAGGCTAGCACCGAAATGGCCTTCGAAGACGACGAAGACATGGGAGACGATGCTGCTCAATTCGGTCTCCCGGCCCAACAATACGATGACAAGAAAGATGCAGTCGTGCACGATGATGAGGACGAGTTCTTGATGGAGGATGACCTGATCGCCAGCGGCTCTGAAGTTGATGTCAGCGACGAGGAAAGCGAAGATGAGGATGATTCGGATATGGAGGAAGGAGCCGCCGCTGCCGACGAAGAAGACGAGGAGGACGAG
>Ga0058697_10000685_pt1 | contig 13930 bp, 14 predicted proteins | sample AgamicAsMae_FD_66619 | JGI IMG/M metagenome (GOLD analysis project Ga0058697, IMG submission 66619) | Agave microbial communities from Guanajuato, Mexico - As.Ma.e | ecosystem: Host-associated > Plants > Phyllosphere > Phylloplane/Leaf | place: Guanajuato, Mexico | collected 2012-06-04
GAACGAAGAAGAACTCAACGATCAAGAAAACCAACCCCCTCCTTCGGTCGAAAACCGACCCTCTACTGCCATCTTCCAGCACCAAACGCGTACTTTGATTGTCACTCATCCTCCTACCATTCTTGAAACCTTGGTCAACGACGACGACGAACACGGCGTTCATGAGCACAGAACTTTGCAGCAAGCAGAAGAGCAGGACGCAGAGCAGGAAATGGTTGATGAACTCAATGTACGCAGGAGTTCTGTGCGTCACAGTTGGGTCACGGTGTCTAGATGGTTGGAATAGTGGTGCTGGTCGTCTCAGCCATCTCGGCAAAGGATGCTGTCTCAATCGTTTTGCGACTATCCGGTCATACTCAACTTCAGATGCAGGTCTTCCTGGATATCTTGTCGTTGGGTGTTTTTGTACCCAGAGAAAAGAGATGGAGATCCGTCAGCTTACATGTGCTTTCTAGATTGCAGTGCGGTTGGTGGTGTCGGCACTGAAGGTTTTGAAGTCGGCATTGTTTTTTCTTCATCATCGCAGGGACGTGGTTGTAGTAGGAAAGACAGAGTTTGAAGCCAAACTGGTGTTCGTTGTTAAGCAAGCTGAAACATCCTGGCTTTGAGCTCATGAAATATCATGCATGGACGTTTTTCTTGTTCTGAAACCTCAAAGACTAGTGTTTTCTTTTCCAGGGTCGTGAAACAAAATGTGCAGTTAGATTGAAGTACTTTGTCTAGCCAGTCCATACCGTTTAGTCATTTAGCTATAGAGTGTATAGTGTTCTATGAAAGAGGAAGGACACCTCATCGGCTCGGAGTAGAGCCCATGACGATCCTTGATCTAGTAAGCGACTGTGTGTCTACCATATATTCCCTGCAGAGACAATGTGTATCGCGTGTAGCACAGCTAGCTCCCTCTTTCCTGTGACAGAAACTGCGAGAGATCGACGCATGACCTCTAATCCGATTCATGATCCGTATCCATCTCATCAGGATGCTCGTGCTCCATACCATCAAGCGGATCAGTTTCTCCAGCCAACAGCGGTGCTCTCTCTTCATCCTTTCTGCGGAAGTGACTAGCGAGACTCAACCCCAAAACACTGAGCCCATGCACAAAAGTGCTGCTCATGACCACAAAGCACACGATAGGCCACAGCATCTCAACTGCCTTTTCGCGGTCGGAATAAGGAGGTGAGAATTTGGGAGGGTGAGGCAAGGGCTCGCTGGTGCCGGTCTCGAGAGTTGCGCGAGCTTCAATGGCGAGGAAGATGGCGCCTAGACCCATGGGTCCAAAGTGTCCGCAGAAGAGGGCTTCGCGGAAAGTGCGGATGTCAGGGTTGATCTTGTAGGTTGCGAGCATGACGGGAATGCGGCGGAACAACAGAACCAAGGCTGCAAAGCCGAAAAGTCTTAGTGGCGTGACATAAGGAGTGATGTCGCGGGCCTTGAATGCTTCCCAAGGCATGATGGTGCCCAGGTAGATGAACATGGCGGAGTTGAGCAGAAGGTCAGTCACATCTGGGAGATGCGCGTCTTTGACCTTCTTGCTGAACCAGCCGTCGCGAGCAAAGCCATAGCCAGCTCCGAATGCTACAAGGAAATCGTCCGAGCCAAGGATGCTGCCTACTCCTACGCTGAAAACTGCGAGAAGCAGATAGAAGACGATCATACCGGCAGGATCAACGTAGCCTCGGCTATCCGAGAAGCGCAGGAGTCTGTTGAAGACAGTGCCGATGACGAGACCAACTGCAATACCCAGGGTGCATTGCCATAGGATAGTGATGAGGAAGTAGTCCTTGATAGCAGTTTTAGGAGCGGCATGAATAAGTGCGTACAGTCCGATATAGAGGAAACTGATGATATGTAAGCCACAGGTTAGAGCACCGAGCTTCGTAAACTTACGGGAAAGATATTCCGTCGTTGCAACCGGATTCTGCAGCCAACATGTCCTTGATGCGTTTGGGTACTCTGGTGCTGAACTGACTGTTGGAGAGGATGGAAGAAGACAGCACAGGATCGGTGGGCGTCAAACAGGCGGCGATAACCAAGGCAGTAGCGATGTCTACCTTGAACATCAAGGCGGCGAAAAGAGCGCAGACGAACCAGCCGAAGGTCATGACGATGGCTGCGTGGAGTTAGCCTTGTTATTGTTTCTCTATGCGACTGCACGTTTGGAGAAACATCAGAATCCCTGACAGAGTTGTGCAAGCGGATGTTGCAAAGCTGATGATGGGAGGGAATGCACAGGGTCTATAGAGAGAATGTGTCTAGGCCAGGCCTCAAGCAAATTCGGACAAGATAATGCATCATCACGTATAAGAGCCGGCGGCAGCCCGAAAGGAATATCAGAATGACTTACTCAGTAGAATACCCACACTCTTCCAGTGCTTGGAAGCATAGTATCTCGGCAGACCAACACCAACAGTGAAGACCTGAACACCGAGAATGACTCGAGAGATCTCTTGGACTTGGGTATCTCCCCAGCCCCATCTCTCGCTTTCATCACCAGTACATCCTTGTTGGGTGCAGTAATTTGGGTTCAGCCAGCCAAGGACTCGTGGTCCGAGAAGGATACCAACCAGAAGTGCCAATGGCGGTTCAGACAGGTGAAGACGGTTCCGGACAAAGGTAGCGAACAGGCAGTATACGATCAGGAAAGACGATATAAGCAGGTATGAAAGATGGGGTGGAGTAGGTTCAAGCTGATCCCAGACCATGTTAGCGAAGTATGAGATGGACGATTTTGAGCCTCCAAATTGCGATTCAGTTGATCGTCCCCGCGGACTGTTGACTGAAACGATAGGCCAAGTGATGAGAACAGGCCGAGCTGTAGATGTTAATGTTGGAAGCGGAAGCCTCTGAAAACGCCTATAATGACGGAAATCAAGAACAATGACACTTTTGGAAGAATTGAACGCGACGTGAAAAGTCGTTCCTGCCTCAGGAAAGAGGAGTCTGCAAGCTTGATGACCGCACCGTAGTGACGATCACTGTGTTTAGAGTAAAGCCAAGCTTTCTACGTCACTCCCTATTGGCTCGAAATTGTCCACGCAGCACGGGCACTATTGGTTTCTACCACTCTCCGTCTGTAAGAAGTTTGTAACACGTGTAGCTGTGAAGATGTATAGTGATCTTGAGAAACGATCGGGGATCAATTGAGATGCGATGCTGAGTCGGATCTTCTTGGACGCATCTCTGATCTGGAGATGATTGTGCATCTGCACAGTGAAGATAGCGGTCTGCATCTCCGTCAAAGGAGTGTGGAAGTTACAAACTTTAGCATACGGGGAGGAAACGCCATCCCGACCATTTCCTGGTGAGACATGGGGAACCCAAAAAGAGTCTGACTGTAGTTACACTCATGTCAGTGATGGTGGGTGCGGCTGGCTGACCGTTGGGCGATCTATTAGAGCAGAGTCCGAGATGTTGATAAGCTGAGCGCTGCCCGTATCTGGAAACAGACTGGTTAAAATCCTTTGCATACTGCCACACGTAAGCGTGCCTGATAAATAAGACCGCCATTGTGCCCTGCACTCAAGCGCCGCTCTCTCGACTCCTACATCTGTCAAATCAGACAATCGGCAAAACACCTCAGACTTTGTCTTCTGGACTGGAATATTTGTCGCAAGCCACCATGGTTCTCTGGAAAAGAAGCATTTATACTGTGGTGACACCACTACCTGCCACAGTCAGCAGAGAAACAGCTGTTGAAATGCTGCATTCGCACAGTGAGATGATCGAGTTGAATCCACTGGTCATCAACCACACAAAAACCAAGCCTCCACCAAATGCGCCACCGGATGAATTCCACTGCACCTGGTACGAACTCACGGATCGCATCACATATCTGCCAGGCATCAAAGGCCAGGTCAGTTATAAGGCCTGTTTTCACGATTTACCGCGTGGTCTCCAAACTCACGTCTATGCTCCTGCTGGCCTCGAGATCAAGGAGAAATGGAGTATTGGAGGCAACGAGCCAGGAGAAGAGCGCGAGGTCATCGAACTTGGTCTCGGCAATCTCGGTGTACCGCGCGAAGGGCTATACCTGCGCGAAGATGTCGACATGAGCTGTAATGTTTTCCTTACGGGTTTCGTGAAGAAGACATTGAACAAAGCCCATGGCGTGCTTGTGGACCGTTTAGTCGTCAAGGCAGACTTGGCAGACGATAAGAGGCAAAGAGAGGGCTTCCGTCGCGCGTCGGTCCTCACGGGAAACAGCGGAGTCAGTGGTAGTGGTGTTGGTCTCGGTCTCAGAGTCACCTCACCGACAATCACTTCACCGCGATCATCTCAAAGTCATAGCAGTATGAGTGATGTGCATCGAAGTCACAGCAGTGTGAGCGACATGCGCCGGAGTCACAGCAGTATGAGCGACCACAGCTTTGCAGACAGCACGACGCCTGCAACAACAATACGTGGTGATCATCCTGAAGGCCCACCACTGCAGAGCATCGCAGAGCTTGAAGCTACAGACAAGCTTTCCACACACAAAGGGGCAACATTCGAGATACAGTATCCGCCACCTCCGCCAGTCGAAATGCCATGATCGACGCCTACCTCCCAGGTGCTAGATTCTGTCACTCTCATCCGCTCTCACCACAACACACAAGCCGAGCTGAAGCTACCAAGTTGCCCAGTTCTTTCCGAATGGGAGCAGCGTCTATGGAGAGCTGGCCGCGTTCGTGCTTCTCTTCTTTTTCTTTTTTTCTTCTTCTTATACTCCTTTTCTATTCTCTGTGCGATGTTCATCGCTCTCAAATTTGTTTTCCTTTGTTTGCAAGTCCCGATCTATACCCAATATTTGTTTATCTTCCTCTCCTATGTTTCTTGCTCAATTTATCTAGTCTGCTTCCCTGATTGAGATCACCGCGTCGATATCCATATTTACCTGACAATTCGCAAAAACTGCATTTCTCGCACGCAATTCTCATTCTGCAGAAGTGCTCTCGTACACAATGTGAAGATGCACAGTACTTTTGGATCTAGTAGATGGTCGGCTGAGATAATTTCAAAGGTCGTTCTCAGAAACGGAAGGGGTATATGGCGGTATCTATATAAAGGAGTGAGCTCACCTCTGGATTATGTATACCGATTTCAGTGCTTGTCTTTCTTTTTCATCACATCCAAGTTGCAAGAGCAGAACAGAGGATTCGATATCGAATTGTATAGTTAGATCAGAACAGACGCAGATTATCATGTTAGCGCACGTCCGCACGTGTGAGGTTGCATATTTACACATGTAGACCAACCACGTGCAAATTTCTCTATCTAGATCGTGACTTCCCCTACACATCAGGCACGAGACTTACAAGTTTTTGTCCGAAGCCAGCGCCTGAAACCACTATATCATTTGCACATCCAATTCAAGAACTATATAAACATCCCTTACCAACCCGCCATCATCAACACACAACATCCAATACACATACCTGATACCAAGATCAACACAAAACATGGCAACCAAACCAAACCTGCTCTTTGCTATGCAAAGCATCGCTTCAAAGACCCCTGTATCGAATACATCAACCGCGACTACCACTCTCGCAACTCCCCTCGCTCCCCACAGGGTGGCTCTGGCACGCACAAAAGACCCTCGCCATGGATGCATCAACGGCATCAAGATCTCCACGTGCAAAATGTGCGCTGGTCATGTGTCCAGAACGTAAGTGATCTTTTGCTCCTGCTTTGCTTCTACTTTTGCTGGACACATGCTAATGGTAGCACGATAGTAAAGTAGCATGCACCGGATGCAAAGGCACCGGATTCTCAGGGGCAAGGTGCAGTGCATGTGCCATTGGCGCAGTGATTGCACTGAGAGCGATGATCAAGGAAGCTGCTGCAGCAGCTCGAGCTGAAGAAGACAAGAAAGCAGAGGTTCCTGTCAAGGAGGACTCAAGGGAGGAAGAGGCTCTCGAAGTCAAGGACACGACAGAGACGAAGGACGAGAATGATGAAGACTAGGAATTCGAGACGTTCAAGACCGAAGAAAGCTCTGACGAATCTTGAGAACAGAAGAACGAGAAGCTCTGAAAATCATCGATAGTTCCATACGAGAATAAGATCATGGAGACTGGGAGAAAGGCCAGTAGACTGGACAGAAATTGTTGCTTTGAAGGGAGTGGAAAGCTGGAGACACACAATCCAAAGATAGCAGACTGAGAAAGAAAAGTCAATATCAAACCTCTTGGGCTTGATCACAGGAGAGTAGTTGCCCAAATGTGAGCAGCGTGCCTTCTCAATTTATCAAGTCCAAGTGAGCACTTGAAGTCTCGGCGTCGGAGTTGCGAGGCTTTTGGATGTGGCTTCCTTCACAGCTTGCATCCAATGTATTGTATCACTCGAAAGGAGCAGAATGAAGACCACTCGACTTTCACATGTAGTCTTTGAAACAATATTCCAGCTGTCACAATGCATAATGTCAATACTCAGAACAGCGAGTTCAAAGAGAGATGGTCGAAGTGATGGTCGGATTGCTTGGCGGATGGACGCTAGTTTTGATTTCGCTAGAAGCTCGGCACGGATTTTCGACCCGCACGCAGTCGCTGTGGTCGTCGTCCTCGCATCAATTTTACCTGTCGGATCTTCGCAAGCGCCAGTCAATCGCCCACGTCTCACTCCGTCAGGTCAGCAAGCACGCGCGCAACCGGCCACGAACACGCACATTAACATTCGAGCTGCAGCGATCCTCCATCAGTCAACATGGCCGAGCAACTTGTTCTTCGCGGCACCCTCGAGGGCCACTCCGGCTGGGTCACCAGCCTGGCTACCTCGCTTGAGAAGTGAGCACACACAACCTGCAGAAAGAGTTAGAGAGAGGCAGAGATGCTGATTGCCTCGTGTTCAGCCCCAACATGCTCCTGTCCGCCTCGCGCGACAAGACCTTGATCATCTGGAACTTGACCCGCGATGAGACCTCATACGGCTACCCCAAGCGCAGCCTCCACGGTCACTCGCACATTGTCTCCGACTGTGTACGCCGAACCACCACTCAATACACTCACAAGACAAGCCTCTGACCTGCATCTAGGTCATCTCCTCGGACGGTGCCTACGCTCTTTCCTCTTCCTGGGACAAGACTCTCCGCCTGTGGGAGCTCTCGACCGGCCAGACCACCCGCCGCTTTGTCGGCCACACCAACGACGTTCTGTCCGTCTCCTTCTCGGCCGACAACCGCCAGATCGTTTCCGCTTCCCGCGACCGCACCATCAAGCTGTGGAACACCCTCGGTGACTGCAAGTACACCATCACCGACAAGGGCCACACCGACTGGGTCTCCTGCGTCCGCTTCTCCCCCAACCCCCAGAACCCCGTCATCGTCTCCGCTGGCTGGGACAAGCTCGTCAAGGTTCGTACCAGCTCTTTACTCTCTTCGCCAATTCTCCTCCCTCGACATGATGTATTGCAATTATGTATTTGCTACTTCAGAGCGGCCATCTACCGCCATGAGACAACTATTCACCCATTTGCCCTGATCCTTCGCATAACCCACAGACTTCACAACGACTAGCAACCGATTGATGAATGAATGCGCTGACAAGACTGAACAGGTTTGGGAGCTCGCCACTTGCCGCATCCAGACTGACCACATCGGTCACACCGGCTACATCAACACCGTCACCATCTCCCCCGACGGTTCCCTTTGCGCTTCCGGTGGCAAGGACGGTACCACCATGCTCTGGGACCTGAACGAGAGCAAGCACCTCTACTCGCTCAACGCTGGCGACGAGATCCACGCCCTGGTCTTCTCCCCCAACCGCTACTGGTTGTGCGCCGCCACCGCCTCGAGCATCATCATCTTCGATCTCGAGAAGAAGAGCAAGGTTGACGAGCTCAAGCCCGAGTACGTCGAGGTTGGCAAGAAGAGCAGAGAGCCCGAGTGTGTCTCGCTCGCCTGGTCCGCCGATGGCCAGACCCTCTTCGCCGGTTACACCGACAACAAGATCCGCGCCTGGGGCGTCATGTCGAGAGCTTAAATGCTTTGATGTTTCGACAGTGCTGTCAGGAGGAGAAACAGGATTGACTGAAAAGTTATGTTGCTGTTTTGCGAACCATTCCAATGTTGCTGCTTTACACGAACAATTGTTCCCGACTATACAAGAAGAAAAGTTTGTCGAGGTGACGCTGGGATGGCGAGGACGAATGGAGTCGGTTCGACGGAGTGCAGGGTATAATCGGCGTTTCGTCCAACCAGAGAAAAAAGACTCGTTTCGTAGGTTTTTTTCATGCCAAAAAGATAAATGTTCAAACCACTCTTGCCACATGTGTGTAGTCTCGGTCTTATTGCGTTGTCATCTAATCTGGACTTGATCTCTAGCTGTTGCAATCATGTACCATACGTGCCCTAAACTTGCGACTGAATTGTACTTGCAAAGCACTTATCTTTCTTCTGCACATGCGCAACGGACACCTTCGCAATATGTGGCCTTGGTAGCGCCGTCCTCCACATGAAGCCTAGCCTCACTGCCATCAACACCACTTCCACCTACACTGATATCCGACTGCCATCGAATCTCACCAATCAACACAAATACTCAATTCATTTATCTGGAATATGGTTATTGCGCAATTGTTGTGATCCGGCACGATATCAACATCGATTTACCAACCGCTGGTTTCACATAGCCGAGACCGCAACGACATCACCCATAACCCAACAACAACCATGAGCATCCCAGGCCACACCAGCATCCTCCAACCCTGGCTCTCAGATCTAAAAGCTGGCTTCCATCGCAATATAACATCCTCTCCAAACTACTTCCTCCACTCTCCCTCCTCTCTGATCACCACTTCCAACCTCCACTCTCTACATCTGGGCACTGGAGAATCGATATATACGTCTTTGCTTCCACTCTTGGAATCTGCGAACGAGGAGCTGGTTCTGGTGACATGCTTTTGGGCCTCTTCTGCGACGCAAAAATTTATCAATGAGGCTCTGGTCAAGTTGTCAGAGAAAGGGAGAAGTAGGGGTAGGAAGCTGAGGGTGAGGATTTGTTTCTCGTCGTCGGGGGTGTTGCAGAAGGTGTTGCACCCGCAGAACCTGTGAGTTTTGCGACTTTCTGACTACTCAACTGGCACAATACTAATCATAATGTTGCTCAGGAATGGCAAAATCTATTCTCCAGAATCATGGCAATCGACATTGAACCTTCCATCTCCGGAGCAACTACAGGGCTTGGATATGCAAGTCAAGAGTATTTTTCTCTTACCATTTTCGGTTATGCATCCAAAGTTTATCATTGTGGATAGAAAGGTAGCGGTATTGCCTTCCTGCAATGTAAGCTGGGAAGATTGGTTCGAAGGTGCTGTCACCCTTACTGGACCAGTGGTATCTTGCTTCGTCGAGTTCTGGAGAGAGTTCTGGGCACAGCAGGAGGATCGGGATGAACTTGCGATCATCTCTGCTGATTTTAGCCATGAAGGCTTGATTGCGAGGATATCTGAACCACAATCGCAACAAGGACAGCTACCACTACAGCACTCCTTGGACTCGAAGGATATACCCACAATCTTTCTCCCCTCGCCTCACCACAGAAACCCAGACTTTCGACTTCCATGGCAGGAATCTTCTGCGCCGCCACCAACACCACTCAACACATTTTTTCTGCGCAGTCTTGCTTCTGCAGAAAGAGAAATCTACATCCAGACGCCTAACCTTACTGCCGCGCCGGTGCTCACTGCCATCCTCAGCACTTTGCAGCGCGGTATCGATATCCACGTCGTCACCAGCGAAAAACTGATGATACTAGAGCAATTGATTACTGCAGGCACCACAACCTCTGCTTGCATATCAAAACTTACCTCAAGATACCAGAATCTTTGCTCTGCCCCCTCTGACCTCGAAGCTGGAAGGCCGAAGGTGGGAATGTTGAAGATTGACTACTTTGTGCCAGGGAGTGGAGATAAAGAGCCGAAGCAAAGTCATCTGAAATGCACGATTGTGGATGGAGAATTGGTCATTTTGGGGTCGGGGAATTTGGATAGAGCCAGTTGGTATACGAGTCAGGAATTGGGTGTTGCTTTCTTTGATAAGGTGTTTGCGACAAGATTGCGAGGAGACTTGGCAAGGGTGTTGGATGGGAGGGTCAGATCTGTTTTGTGAAGTTCGGGTGGTAGTATGAAGCTTTGTAGACATGGATTCGTTACCATATGTTTAAGAAAGAAAAGCATGTAACGTGTATAAGAAGCTACGGAAGTCGTGCGATAGATTTTCGAGGAACAGCACTTTATCCGTTGAGATGCAATATACTCTGGACTTTCTTCAGAGCATCTGTTGTCTAGAAGATATCTTCTCTTTTCAAAACAAGATTGTCGGTTGAGGCCCGCGGAAAGCGAGACACAAGTCCAGATTGTGAAGTTCGGGTGGTATCGTGTAGCATAGTAGACACGCCTCGGTCTACACATTTGCTTCGCAACTGGCACAGTCGAGCAGGAGACTGCCAGGAATGATTTTACAAACCATAGCGAGATGTTTAGTACACGGCTCAAAAGTAACTAGGTGTAGAGTCAAATCTCAACAGAATCATGCTCAGTCCGATTAAGAAAGCCAAGTGTGGTGCAATAATCGAGTCTTGTAATTTGGTGTCAGGGTCATCCTCTCGATTACAAGCGAAAAAAAAAGGAAAAAGCAAAAACAATTAAGAGTGACTATGCCTCGTGGTATCTTTTACACGTTGTTATCGATCCTACAACGACGTTTCTGGGATGCATGCGACCAATAAATATAGCTGGTATCTTACCAGGCGTTCGTAGAGAGCTGATATCGATCGCGGGTTTCCTCGTGACACGCCCTCTCCAATGATTGGCACGGAGGTGTGGTAGAGGGCTTGACGAGATCTACAGAAAAGCATCCTCTCATCTATCTCTCAGACACAAAGTAGGAAGGTGGTTCAAATGCACCGCACCCTGGCTCGAGTGAAATTTTTGGAAACTTGACGGAAGTGGAAGGCTTCACGTTAGGGTCATGTGTCAAACCCAAGACCAAACACGCACGTGGTACCCATTCCTTAGTGGGATGTGCTTGCGAAAGGAAGTGGAACTCGGATTTGGACGCGGTAGAGTTTGAACGGGTCCAAGGCTCCAGCCTCCAGGTGTTTCGTGCAGCCGGCAGTGATGGGGACACTCGGAGCGGACGGATGCCAACGCTGCCGAGGGGCAGGTATGACGAGGATTGTGTGTGTGTGACTGGAAAAGCCACACTCTGACTGCAATGATGTGGAAGTGGATTGGAACGGCATCAACAAGGACAGAGTTGGAAGAAAGACAGCAAGCCAGTGTTTCAGAAGGACGGTTCGCAGTTTATCATCACTCTGTTGTACCCGCATACGTGTTCGGCGAGGACGAGTTTGGGCTAGACAAAGCAAAAAGATTACGAACAAGACCCTGAGGGCGGAGTGGTCAATGTGGGCGCATGACGACTCTCTTTGGCGCTTGTGAGGCCTTGGTCGTATTGCCGTTTATTTGACCAGTGGTGAGCAAGGCTGCGTGTTTTGAGAAGAGGCTTGCTGGTTGGGCACACGCGCACGTTTCTCTTGTTCCTTCCCTCAGGTCTCAGTCTACAAAATCAAGGTTCAGTACTTGCCAGGGCCTTATCCTTGATTGATAGCCGCAACTTCCTGAACAAAAAGAAAGCCTCCCCCCAGCCTGCAATCATCATGTCCGCTCGTGCCCACTCTCCGCCCTCGTCAACATTCAGTTCGCAATCTGACACTGCACCCATCGTCTCGCCCTCAGCATCCTCCCAATCGCCCACATCTGATTCAGCAAAGTCCAGCAAGCGACGATTGTTTTGTCTGGTCAAGAGAAAGGATAAGGCATCCGACAACACCGTCATCGACGCGAACCCCAACGCGACCCAGTTCAAGCCGACAGCTCCGCCAGCAAACATGAATCCCCTCACCTCGTCATCTCCTCCGCCCAATCGCTTTGTCGCTGCCTCGCCGACGCGTCTCCCTTTCGCTTTGGCCTCGAGTCAATCGACCTCGACTCTGGCCGACTCGCAAATCTTTGAGCGCAGTGTTCAAGAATCGATTGTACCAAGCGAATTGTCACCCGCCATTCCCGCACACATCCAAACCGAAGACCATATCCCCGCCGTCCTCGAGGCTTCTTCCCTTGCAATCACCGATACCCACCTAGATCCAGATCAGGTTGAAATCGTTACTCACACGGCCCATCAACCTGCATCTGAGAAGGTTGCAGATAGCACAGCATCCGCTCTCCACTCTGATGCACAGCTTCCTGTCTCACCACAAGATTCGCAACATGAAAGCTTCCACTCGGTAGCCTCGCACCCTCCGGACTACGATGATGCCGCGTCAAACTACGGTGCTTTGGATCCTGCAGATGTGCGCAGATTGAGCTTCATCTCCTTCGCCGATGTCGTCCAGGCAGAACAGGCCGAATCAAAAGACGCGTTACAGCATTATACACCGCTGTCTGCCAGCACTCTCAGTCAGAACCAGATGCACTCTCCACCACTACCTCGCTCACCGTCACCTGCACGCTCGCCATTGTCCTCGCAATACTCTCAAGAAGTGACGACTCCACCGCTTAGGAGCAACCCGACATCAGTCAAGGGCTTTGACATGAGCCCAGTACGCAGCCCTGTTGGCAGTCCTTCGCACCAGCAGCACGGAGAACTCACAATCGAAACAATGCGCCAGGCTCTGCGCAAGACAGCCAGTGGAGATTTCACAGGAACCAAGATAGCCCCATATCCAGCAAGCTCGATAGGCCTCGAAGACGGCGGTCTTGAGAAGCCAGGCTTCAGATGAAGAATAACACACTTTCACGAATGCTAAGAAGCGGATGAAATAATCCGAATATCATGCGCCGACTCTTTTCACTTCTCACAGTTTTGTTTCTGAATTGCTCAAGGGCTGGCTCTCCCAGTTTATCTCTTTGTTCTTGTTTCACTCTGCTTCCAAGCGCGGTATTATGCTTATGACGATACTTTTTACTACCCTGAAGCATAATTTTGAGTGTTTTATGCTCTGAAACGTGACAGTTAACTATACGTATGATTCGTTCCTGTAATATGTATACATGGAATATTGCGCTCACAGCGAAGGATGATGTGAGATTGAAAACACGTCTAGATGATAAATTGGCTGGCTGCCTAGGAAGGATGACGGTGAGCAAAGGCGCAAGGCGTACTGTACCTGAAACACGGCAGAAGGCACCATGTTGTGCAAGAGACCTGCAGGGCGTTCGAGCAGGAGGCGGTGGAGGCTTGCCGGAAAGGTCTTTGGTTTGGCAGAACAGATTGTTTATACAAGGTGTTTCGCGAGTGGCATGGATGGGTGGCCTTGTCTGGTTGTTGGCCCGTCGGTCTTGTTTCGCACCGAGGGGCAGGCGTCTCAGCTTCTGGACCTATTTTCTCGGGCTGACCAATCAGATGAGTCGAAGGAAAGCTGCGGCTCCAAGCAAGGCGACAAGGGCAATATAGGAGTAGGGGCACATTTATCAGGCCGCCCTAGACTGTCAATTTGAACTTTCTTAATCGGGGCTGCCTTGTCATATGGTCTCGGCAGGTGGACGCGGCGGTCAGAGTTGTAGGAAGGCAAGAAGCGAGAACGAGAGGGGACGTTTCTGGAAGCAGTTTGCGGCCCTGATAGCCTTGTAGAGTAGTAGCATTGGGCTTTGGCAGTCAGATCGAGCGCCGTTGGCTTTCTGCACCGCCGTCGAGCACTGAGCACCGAGAGCCAGCCAGCACAGCAACCACTGCGAACCACGACGACGACGCATCCATCTGACTCCCATCTTGCTCTGTTACTATCCACATCCTGCCAACACATTGCGCGTGCCTTTCGTAGCTTGTGCATCCAGCGACGACCCCCTCCAACCCCCGACCACTCAAAGCATATACCTGGACACCCGCTCCGCACAGCAGGCATCGTGGCCCCATGTCTGCTGTAGCGCGTCGCCTCGCTCAATCGACCACGAC
>Ga0058697_10000686_pt1 | contig 13930 bp, 6 predicted proteins | sample AgamicAsMae_FD_66619 | JGI IMG/M metagenome (GOLD analysis project Ga0058697, IMG submission 66619) | Agave microbial communities from Guanajuato, Mexico - As.Ma.e | ecosystem: Host-associated > Plants > Phyllosphere > Phylloplane/Leaf | place: Guanajuato, Mexico | collected 2012-06-04
CAACAATTGCAATGATATAGGTCTGTCCGTTGAAATTTGCGGATAAAGACAAGACAAAGTCCAGAACACGCGGGAAGATGTGGTGTTCCAAGCACCTCGAACCGCTGGGGTTCTCGACTGTTGCCAACGGAGGCCGCAAGCCATCTCGCTTGCGCATCACAAAGATAAGATGCTGCCTCCTCCTTTGCGTTAACGACATCTTCCTTTCCACAACGCTCATATCGAAACGAACCATGGAGTAGCTGAGAGCTGAGGGACTAGATATAGAACCCCAGATGCAGGGTCAAGACTCAAGATGCAGTGCCTGTCCGCAACGGTGCTTGTCTGCCTGCCGCGACCAAATCCGTTGGTTCGGACTGTTGAAAGTCTAGCCTTTGCCTTCAGCCACGCGTCGGCTTCCACGACGCTTCCTCAGCTCGTGATTTTCCTTGAGACATGCGCACCTTACTCCGTACGTGGAAGCTGAGCCAGCTGGAAGTCACTGCGGACTGCTAGTCAAGGGCTTGGAGAGTTTTCGGGACCCCTTCGAGTGCTTGCTTCGCGCGAGCTGATCGATCATTATGCTCCCCAGATGTGGTCAGTGGTCGGCATGGCAAGCTGAGTTCTGTTGCCGTTTGCGGCTGACATGGTCTCCGTTGTTGGTTTTGAGTTCAGCATGTGCGCACCATGATCGGTTGTGGCAGGCTTCGATACACCGTTTCAACAGCGAATGTGTTCTAGTTGGGTCTGTCTCGATCTGGCGACCGTCATTATGCTCTCAGCTGAATGCTGAGCCCAAACTGTAGAATGGTTACGAGATCATAGGAGGCCTCTGGTATATCCCATGCTGTTCCCTGGATGAATTTTACTACGCTTTTGGCTCCTTTCTATTCAACTTTTGTAGCAACAAGATACCAGGCTTCAGCAATACAGCACATCTACCACACACGAATCCGGAACTCACTACTAGGATGAGGGGACTCGACTCGCTCGACTCAATGACTGGATTGCTGAGCCCTCGGCTCGAGAAACTCGACCCTGACTACTTCACAAATTATGTTAGTAGTCCATCAAGATGCCTCAAAGTTGTGCGAGGTTTGGCATTCACGGGATGTGCTCTTTTCTGTGTTCTTCTATACACAAGCGTGGCAACTCATTCAGACTGGAATCGTGTTCCATCGAGTCTATCAACCAACACAACAACCGAGACTACAATCACCAATGTCACGGTCACTAACAGCACAACACCAACGATAGTGATTGAGACGTCATCAGAACCGAAAGAAGAGGTGGAGGGATCATTACGGATACAAGAGAAGCCGCAGTATTACACCATCCACAGCAATGAGCCCTACGACATCGATGAAGCTCTACGCACAGTACTAAACCTGTGTCCGGATGAAATTTACTACAACGCCTTGACTAAGCCTATCTCGTCGGGTGGCGAGACTAAGCTTCAGGAGACAGGCGTCCGAGTCCGCATGTTCAAGAAGTACTTTGATGCATGGGAAGCGTTGCATGTGGTAACAGACAGTCTTTCCGACACCGCTTTCGTACGAGACGACATTTTGCGCCATATCAGAGATTCGAAAGATATCTCTCCCTTCACCGATGGATCACGAGTCGAAGCTATGCGGCAGTACGAGACCTACCGCTCATTCTTGTCGAACATGTCCTCAACACTTTTCCCCTGGACCAACCCCTACTTCTCCGACCACATGACTCTTCATGGACACATGTACAACGCTGGACGCGGCATCGTCATCTCCGGCAGCGACTCACAAGCTCCGTACATCAAGACCGCGATCGCTTCATTCCGCGCCATGGGCTGTACCTTGCCAGTCGAGATCATGTACCTTGGTGAATCTGACTTGAGCGAGGACGCACGCACAGAGCTTGAAGCCATCCCGGATGTCATCACCCGCGACGTCAAGAAGATGGTCAACGACCAAGGCTGGGAACTTGAAGGCTGGGCCGGCAAAGCTTTTGCTGCTTTCTTGAGCTCCTTCCGTGAGGTCATCCTTCTCGATGCGGATGTCCTGTTCTTCAATGATCCGGCACTGATGTTCGAAGAGCCCGGCTATATCGACACTGGTGCCTTGTTCTTCACCGACCGTACAGTCTTTGCTCAAGACAAGCGCAGCTTCTTGCGCAAGATCATGCCCAAGCCTGTCTCTAAGAAGATCAAGTCGAGCAGATGGTGGTCAGGCGAGACCGGTGAGAACCAGGAATCTGGCGTTGTTGTAGTCGACAAGTGGAGACACTTCTTGAGTATCTTTTTGACCGCCAGATTGAATGGGCCAGATCGACGCGACACCGATGCTGGTCAAGGAACCTACAGCTTTTGGTGGGGTGACAAGGAGACTTGGTGGATCGGGTTCGAACTCGCTGGCGACACAGACTACCATTTCCACCAAGGCGGCACTGGCAACATGGGCACAGTCAGCAATATTGAATCGATCGAGAAGTCAGAGGACAAGAAAGAAGACAAGAAGGAAGAGAAGAACGAGGACCAAGAAAACAGACCTTCAGAGGACGGGGCGGTCAACAAGAACCCGCACAATTCTGACAGTGATGAGTTTGATGAGACCTTGACGAGGCTGCAAAACGAACAGTCTGACCACAGCGAAGAGCCTGCAGTAGCACGACTCTCAGGCGAAGTCATCCCAGACATCGAGAAAGAAGCGAGCGGCGATTTCCTCTCCCCTGCACCAGATGCAGACGAAGTGATGAATGCCATCAAAGCAGCAGAGGCTGTGAGAGCCGCCCGCCTGCCTACAGAGGAGGGTCACTATCTCCCGGTGGTGGAAAACATCCAACCTTCCAACAACTCTGCCACTGCTGAATCGGTCACTCCTGCCGAGACGCAGACTTCTTCTGGAGAAGAGCCCCCTGCGGCCGCGGCAGAGGCTGAGAGCAGCCGAGCACTTTCCCGCCGTCATCTTACCAAGCGCGACAGTTGGTTTGACACCGCCTTGGAAACGAAGCGGACGAACCTCACTGGCCCCGGTATGCTCGACCTGCCTGGTCAGAACATCATCCTTTGTTCTCCACAGCTCTTGCATCTTTCCCGCGATGGCCGACCTCTGTGGTTCAATGGCTGGATTCAGAACAACAAACACGATGCCAGTTCTGATATTTCGACATTCGAGTTCTTCATGAGCGAGAAGAGAAAGGATAACGAGTGGGCTGAGTGGGCCATCGGTGCGGACAACATGTGTTGTCTGAAGGGCGATGATTTGCATGCGATGAATGCTGAGGAGTTGAAGGCTTTGGATATGATTGTAGAAATCGCGAAGGAGAACGGGTCGTTAAAGGAAGTCCTGGCCAAAGAGAGGAAAGCAAACAAGAATATTGCGGACTAAATCTAGCTTACGGGATTGTGGTTTTGTCATATTAGCATGGTGTTGGGGACTTGTGGGTAGAGTAAATGTCAGCAATAATCTCTTGTCAAACTCAGTTGCTGTTTCCAGTTCTTCGCGCCAGCCAAGACATGTGGTAAGGAAGGAGCCCTCAAGGGCTTCTGTGTTCGCGTCGAGCATCGCGGCTGCCTGTCAGAAGCAATTGCCAATCCACGGGATCCGCTTCCTCCATGCCTGTTCTGCACCTCAACCATCACTAACAAGCACTCGCATCGACTCTGCACTCTAATAATCTGCGCTTTGGAAGACCGGCATCCTCCTCGGCGATCATCACAAACTCACCGCTTCCATCATATCCAACCGCTTTTCACTCGGACCATGGATTCTGTCAACAAATGGTCGACCAACTTGACCAGCTTGTTTCACAGGATCGAAAGTATGATCTCCATCCCCAAAGCCACATGCACACATTCACTGACGAATTTCACTAGACGCATACCTGGACAAGTGGGCTCAGCCTGCCGAGGAGAGTCCTGTCATCTTCTTCGACAAAGAAAGCTGTTGCAAACCTCCTGTCAATGAGAATCACAACCTGTGGTGGGCCTACGTGCAGCCTCGAGTCCGCCCTTCAGTGGTTGGGAGCGGCAAGACGCTCGAGGATGCCGTGACAAGTCTTCTTGATCAGCTCAAACTAGGTCCTCAGCATGGGGCGCAGACCAATGCTTTGACTACCGACAAGCAGACCGTTCCCACCCTTTCTAAGAAGGCTGCCAAGAAGGAGAGGAAGAGGCTGGCGCAGATGGCGGCTGCTGAGGAGCAAAGAACAACATACGTGCACGATTATAATCTCCGTTCCAAGACATGGGATAGCTGGAATCCGAGTCTGTTCGTCTCACGTCCTCATCTCCCAGCCGGTCCGGCCGTCCTTCCGATCAAACCTGCAGATCTTCCTACTGTTCAGTTGATCAACCCAGCATCCACCACGGAGCCTCGCAACACCACACAAACCACTCACACTGGTCGTGTATCTCCAATCGAGGAGGACAATCGCGACATGCCGGATGGCACACTCACACGCGTGGCTCCACTAATGCACCTTCGTAATCCATCTAGCTCCAGAGGTAATCTGACACCAAACCTATCTGGACCGATCGGTAATTCTACCATACACGCACCTAGACGTGAGTCCGAGAGGTACCCTGCCGTGCCAAACATGTTTCGCTTCGGTTCTTCGCACGACCTGTTGGCTTCCCTCTCTCGGGACTCCGTTCTGTCGAAGATGAGAGCAAACGAAAAGCCCAAGGAGGCAGATATGGAGACGGGTGGAAACGAGGAATCACTTGTGCTGGACGTCGCTCGCAAGCAGGCTCAAAAGACGGCAGACCTGTTAACAGCTCGTCACGACTCCAGTACTCAGGTCAAACCCTTCAACTACATTCCTCCCAGCTCTTCTCACCAGGGACAGGATCAGCAGAAGGCAACGCTTTCGCCAGCGCATCAGGAACTCGGCACTCTTCAGGCACCTTTCCTCTCCACGAAATCTACTGAGTCCCTCCCAGGAGACATGTGGTCTACTTCTAGCTTCGGTAACCGCACTTTCGGCTCCAAGACTCCTGCACTTCCTCCATGGTGCGTAAATCAACCAGCCGTGTTCTCCTCCGGCAACTCCAAGGAAGGTACCAACCCTTTCCCCTCACAAGAAAATCAAACCCTTCCAGTGTTTGGTCAGTATCGCTCCAAGATCAGCGACAGTCCCTCTACTGGTCGTCGCTCTTGCAGTCCTGTTGATTGCGCTCACCGAACCCAGTACCGTGCGAAACGCGAGCCATCTGCTTCGCCAATTGGACAGAGAATCGAGAAGCAGATCAAGGCTGAGGACACTGGCTGATCGTCAGAGCTCAACCGTAGCACCTGCATAGCTACATCTCCACTCATTTCGTCTGTCCAACTTTGTCTGGGACAGCAGTTATAGCAAGAAACAAGAGAGACAGGACTGTTCTATTCGGGCCGATCGCGGCGAGCGACATGACGGCTTGTGTGAACAAGAGATGTGAACAACGAGTATTATCATGTCGGAGGGAGGGGAATCGATCAATCAAAGCAAGAAGCCGAGGGAACAGCCAACTTTAACGTTCGGCATAGATATACTGGACGACTGGGGGCTCTTCTTGCTGATTAGTCACGGGCTCTGAACGTGGGTATTACTGTAAAACAATAGTCACAAGTCAGGTTCTATGTAGCATCTGCCATTATAACTACACAGTATTCTCAAGAAACTCTGAAAGTGTCGCTGACTAACTTTTCGACTCGACATCCAACTGTGATTTCATCTTCACCTTGATTTTGTCCAGTCATACATCAGCATCGCTACTCAGATAGCTACCGGACCATGATTTATGACTGTATGTCACCTGATGTACGACTTAAAGTCACCTCCTGGGTCGTCGCATGCTCCTCGAAGATATAAAAAGTGGTGATCCTCACACAAAAATCTCATCCGAACTGTCGAAGTCCGACAACTTGTCCTATTCTCACCGAAGTTGTCTTTGATGGACTCGTTCACGTGATCCTCACCAAGAACTTGCTACGTGTTGTTTCTATCTGTTCTTTGTGTTGTCTGAGACGCCTCCATGAGAGACATGCATGTCTGAGACAGATTCTTCCCCTTGTGAATTTTTGGATGATGTTCGAAGACTGTTTCAGGGCGACAAAGAGGAGTCAAGGGTGTCGAATATAGTGAGGCATGATAGATATAAAAGCTGGTTTCTCTGTCTGAAAAGTTGCATCTTCTCATCAACACAGCACATCAAGCATCAGCAAGTAATACCATCATCACCGACCTACTACTCCAAAATCACTTCCGGGTACTACAGCATCAGTATCTTTTGATCTTCTCCACATCTTGTCCATCCACGACTCGATAGCATCGGACCGAATACCTCATCAACGATCATCACCTCCACGCCTCAATCCAACGACCATGGAATACTTTTATGCATTCGCAACCGTTGCTTACCTTGGACAGCGCTATCTCGCTAAACGCGACAAAGAGGCTGCCGAGGCTGCACGCCGCAAGGAGAAAGCCGAGGCCGCACGTCTCAAGAAGGAGGCTATCATGACATGTTGTGCGAAAGCAGCTGAAGCCAAACGCCGCAAAGACGAAGCTGAAGTTCTACGCCGCAAGGAAGAAGCTGAGGCCGCACGTCTCAAAGAGGAGGCTGCGATGGCACGTCTAAGAGAGGAAGCTGAGATCGCCCACCGCAAACTTGTAGCAGAAATCTCGCGCGACAAGTTCCAAGCCGAGTTTGAGGCCCAGAACATACGCTGCAAGGAGGAAGCCGAAACCTCACGTTGCAAAGAGAAAGCTGGAGTCTCTGAGCTCAAATACAAACGCCGGAGCCGTGTGATCGGGCTTACACTTGCACACGACAGAGATGATATTCAAGTCGACCTTGAGCCTGGCGAACAGACTATCAGAATTGGACGCAACGTATATGGAGTCGGGGTCACCAAAGTCTCGCAAGCACAGGCTGAGGACAAGACTCATGTTGAGCCTGTCAACACTGTTAGGGACTGTGATATCTACTGGTAAATCGTCCGTGGAAGTTTTCTGCTCAATTGGCTGGTATCTGAGGTACGAAATTGCTGGCGAATATGACAATATAGGACAATAGAATGGGCCTATTCTTGGAGCGAGCACATTGCGAGGTGTATCTGAGATGCTTGGACGTGCCAGTCGGAGTTCGGAGTTTTGTCTGTGTTTATCTTATGGAGTATCTTTTCTTTTCTGTACCAAGCTGAGTTCCCGATTGACTGTTCTTATTCCGATCGCTTTACACTGTCCTTGAGTCTATCGTCGGGTTGATGATGAGGCTTGCTGGTAGCATCGATAACCGCCGCCCATATTCGAACATATGTGCCTCTTCAACCGAGAATCTGCATGTATCTGCGGAGAGAGGCGAGTCTCTAGATCTGAGCCATATTTGCGTGTTAATTCAAGCCATAAAGATATACAGATCATCGCAACTCCAGATACACTGATGGCCAATACATGTAATCTCATCACTATGATCGCGTATGACACTCTAATATTATGAGTCTTGAACCACTCCAACCTTCAGCCTCGAAACGAGCAAGTTCGAACACGAGCCGAGCAAAAAGAACCTAGACACACGAGGCATCTTGGGGGAAAATTCCAAAGTCATGATCACGACCAACCAAGGCTGAGAGTTGAACTCACAACCTCTGGATTCTATTTACGCTAGACTTTGTGTTTTTCCATCGAGTGGTACGTGTGAGCCACAGTACCGATCTCTGTTACCAACAGGATTCTGCTGGTAGATAAAGCAAGTAGAGTGAAGTGAAGTGATTCTACAAAGTGAAGACAGAGTCGGCATGAGCTTTCCAAGGAGTAGTTGTCCAAATACCAGTACCAACTTCTCAGCATATGCCTGACGTGCTCTACGATCACGATACGCATCTCTGGTCACCGACAACCTTCAGAAAGAGCTCTTATGTCAAGGGCAGAGTCTACCAGCGTGTTGACAGGAATCTTGCACTTTGAGAGAGCCGGGCGATTGGCGAAACACATCAAGCGAGTCAAGCAGATGGAAGTCCAGTCGATCGTAGTGCTCGCTGACCAGAAAATCAGGAGTAACCATGTGCCATCTTGTCCCTCAGTGTCTGACTACGTCCCATCGCGGGATCAAGTTGCGCGGAAAAGGATCTGCCTAGGTCGGTGTACCACAATGCAGGTTCACACAACACTCATTTTGAGAAATGGTTTAAGCGTACGTATGCTAGGTTGATCTGTCACATCCGCTACTCTACGAGGAAAACAGGCGGAGTCTGAGTTGTGCAAGTGCCTGGCTACACGTGCTTGCCAACCAGCGAGCCGAACACATTGGACAGGATCAGGAAGTCAGAAGGGGGAAAAGTGCGCTGTTCGATACAAATCGAGCTTATCCTTGAGCACAAATGACTAGCATATCACAACACACACAAGCACAGATGGGTCATGATACAAGAAGGAAGGAAAGACAAGATGGGTGTTTGCAAGCGTTGAATTTGTTGTAGCAAGATCTTCTCCATGGAGTGTCTGTGCATACAACTTTGGATGTAATTCAAACAGCCTTCGTACTCATGATCAACACACTCCTTCGTGCTCCTGGGTGGTTACAAGCGTTTGGTTTGTTGTAGCAAGATCTTCTCCTTGGAGTGTCTGTGCATACAACTTTGGATGTAATTCAAACAGCTTCCCTGCCCATAATCAACGCACTTCTTCGTGCTCCCCTGATGCTTCCATGTCTCTCTCTGGTTACAAAATTGCGCGATCAGTTGCTGGTGACTTCGAGGAGGGCTTCCATGGCTTCGTCGAGAGTGTTGCCTGAGGCACGAGCGATGGTCATGCGTGGGTTGCCAGCAACAACATAGACGGTGTGGGTCTCTTGAGCGCCGCGCTTGGTGGTAGCAGTGGTGATGTAGAAGTCTTCAAGCTCAATGAAGTCGAGCTGAAGATTGACTGACGCGAGTCAGCAAGATGGTCACAATAGAAGGCGCGTCATGAAAAGGATACAGGGAAGATGGAAGATGGGAACCCGGCTGGAGTACTTACGAAGAATGTGCTTCTTGATGTCCATTGCAGGCATTGTGTTTGTGTTGTGGTCTTGTTTGGTTTTGGAGCGTGTGGGAGAGGTGTGGTTTGTTTTGATGAGACTTCGTCGAGCGTGTTTTGATGCGATGTTGGAGAGTGTGGATTGAGAGTGGTTGGCGGATCTTGCTTGGTCTTGTGGATGGTATTGTGGATGGTATCGCTTGTTGGACAAGGCTTGTGGATGTTTGTGGGAGTTGAGAAGACTTGAGAATGATGATGATGATTGGGTGCTCTCGGATGCTATGTGCTCTGCGTGATGTGGATGAAGCAGATGTTATGGGGTTGTGGTTGTGGAAAGGAAGGATGAAGGCGTGGAATAGCAGCGCGTCAATATAAACAACCAGGGTCCGACTCGGCGCCGCAACGGAACACAACAGAATTCGGCGGAACATGGCGGACGACTGGTATCTCAGTGGTAACGACACCATCTCACGATCTCACTGTGAAGTACTTCAGCGCTCAAAGATGGTTCGGCCACGCCATGGAAATGCCCACTCTGGGCACCGATTCAGCGCCTCTTGAGGTTCGACCTACTTCTTCTCAAGGCTCACACTTGATACAACCTTGATATGTGCAAGCATACACGATTTCATGGTTGTACGTTGGACATGTCAATGGTACGAGCGTTATGCAAAACTTGACCAGGGTGCTCAAAAGGTGACAGCGAGGTCCGTAGCTGATTAACCGTATCGTCTGATCTCGAATGCCAAGGTCTATGCGAATCAAGGATGCTTCACAGTCATCGCCTGTGCACCAACGGAGACTGTACGAGTTGGGTCTGTCTTCAGCACGTCATGGCGAGCCTTGTTCCGGCGGACCTTTTCACCTCCGGGACGTCTTGGTTCACCTTGGCAATTCGTCTATGCCGACATCTGTGTGCCTGAGACAGCTAATTATGTCGTCTGTCACGCAGCCTCTTCCAATATTCAGGTGAGTGCTGAGCACACGCGACAGAAAGAGAAATGTAGATGGAGAAGCGTGGAGGGAGGTGAGGTCAAAGCCAAATTCCTGAGCTTCCGCTCTTGGATCAGCGCTAACATGTGTTCCTTCTCTCTTGTCTTCTTCCGCCATGCGTAACAAAGGAAGCAGGTAATCAACTTCGCGGCTTCCTCAATCGACCAATGCGCCTCTTTACGGCTTGCAACGAGCTCAATTGTTTCGTCGCAGAGATCTATGAAAGATCTATGAAGGCAGCCTACGACAGGTCACACTTGTTTCTTGGGGACAGACGTTGGCTTGGTAGCGACACATACGATTGTAATGTTTGGAGGCAAAGCGATTATCTACACAGCTTTCCATCAAACCCTAGCGCACGACCGGAAGCTACTGCTCTTCTAGTAGATTGAGGCACTCGCTTATCGTTATATCGAAAGGTACCGCAGAGGATGTGTGATAATAAAGGACATGAGTACTGAGCCAAGGTTCGTCGCCTGATCTACCAGAGATCATGTGTTGCTTGGTCGCCCTCGATCCTGTCCCAACTGGAGGAAAATTTGGTAGACACGCGAGGGCGTTTTGGTATTGAGGTTGCAGTTCCCGAATCTTGAGGTTCGGGAGACATCGGTGGTCGCTCTTCTGTGTCGAAATCTCCGGTCGCCTCGGATGGGTTTGTCCTCTCGACCAGTTTTCTCATCTGCGGAACAAGTTCAGGAATCCTAAAGGGTTTGGTGACTACCGAGTCCATGCCTGCTTGCATCATGACGGTGATTTGTTCGCTTCTGGCATTTGCAGTGACAGCGATGACGGGCACGTGCCCATTGAATTCCTGGGTCTTTTGTCGAGCTCGGATCTCTCTTACACAGGTTATGCCGTCCATGACGGGCATTTCTTGATCCATGAGCACCACATCCAGTGGCGTCGAGGGGTTTGTTGAGGAGAACGCGGAGCTCGCAAGGAAAGTCAGTGCCTCGAGACCATGGTTGGCGATGTGTACTACGCAGCCCTGCTTGCGTAGTTGTTGCGACATCACTCTCTGATTGATCAAATTGTCCTCCACTACGAGTACGTGCAGCAGTCTGTCTGGTTTCTTTGGCTGTGCTGGAGTTTCTGGTTTCGCGTAAGAAGACGTATGTTTTTTGAGCGGTGGACGAATGCTTCCGGCGTCCTTGGAGTCAGCGGGCGCTGGCATAGCCGTAGATCCTGTGACAGGCGTGTTCCAGACATGTTGTAGAGATGTTGGTGATTCGGGAACAGAATTGGCTTCTTTCGGACAGCGGCGAGCACGTACGTAGAAGGCAAATGTGGTACCATGTCCGAGGCCAGGACTACTGACACCAATCTGACCTCCTTGCAACTCGCACAATTCTCTGCTTATGAACAGTCCAAGTCCGGAACCTGTAGTTCTTGTCAATTACGAACTGGTTTTTCTCGGTACAGGGACTTATACGAACCGCCATATTGTTTGTAGGTCTTCGGACTGGCTTGGGAAAAGCGCTGGAACAAGAGACTCATCTCTTCCTTGCTAAGACCCCGACCTGTGTCCTGCACGGCGATCTGGATGTATATGTCTTTGCCCCTACCCCACTCGGCAGATAAGGATGTCGAGTGTTCGTGTCTAGCATTGCGAGGATTGATAAACGCTATTTCGTGATGGGCTCCCGTCGGTTTGGCATAAGATGCACCGAGGTAAATTATCAGCCCACGTCTCTCGGAGAACTGTGTGAACTTGATGGCATTGGTGAGCAGATTAATCACCACTTGTAGCAGTCTGCTTGGATCGAGCATCGCGTACTCGTGAGAGCTCATGACATTATGGTAACTCTGCTCGACTTCCAGTTTTCCTTTCACGGATGCCCTCGCGAGCTCAGCTTCATACATCTTTAGAACCTTTGCGATCAGCTGAGGGGGCGAGACCTTATCCGGGGTGATAGCCAGCAGATTCGAGTCGAGTTTTGAGAGGCAGAGAATGTCGTCCACGATGCATTTCTGATGTTGAGCGCATAAAATTATGGTTTGAGCAGCTTCTAGGATCCCGTCAAGCATTTCAGCGTCTTTCTTCCTGCGTGCTTCTCGATCGTCAAGACCTGTAATTATACTGTCTGCTGATTGGAGAATTGCTGAGAGAGGGTTGCGCAGCTCATGTGAGACCATATCGATAAAATTCTCTGATGCACGCTTTGTCTCCAGCGCTTCCTGAAGCCTAGTGGACAGCAAAGTTTCCGTGTAATGTCGGAAGGATGTATCGTGCAGCCATGCATGAATACAAACCACATCACCGTTCTCGTCACATTCGGCCACTGCATTGTTGCAAAGCCAGGTTTCTCCCGTGAGCTCGCTACCAGTAGCTTTGTCCACAGAGCGCCAGGGTGTTGTCACCCTATATTCAACGGTCACTGATGTCTTCTCCTTGTCTAGTAACGATTTCCAGGCTGCTTGGATACCGTGCATATCGTCAGGGTGGACACGTTCTTGCCAGGTTGCTTCTGAATCCCAAAGCTTCTTCCAGTCGTATTCTCGTGGCACACCAACAAGATTGAGATATTGGTCGTTACAGTAAAGGGGCTTACCGTCCGGACGGAAAGTGCAGATACCAATGGGTGCCGACTCAGCCATTCGAGTGAACCTTTCCTCGTTTCGTGCTGCTTTCAATGTGCTGATCTTCAGTTGCGTCGAGAGATTGTCGTGGATCTCTTCAAACCTGGCTTGATTGAGTAGGGAACTTGATTTTGTCAGAACGTCCCGAAGGTTATGGGCGAAATGTAAGGAGTCTTCGTTGAACGGCCTTCGCGGATTCAGTCCAAGTACGAAGAATGCCAGAGCGCCAGCAGCATTCACAGCAATCGGCATTACGCAGACAGCTTCGATAGGATCCTCCCAACCGCGGCCAGGAATTGCTGTAGCGAGGTCGGCCGGCAACGTGTTATCGTGGCGGCGTAGGACCATGGTCTTCTTGCCAATGATGGCGTCTCGACAGGCTCTCGCCAAACCATATACTGACTTTCGATCTGTCAGATCGAATGCCTTAGGAATAGCGGCATTATTCTGATCAATGCCGAGGGCGCCATGAAGTTGGTATCTTCTCAGTGAGTTCGCCCAGGAGCTAGAAGTTGAAGAGACACTATCATCCTCGTTGGAGTATATCAGTGCAAAGGGAACGTCCTCCGGGTATGCCCCTAGGGTGTCTAAGCACTGATTCCAGATCTCAGATATGGTTGCACTAGAGGAGACCTGCTCCTTTAGTTTTTCAACCACGTCGCCTCTGCGTTGATTGATCACATGCCAGGTCAGCTCGACCAGAGAATGTATTGCACCAAGAGCGTAGCCTCGTGCGGATATGATTGGAAAGATGGTGAAATTCCAATAGGTTTCCTCGAGGATGCCGTTTCTTTCTTGGAAGGAGAGTTCTTCGGTCGATTTTATCGCTTTTCCGTCCAAGAGTGCAGGCTGAAACAGCTTCGACATCTGAGGCCATATCTCTGCTTGTACCTCAGAACAGCTCTTTCCCATGGCGTAGGGGTGCTTCTCGCCGAGCAACGAGGCGCAAGCCTCATTGTATATCATCGTGAGTTTCTCGCCCCAGACTACGACGCGTGGATCGGGATTTGTGCATATACTGAGAACCATAGAGCTCAGACGGCCTGGCCAATTACACATAGGACCTAAGGGAGTCGACGACCAATCGAAGTCCTTGATAAACTGAACATGAGGAGAGATACCCGGTACATCGAATTTGGTCCAATCCACAACTTTTGCCGGCGATTTCGGTGGAGGTGAGAGTATGTCCCATGATGGCGCCTTCTGCTTGCTCAGACGAGCATCTTGAGATGGGACGTTGTAATTGCTCTTGTTTGTCGTAGTGGCTTGGGCACAGTATACAACCAGCCAAGTGTCACCGATTAATGTGCTTGCCCATTCTCTTCCAGCAAATGTCCATATCTTGTCATTCTCTTCTGGACCACCGAGCAACGATTGCGACCAGGTTTTCAGAGCACCTGGT
>Ga0058697_10000689_pt1 | contig 13866 bp, 13 predicted proteins | sample AgamicAsMae_FD_66619 | JGI IMG/M metagenome (GOLD analysis project Ga0058697, IMG submission 66619) | Agave microbial communities from Guanajuato, Mexico - As.Ma.e | ecosystem: Host-associated > Plants > Phyllosphere > Phylloplane/Leaf | place: Guanajuato, Mexico | collected 2012-06-04
CCCACCGTAGTACTAATCTGCCGTTCAACTGCTTATGTATGGCAGAGCGGACGGGATGCCCAGTTTTCAGCTGACTGTGGCCGTATGTATCAATAAACCAATGTTATTATAATATAATATTTTTATTATCATGCGAGCTTCTGCGTTCTTAGGACATGCCGTCCCCGACCATTCCTCCCGACTGTTTGCATCAACCGTTCAGCTATTCATCACATCACCAAGAAGCGGAGGAAGAACTATGGTGCTGCATTAGGCATCAAGCGGAAGTGAATGGTCTCTGAACTCGCTTCGTGTATTTCGTCTTTAGCTTAATCCTTACTCGAGTACTGGACGAGCCCTTCTCCACGACATTCAGGTCATAAGTGTTGGCCGAGTCGATTGACTGGTCCTGGGGCGAAGCACCACAGGATCTCACTCCTCGACCATGAAAACCCCCTTCGCTTCTTGGTAGTCCAAGATACGCTTCCACTGATTCTTCCCAAGAAATTCCTTCGAGATACCTGATGTACCAGAGCAGGGCTAGAGCGAACACGAGAAAGACGTCCGCTTCATCGACAAGAAGTACAGCCTCCCAGCCAGATTAGACCCTGTCGTCAACTCTTGTTACAAAAGACAATTGGACCTTCCATTCTCCTTTACTTGTCAGTACAAGATGAAACAAGCGACAGAGTAAGAGATAAATCATCCAACCGAGAACGTGCAAAACTCCAGAAGCCATCACGTCCGCGAGCGACGCAGAAGCCGAGGGCTTTCGACGATCAAACATGCCCTGATATACGGAGTATACACTGCCCTAACATGGAGAGCTATTATATGCAAACATGACTATATGGTAAAATCTTCTATAAATGCCCTACCCAGACACTGAACTTCCAATTGACCACACACACTATTCTTCCATCTTTGCAACAGGTCCCGGTGACGCTGATACATTCATTCCATTCTCTCATTTTACATCCCATCCAATAAACCAAGCCAAAAATGCCTTCTTCTCGCCAGATCCTCACTGCCCTTGCCGCCGTGGCTTTCGTCTCCGTCGAGGCCGCCATGGGCCCTGCATTCAGCACGGGACCCGTCGCCGACAACTCCTTCATCCGTGAAGCTCAGTCCACTCTCGTCCTGCCCAAGGCCGGCAAGGCCAACAACAACGGCCTCCTCTCGCTCTGGGTCGGCATGGGCACTTCCAACGGCGATTTGATTCAGTCCATTGCCGACAACATTCAATCCGAGAAGTGGAGCGTTTACGGCTACACTCTTCTGTCGACTGGCCGTTAGTGTTCTCCCCCATCGGCTAAATGAATGTTTTAGCGATAAATATCTCTTTGCTTACATGTGGAGAACAGCCACTTCGCAGATGCCCGTTCAGACTGAAGGCACTGATGCCACTGTTGGAGACCGCGTCACCATGCACTGTAAGAAATATCTTCCCACAAAATCTCCAAACCTACAAAACGTGCACACAAAATCTGACCGAAACGAACAGACAAGTACAACGACTCGACTGGCAACTACACCCAAACCGTCCTCGTCAACAACAAGCAAGTCGCCAAACTCTCCACCAAGGACGGCCACGCCCAAGGCTGGGGCAGCGCCGTCGAGTGCGCCGACACCAGCTGCGGCAGCGTTGGTGCTCACAGTAAGTTTTCAATTCACCCTTTCAGTTGCAAAAAGATACAAAGGAAACACGAGCCTGACTCCAACAGCCTGGATCAACACTAAAATCATCCTCGATGTTGCGGACCCCGACTACATCAATACCCTTGGCAAGGGGCAGGGCGTCACTGGTGATCTCGTCACCAGCGACAACGGCAAGACTTGGACTGTCAAGACCATTTCCATTCCTGCTTACTCGTTTTAAATGCATATCAGGATTTTGCAGATGTAGTACATTCAGGCAACGATTGACAATTTCTATTCGTGTCCGCATCCGATTCGTCTACTCGGATTTTAAACACCATTTGTGCACCATCCAGGGCTAGAGTTCTTCCTGGGCCGATTCAACCGTGTTCTGGGTAGTGCCTGCTTTCTTCTTTCCTTTGATTTGATATCGCGCGACTTTCATCCGCAAGCCTTGCGCACTCAACCATGCAGTCAGATCTTCTGAAACAATGGCATCGTAAAGGAGTAACCTTTCATGCCACGTCGGAGTCTTGTGGTCAGAAGTGGGGAATGTGGAGTGGATAGTCTCTGTGATGCGAGAATAAAGTGTTGATGTAATGATTGGCCACTCGGCTTGTAGCTATTTTACAGCGAGGATGAGAATAGTAGCGATAGACGGGGGGAGGCCTATCGAATTTGAGGGCTGCCTTGGGCGATGGCTTCGAGGATGATCGGATCGGAGATGGAGGATGAGCAGCAATATCTATGTCAGAGATGGCGTCGATGTCGAAGTAGTCGGATGAGTTGTCGACCATTCTGCCATTGTTTATGAAAGCACTGGTTGCGCAATGCTGGCCGAGATGATGTGAAAGGTTTCGCCTTCGTGCTCAACAACCTGCCTTTTGAAGCTGGTGTTAGGATCGCGAGCATTGAGAGTGCGCGTGGAAACACCTGCTGTATTGGGAAAGATGTCCTTAGAAACGTTATGGTGCGGGACAGATTCGAACATGGGTATTCCACCACTCGTTGGTTGAGCAGTCGGTTCGGAGGGTTGCTCGGATGGTGCGTCACCGATCCGATTGATATCTACGTAGCTCGAATCGGTGTACTCAGCCTCTCTGGTCGCTTACGAGGACATCATCGTGATCTCAATGGGCGGAGCAGTGACTGGAGCTGAATCAACACCCGAAATGAGTCGAAATCTGTTTCGTTGACCCTCTTACTCCCCACTCCAAGCTCGTGCTCTCGTCTCAAAGCCGCCATTGATCCAAGGATTGCTCTTTGCGACCGTCGGTGTGAAAGCGTTTCTCTGATCGATAGGACTAGAAATGGAGTTGCTGCTCTCAGATCTCGCCGTATCGACACTGGGCCGCGAAGAAGTCTCACTGTCTTCGGTAACGAGGCGCACGCCGGCGTATTTACGCTTTATAGCTTCTTCCCTTCTCTCTTGCTCGCCGCGGAGACCTTCGGCTTTCCTGCGTTCGAGTTCGGTGACCAGGTTCTTGAAGTAGACCTCTGCGGCTACTGTTTGACTGTATGCGAGAGGAGTCCAGTCGTAGGCATTCTTGGCTGTTGGGTCTGCGCCTGCAGACAAGAGGATACGCAGGGCTTTGAGGGAGCCTGAGGCAGATGCGTGGTGGAGGGGTGTATCGCCGTGGTTGTCGCGACCATCAGCAGAGGCGGGGTATTCTGGATGGGATAATAGCAAGGATACTAAGGGCGTGGACGCAGGGTTGAGGCACGACAGAGCGAGCTGTGAAGTAAGGAGTCAGCGTACGGTAGCTGACGGGAAGCAGATATGACATACCGCATCCAAGCCTAGCTTGTTGGTGATGGGGATGCAGCGCGGAAAGCGATTGGCGAGGAGGATGCCGACGTCAACATTGCCGTGTCGGGCAGCCAGCATCAGCGGTGTGTCCCAGTCGGCATTGCGCGAGATCTCCGAGTCGTCGTGACCGTCGTCGACGATGAGTTCCTACAGAATAGAGTATTGGTCTTTGCTCGTCCATGACGTTGGAGGGCCGTTGAATGCGCCGGCAAGATGTCCTTACCACAATCTCGACGCTGCCAGTGCGGGCGGCAAGGTGCAGACTCGTGTTGCTCTTGTCGCTGAAGTCCGGGTTCTGTAGGATGCCAGGGTTGGAGCGGATGATGCGTTTGACCAGCAAAGCGTCCGACAAGAGTATCGCCCTGCGTAAACGTTTCGACGCGTCTATCATTCTTGCGACTGCCCGCTCAAACCATGGCGTCAAGATGTCCAACTGCCTGAGCCGGCATATAGTAGTGCTAGTTGTAGTTGATGCTGGTGGTAAACAAAGCAGATGGCCACGATTAGCGTGTCGTCGTGTGTAACCTTATGCCGCTCGCCAACACGAGACAATACACCGCGCGTCATCCATGGCGGAAGTGGCTGCATATCCATCACGTGCAATGCTCCTTCGTCCTTTTTCACTGAACATCACACCCACCTTCACAGTGTCGAGACATTGTATGATAGAATGGATTCTTCGTTGAGCTATTTATACATGATCCGTTACAAACTACTAATCGTACACTGTGTCCTAGCCTCTATGCAGACACCGGTCTCTCACGAGCAGGAGCCTCGGCAGCAGCTGCCTTCTCCTCATCTTCAACATCAACTGATTTGGCTGGTGCTGTGTATTTTTCAAGCTCGTTCATCTCCTCCTCGGTGTCGTTGTACTTGCTGTAGATGATCCAGAAGAGGATACCGGCCGCAAAGCAGGCAACACAGAGACCGACGTACATCCAGAGAAGCTTGGGGTCAACTGCAGTGGGAGAGAGGGCAATACCAAGCGCCGATCCGAATGCACTGGTCAAAAGGAACAGTGACATGATGAACGACTTCATGCTTGCGGGCGCTTTTGTGAAAGCGTATTCAAGACCTGTGATACTGGCGAAGATCTCAGAGAGACCAATCAGGAGGTATGCTGGGGCTTGAATCGCAACGTGAACATTGTTGGGAGCGTAAGTGCCGTCAGGGAGTAAGCCAGCTTCGCAGGCACCGGGCGCATCGTAACAAGGTCCAGTCTTGTAAATAAGCTTCTGCACACCAGCGGCGTATGCCATGGCAGCTGCACCAAACATGAATCCAAGAGTGATACGGGTGATGGGCTTCATCTGGAATCCAAGCTTGCCCAGAGCAGGGTAGAAGAGGTAGTCGATGATGGGAATGAAGATGATAATGGTGATAGGATCCCAGTTCTGCATCAAATCGTTAGGGATACCGTGAAGCTGCATCTGACCAGCCTGAGAGATGAAGTTGTTGAGCATCTGAGAGTACACAACCCAGTAGATGGGGAAGAAGCAGAAGACTTTGCAAGCAACAAGGGCACGCTTGACTTCCTCAACAAAGATGCCATCCCACTTCAAGTTGTACTTCTTGCCGCCAGTAAACTCTTCCGAGTACTCGGGCTTTGCGGCATTCCAGTTACCCTTGTTCATCATGGTAATCCACATGACTTTGCAGGCCTTAGGGATGACGGAACCTGCAGGTGCTCTGACCTTGTACTTGGACTTTCCAGCAACAAGCACAGCGAATCCGACCAGGAACATGAGGAAGGGAAGTAGATAAGCGGGCCAGAATCCAATGTTGGCCTCGAGCTCGGTGGTGGCGATAGACGATAGAGAGCCGATGTTGATCATCATGTAGAAGATGGAGTAGATTCTCTGGATCGTCTTTCCAGGGTCGACGATGACACGCTCTCCGCTCTTCAGAGTCTTGACGAATTGGCTGGTGTTCTGGTACTGCTCGGCAATAAGAGGCGACACGTTCGACTTGATACCACCAGTACCGATACCAATGATAATCATGGCGGCGATCAGACCTCCCAGAGAAGCACCGTTCTCAATGGCAACAGGGAGCGAAGTCAAGAATAGAATCAAGTTGCCCAAAATGTAGATGAGAGCGGAGTAGAAGATGGTCCAGTACTTTCCAAGGTATTGATCACTGACAATCGCGCCAAACACCGGGCAAACATAGCACCAGAACTGGAAGAAATCGGTCAAGCCAGTGGCTCCGGTTTGTCCAAGGCCAATAGCTCCAGGTACTCTGCCACCATAGCTGTTCTCAATGTAGTTTTGGAAAGGACCAGAAAGACCGTAGTAGGTGAATCTCTCGCATAGTTCGATGATGCAGATGATGAACGCGGCCCAAGGAAGCTTGTCGGAAACCTTTCGTAGTGTTCGTCTTTCTTCTTCGGTTGGCTGGTCGCCATCATTGCTGAGACTTGCAATTTCTCCATGCTCTTCGTGTGGATATTCGGGTTTTGCTGGTTCCATGCCGCCAGCCATATCTTTGTGTTCCTTCAGGCGAGGTTCGACAGCCGTAGCGTGAAGCCTTGATACAGTATTAGCAAAAATGCTACGAAGCGATAATTGTTCATGTTTTTTTATCTGAAAGAATTGATGGTCCCACATCACACAAGCAGATGATTCACGCAAAAGAACCCCAGAGAGTTACCCTCCCTCGCACAAGATGTGTCCACTCGCGTAACCTCGCATTTCATCATGTGTGTGGGATATTCAGAGAGACATACTCAGCTGCGGATGATTCGTGATCCATGGTCGGACGTTCGAATGTCAAGCAAATACAAGCAAAGAGGCGTCGGGCTAAGAAACGATAAAGACCTACGAGGCGCGAAGGGGGCGCTCAAGTCTTTAATGAACACCTACATCAGCGCTAAGACAAAAAATGCAACCCAGTGAGTAACCCTCTGATGACGGATCTCTTGTGCGTATCGGATCCCGTTGTCGAGGTCCACACTCCCTCCCTGGCCGGTCCGGACGACAAGCAGAATGGACCGAGTGTTGAACGGAGCCATTCTGCAGTCTGTACTCTGTAGCACTGGGGTAGGCAGAGGAACACAACCAATGGCGAGGCGGAAGTTGCTTTTAGCGGTGCGAGGGTCGAGTTTTGCGACGTAAAAGTTTCCCTTTCAACACGAGAGACCTACATTCTGGAAAGTAAAATCGGTCCACTGTCGCGAAGGCTGCCGACTCCCGTAGAGGTCCCGAAGGTAATTTTGCAGGCATCGGTGCAGGCCGACAACGTTTCGACACGCGAGAGGCCTGGCGAGGTCGTAGAGCTCCATTTATGATCGGCTTTGCTCGGTAAGCATGGCATTGGATTCTTGCTTCTTTCGACATCACTTCAGGCTGATCGGTTAGTATCGCCACAAGCGACTGTCAAGTACGACCTTCAAGGTCATTGGTGATCTGACAGCGACAGAGAGATGTCGTCGAAATCAGCCCTACGTTACTGTGTGCCAAGGTCATGGACAAAAAAGACTTGGCGCGAGGCGGCCAGTACTAGAGAAAATTGCACCTTCCAACAAAGCACACTTCTTCCGAAGCGAGAAAACGCCGTTGTTGAGAGAGCGCGGTACCCAATAAATGCCTTTACTTGAACGTCGACAGTTGTCGCCGCCGTCGCCAAAAACTGGTTGACACATCCCGCACAAATCTCTGTTCCAAGGGTTCAAAGTGATAGATGTCAAGAAGTCGCAAGAACTCATGGCACGTTTCACGAAGGAACAGTAGCTTGATGAACTTTTACATGCTTGTCATACTCTGTTCTCGGATCGATTATCCACTAGAACGGGTTCCAAAAAAGCCTGCTGCTATCCAAAAACAGGCGTTCCAAATATCCTATGGCAATAACCTCCCAGCGACACGCGATCTGATCGATAACAGTCGATTCAATGATCAAGCTGCAATCTTAAGGACAGCTCGGCCTGGGAGCTTGCCTTGGTCTAAGAGCTGCAAGAAGCGGTCGACGTCCTCCAGCGTCCCTTTCGTGAGTATGGGTCTGACCAGCCCTCTTGCCGTGAAATCAAGCGCTTCTTCCACCTCCTTTAAGGTGCCCGTTACGGAACCAACGATGTTGAGCCTCTTCAAGACCAGCATCAAAGGCGACGCACCTGCAATGATCGTCTCGTCTTTTGGCAACCCAACAGCGACCACGGTTCCACCCGGACGAAGGAAGTTCGGAGCTGATCCATATGCCTCTTTAGTAGCGGCGAAGACGATAACACCATGGGCTCCGTAGGTCGTAAGCTTCATAACCTCAGCAGCTACGTCTTTGCATTCGCGGAAATCAACGTAGTGCTCTGCACCGAGCTGTTTACAGAGCTTGCCCTTCTCGTCTCCGCCGTCAACAGCGATGATCCTCATGCCCTGCGAGTCATCAATTCGAGCTACAACCATTGAGTCGTGGGCAAACGTACCATTGCTTTTGCGTATTGGACGGCAAGATGACCGAGACCTCCTCCAGCGCCTGGCAGAACAATCCATTGACCAGGCTTCACGGCACTTCGCTTACAAGCAGTGTATGCCTAGGGAAGTCAGTACGTGTTCATATGGACATGTCCAGTCTGTCATACCGTACTAGGTATAGTCAGCATTGATTTTTGAGTTCACAGCTCATCAACACGACTTACACTCCTCCACATAGGATTGGACCTGCTTCCTCGTCGGACACACCTTCCGGCAACCTTGTAGCGTAACGAGCATCTGTCAGACAGTATTCCGCAAAGGTGCCCTGGATCGAGAAGCCAGAATTGAGCTGTTTGGGGCATTGCAGCTCGTCGGTCCCGTTGGTGCAGAATTCACATTTCTTGCACACACTGGCGACCCATTTGACGCCTGCTCGGTCTCCAACGCTCCACAGATCCTTGACATCGTCATGAACTGCGACGACTTCTCCTGCTCCTTCGTGGCCTGCAATGCCATGAGTTTCAGGAAGCATCTTTATGCCCTGGGTAGTCCATTCATCGTAGATAAGTGATTTGTCGCTTCCACATAGGCCAGTCCAGTTGATCTTGACGAGAATTTGACCTGGGCCTGGCTCATGGACAGGGACTTCTTCGACTGGTGCCGTGGACGATTTGCCCTCACCCTGTTTCACGGCTGCTTTCTGGCTGGTAGGAAGTCCCATGGTGTCGATGATATGCTGCTTAGTGAGACTCGTACATAAATGCCATGATGCCAGACCTTTATACACATCGTCGACACCTACCCCGCATCAGCACCCCGCATCCCTCTGACACCCTTTCGGATGTGGGATACTGTTGATCTTGGAAGCCGGTAATCGTTCTTCTTGATACCGGGAGATTGATGTGTGCTACGCGGAGGATCACGAGGATAGGGCATGCGCGGGGTCGGGTCCGGAGTTGCGGAAGACTTTCGTATTCTCGTTCATGTCCTTGGCACTTTTGGACACAGTCAGGCTATAACACGAGCTGTGCATATAATAGTAATCACTACTATCGTTACTATAGCTTCTAGGCTAGGAGCTAGGATCAGCTTGTGATGCAGTTTCCGATCGATCCGCGATATATGTGAATACGGTACAACTATGCTGGAGCGAGTAGAAGTTGACAGTACCTGATTGTCTCATGAGCATGCCTATTGTTTCGTTTTCTGCAGTCTTCCAAAGTCTTATTGTAACATCAATCATTTGGCCGAATCGTTGCGAGATTGGCGCGGGAGCAGGACCAACTGTTATGTGCGTTTCCGTGTGTACGACCCTGACTAACTGTCAGCATGTGTATCGGGTATCCAGTGCATCAGAGTCGGCCAATTGAATCTTGTTAATGTACTGAGCGTTTGTGGGAGCATGACTCGGTCTCGGAACCTTGGAGTGCGTGTTTGAAGATCATGATAGGTGAAATCGTGTGACATGAAGAGCTCATGGTGGGCTGCCTTCAATAAGTCCTGGCTCAACTCGTTCTGGAACTGTGGTGGCAGCATTATTTAGCTTTCTTGTGTCTTTGTCTGAAACCACCCAGGTACAGTCGCCTGCAGACTGTAGTTTCCCATCGAAGCAACATTCCGTCGACAGCTACTGCATTGTCGTTCGTACTGCCGGGTGTGATGCAAGGACAACTTGCTTAGTAACCATGCTTCCTCATCGCGATTTCCTGATAGCGCTTCCTTCTTCTTCGCGTCCTTCAACACCTGCTCGCTTGTGTATACCGGTTTCAAGAGCATAGGTGGTATACCCTTGTCAAGGCAAAACAGGAGACGCGACTCCGCCCAAAGTCAGTTTTTGATGTGCAACGCCATCTCCAACCCCGCCTGCCCCCCGGCCTGCAACGTGCCTATCTCTAATGATCTCCTCGTACGCACGAATGAGACATAAATTCCAAGGTTTGGCCAGGGACACTTGATGTCTTTCTTTTCCTACTCCCTGTCTTGATCTGTCATATCGTATATAACTCCATTTTGTCGCAAATAGTTCTTCTGCTGTCTCTTCGCGTTATCTCGTTTGCGATGTGGTCTTATCTCTTGCTCAGTCTGTTTGTCGTTCAAATTGTCGCTGTATGGCCGATACCATCGAACATCACGACGGGAGAAGAGGTGTTGTTTGTGGATCGCAGAGTCAAGTTCATCTTCAATGGTGCCGCACAGGTAGCATTTCCCCAGCCAAAGCAGATGCCGTTGGAACAAGATCTTAACCTCTTTGACTTGCAGCACGGGAATTACTATCACCACAATGTGTCATCTCAAAAGCTCATCTCTACAGCTATCGAAACGACTTCCCAGACCTTGTTCGAACAGAACTTCATTCCATGGAAGTTTCATCCTCGCCACTCCGACTTCGAGCCTGCGATAAATGCTTCTTGCACCTACATCAAGACCGTGCACTTAGAACAGACTGAGACTGATCCCGTAAATGTAACGAAGCCTCTGGCCGGCGAGGTCGACGAATCTTACTCACTATCTATTGCGACCGATGGCCAAGCTACCATCACTGCGGCCACCTCGATTGGCATTGCTCATGGCTTGACAACCTTCACTCAGCTGTTCTACAAGCATTCCAGCGGCTCGGTTTACACACCTCATGCTCCGATTTCAATCACAGATGCTCCAAAATTCCAGCATAGAGGTCTCAACATGGACGTCTCGCGAGTGTGGTACGCTCCCACTGATATCACGCGAATGATCGATGCTCTGGCGTACAACAAGTTCAATCGTCTCCATCTTCACATCACCGATGCTCAGTCATGGCCAATCGAGATCCCAGCATTGCCGATGTTGGCCGAGAAAGGATCGTACCGAGAAGGTCTTACATACAGTCCTTCGACAATGGCGTATATCCAAGACTACGGTGCCTCTCGCGGCGTGGAGGTGATCCTTGAGATTGACATGCCAGGCCATACCTCATCTATCGCATATTCGTACCCTGAGCTGATAGCGGCGTTCAACGAAAAGGACTGGTCAAAGTATGCCGCCGAGCCACCATCTGGCACCCTGAAGTTGAACTCCTCGGCCGTGACTGAATTTTTGGACACTCTATTCGATGACCTGCTACCACGAGTTCTGCCATATTCGTCATATTTCCACACTGGTGGCGATGAGGTCAATGTCAATGCCTACAACCTCGATGATACCGTGCGCTCAAACGACACTGAAATTCTACAGCCTTTAATGCAGGCATTCGTCGATAGAGCTCATGCCAAGGTACGAGCTGCAGGTCTGACTCCAATTGCATGGGAGGAAATGCTCTTGACCTGGAATCTTACGCTTGGATCTGATGTCGTCGTCCAGACCTGGCAGAGCGATGAGGCAGTAGCGCAAACTGTGAGCAAAGGTCACAAAGCTCTTGTAGGCAATTACAACTACTGGGTAAGTGGTTTCCATTCCCGAAACACCAGGACTTCAAGCTGATGAACGCCTTTAGTACCTCGATTGTGGTCATGGCCAGTGGCTTGACTTTTACCCCGATGTGTCGCAGACTTACTACCCATACTATGATTACTGCGCACCATTGCACAATTGGAGGATGATGTATGCCTACGACCCACTCAACGGCGTGCCTGGAAACCTAACACATCTCGTTCTGGGCGGTGAAGTTCACATCTGGAGCGAGCAGACCGACCCTGTCAATATCGACAGACAGATATGGCCACGTGCCTGTGCAGCCGCCGAGGTTCTCTGGAGCGGCGCCAAAGACGAAAATGGGCAAAATCGAAGTCAGATCACTGCAAGTCCAAGATTGAGCGAGATGCGAGAGCGTTTAGTCGCAAAAGGCATTGGCGCCGAGCCCATTCAAATGCCATTCTGTACGCAGAATGGAACTCAATGCGCTCTGTGATTTGTTCGTTCGGATAACGTGTAGATGGAAGAGGTGAGGGGTATGGATAGCTCGTGTTCAGTTTAGAGTAGATGATGCAAGGGAGGAGCAGTCACTAGGCCAATTTCGGTAGTGTTTCCGAGGCCGGCGGGAAGTTTGCTCTCCGTGGACCCCGACCACACCTGTATCCTACTCGAATATAAAGTATCCTCGTATCGTTACATCTCTTCCCCAGAACCATTGGACATACCCCGCAACAAGCTATATCAACGAGGCAAGATCGATTGTGTGGGACAACTCATCGCAACCATGGCCGTCAATCGGTCCGACGCCTCTTCCTCTGGACACAGCCCTATCGTGCTTGCCTTGGGCGGAATATTACTTCTCTTGCTTGGCCAACACCTATTTGCAAGAATACAAGAGGAGCGCAAAATTCGATCGCTAGGAACGCATGCCAAAACAATCCACTCATGGGTGCCGTTTGGGCTAGGCTTCATTGCAAGAACACTGCGCGATCAGCGCAATCATAATTTGCTTTCGGGATGGTATACGACTTTTGCAGACCGCTCGGCAGTCCACCCCTTCACTCGCGAAATCAGGACCATAGGAATGCGATTGATCTTGACTGCCGACGAGGAAAATATCAAGGCTATCCTGGCCACTCAATTTGGAGACTATGGCAAAGGTGCACAGTTCAATTCTGAATGGCACGACTTCTTGGGAGACAGTAAGAAGCTTCAATTCAAGAAATCGCCAGACACGCTGACATGTCATAGGTATCTTCACCACTGATGGAGAAAGATGGCATGCATCTCGTCAACTCCTCCGCCCTCAGTTCATCAAAGACCGCGTCTCCGACTTAGCAGTCTTTGAGAAACACTTGGAAGTTCTCCTTCCTATGCTCGGCGGAACCAAGAGTTCACAAACCGTAGATGCGATGGATCTATTCTTCAAATACACATTGGATGCCAGCACAGCTTTCTTGCTTGGCCACAGTGTGAACAGCTTGGAGAACCCTCAGGATCGTTTCGCTGACGCCTTTGCCACAATCCAAAACGTTCAATCCACCATCGCTCGTGTTGGACCTCTCAACCGTTTTGTACCCCGCAAAGCCTTCCACGCTTCTATCAAAATCATGGAAGAGTTCATGCAACCATTCATTGAACAGACTCTTCAGTTGACGCCGGAAGAGCTTGAGAAGAAGTCCAAGTCAGACGAAGGTTACAACTTTTTGTATGCGCTTGCTAGCTTCACCCGTGATCGCACAGTGTTGAGAGATCAATTAGCTGCGGTACTGCTCGCTGGACGTGACACGACTGCATGCACTCTCTCATGGCTGTTCAGCGAAATCTCCAGAAGACCCGACATCGTTGCGAAGCTGCGACGTGAGATTGAAGAGCATGTGGGTATGGAAGACAAGCCTACCTATGCTCATTTAAAGAACATGCGATATCTCACTCACGTCATGAACGAGACGTTGAGACTATACCCCATCGTTCCCTTCAATGTCAGAGTTGCTTTGAAGGACACCACTTTGCCGCGCGGTGGTGGTCCTGACGGCACTCAGCCGATTGGTGTTCCTGGTAAGCCACATCAGCCAACAAGAGCCTCATTTTCGTCTGCTTACATGAACCTAGCCAATACACCTATCGGATACTCGACCTTGTTCTTACAGCATCGCGAAGACACCTACCCACCAACATCTGAGAAATTCCCTCATTACCTCAGCTTTGAGCCCGATCGATGGGACGGATGGACGCCAAAGATGTGGACATGTGAGTACACAGCCATATATCAACGAGCTCTTACTGATCAAGAAAACAGACATTCCATTCAACGGTGGACCACGCATTTGTATTGGTAAGCTCTTGCTGTCCAGTTCTTACCGGAAAAACACCTGCTAATTCGATGTAACAGGTCAACAATTTGCCTTGACCGAAGTGGCTTACACCACTGTCCGCATCTTGCAAACATACTCGCGAATTGAATGCAAGATGGCCGAGCGTCCCAAGATGAAGATCGATATCGTGACCCAGCCAGCTGAGCCGATCAACCTCGTATTCCACAAAGATTAGAAGTCGGCCTTTACAAGTCCGAGTCTGGATATGCGAGCAGTTCTTCCGGGGGACATTGATGTCTGTAGTTTGACTGTTTGCGACTGATTGATTGTC
>Ga0058697_10000690_pt1 | contig 13863 bp, 10 predicted proteins | sample AgamicAsMae_FD_66619 | JGI IMG/M metagenome (GOLD analysis project Ga0058697, IMG submission 66619) | Agave microbial communities from Guanajuato, Mexico - As.Ma.e | ecosystem: Host-associated > Plants > Phyllosphere > Phylloplane/Leaf | place: Guanajuato, Mexico | collected 2012-06-04
CCGACGGAGAGGTGCTTGTAGGCCTCACGGGCAACGAAGAACTGGCCACGGGTGTTGATCTTGAAGACGCGGTCGAACTCCTCCTCGGAGACGTCCTTGAAGTGGCCGAAGGAGACGACACCGGAGTTGGAGCAGACAATGTCGAGCTGGCCGAAGTGCTCGACGGCCTGGTCGAAGAGCTTGATGGTCTCGGAGACCTCGCCGACGTTGGCCTTGATGGCGATGGCGTCGGTGCCGTTCTTCTTGATCTCCTCGACGACCTGGTTGGCGGCGTCGGCAGAGTTGGCGTAGTTGACGACGACCTTGGCACCACGCTTTCCGAGCTCAATGGCCATAGACTTGCCAATACCACGGCCTGTTGATGTGTGTTAGAGGAGTGAACATATCGAAGGATGCAGAGGGAAACTTACCGGAGCCAGTGACAAGGGCGACCTTTCCGTCAAGGCGAGAAGTCTCAACAGCAGACATTGTGATTGTGTTTGTTGGTTGGGTTGGTAAAGGTGGGAAAGTGGTAAGAGAAGCGAGTGGCTTTGGAGTGAAGTAGTAGATTGGATGAGGAGTTGATTGATGATGGAGAAAAGAATGACTTAGTCTGGTGATTGTAGACCTCTATATACCATTGATGCTCGCTCTTTCGTTCTCAGAAAAGTTCCGAGATGTTGAGTCCACGTTCGGAGAATTTCCCAATGATAGAACATGACGGCTCCACTCGGGTTTGGTAGAGGGCAGTGGATCAGACGAAGCACTGGGCAGCGACAGTAGCAAAATGGCAGTGTACCAACCTCATCGATAGCTAGCTAGGCTCCAAAGGGCGAGCAAGGCGCAAGTGTGCAAGGGGATCTTCGCGCCGGACCAAGTCACCGAAAGAGCGAGCAGCGAGACATGCTCGCAGTCAGTCCGTGTGAGTTTCGGAGAGGCATTATCGACCAGCAATACTCGGCAGGGCTACACGCAGAAAGTCGAGCGTGGAGACAGGATGGCAGGCATTTGGTGCTGGAGCCGCTGCAGAATGGACGTTCAGCACGGACGCAGTTGCCAGCCAATGTTCGGACTTTTGGTCTTGGGTGCAGCAATGACGATGATCATTGCCGAACTCTCAGAGAACATCCATGCTCCCGAACGTAGTCGTCTACCTCACCACTGCAACAGCTTGTGAAACCTCTGGATACAGCAGATTCTAATCCTGTGTCGAGATATTCTATACCTGTGGCCCGTCGTTTGAATTAGCATGTCCCTCGTGCCAAGTCTGGTCCCTCTTGTTGCCCTTAGCATTCCACGAATACTTTGGTGCCTAGGTCTTGTCTCAAATAATCCAAGTTTAGCCTTTGGGGACAAGTCGGAGAATAGTGGATGCGGCTGAAGTGCATCAGATTGGCTTTCCAAACGGGGCCCCGGCAGTGCCCGAAGTCGTCGAGGTATGTTTCCAGCTACGGAAAAGGCGAAGGCACGAACAAAGTGCGCCTCCCGTGCTGGGCGGCTCTCGTTTCGCGATATCTTGTGGGGTAGTTTTGACTAGCCCCGATCCTGCCTGCCCTGTCCACCAGAGTTCTGCCGAGTTTGAAGTTTGTTCGCACCTCTCGCGCGCGGCTCGGCATCGGGTGGACTGAGTAGATACACGGAAGCAAGTGGCTTGAAGGGTAAGCGCTGCAGTGTGTTGCTTGCATCAATTATCGAATGCTTGGTCTTGCTGGTTCTCGGTCGCGCCTCTTTTTCTCTCTCCCGGACCCTCCTTGAAGACGCTATCGAAATCCCGCGGTATTCAGCAATCAGGATGCTGTCCGAGGCTCGTATCTGCATTCCTGAGCTTCAGCTATGTCGAGGCGAGTCGATAAGCCCCGGAAGGACCGCTTCCTTCTCGTGTCGTGGGAAGTACAGGTACCATAGTCACTCTTAGAGGTCTCGCCAAAGCATCACGCAAATGGGCAATGCTACAGCAGGATTGTTGAGCTGCTCCAGCGCGATGGCAATGTATTGCTGAGAAACACGACATGAGCTGTATGGTCAGCAACGTGGTGATGGTAGATTTGCCTAACGTGATACCAAGCTCGTGGTGCTCCAGCTGAGCCTTGGAGACTCGAAAGATCATCGTCAGATTGCGCTTGGCGAGTTGTGAGTGTTTTGTCATCTTTGGTATGACAGCATTTCCCGTGCTCTTGTAGTCCTGGGCATCCGTCTTGGGAGTCCACCTTGTTCAGACGTACAGTTGCGCGGCCTTTTCATCCCTGACCCTTCCACTCTGGTATGCAGTGAGCAGTGTCATGCTTCTTCTTGAGGACATTACATATTTCGCAGGATAACTTTGTGCACTCCGTGCATCATGCAGTGCAACTGTAGCTCCGGATTGCTTCTCGGCTGCCCGCCCAGTCCGCTGCAGCGCTTCCCTGGAACCTTTCTCACCAAACATTACCACTGCTGGACCATCACCAGGACTGTTTATGGATGAGCAGAGTGTCATTGCCTTGTCAAAGCGTAGGAGAGCCTGATTGCGACCAATGGTAGCCACCTCAAGGCCGATCTCCTGGCGGTTTTCCATGGGGTAGTGATTCCTCAGTTCAAGGACGCATGGATGAGCTCACTGAAACACGGCAAGCCATTACCATTCGGTCGGAGAGCTAGGACATCAGAAACGCCGTTTTGTGAGATGCATGATGGGAAGTATCGCAACATTGTTGTCCGCCGGCAAAGCAGAATAGCAACACGAATAGCCATTGCGCCCCAGAGACACCCACCAGGGCCCTCAGATAGCATAGACAGCATGGCAATACAGATCTCGATATCGTCTCCACTATAGCTTCCAGTCCTAGAGCACATTTGCGAAATAGCATAGCAGTCATAGTAGGCATTGTGGTTCTGAGATCAGGTGGTCGTTCTCCAACTCCTGAAATTCCGGATCACCACACTAGACACGAGACCCTCCTCACCTCCGAAGTGCACCTCCGGACATTGTTGGTGTGATCTGCTATTTTCATCACAATTGTGTCAGGGGCAAAAAACAAAATGTTCTGCTGATCCATGCACCGGACAATGTTGGTTTTGTCCGGGTTTCAGGAGTTGATATAAAGTCGTCGTTTCTCACGGTCTTGGGGTTGCTTGTTTTTCTTGCTATAACTGGGCTCACGGATGGAGTTGTACAATACGAAAACAAATTTACATGTTTGATGAACTGTCTCGGAAGAACGTCCTTGGTATCACTGGTCTGGATCAACCTCAGTCGACAAGAGCCTGCAACAAGGGATACTTGATTGAAAACAGAGCGAATCAACACTGTTGGATGCAGAAGATGGATGAATGGAGCACAGTTGATCAAAGGAATGGAAAGGGAGACACTGGAGAGATGGAGAAAGAGTTCAAGGAAGATCAAATGAATATTTGGCATCAAGGTCTACTTGAAAGAAGGAAAACAGAACAATAAGGACGACAGAGAACGCCATTGACCGCTTCCGTCGCGGTCCAGTTTCGCCCAACCCATTGGTATCGAAGACATTATCGTCAAAGCAAAGAACAAACACAAAAACCAACAACACCGATAGCATCATGCCCATCTATTTTGGACAAAGGAGTGAAAAGGGAAAGAAAGAAGAGAGTCGTAAAGCATAAAGTGAGAGCAATTAGCTTCTCATCAAGCGGTCCAGCTTGTTGCGGACGCCATCGACAAATCTGTTAGAAGTGCCTTCGTCCATGATCTCAATGCAATGAGCCAGGACAGTGATGCCATGGTCCATGGGAATGTGAGTACCATCCCTCTTGCTAAGGGCAGGCTGACCTACACGCTTGCTCAAGAAGCGAGCGATAGCAGGATGATCAACTGGCAATGAGTCGATGGCAAAGGTAGGTCCTGGCGAGGGGAAGCCGCCAGTGGTATTTGCTGCAGGAGACTCCTTGTTGATCAGACTGTCAATCCAAAGGATAAGAGCAGCGCGGTAGACTGCACCAGCCCACCATGGGGGACGCACGCCGCGGGGCATGGAACGGATGATACGCAAGACTTGGCCACAGTGGAAGACGGCTTCCTCAACATCGGCGATGCATCTCTTGTGGGTCCAGACCAGCTGCTGGTAAGTGCCATCGAAACCCTCACGACGAGCCAGACGCTCGATCTCAGGGAAGTTGGTAACAGCGTTGAGACTGATGAGGTGGAACATGACAAGGTTGGCTTGCATGACGGCGCAGATAGGGTTGACCTTAAGGTAGCGGTCGGCCATGTCGTACCAACGTTGAAGTAGTGACTGTACTTCCTCGAGACGGCATCTAGTCGACGATGCAGTGACGGTGCGGGTCTTGTTGCGTGACGAAAGCGAATCGGAGAAACAGCTCATGAGCTGACCGTAATGACACACCATAGACTGGAGAGGGTGTAGGAGTAACCTCATCTGAAGAGGCGTCATCCCGATGCCAAGCGAAGCCATCTCGTCATCCAAAAAGTGACGGAACAGATCGTGCAGGGACATGGGTCTGGCGCCCGAGCCGAGAGAGGAGTAGCCTCCAGAGAACTCGTGAACCTGTTCGAAGATCTGAGACCATTCAGGCGCACTCTTGGCCTGCCATAGGCGATCAGAATCAGGCATAGGAGCGCCAAATTCAGTCACCGAGAAGAGCGGTGCTGTGTCGTGGAAAAGAGCGAGGTCTTGGTCGACCATCACCCAAGAGTAGACAAGTCTGCTGCGACTCTCATGCTGGATCCATTCAGTCCATAGAGAGTCGGGGTTACCTTGATGATCCATCTGAGGAGAGTTGAAAGCTCTACCCTCAAGGACACCAGAGTGTCGCAACATGTGGAAGTACATGCTTCGCTGGCCCATAGCAATATCCATCTGCCACTTGTCTCCACTCCAGGCAGCCTGAGAAGTGAAGAGGAGTGCAGAGTGCAAGGCAATGGGGTCGCTGGCCATAGTGATGTTGCGCTCGATCAGATCGAAGAGCGAGATGCGACAAGCTTCGGTGAGACCGCCGGCGAGCCATCTGGCCTCGACAGAGCTGATGTTCATCGAACCCTGAGCAATCATCATGAGCACCAACAGGCAAGAAGCCTTGTCGTTATAGCAATGCATCAGCTCGTTGGCGTCGAGGATACCTCGTGATGTCAACGAGTAGTATCGCTCGAAGCTGTTGGCGTATGACCGAAGGAAATACTCGAGGACTCTAGCCGGAGGCAAGAGAACGAAGTTCGATCCACCATTGGACGAAGGAGATTGACCTCCTTGTTGGCCTTCCTTGTGAGTCTCGAGAGCCTTGTGAAGGAATGTTTGAGTGATGGCGAGAAGCTTGTCGCGAGTGCTCTCATGAAGCTGCATGACAGCCAAGTTCTCGCCGCCAGCAAAGTCGGCCTCATCCCAGGTAGGAGTCCAAGTGCTCCAACCTTCATGGTTCTTAAGAGTCTGTTCTAGACATTCAAGGTTCATCTTGGCAGTGGTCGGGCACGAACTCGAGGGAACAGTAGGTGTGCATCTGAAAACATTCCATCCGTCCTGGGCAGCGATGACTGCTCGGATATCTTGACCATCGTTAGACGCCAGTGAGACAGTCGACATATGCCTAGCGTGGGCGTAGAACATGTTGTTGGAGTTACCAAGATCCATCTCGGCGAACGAACGTTCTACTTTAGGTGTCTCAATGGGTGTGATCAAAGGGGCACCAGCATTAGCCATCTCGGGAATGATAGTCAGAGTGTTTTCAGTAGGCGGCATCAAAGACAACTGATTCGGATCGAAGCCCATGCTGGGATCAAGCATCAAATCCGCACGAGCCATGTGATCGAAGCCCATGGGCATGGGCATTTGACCCCAGTCAAGCATGAAACGAGGGTTAGTATCATCTTCCTTGGTACCGTTCATGAAGTCTTCGTAGGTAGGCATGGTTCCCTGAATGAAGCCGGAATTTGGTGTAGCTAGGGGTGAGATCTGTTGAGTGGGAGGGGATTGGCCATTAGACATTGATTGCTCGAAGTATTGAGCAGAGACATCGTTCATATGCTTCTCTTCGGGGATGGTAGTAGGTACACCAGATCCAGGACTTGAGGGCTTGTGGTTCATGTGTTTCTCGGCCGACTTGGGGGAGCCAACAGGCATGGGGGCTGCTTCGGCAGCGACCGTTTGGTCCGGAGGAAGGATGCCATTGGCAACACCACTGGCGATGGTCTCGGCCGTGATCAAGCCCATACGGTTGGCATTCTTGGATGAACGACGAGTAGGGCGGAGTGTGCATCGAAGGTTGCGACCTGCACAGCGACTGCATGGGAACTTCTTGTCACACTTGGTCTTCGTCTTGGCGCAGTTGCTGCATGCAATCGGGGTCCTGCCAGCTGACTTGGGAATCATGCCGTTGGCAGCAGGGATGATCTCTTGATTTTGGTCCCGGCCATGGACGGTGTAATGTCTCTGAAGAAGATCGCTGGGTCTGATATTAGTCTTGCTTCTGGAATGTCTTACCAAGCAGAAGCATCTTACCGTCTAGCGAACGACATGTGGCAGGTGAAACACTTGAAGGGCTTAACGTTTGTGTCTGAGATTATCAGTAAGGTTGTTCCACGATAGAGATAACGGTTGGACATACGGGTGAGGATATGTCTTTCGAGATGCTCGTCCCTGGTGAACGAGTGACCACAATATGTGCAGAAAACCATTGTGTGATAGAAGGGGGTGTCAGAGTGTCAATGGAGACCCGGACATGCAGTAGAGAAGAAGAATAGAAGTGGAAGGTGAGAAGAGATGAGAGGGAAAAGAGACAATGGAAAAAGTGAGAGCGAAAGGTGAGAAGAAGAGGTGCTACTAAAGTGTTGGACCAGCCTGACCGAGTTGGATACACTGATGGTATATTAAAAGCTGAGGGGAGAGCATAAAGCTTGGGGCTGGTTTGCGGATCCTTGACACATCATGACTTGTCGACTAGAGTACCAGCGAAGCGAGGCAGAGGTTCCCAGGGGCGGAACGTATTTGGTGCATAATCAAGCTATCATGGGCGACGTTTCGTATGGTTTCATGCGGGCCCAAAGCATGGGCTCCAGTCGGAGGCACACACTACGAGCACGCCAACCGCCTCATTATCGTCGAACGCATGCACGAGTCAGCCCGCCTCCAAATTCTCCTACCCATCCTGAGGACCCCAGTACACGGGTTAACCTTGCTTGGCAGCACAGTCGGGATTTGACCTGATAAGACCCAAAACGGTCAACCCTCCTGCACAACGATGCCGCTTATGGCATACGCTCCGCCAAGCTCGGCGCGTCTATCCGTATATAGATGTCACTCAGTGATTGGGTCGAGACCCGCACTGTGCTATGATGGCGTCAGCACAAGTCAGGTCAGGAAAGCGGATTACTTCAAGGTTGCACAGCGGAGCCGTTACCAAATCTCAATCTCTCGAAGGGCATCTTCGAACAACGCCAGATCAGCCACTATCCGAACGACACTCGGAGAGATTGGATCTAGCATCGCAGTTGCAGAGAGCAGCTAACGTGCAGCTCGATCTGCCTGCAGCACTCCGGAGCGCATCCCTGCGATGAGCCGTTTGTTGAGAGTGACGCGATGAGCATCTACAACTCGAGGAATGGTGATGCACTCGTGCATCTGCGCAATGACGATCTGCGAAGAAAGAACCTTTGAGTCCTGGTCGCTGAGGAGAGCTTGAGCTGTGAGTACAATAGCATCATACAGTCATACGCTGATCCTGCTTGTACCTACCCTTGTAGCACGGTGGATAACCCTCGAACAGGGCAGCGAGCGAATCCTCCGCTCACCACTTGGAAGTGCTGACATGGGACAGGCACTGCGTATCGCTAGTGTCCTCTAGATCTGCTAGTCACACCTCAGCCGCCGGGGTTGCCCTTCGTCAGGGCGTGCAAGGATTTCCAAGGGATCTGCGGGCCAAGCTTTCTGATCTAGGCTATATCGGGTATGCCCAAAGATACACTTTTTCCATCCCCACTGTTGATGGCCACCGGTTTCCTCAACGTTGACCTTGACACGTCTGCGCAGAAAGCTCCGGTATCAAGCAGAGGCTCTAATGTTTCGAGTCTGAGATGAACTCTGGGGTAGGTCAAAAACAATCCGATCGCCGATTGTTGTTCGTGGAGTGCATTTCGACTGATGCTGCTTTCTGCTTGTATCCGCTCACGCAGGGACATCCCCTGTACGCTCGAGATAGTCGAACGCGCTACGATTTCTATGTATCTGATCTGCTCTGCTGATTCTGCTCAGAGCTCATCCATGAAGGCTGGGCGAGACCCTCCAATCTCAGCCCTCTGTTCGATAGATACCCAGCTCGCTCTCGTTATTGTCCGAAGACAAACTCTGGAGCTCAGCAGTTCACGCCAAGGTCGAAACCTTGTCCTTTGTCAATCCGTACCATCCGTCCATTATCCACGGAGGAATGAATATTCGCCTCTTGTATCCTTTCGAAGCTTCTGCTCAGCCGAGATTGTGGAGCAATGCGAGATTCGAGCCAGTGCTTCTCAGCAGCAACGAGATGGTAGAGATGCTAGTAGACGCGGGCGTTCCTGGGCTTGTCCACGAGCCGTAAACGGTACATGTGGAGTGAAGGAATCGTTCGAATAACGCTGCAAGAGCCGGAAACGGCTGACAGTGACCGGGGTTTGATAGATCTGTTCAACTAAACTCAAGGATGATCTTCAACCGGCGATTTTCTTTCAACACTAGTCCATAAGTCCATCTGAGTAGTCTTCCGAGCTTGAGATGGAGCATTTCTCCGCCACCAGAACACAAGAAGTCTTCGGAGAGCTTCGCGGAAGTCTAACTCGCAACGTGCCGCGAAGGCGCCAACCGCCTGTCCTCAACAGACGGCAATCGGCTAGCTGATAATTTGCACGATATGCATATATCTCTCTGCAGATGGCGGAACAATTATATCGTGCTTAACACGATTCGGGTACTCTTGCTTTCGTCCGAAAGCAGAGGGCTAAGGCCCAAGCCACAAGTCAAACCTGCTTGCGCAACATTCCTCCGACAAAATTGTCCGCTGCCCCTTGTATTCTTACCAATACGAGTCGCTTGCCGAAGGCCATTGTTTTTGGTAGCCTATCGAATGTGTACAACACATCCTCAGCGGGAGCAGCAAAGTGCCTTCACTGGCTCGGCAAGTTGCTGACATGCTGCTGAGTTGGCTTACAACTGCACCTCTACAAGGGTCGGCTGGGATGTATCGCTTTTACCCGCATATGCATAAGGCTATATGCATGTACTCAATTTGTACCGGTGGATAAGCAATGAAAGCTCCCATTCCAAGCCAAATCAGTTGCATTCAGGATTTCTTCTCAGCAGCTGTCATGCCAAGTGGGTAGTGGATACTCGTATTCTATTTGCTATAATCCTCCTGCGGGAAACCTGCAGATGCTGAGGGGGAAATCTATCAGTGCTTGTAAGCGGCCACGTCTGCCCTTCTCGAATAGCACTTCCCCTCTGGCCCGTGTTCGTCACGCCCGTACCTTTCTCTATTATAAGGTCAGCGTCCTCCAAAATCTTTACGAGGCGCTGCAGATGAGTTACTTAAGGGATCGTTATTGGTGATCAGATGTTGGACAGCCTAGCGACTCGGTCCTCCCATCCTCTGCTGATCCATACGCATACTTGAGGTACATTTGGAGCTGTAGCGATATGAAAAACACACGGCAGCTGCAAGTACGTGCGTACGCCGTTGTCGTAAACTGGGGCTATCGGCTCGAAGTCTTCAAGCATGCTTGTCAAGGTAAGCAGCTCGAGATAGAACAGCTCCAATAGCCCCCCTGCGCTATATGTCCTCGTTCACAAGGCACGCGGGTGTGCGTGTCCTCGTACCGAGCACGGCAACACGCACACCAGAAGCCAGTCATACGGTGTGTTGCACAACACGCCTCGTGCCTGTGCTATCAAGTCTGTTCCAGGGCAACGTTAGTGAATCCGCATTCCTATGTTTTGGGTCTTCGAGGTTGCACTGCGTCCATAAAAACGTGAGAAGGACAGTCCAATGATGCTACGATGTGACTTTGTACGACCCTCCAGAAAAGGAGTGTTGCACAAATCCTCGCCACGTGCTGGAATAATCAATAGCGAATATTGTCCGACCACTTCACATCTCGCACGACCTCTACCTAGATCATCAGTATCTGGACAGTGCTCGTATGACACTTCTATTCTGCAGGCCGTGACCATGATCGGAACCGACGTAACCAGATAGATGTTGAGATGATTGAGTTGTATGCCAGGGTCGCTCCAGCGTCAACAGGTGGTGTTACTGAGGCGGCTCAGGGGCAGAATGATGACGCTTAGAACTCCAATCCGAGTCATTGTGCATTATTCCCTGCAAACTTTGCGCTGCCAACCTCATTCTCAACGCACGAGTCTTGTTGCGCAATGCGACTCCGCTAGAAGTACAGACCAGTAGGTTAGCAGGCAAGAGCTGGCAAGTCAATGACGAACGACGGCAAGATGTTATCACACAGGAGCCGCTTTGTGAACCGCTTGTCGCTGATCTGGCTTCGGTCGATATCGAACTCAATCTTGACATACAGTACTGCCATAGTGCCAGACCCATGCACATCTCGGTGGGTTGCATGAGGCTTGATATCGGCGTCATGGTCAATCTCGCTCTATGCAAGGTCAACGCGCCTCTTACGATTGTTGAGAGTCGACATATGACCACTGCACTGGACATGCAAAACTAAGATCTGCGTCTCTTCCAGTTGACATGAGAGGGTCCAGTCAGCCATGATTGATGTTGGTCCAAGTGGAAGTAACTCAGGGTTGTTGTTTGAAGAGCTTCTCTTCTCGTCGAAAAGCACGGTGTTGGGGTTCAGGACAATTGTCGCTGAGAATAGCTTGAGAAACATCTGACAGGTTGTTCTTGGGTTGTGTTTTGGGAGTGTTGCTGCTTTGAGGCACGAGCCATGAATTGATGAAACGCGGGTCAGAGTCGAGTTTGCCATTATTTTTGGTGGGTGGTGATCTGAGTGGTGACCAGTCTGAGGAAACACAGACATGAAATTTGGCACTTTCTCGTTTCGATCTCGCATGAGAGCGCACCCTTCTCGAATGTGCAAGGCTCCAAACAAAGCTTAGACATGGCTCTGGACGCTGCATGCTGGTGAACCGAGCATCAATACAGCAAACTCCTACCGAGAGAGAAAATGGAAACCAAGCATGGGCAGTGACTTGGGACGGTTCTGACAATGCTTAGCAAAGAGCCAGGGTACACGAGGCTCGCTGGATGTGAACACGGCCTTGGGTCATGAATCGTTCGTTCATGGTCGAGGCGAATCGCACGCGAACGTCTGATGTAAGAAAAGGATACTCGCCATGTGTTTCTCGAGCACGACTTTGATTATTTCAAATCAGGCTGTTGGCTGTCTAAGCTGTAGACGACTCTGGTGTTGCTCCAGATGCTGTGGCACGTCGAGACAGAGCAACGTGCGAAGAAGCTGCCGGGTGCCAAGCTGCGGCAGGCCGGAGCGGCGACCACGATTGGATGATGCTTTCACTGTGCCGACGCGCTACGCACTGTCAAGATTTCGTGCCATCAATAGAACCCCACAAAACAATGGCCGCCTCAAGTTTCTCTACAGCTTCCGCCGTCGTAGGTATCGTATAGCCAGATGCAAACCGCGTGAGAGTAACCTAGCCTCAGCCTGGTGTTGCCCAAGCTAAATCGGTTGCTCTGACATGATGATGCGACAAGATTGACCGTACTGTACGTCCAACATTCAGCTGTGCCTTCACCATGGAACGGCGATCCACAATCCTCTCACGGTATGCCAGCTACGATCCACGGGCGTTAGGGTTGGCTCGAATGCACGCCGAATGTATCCTCCATGTTGAAATCGCATAATGGACTAGTAAACCTCCGGTGGCAACAGCTGTCTGGGATTGGACTTGACGTTCACGACCATGCACGCTCCGCAAGCTTGTCGGACGTGCAATAATACTCCGGACCCAACAGTAAGTTTAGTGCCATCTCTGCGGTTGCAATAGTCACTTGCTGCATGTTCTGCAACCTTGCTGAGCGTTCTCTATTTCGGTCGATCCGGCCTTACTGGTTCGAGCAACAAAGCAAGGGAATACGGACTTCGAGCTGCGGCTCTCCACACATCAGATCGCTGTAACCCAGCATCGTCTCACGTTTCTTATCTGGTTTCGACTCGACGCTACCCAACCGCTGAACTCAGTCGGGCTCGCTTCCCTGCGCCTATCAATAGTATGGTCGGAGATTCCTGCGACTCTGCATGGCATTCTGCTGGCTAGTCTCCATACCGCAACAGTGGACCCTCTGCGGAATTCCGCTGCTTGTCGACATCACTCTCCTCACGTCAGGAACATGGGTCAAGGCTGGCTGTACACGTTCCGGCGGCTGTAAGGTGGTCATCGTAGCCTCGCAGTATCAGTGCTTCGCGAAGATCCGCTGCCGGTACTAGTGGTCTCCATACACAATCGCTCGATCTCATGCCAGTGGTTTTACCTCCGGACAATTATTGAGCTCCCAACTCGACTCGACAATATATATCCTCCTCCTTCCCAAGCTCTGTGTCTCCTTCTCTTATCCAATTCATCCTTGCTTCGAGACGTCCAGCCCACATCTCAAGTATCCTACATTTCGTTTCATTGTATAGTATCACTCCCAGCCAGAGTCTACTATCACATCAATCCGACCTTTTTACTTCGCCATCTCATATTCTATCGACTTTAGCCACGTCTATCGAATATCCACTGCTTTCAGCACCTTCGTTCGACACCAACTCACCTACGAATCATCCTAGTTCATCAACAACAACCACATCATAAACTAGTCTTTTATCATCAAAATGTCGAACGTTCTTCTTTTCGGCGATCAGACCGCCGAGCAGTACCCTCTGCTCCGTAAGGTGGTCCTGAGAACCAAGAATGCTCTTGTCCTCAACTTCCTGGAGCGCACCGTCGTTGCTATGCGCGCTGAGATTGCCCAGCTCTCGCGCCCTCAACGCGATGCCATCCCGGATTTCATGACTCTCAACAACTTGGTCGACCTTTACTACGAGAAGGGTTTGAAGCTTCCCCACCTCGAGAGCTCGTTGGTCACCATCGCTCAGCTTGGTCACTACATCGGATACTTCTCCGAGAACACCAACGAGCTTCCTCCTGCTGCCAACACTCGCATCCTTGCTCTTTGCACTGGTGGTCTCGCCGCTGCTGCCGTCGCTTCTGCTAGAACTCTCGACGAGCTCGTTACTCTCGGTGTTGAGACTGTCCGCGTCGCCTTCCGCACTGGTGTTCGCGTCAACAATGCCAGAACTGCATTGGGCCAGGACCTCATGTCCAAGGAGAGCTGGTCCACCATCGTCACTGGCATCAACGAGCAGTCTGCCAAGGACGCCCTGGTTGCCTTCCACGAGGCTGCTGGCATTCCCACTACCAGCCACGCCTACATCAGTGCTGTCAGCACCATGGCCATCACCATCAGCGGTCCTCCCACCACCACCAAGCGCTTCTTCCAGGAGTCTGAGGCTGTTCGCAACAACAACCGCGTCAAGATTCCCGTCTACGCTCCTTACCACGCCGAGCACCTCTACAGCAGTGCCGACATTGAGGCCATCATTGGAGAGGAGTCTGCCAAGTTCCTCCAAGCTTACCAGCCTCGCTCTTTGATCCACTCTGGCTCCACTGGCGCTTGCCACGTTGCCGAGAACACCTACGAGCTCTTCAAGCTGTCCCTCAACGACATGCTCAGAGCTCCCGTTGGCTGGAACAGCCTCCTCGAGGAGAGCGTTTCCCAGATTACTGCCAACACCAACGCTCCCGCCAAGGTCTTCTGCATTGGTGTCAGCAATGTTTCCAACAGTCTCGTCTCGGCTATCAAGGCCGGTGGCCAGTCCTCTGTCTCTCTCGTTGACCACTCCGCCTGGGAGTC
>Ga0058697_10000692_pt1 | contig 13838 bp, 11 predicted proteins | sample AgamicAsMae_FD_66619 | JGI IMG/M metagenome (GOLD analysis project Ga0058697, IMG submission 66619) | Agave microbial communities from Guanajuato, Mexico - As.Ma.e | ecosystem: Host-associated > Plants > Phyllosphere > Phylloplane/Leaf | place: Guanajuato, Mexico | collected 2012-06-04
CTGCTAGGGTCTGGCCTTTAATGGCTTTCTGAGTTACGAATCAGATGTCATATAGGATAAGAAGGATCATCTGCCATGTGGACAATCGGCCAGTTAGAACGGGCTTCTCGAAGATGTAGCGGAGAGGATCGAACTTTGCCAACAAATAGACAGTGTAGCAGAGCATGTAGTGTCGGAGACGTTGGACTGCCCAAACCAGAGTCAAGCAAACCTTCTCTATCTCTGGATACCTGGTTTCGTAGTCGGTCATCCGTTTGCTGAGGTAGTAGATCACCTGCTCTTTCTTTCCTGTCTCATCATGCTGACCCAAGATACAACCCATCGAGAACTCAAATGTAGCAATGTACATAAGGAGAGGTCTTCCGGGTTTAGGGGGTACAAGGACTGGAGGATTGGCGAGGTACGCCTTGATCTTATCAAAAGCCCGCTGGCAATCTTCATTCCAGATGATAGGAGAGTTCTTCCTCAATACTCTGAAGATCGGTTCGAAAATAGGAGTAAATTGGGAGATGAAAAGACTAATCTTTATAATAGGCGCAGGTAGAAAGAAAGTTGGATCAGTTAGATTCTTCCCCGGAAAATTTCCGGAATTGCCTTCCATCATCACCGTAGCCTTTCCGTCTGGCCGGCGTATCGGAAGCGAGTACAACCTCTCTTCAAACTGCCTATGATAGGATTTAATCCTTTCCGTGCGAGCAATCATGGCAAGTGAGAAAGACGTCAGCTTCCTCCCTGAAACATTCCACCCCCCGCTCATCTTAATTTTTCATAAATCTAATATGTAGGGCCTAAGACTATAGTTATGCGGGGTGCGCTAATGCGCTAATACTTTAGTATTAAGTATTCATTCTATATTCCAGCATCTATCCCCTTCCGTCGCATTTCTGCTCTCTACAGCCACGATCGGGACTCGAACCCGAACCCCGAGATGCACTTGACACTCGATGAAATACCATTTATCTATCGTGTTTGGTGTCCGGTTCGCAACCCACCGGTTGCTACATCCGGAGCTCATGTCTAGGGGCTACCGCTCCTGACTGCACGACGTTTCGGGAAAATTGGAATGGAAAAGAACGAAGTCACTACAAAAACGAAAACTAAATAAAATATTTATAACGGAGGAGGGATTCAAGGGAGAAAAAAGTTTATCACTGCGTTATATAGTTACAACAACAACGAGACTCCGTTAACCGGAGGGATGGCGCAGAGCACATGTCAAAACCTGAAAAAAAGTCCGCAAATATCTCTATATAGACAATAGACAATTCCACTAGCTATGGTTTGAAGTTCTATTTAAAATTTGAGCAAGCCCTCCTTCAGTTCACTGAAAGTGGTTGACTCAGTCCCCCTACTTTTTACATCTGCCAGAATAGCGGAAGCACGAGCGGTAAGGCAATGCTTTCTTCTCGAGACACCGAGTATAGCTTTCTTCTTTTCACTCGTTCGAGACACCGCTAGGGAGTAGCATTACTCAAAGAAGGTGGGCTAGTTATTGATAGTATGGATAGAGAAGCCCGCACTGGCTCCGGTTTTCATGATTGGAGATCGGGACTCGGAGAAAGCAGTCAACATCTACTATTTGAAGTCGGATACCCGAGTGAGGAGAGGGAAAGAGTCGGATCTCTTGCCCGACCGGAACGGAACTGAAAGAGATTTTGACAGGTCTGGTCGGTATGCCCATCCGAGGACCTCAGCCCGTACTCCAAAAAGGTAGGGTGAGGTCCATGGAGTGGGGCATGGAGACTAGACCAAGCAAAGAGAAAAGAAAAGAGAGGAAGGCGAGAGTGCGATTGGTGGGAAACCGTCAGATTCTTAACACACACATGAGGGCGCCTTTTGGAACCCATCATTGACGTTTTGTTAGTCGAGTCAACCTTGATTCGGCGCTTGAAATGGCAACTTCCTTTTCTCAGTCGGGGAACTCTTTCCGCTTGGTTGGATGCAATCTGGAACCTATAGGTAATCAGACTCTGTCTGTTCCAAGAGCACACTTTCATTCACTTGCCAGTTTAGGTATCGAAAGTCGACGAGTCGGTGAATCAATGTGAGAGAAAGGTGGACCTTTGAGCAGGAAGGGTGAGCTGGTCTCGCCCGGAGAAAGAGCAGATTGTTGGAGGTAGAATGAAGCGGGTAGGGCAGCCCAACAGAGTACATGGCATTGAACTCATCCGTGGTCTTCTTTGAGTGATTCTACCCAATTGACCTGGAGCGGAGTCAGTCCCCTTGTTATTTCTTGATTATCTTTCGTTGGGCCTGGGACTTCATTGGATATTCGAATGGGTGGTTGGCATGGTGCAGGCCTGGATCCATAGAGTGCTTCTTCCTTTCATCCCAGTCCTCCAGAAGAGCTATCAGCATAGTAGTCCCCTAATCTGCAGTCTGCCTTCTCAGGTACCAGGTGGATGAAAGGCGGCGACGAGTCAAAGATGCTCTCGTTTCGGCGATTTCGTCCAGTTTTCAATAGAGTTCTAGCGCTCAAAGAACGAAGACTCAAAAGAGAAAAGAACAAGAGTACTTCGGGGCCTGTGCCGCAAGAGATAGAGATAGGAAGAAAGCGCTACCTATGCTGCTGTCCAAATAAAGATCACAGACTATAGGGATTGTCTCGAACCATCTATCTGCAAGTCGGATACTGTTTCCGTCAACATCTTCATTCTATGAATGATCAGAATCAAAAAAGTTGTTTGCGTGTGTCTGTTGAGGTCGATCCCGCGGAGACGCGAGCAAGATGAGCAAGAGACACAAAGGCGAAGGTGAAGGTACCGCAGAATCATAGGTTGGTGCAGAGGCAGCCACCCGCTACCGGTCCTAAATCAAAATGAATACCCTTGTTTACCCGGCATCCGTGACAGTTGGAGCTTTGATTGCCCAGTTTACTTTTCACCGCCACCGATAAAACCACCCATTGTGGAGTAAGCAACTACCTAAAATCCATCCGGTTGCGTAAAGGCCGTCAGTCGGGAGGCGACCATAACATAAGGCAATGACTTTCACAGATCACTAGCTTTGGTTTTGGAAATGGAACCAGAGGAGACCGAGAAGCAACCATTTCACCAATGAATCTCGCGGCTAAAGCATGGGCAGGAGGAGTAAAGGCGGGGGAGCCGTTTCAGTCCCACTTCCAGGTGCGAATCCAAATGCATGGACAGGAGCAACCAAGGTGGGAAAGCCAGTGATTGTCCTATAATCAGTGGACGAAAGGGCCCGTCCCATATCATATAAAGTAAACTGTTAACCAGCACCGCAGTTTCTCCATAACTGGTGAACAAACTAATCCTCCGCAGCCTAAAAATACCAAACCTCCCGGTATCTCTTCCTATTCGAGAACCATATCTCATTGCAGAGCCCCTTCCATTTCGATAGCCAGCATTAGCTAATGTTCCCACATCCCTTGCACCTCTTTCAGGGACTCTTTGAAAGCCATCAATCACCCTGCCTCACGTTCTCTCCATCCGAGCCTGCGGCATCCCGGCCGGCACATCTCGAGATCGAGTTGAAGTTTCTTTTCTAGTTGGGGATCAGGGCCCGGCGTCAAATCCACTAGAAGCATAAGTGGGTTTGTTGATGACTCAAAACCACCATCGGTAGACCCACCCACGGATCCTTCTATCGGAGAGCTATATCTATAGGATCCAAACCGCATATTCATGCTCTCGGTAGTCTCAATTCGAGATAGAGACCAAGAGTCCTTAGTTGCGGATGTGGGGTCCGATTCCTCAGTCGAAGGCGTGGACAAAGAAAGACAAAAAAACGACCCGCACCTATGAATTTCTTGCTGGTACTCAGCATTATAGCACATAGGGCTTCGGCCCCCCGAAAGCTACAGGGAGGCATCCGCCGGATCACACAACGGCAGGTCCCTGTGCCAAACCTGCTACTGCTCCGTTCTCCCGGTCAACCGAGCAAGATCGAGCGGCGCCCTCGCTGAGCAAGCACCTGAGCCAGTTGTTTAAAAAAAATTCTTTCTCTAAATTTCCTTTTTTATATTTCCATAGAAAGTGATTCAATGGTCCTAATTGATGTTCTCCACGGAAAGGTAAATCCTCCCGATCATTGGGGAATCCTCAATTCAGGGCTCAATTTCCTGACAAGGAGTACGGAAGTTGAGCCACGGGCACTGCAGCAGCTCTCGTTGGCATTTCATTAATAGACTAATGCTTCGTTCATCCTGGTCCAACCACAACGTACTTGTACGATATAACTGCTTCCGTGATTCATTCTCCGCTCCTTCGTTCCACTTTCCAACATGGACCTTTGGACTTATAAGGTCCTATTTAGCTCTCTATTAATTAATAGCATTTAATAAGATAAACATATATGCTTCAATGAAAGCCTTCTTCTCGTGGATAAGCCCGAGCGAAACGGCTTATTCATTGCCCGGGTTGGGTATAGGAGACGGTATATTTAATTTATTTAGGCCCAGCGACCTGCGCGAGCTGTTGTTGAAGCACTTTAAGCTGTTGGGAAGATTGCTCTTCCTTAGCTGCGAGAGTCCTTGCCTTTTTTTTTCGTCTTAAAATAGCTTTTTCAGATCCTTAGTCGGAAGGGAAGTAGCAACTTCCTCAAAATAATTTCTCAATCTTCCTGACAAATCGGATTATTAACTGATTCGGCAGTACCCCGGAGAGAGTTCTCTCCGTCTCTAGCCATCCTAGAATCGGATTCTACCATACACTACGGGCAACCACTCTATGGAAAAGAATAAAACCACACTAAACTAATAAGATGCAAACTGAAATCAACAAAGAAGCAGCACACACTGATGCACGAGGGGGGTGTCGCGGTACACTCGCCTTCGATATACTTAGGATCAGAGATCCGTCAACGGTACGTCGCGAGGTCAACAAACTCTCTATCCAAAGGATCAGAGCGTCGGAAGAAGTAGGACTATGCATGCAATGGCACTTCCTCAATGACTGGCCTAGAAACTCAAAGAAAAATCACACAAATCGATGCGAGATGCCTGATTTCGAAGACTTTCCCTCTTCATCACGAGTTTCGCGAATTATAGGAACTGGAGAAAACGAATAACTTTAGAAAAGTGGTTCGGAATACACATGACTCCTCATCATGTGCGAAATTCAAATGGGAAAGTTATCTTCATCACTTGACGCCTGCGGAACTGGACTTGATAGCCTGAGGAACGACGTTTCATTCTGCAAGTTCTTTCTCCCTCGATTCTTTCATGAGCTGGTCCTCGCCTTTCAAAGCCGGGATAAGGGCCTTTGGGCGCTCGACTGGAAGGACAGGCAATAAGGATTGGTTTCAAACCGGAGGAAAGAATGAAGTTCAGTGGCTCTCCGCAGTCGACCCGGCCATAGCTAGCACCCCTGTTCGACCTCGTAGGGCTTAAGGAAAAAGAGTCTGGAGGTTCATTCCCCCCTTCCGACGAATCAGTCAGCTGCATCGTATCAATAATGGTTCGGGTGAGGCGGGAAAGAAAGAGAGGGTCATAACTATTGGGAACTCAAGGCTAGCCCTCCACTTAGTAGGGCGCTACGCCCTTCTTCATCAGGAAGGCTACGGTAAGGCATTAACAAAGCCCGCCTACCTACCTTTTAGGGCGGGCTACTGAACCCGATCAACTCCTTCCTTTATGGCAGGAGGTTGGATTCCGCAGTCGAGGGATCCGCGTTGCAGGGGGCAGCGAACAGAGTGATAGGGGTAGGCAATCGAGGTTGTCCATCTGTTTAGCTTTAGCTATCGACTCCGAAGGCACCAGGCAAACGAAAGGAAGCTTTTCAAACCGTCAGTTAGATCCCCGACTCCTTTTAATAATGATGGAGTACCAAAGCAAAAGGCAGCCTCATGCCAATCTGAGTGCTCGCCTAGGGATCGTGAGTTCTTCTTTGATTCCTACTTTCTGGATTTCAAACGAAACTGACGGATGGTATACTACCTTCCTTTTTTTGAAAGGAATCTATCGGAAAATGAGAGTCCTCGATCCCTAATAAATATCTTCAGGTAGTGAAGGGCTTGATTCGCTACTGCCCCGGGAGTCCAATACCTTCGCTACTGGTTTCACTCTGGTCCGTTTCACCCTACCGGCGCTTTTCACCTTCGCTACCGGTTTCCCTTTCTATTCTAAGGGGAACGAGCAGAAATCAGGCCCTTCGGGTGCAACCGAACGTCGGTGATATAGTAAAGGGAAATTAATTAGCAAACCTAGTGGTGGCATTGCGGGTGGCATTCACCAATTGGACCGGTAGTAATGCAGGATCCGGGCCCTAAAAGCAATAGTGAATAGAAGGAGTGGAGGAGCTCGCTTCCGGTTCTTCCTGCTCCTACAGAAGTCACCGTACGTAGTAAACGGGGGCAAGCGTCGGGGCATGAACAGAAGAAAGAGCCCCTGACTTCGCTAAGTTATAGAGACCCAACTTCGCGTCGGTTTATCTGATCCCTCACTCAGCTCAGGTTGTCATTAACGAAAAAGACTTCGCTGACGGTTCCACCGTTTCACCGTTGGTTTAACCGGTTCTTCGCGCGCGCTACGGTTTCATCGAATGAAATTGAATTGAAGAAGACGTGCAACGCCTTTGGTTCGGGAAGTAAACTAGTCGAACCTGTTCAATGACCGGGTCTGCTCTTTGTAGTAAGACCACAGACAAGACCTTTACCACGCCACGATGGGTCGGGTCCTTCTTTTCCGGCTACTTCTCACCTCTCACCTGGAACTGATCGAGACTTCCATTCCATAATCAAATCAAATCTTTACAAGCTTCGCTTCCTCGTCTTGTTGAGAGTTGATAATTGGGACTGCTAGCCGAAGAAGACCGATTGTCCACCCCCAGTGCTACTCCGAACAAGTGCTCCTTGCTTGCTGGAATACCATAATCACAGTAAAAGCTTTCTGCTCTCCATGAGCTATTATACTTAATGACGGCTTATAAAGAAAGAAAAGGATGACCTTCGACAACGGATCCTCTGCCGGAGACTTTACTCTCCCCAAAAAGGGATTCATGCACTGACAATAAGGAAGCGAAGCTTGTGACGAATCAGTATACTCAACTTTTGACCGCCATTTCTCATCTGACTGCTTAAGCCCTCACCCTCGGCTTTCGTGAGCAAGTACGACTAAAACAAGAAAACAAGGCGCTGTATTGCCCTCGCGAATTGAGCTGAACTAGGCTCTGACGAGCCCCTAGGCTTATGACGAGGATGAAGATCATAAAGGGTTGGTTGAGCTCCTTTTTATTGAGACTATGCGAAAGCACTTGATAAAGAATTTCCTCGACCGTCGAACGGGAAACTCTTGCTCGATGAGTAGACCGATTTGACAACTTTTCTCAAACAAACTGAAGGGTTCAGTCAAATTTCGTCAATCAAAAAAGTAGTTGAATCGAGGAGCCACGCGCGAAAGTTGACTGCCCATGTTTGGAGTTCTCCACGATTCGGTCCGTGATCTCTCTTTCCTATGTCCCACTCTCTATCATCAGACTCTATTGGATTTCCTTTCTTCCAGACCCTGCCTGTGGTTTTGGCTATCCATCTTAGTGGAAAGCGCTGTCCCCAAAAGTCGATCTGGTTTCCCTTTTCACCGCTTTTTTAGCTATTACCTCGATGCCGGCTTGCCGAAAACCGCTTTCTTGGGGTTGTTTATTGGAAGCTCAGGCTAAAGTAGGTCTTTAGGAAAAGCAGAATTCACGATTTAGGGTCAGAGGTTTTACGAGAGGGATAGGTCATCAATCAAGGGGACGTCGGTTGGCTGCAGACAAAGTGGTACAACATGCTTTTCACTTTGAGGTTTGAACCCGGCCTTGGCGCTCCCCAGTCCGAACATTTTCATTCACAGTTGGTTTGCTATAAACGTTATACAGGGCATTCTCTCTATAGCAGTTGTTCTTCGGAGGCTATTTTCTTCCCTCCTCGCCCACAACCGGCGAAAAAAGGAAGGACCGTCAATTACCCCACCAAACGGAGGCGTCGAAGAAGCGAAGCGAGCCGCTCCCGCACGCGTACTATTTTTCTTTAGTTCATGGATACCGTAGCAGAGGCGAAGGAGTGCTACGTTTTAGTAGCGAAGGAGGTCTCGAGGAGGCCTTTGAATACTAACAAAAAAAAGGGGGGTAGACAGAGTTGCTGGATGAATTCCGACGATTGTGATGCCTGCTCCATTCCCAACTTGATTACAACCAGTGAGGAAGGTTGTACATCAACATTTTTGTTTTCCAGGAGCGCGCGTGTAAGGCCGCCGGATGTATCCGGTGGAGCCCCCTAGATGAAAAAGTGGAGATGAGATTCGTAAGCAAGTATAAGGTTTACGAGATAAGGGTCATATGTGATGCCCTTGCTCTACTCCAGCAGTGTTAGCACCAAAGAAGGATGGGAGCTGCTGCTATAAGAGTAGAGCGTTGAACTATATTGATTTGACCCTATGCCCGACGTTCTGAGTGGGCGTAGGCGCACGTTCTCAAAGGTGGATTTGATAAGTGGATACAACCATGGTATTGGTTGGGTGGGGAGACGAATGTAAGACGCCGTTCAGCACAAAGGAGGGCCTGTATGAATGGCTCGTGATGCCGTTCGGTCTCACCCATGCACGCACCGAGTACCTTTATGCGACTGATGAATGAGGTACTGAGACCATACAGGGGTAAATTCCGTATACCTGGATGATCTTTCTCTTTCCGGAGTGAGGAAGACCTAAACCGTAGCGGGAATTGTTGGATAAAGTTGTATGTCAACTTAGAAAAGGGTAAGGCAACATTATTGGGGAACTCGGTATACCGACGGGTTTGGTTGATCCCGGGAAGGATTGAATACCGACCAGTCCTTCACTCCATTAAAAAAAGTGAAAAAGCCGATTAGGTTGCCACTTGAGAGCTTGCTGTTCCTGGCCTTTCGAACTGTCTTGACTTACGTGGCAAGCAAGGGGCTGTGCCGCCTAGCTTTCAACTCAGACTAGCTTTCCCAAGTGCACAACAAGTACCGCAGCCCCCAACAGAGATATTTGATATTGGTTTGGTAGACAGAGCCTAGGTCGCCAAGCCCGACGCCCCCCGAAAGAGAGAGAGAGTATGGATCACTATATCTCAAAAATGCGTCTTGCGGAGCAAATGAAAGTCTAGTTGCTGTTCTTATGCCGCTATTAGTAGATCAAACGCTCTTGTTTCTCTGATTTTTCGGAGTAGATCTTTTCTTAGTCGAGTCAGCAGATCCGCACCGCAGGCTAATCTCTCGTTTTTTGGAGCTTGACTTTACTAATAAGGGCTCGCTGCCCCTATATGCTTCAAGCTTATGGACACTTCAAGCTCGTACCTTAGCATCTTGCCTTTAGGTTTGATCGACTTGTATGCTGTAATTTCATTACCTCGGGTTCTGTGACTCGAGTCACAGGAGCTCGAAGAGCGGGCACAAAAGAACGGCATCTCTCTATCGGATTGCCTTATCCCTTTGGTATCCCATTGGCTTACCCCGATTTCAGTCTCGGTCTCTCGTTCTGATAGACTTGCTTGTGCATCTTGTCTTTGGGTTGATACACTTATGGAAAAGTGGCAGGATCAATGTCTTTTATTGGCTTCTCTTTCCCTATTCAATATCTCCTCTTTTCTGTCTCTGTCTTTTTCAAATAAAGACCTCTTTCTGTCTTCTCGTCTCGTAGTAAGCTTCTAAATTCCGGCTTGTGAAAAGAGCTTATCTTTGGCTCGTTCTTGGGGTTTGATTCGTAAATCCCAAGCCCAGGGAAGGAGTAACTAGGCGGGGTCCTCGCTCCTGTCGACCGGTCTCCACTTAGTTGGTACCCGTTTTAGACGACGCTTTTGGAGCCGAAAATGACTCCTCTCAGCGACTCTCCTTCCCTTTGTCCTTATCCGAGGTAGGGTAACTCTTCCGAGAGCCGGCTCAGAAGTGCGGTAACAACATTATGGTTATCTCTGTACTTTAGATTGGTCAGTCAGTGTCCTTAGTCTAGTCCTTTAAAAGTGTATCTAGTAGCTCGTCCTCTAATCACGGGGCTTTACCAAAGCTTAGGTCGGCTTTGAGGTCTGCTTCCGAGCTTGTTTGAATTGACTGAATCCGAATGAGAGCCCGGAGGATGTGAGTGTTTTGATCCTAGATCCGAGTCTCATGCCTTATAGGCTGGAGAACCCTCCTTCCCTTTGTCAGCCTTTCGGTCTTAGGTCCAGTGAGTGGGAGGGTGCCATCTCTGTACACGAGTAGGGCTAGTTTACTTTCGGTCTTCGGCGCTCCCTTCGAACTGATATCCAAAGAATCCCTGGGAAAGGGTGGTTTGAAATGATGGTTTATTACAGGTTCTGGTGACATGAATAGGATGAGCATACGAATGAGCCGGAAGATGGATAACGTAGTGGTTCGAGCCGGTCGAGAGTACGAGATTACTGACCGAAGACTCTTCAATTGAGATGGGCCGAAGCCCTGCGGGAGAAGGAATGCATCCAACAGTGTTCTGTCTCATTGGTCCTCTCATGTCAGAATTTGCTCATAAATCCACTTTGTTCTCCCGGAAATCACTATATTATAATACACGACTTATGTTACTTCGATCTGATACCTCTCGATTCAGAGAAGAAATGCGCATTTGTATCATTTTTACTCTCCCAATCTCGATCTCTACTAATTGGATATGGGACTGGGTGAAGGGAAGCTTTATGGGAGAAAGGAGGAAAAGGTCAGGCTATCGAAATGGGGGGGCTAGATGCTGGTGAATCCCCAACTTGCTATGGTTCATCGATTAAGCTCATTCGAATCAAAATCTTTTTTTCGCGGTATGAATTTGCATGCAAGGACTTTAACTCGATCTCGAAATTCGGTAGTCATAGGCTTTGTAACTCGGCGAAGGGCTGCCTTTAAGTGATAGGGGGGTTTGCTTAGATAGTATAGTAGATAAATGGATTCACGGATACAAAGTCCACTGGCTCTAGATCTCTACCTAAAAGGATTGCTATTGGCAATAGGCTTTAAACTACTAGAAAAGGTAATGCCTTCACACCACTTATTGAAACAAGAACGTCGTATTGTATTGGAACGGCATATATATATACGCCCATATGCCGGAACAAAGGGGTCAGGATTCCAGAATTGGTTGTTCGGATGCCGGAACTTAATCTCGCTCTGGATCGGAGACTGAAAATGGGACCTTTTCGGGACAAGCGACGGTCAATAGGTTTCATGAGAGAGACCAACCGATGCGATGCGCTTCCCTTCACATAGTAGGTATTCCCATGATTCTTTCTTTTTAGGTCTGAACAGGCATTAGACAAATCAATCGGTATTTCCTTCTTTCCAAGCAGGCGAGTAGGCAGTTAGCAAAACAACTTCCACTTTCAAGTAGCTTTAGTTTTGAAAATTAGGGTCCCATATTCAGGGATACTTCTGTACAGCAGTTCAAGCAGGCAGTTGGGCTCTTTATTCGGACTCTTCTTCCGGTTTTAGAGGTTAGAGCTTTTAGTCGAACTGGTACCAATGTTAGAGGACCGAGCGAGAGCGGTCGGTCGGGTTGATGAGAAAGACCAACTGATCCCACTCAGTTGAGGAGTCCCGGCTATTGAGGGCACTTGTCGATGCGGACACTTGCTTAGCAGGCGGTAGGCTGATATATGATAAGGTATATCTTTCCTTAAAGTCAGTGCCTCCGGTTTTATAGGCTTCTTTCTCATTTTTTTTTTCAGTCTCAGTGAGAGCACTCTTTTCGTATCACTGGGTAGCCCTAAAGTGGATTGAGGCCTTGCTTGATTCACCCACCAAGTGAGAGCTGCCGTTCAATTCGGCCGTAGGTGACTAAGAATCCTTCGATACCAACAATAGAATCAAAAAAGGCATTTCGACTGGTCTTTCGGTAGGTGTAGGTTTAAATCCTACTTGTTGTGTGGTCTATATATCCCTGAACGAATGAGAGTTCGGTAGTCACAGTGCTTGCCTTATCTGTTAAATGACTTTGATAATGATCGTGCACTCTTATGTACCGCCTACGTCAGCTTTGTTTGTAATGAAAAGCAAGCAAAGAGTTTCAGACCGAGCTTTCAGAGTAATGTATTGGTGTAGCCATAGTAGTTCTCTTTGATCAGTAATTTTCATTAATGACCTTCGATTAGGATTCAATCCAGCCAGAGGTTTCCCTCTTGCTACCTTGTTTTTACGTACAGTCTCGCTTCTGGCTAATGACCTTCGCTCTGGATTCAATCTATACTTCCTTCTATTGACTGTGGTTTAGGGTACCGAAATGACATGACTTCATTAGGAGTGTGACGATTCTTGCCGAAACTGGATTGCTTACTCTCATGGAAGGGCGGCAAAGAACAGTATTTCCTTTTTAGTCATCCGTTCGCCACGTAATATAGACTCATTCATTACTAACAAATTCGTCAAGCACGGAGGCCCTAAACCATGGCTTCCTATCGGTTTTTCTTTTTCGAAGAAATATCAGCTTCTGCGTCAACCATTGAATTTGCCGAAATTGCCAACCATAGATTGACGCTCCGAAGCTCGGTGATGGTCGGGTTTTGTCCATTTCCCTGTGCTGCAGTCGGATTTCCATACGCGTAGATGAGCCGAGAAAGGACGTCGTGGGGAGCGGGCATCTTGTGCGGATCCCTTCCTTTTTATATCCATTCCTCCTGAATGTGAGGCCGCAGGAGGTCGGCCAATTGGGATTTCAGATTATCCCGCTTCTCTAGAAGTACTGAAATTTCTGGATTTGTATCCAAGGAAGAGGGTCCTCCCCTTTCAGCACCCACGTCAGAGGGGGCGAGCGGCATATTTTAATCCGGAATATCGCTTGGAGGTACATTCGACATCTATTTCTCCTGGTAGCATGGAAGAGGAACCCCAAACGTACCAAGGAGTCCCAGTTTCGAATCCCACTGACGCCCTCGTGAATAAGGGCGCGAAGCACGGCCTTACCCACGAAAAGACCCAACCTCACGAGTAGGGTGGGGAGCCGCAGTTTCCAAAAGAAAACCAAGAGAAGGAGCAGCACCCCCTCGATCCATCGTCCCCGAGCGATCCGAGACGAACGATTAGGGTCATATTCGATTCTTTCTACAATGCCAATAGACGTCGGAATTGGGGAGTTGCTTTTTTTCCACTGTACGTCACTTTGGTTTTCTTCATCGCAACGATTCTTCCCCGTTCAAGAATCACTGTTTTCGTGATCGAATGACGAAATAGATATACGAACTGTATAGGATCATTCGCTGGAATGGGATAAGTGATTCTTTTATAGGATCCCAATGGGATCTTAGAATCAACTAAGGATGCAATAGGTATTTGTGATCGATCAGCTTCCAGTATGACCGAAGACTTTCTATCTGCATCCAGAATAACTACACAATCAGGTTGTTGGTTCGACCCTAAATTGATCTTCTTCTTTCTCGAACGGATTTTTTTCGGACTTGAACAAGAATTGGTCAAAAAAGCCCCGATCCTCCATTGAGAATCATTGATACGGCTCGCCATCTCTTCCATTATCTCATATATAAAAAAATGATTGGTCTTTAAAAAGAAGGAACGGCCTTTTTGACGAATGGGAGATCCTATAAAATGAAAAGCGTTTCGTAAACAAATCAGTGTCTTGTCTGAATCGAGAATAGCAATTCCATTTCTGGAACCACAGATATAGACTTTGAAATGGTGAGCAGCTACCCGACGGCCGAGATGCGCGTTCGTAGTAAGTAATTTAGTACAAACTAGAGAATGGATTGTCATTTTTTGTTTTCGTTTCCCGAGATACAGATAGTAAGTTATTACGCGCGAATAATTTTATTATTTATTTTTTCGGTTGGTGTGGAGGGGAAGATCTGCTTATGAAATAGTTTGAGAAAGAGTCGTCTCATTTCCTTACTTCTTCGTTCTTTCGAACTCATTCACTTCGCCGGCTCCCC
>Ga0058697_10000695_pt1 | contig 13787 bp, 18 predicted proteins | sample AgamicAsMae_FD_66619 | JGI IMG/M metagenome (GOLD analysis project Ga0058697, IMG submission 66619) | Agave microbial communities from Guanajuato, Mexico - As.Ma.e | ecosystem: Host-associated > Plants > Phyllosphere > Phylloplane/Leaf | place: Guanajuato, Mexico | collected 2012-06-04
CGCATGGATAAATACCCCGGTGGTCCCACGAGTCGAAGCAGCGTAGATACCGAGACTCGGGCACTGTCGGAGACTTGGAGGAAGCGCGCCAGCGCCAGCGCATGCCCTGCTGTGTCGTTGGGTAGACTTCGATCGTATCTTGCTTTTCCTGCACAGGTCCGCCAGCCTGCTGGCGGGCCGTTCCTACGGCAAATCGCCTGCCCAAGTCGGTAATTCACGCAGCGATCTCGAGTTGAAGAAGATCGCCTTTCCCATGTGAGGATGCACAATACTCTTGAAGCCCACAAGCTCGCTCACGGAGAGGAACGACAACACTTGATGTATACGACTGAGCCGTGTCTCAACAACTCATATTCATGTGAACAAAAGCGCAAGAAAAGAACGAAAGCAGCAAAGCTTTATGGAAATTGAGCGAATCAGGTTGTATTTCTAAGGGGAACAACAGGCCTATATTCCTTTTCCAGCAGGAAGTCGACAGCTGAGAGCTTCTCATGCAAGTGTAATCTGTCAGCCAAAGATAATACTCCGTCATGCATGCATGTTTCTATGTCGATTCTAGACTGGGGCTCACGACAAGCTCAGAAAGTAAGGGCATCCAAGTAACCATGTTTGATCAGTGCTAGAGAGATGGTCAGCCGAGATGTCGTGACCAAAGTTGTACACACTCACATCGACGTCCTCCCAAGCGCGACCTTGGACGTTCGACAGCTCGTCCATCGTCATCACGTTACCATTGGTGAAATACCCTGCGGCTATCTTGGCATCAATCTCTACTCTGCTGTCGGCAGGAATCATTTCATCAGGCAGTTCGACTCGCTCGTGAATTGGGATGCCCTGCTCAACGATGGCGTCGTGCTAAACCAATCGTCAGTACTAAATATAACTGGTCGAGAGTATCTTCCGTGGACAAGTAAATGACTCAGAGGAGCAGAAGACTTACTTTCATGCTGCACAGTCAGTTAGCCACATATTCAACACAATCAGTAGACACTGCGAAATGCTAGGGGTCAGGTCATGGACTTACTTTGACATGCTCAACCTGAAGCAAAACATCGTTAGCAACTTTCTTGTTCTGGATTGGGTAAGAAGGGGATGGACACATACATTCGATCAATTTTGGTGATACCGAGCCAGTGTAGGATATCCGGCATCAAAGCTTGCTAAAAAGTTGAGAATATGGTTAGCATCTTCCCTACACAGAATGCTCCCCAGTCACTCACGAAACGCATGTCCTTGACTCCAGCGATGTTTTCTGTGCGCTTGAAGTATTCGCTTGCACGGTCGGCGCCACGCTTTCTTGCATTGTAAACAAGGTATTTTGTGACCTATATCTGTCAGCAGTATTCTCTCATAAAACATCGCCCATGAGCAACTCACCTCTCCGAGAGCTCTGCCTTCCTTACGGAAGTATATCACAACTCCTGAACCGCCTTTCTGGGCCTCTTTGACTGCTTCCTCGATTCCAAACGTCAGGTAAGGCCTGCATGTGCAGATGTCCGAGCCGAACACATCCGAGCCATTACCTGCTCAACCGTCAGAAAAGGCCTGCATGAAAACATGTTCAGGTCGAAACTTACACTCGTCGTGAATACGTAGAGCAAGTTTAACATTTGGATCAGACATCTTTGCAGGGTCTCCGAAACAATAAACAGTCAAGCCTCCGATTGGTGGTAAGAAAGTCTTGATGTCTCCTCGCGTGATAAGCTCTGGGTAAGAACCCCCAGTTTGCTCGAACAGAGAACGTCTGAGAGTACCTTCATCAATACCAAATCTTTCTGCAACCCCAGGCAAGTACCAGACTGGCTCCACAGCGAATTTCGTCACTGCGAGTTCACCAGATGCGTTGAGGCATATCTTACCATCCGGTACCAATCTACCTGCCTTGACACTGTCTTCAAGTTCGGGAACCTTCATATGTGCTTTGGTGATGGCAATAGTGGGTCGGATATCTACGTCTTCTTTCTGGATGATATCCTTGAACAACCAAGGAGAAAGGTGGCCTGCCGACAAATCGTACCATTAGCATGTCTTGCAAGTAGAATTGGTGTTTTATCGCCGAGTAAAAGAAACAGACACGAAGAGCAATCCATCAGATTGCAAAGTGTGGTCCACATTTAAACAAACGCAATCAGTATCAAATCTAAAACTCGTACCTAGTGGATCCATTGCAACAATCTTCTTGGGATCGGACCACTGAGGGAAAGGTCCAATGTTGGCTGCTGGCTCAGTGTTGGTGAAGTCCGGGCGATGGTCGGTGTTGAGGTTCTTGCTAGCTACAGCGAGAGCATTGTCTGCACATGAAAGAACGATTAGCATCATCTACGACGTGCGATAAATATCTGCAGATCCTAACTTCCATTCTTACATCAACCGTCAAGGAAGCTGGTTCTGTACTCATACATAGATTGAACAAGCAAAACTCCTCAAACACGCAATCTCACACAGAGAGTGCGATCGCTGACGTTCGAAGAGTGATAGATAGGGACAGCATGGATTGAAACAAGAAGGAAATCGGTGTTGTATACGTACATATAGCGTAGGAACCGCCATGAGCACCAATAGCATTTCGTCTTCGAATTGAGGTTGGATTTCTAGAAACGACCACAGGACCTCGAAGGGATGGATCTTTGTGGCCCCAGCTCATAGGTAGAGGATCGACGCCAGCCTGACCTGGGTAGGAGGTAAGAATGATCTTAGAGGTCACACTCGATCTACGTCCAGACTCTGGCACACCAGACAGATCGGGACTCGAGGGTGTGCTTCCAGTAAGAGTGGGAACAACAGGATCTGCCTGGTGCTGCTTGTTGCGTTCGACGGCGGTGGGGTCAACAGTCATGTCTTTCACCTGCTTGACTCCGGCAAGAATATTGACCCGGCCGTTGATAGCATCGACAGCAGCAGCAAGATGAGTATTCTCTTGCTGAATGGTCTTTAGACTGGCTAGGATCTCATGCAAGATGGTAGCATCTCCGTTTGTACCATTTGTCTTTTCCATGGTGTAAGAGAGATTATTGGTCGGTGATGGGTGCCGATGGTAGGAATCGGAAGGATGGAGATCAAGAAGTGGAAGTGAAGACCTCTTGGTACAAAGGGGTCATGGATATCAACAGCTGTCTCGGAGCATTGTTCGTAGTGGTCATTCCCCGCTATCGAGGAGCATGTGATTACGATAAGGTAAGGTTACCTATCTAGGCACGGATATCGGGTACCTGCCTTCCTTCGTCCACAGGCAATCACGCCCTCGGGCAAGAGCCACTAGATACGGCCATTGAGGATAGTTAATGTTACAAATTGAACAGACCGAACAGATAACACACGTGTTCATGCTATGGAAGGAAGCTGGACCAACGGCTGGAGGGGCCTTGAGCACCCGACCGCTCAGCTCCGATGGCAGGTCTTATCAACCCCGCGGCTGTGGATATCATCCAACATAGGTAGGTACCTCGTCGATGCCTGACGACGATTTCTGTATGAAGAGTCGATGATCGAATTAGCGAGAATTCTCTGCAGAACAAAGTCTCAAGATCTGTGTGTAACCACGCTGCCTCATGTGAGTGAACATTCCTCAAGAGTCTGTGTTGTTTTCAGATGCTGTGACGCTCGAGCGGGGTGGCTGGTATTGCCCCGCAGACCAATCTGAAGACGAGGTCGGAGCTAGCGTGTGTAAACGCCGATTGCGACAGTCGAAGCGCTACGCGTAGGCGACGTCAGCCTCTCATTCATTTGAGCCTTGCGAAACTTCGTCTGGACTTGCGACTTGTTCACGCACATCATACACAGCTACCATGGTAATTATTTGTTTTACATATCAGTTGAACCGCGCACACTCACACACGACAGGGTAAACGCAAGTCGGCCAGCAAGCCAGAGGGCAAGAAGAAGGTGCGGAAACCAAGTTCAGTCGGGCGCGCACACGACTAACGCCGCATCAGCGCGAGACCCTATCAACCACCTTCCAATGCCTGTTCTGCAACCACGAGAACTCCGTCTCGGTCAAGATTGACAAGAAAGCCAGCACTGGCGAACTCACGTGCAAGGTCTGTGGACAAACGTTCCAGACCGTGACCAACTGTACGTTCGCAGAAAAGATAGAGAAGATTTGCTACATCCAGGGACTTGAATAACATATGTCTTACAGATCTCAGCGCACCCATCGATGTCTACTCAGATTGGGTGGATGCTTGCGATTCCGTAGCCAAGCAAGCTGCTCAGAGCACATCACAACCGAGAAGAGATGCATACAACGGCACTGCGTCGCAATCACGTTCGCAGGCTGCTTCAGGCGCTGCCGCCAACACTGCAGCCGACGACGGCTTCATCGACGACGACGAGCTTGATGCAGAGGCAGACTATGCCGACGAGTAAGAAGTCGAGTGAAACAAAAGGCTCGGGTTTTGAGCAGTGCGCGGGCACACCAGACGAGTAAATTCGAGCTCGGGGGCCTCCGGATCCGACGATTTGGAGAGGAGTTTACGGCATGATACACCAAGGCGCTTGGCGCAACACACGGATTGACACAGATTATGGCATTGGGGTTCATCATATGGATTTGAGCCAGAGGCGATAAGCGCCCACGCTTTGTGGCCTGTTCTGCGAAGTGCGCACTGGGTCACGAAGCACTCTAAAGAGTGTAGAATCGATCTCCGAAGTCTCCAAGACCGGGAACGATGTAGCTAGTCACAGCGATTAGCAAGCTTCGCAGAAAGAGGAACAGATATTGACCTACTTCTTCTCATCCAAGCCTTCATCAATGAAAGCGGTAACAATTCTCACTTTGGGGAACTTCTCTGCGAAGTTGTCGGCACCCTCAGGGCTGGCAATGAGGTTGAGGAAAAGGATACGATCCTCTGGTACGCCCTTTTGTCTCAAGACCTCGACAGCCATCAAAGCAGAACCGCCTGTATGCAAGTTAGTTGGAGGACAAACGAGGACATGGAACGGCAGGATGCGCGTACCAGTAGCGAGCATAGGGTCCAGCAAAAGAACCCATCTGTCTTTGATATCTTCGGGCAGCTTCTCGTAAAAGAGACGAGGCTGGCTTGTCTCCTCGTCTCTCTGGATCAGAATCTTGCCGATGCGAACGCTTCTGCAGCAGTCACGGAGGCCTTGTTCCATGGACTCGCCGGCGCGCATGATGCTGACACCGCAGATCTTTCCCTCGAACTTGACACCATTGTAATGACGACCGACAGGGGTGGTGATCTCTTGCTGGATAACGGGCAGGTGGTTCAAGCCTTCTTCGACAAGCAGACGGATAATACGGTTCGAGTAGAAGATGAAGTCGGCGCGGTTGGTGCGGTGGTCGCGGATCATACTGCTCGAAGAGTTGGCGGGGAGTGACTCGGATTGTTTTCACCAAGGGACACACCTACGTCAGCAGAGCGATGAGCTGAGGCGTCTGCGGTAGGACGTGGACATTGGCGTGGCCGACTTTCTTGGAGACGGTGGCCGTGGGCTTTTCACCCTCGGCGCGGTAGGTCGGACCCAGGCATTGGGAGGGAGCAGAGTTATCAGACATGATGTAGCAAAGGAGCAGTGAAGGATGATGAGCAAAGAGGAGAAAGGCAGAAGAGCGCTGGTATGGATGGAGAAGGACAGAAGAGCAGCTGACAAGTGAATAGGAATAACTTTCTTATCAGCTACGGGTGTCGTGTGCCCCGCAGTGAGCCCTGAATAGCTTGTCAAGATATAATTCGGCTACTCGTACTCGGTGACGGCCAAGCTCGAATCGTTTTCGACACGGCTGTGGCTGTGGCTGAAGCCTACCGTCGTCCACACTACCGTCGTCTAAACAATGCGACAGGGTCCAAGTTGCTAAGCACTTTGTGGCGAGCTTCAACATTGTTCGTTTCCGTTTGCGCCATCTTCTACCAACATCCACCACTGGATCGCATGCTCATCTCGTCCACATAGCTCATGTCGCACTACCTACTGCCTTCGATTGCGCTATGAAGCATCATATCTGAGCACCTCACAAGCGCCCTCACTACCGCCGACTGACTTCACTTCCGACTCGTCGACCATACCTTGGTTTCAGAAACGCCTTGTGCCCTCCAATGTCAACTCGACCTCCGTCTTGAACTCCTCTCCATCTAATGAAACACTCTTTACTCTCTTCAGCCAATTCAGTCTCTTGCTAGGCGTTGCTCGTTATGACAACCATTCCGGGCACCTACGGCAACGGCCCTCGTCGCAAGCCGCCTGTCGTTACCTATGGGAAGCCTGCGCGCAATTCGACCTTTTCGACCACTGGTACAAAGTCCTTCTACGATGACTCTAGGATCCCTGCCTCACAATCCAAGCTAAAGCGCCCCACTGCTAGCGCGATCAAAAAGACAAAGGAAGCAGACGACGAATTCGATGTACCCATGTCCGACGATGAGTCCACGCCCGTACCCTCCAAACCGAAGAAACTTCACAAACCCTTGGTCAAGACCAGTCCAGTTGCCCCTAGCGCTAGCAGCATCGGCAATGGCCATTCGGATCCGGACTCACCACGCAAGCGCAAGAGGACCGTTTCACAACCTGTCCAGCCTCCGAATGCCCGTCCCACTGCAAAGGCCAACAAGGTACAGCAGGACAAGATAGCGGCTGAGCAGACTGCTGTTGATGCCCCACAGCCGCGACGCTCTAGAAGGCAAGTCGCTGGTGTAAATTCTATCACCTCAGCTCCGTCATCCCACAGATCCGATCGCAATGTCGCACAGACAACACAGTCCGTGGGCTCGAGTAGGAAGTCTGCCTGCCCATTGTCTCCTGTTGTTGCTTCTCCGACCAGTCCCGCGGACTCGATATCCAGCATTTCTACAACACCGAAGCAAAAGAAGCTATGGCATGAGCTGCTTCTCTCCGATCCCCCTGATGAGGGTGTCCCAAACTCGGCTCTCAACTCGGTGCAATTTTCAACAAACCGTGCTTTAGGTCGACCAATCGACTTGACTCCGCAGCCTCGTGATGCTCAAGATTCGGGCGCAAATAAAGCTCGCCTTGTTGATCGTCTGAAGGGAAAGGCTGTTTCTGCTCAAAGTAGTGACGAGAGCTCCGAGGACGAAGCAAGTGAGCCACTGGAGGAGCCGACATCTCAACATGCAGAAGTCCTGAGGACCGTCACACAGTCTGAACCTCAAGACTCTACGCAACACTCCCAGTCACAGAGTCGACTACAGGCACAGCTGTCATCGACTAGCCAAGGCGCTAAAAGGGTGACCTACGCTCGGTCACGCACGTACTTACAGGATAGTCTGGAAGATATGATCTTTGGAGACCTGCCTATCGATGCGATTGAACGACCTATTGCAAGTGCTCGACGAACAAATGTCTCTTCGGCAGCCACATCGAAGTCGAAGCTCATTTCCAGTCACGAGTCAGATGAAGAGACTTCGCAAGGCATTCGAAGCATACACGACCTGAGAGCAGCCGGTCACAAGAGCAGATTCTTGGATGATATTACACGACTCCTTGACGATATCAAAAACCCGAAACCATCAACTCGGTCACAAAGGCGTATGGCACTCATAGAGCTCTCTGGGACGCTGACCGACAGTGATTTTGCCTCGCGTTTCATCGAGAATGGATTTGATGCAAGCATTGTTGCTCAATTTCAGTTTGCTGGCATGGACACTCTGGCTGATATGTTAGTGTGTGTCGTGCTAACACGCATAGCACAAGCTTCCGCTTCCCTCCTCCAAGGAGGTGTTATGGAGTTCCTCACTCCTTTCCTAGACGAGACCAGGGACATCACCCAGATCGCGAGGGAAAGGAAGAGTAACATGTCCAAGGTCGCACAGTCTGATTACCTTGAGTTCATGGAAAAAGTCAGGTCTGCTGACGTTTGGGAAGACTGTTCACCAGAGTGCCTGTCTCCTTGCTCCATTGCTGTCATGAGCATCGACTGCATAGTTGTCACTCACAGGCGCAACAAGAACAGCGGCACCATTCTCTCTCCCCATACCGCGGCCAAGCTTGTCAGCTTAGCCACCGGTCATGCATCAGGCTCCGAACACGTTTCCCAAGCTGTCACCAACCGGGCACTATCTGCTCTTGAGGCTGCCACAACTCTTGACGTGGAGAGCGCATCGTCGGACGTCTGGTCGGTTGACGTACTCGCACAAGTCGCTAGCGCCTTGCCCCAGCTCCTTTGTATGTCAAGCCGTTCACAGGAACTCGCGCTACGGTTTTGCTGCTCTGTAACCAACGACAACAAAGACAACAGCAGTGTGTTTTGCGACCCTCTCACTATTCAACTCATTGTCTCGTTGATTATCGACGGCTTCAATTCGCGTAAGACAGCAAGCGAGGTGGAGCTTGGCTCTGACCATGACATTTTAGTACTTGCTCTCGGGTTAATGATCAACCTGACCGGGGTGAGTGAGGTTGCACGCGAACGCGCCGCTTCTGTCAAAGACGAAGGGCTTGCTGCACTGGTAGACATTTTCGTCGAAGGTCAGAAACAAGCAGCTGAGAGTCAGTCGGAAGAAGAGATGCAAGCCCACATCCCGCATGCTTGGCTGACAGTCCTTCTCGGCTATATCTGCTTGGATCTGAAGGCCAGAGCGCGGGTAAGTGACTGGTTGCCAGGCGAGAATGGCACTGTCCTCGTGGATGCTGTGGAAGGGATTGCTTCGATGAGCCAACAAGTGGATAGTCAGGTTGCAGAGGAGAAGGGAGAGATCTCGTCAGGATTCACGCAGAAGCTTCAGGCACTTGTCGCCTGTCTGCGCGACGGCGTGTAATCAACGGAAGGAGAGACATGGCAAGGCCACAATGATACCCATTAGAATGTACCTTATTAGATAATCAAAACGTCGAATACGCACGTTGAACAAGATGTCCAGCCAGGCTCGGAACGCCTAACAAGCAGTGATAAGATCTTCCGAAGATCATACCTAGTACACGCATGAGAGGGAGGGCACAAATGCAGCAATTTCAACAAACGAGACTCGTAGAGTATATAAACAAATATTGAGCGAATATAGTTTCGGTCAAGTAATGGAGTCTTGTTCTGACCACTCAAACAAGCGGTTAGACTTAGTCTGGTGTCACGGATTCCCCAATAGCGCCACCAATCGGCTGCATAGCCCCAGACTTCTTTTGTTCATCCAAATGAGCAGATCGTCGCCGACTAGTTCGAAACCTAACATATAACGAGAACGAGGTCCCTTCTGCCACAACTGGCCTACAGCAGTCGCTTGCCACTATCGCACACTCCTGCGCCATCAGAGTGTTTCCTCCAGACACGCGACCACCATCAACAACACCCCGAACCTGCAGTCTATCGCAACAGTGACACGAATTAATCAGCTTGCCTCTCGCTGAACCGACCACCTTACTCTTCGTACCCTTACATTTCATACACCCGCCCGCACTTGTCGTGTGCAAACAGAAAGAGCTCGGATACAATGCCTCCACCACAGAAGCAGCGAAAGATGGCCATTGTCGGCAGCAGATCCGTGGGTAAGCTGTTGGCGGCAGTACCACGACCGAAGCTCGCAAGCTGACACATCTCAGGCAAGAGCTCTCTGACTGTTCAGTTCGTCGACGGCCACTTTGTCGACTCATACTACCCCACCATCGAAAACACCTTCTCCAAAGTCATCAAGCACAAGAACCAAGACTTTGCTGTGGAGATTATCGACACTGCCGGACAGGTACGCCTCGACAAGCATGGAGAGACATCACAAGAGTCATGCTGACAGTCAAGCACCAAAGGATGAATACACCATTCTGAATAGCAAGCACTTTATTGGCATCCATGGATACATGATTGTCTACAGCGTTGGCAGCAAGCAGAGCTTCGAGATGGTGAGAATCATCCGCGACAAGATTCTGAATCATATGGTATGCCCCTCCTGAAATATTGGTCCAATGAAAACTCTTTAACATGATATTCTAGGGTGCCGAAACAATTCCGCTCATTATTGTCGGCAACAAGTCAGATCTTCGACCTGAACAACGTCAAGTCAAGGCTGAAGATGGTCGCAAGCTGGCCGAGGAGCTCAACTGTGGCTGGACAGAAGCAAGCGCTAGATTCAACGAGAATGTTGGCAAGGCCTTTGAGGGTATGGTTGCCGAGATCGAGAAGGGCCAGGAAGCTGGTCAGCCCAAGGAGGGCAAGAACTGTATTGTCATGTAAGGGAGTCGCCACTGTTAAATCACCATCAGGGACAATTCTGGAAGTCAGCATACCATATTCGGTGGGCCATGGCTAGAGCAAGTGCTTTCTCGCGTCTGACGAGGAAGGGGAAGGAGAGGACATTGGGCTTGGACTGAGGCTGGGCAACATACACATCATTGGGGTGCAGGCGTATCGCTCTTTGGCATTCATTTTTAGTGGAGTTTATTAATGGGCGTAGTTAGGGATTGGGTCATGGACATTAGGGGACTCGAAGGTATTATACAATGGCTCGCGTCAAGACTACAGTCCATTTCGACGCTATCAATATGTGAAATGATTGAGTTGGTCTGGAATCTGAGGGCGTGATTCAGTCGCTTCTTGGTCAGCATTGAGCAAAGGGTGTCCCGGAGGTGCGGTGGACACGATCAAGCAAGAGCTCGACAAGCGAAGCACTTTTAAACAATCCTTGATGCTAAACAGGGTCCAGTCTTACTGCGGAGGCTAGGCAAGGCGATACGATATCCATCGTTACTACGACCTTTGTTGTTTTTACAAGACACCGGAGACTAGACTGGTCGAGTAAAACATTAAAGATGCAAATGGCCGTCAGAACGAAAACAAGTGAATAGTAAACAGTGATGATGGACAGAGTGATGGTCGGAGAAGGGCAGCGAAGGACCGAGCTCGTTCGGGCTTGGTAGTCACGTGAGCCTCCACGAAGCGACGACGCACAACCCCCAAATTTGGCTGCACTTTGAATATTCCTTTCCCTTGCGACCGCGACCTTTTCCACACCAGTCTTAATTGCCATACAGAGACGCAAACATGGCTGTCGGCAAGAACAAGAGATTGTCAAAGGGCAAGAAGGGCTTGAAGAAGCGCACCGACCCGTGAGTCAAGACGATTCGCTGCACCATCCGACATCGACGGCCCTTGGCCCCCATCAACACACACACCCACAACCGCGCGCATACCACACAACGAACCTTTGACTGACACGACTGCGCCTATAGCTTCGCCAAGAAGGACTGGTACAACCTCAAGGCCCCTTCCACCTTCGCCATCAGAGAGTACGTTTATTCGCCAATCCCGATCTGCGCCCGCCACTGGACGGAAAAGAAAAAAATCTTTACTAACGCCTCCAAAGTGTTGGCAAGACCCTCGTCAACCGTACCACCGGTCTCAAGAACGCCAACGACGCCCTCAAGGGCCGTATCTTCGAGGTTTCGCTCGCCGATCTCCAGAAGGATGAGGACCACTCCTTCCGCAAGGTCCGCCTGAGAGTCGACGAGGTTCAGGGCAAGAACTGCCTGACCAACTTCCACGGTCTCGACTTCACCTCGGACAAGCTGCGCTCGCTCGTCCGCAAGTGGCAGTCCCTGATTGAGGCCAACGTCGTCGTCAAGACCACCGACGACTACCTCCTCCGTCTGTTCTGCATCGCCTTCACCAAGAGACGCCCCAACCAGATCAAGAAGACCACATACGCCCGCAGCTCGCAAATCAGACAAATCCGCAAGAAGATGACCGACATCATGTCGCGCGAGGCCAGCAGCTGCACCCTCGCCCAGCTTACCCAGAAGCTCATCCCCGAGGTCATCGGCCGCGAGATCGAGAAGTCCACCCAGGGCATCTACCCTCTCCAGAACGTCCACGTCCGCAAGGTCAAGCTCCTCAAGTCGCCCAAGTTCGACCTCGGTGCTCTCCTTAACCTCCACGGCGAGTCCAACACCGACGAGTCCGGCCAGAAGGTGTGTTCAATCCCGACATACAAAAACACCCTCTGCCACATACTGACCCGTTACAGGTTGAGCGTGAGTTCAAGGAGACCGTCCTCGAGAGCGTGTAAGCATTTGATGAATGGAACAAGATGGGTTGGGGTCCGCATGACACGTTGCTGCCCGGCGTTCGACGTGGAAAAGGAATGCTTTAGGCATCTTCGTGTTAGCTACTTTTCATGGCAAAAAAAAGAATCGTCAAAAGCCTTCCGAATTTTCCAATTTCAATTTTATGATACCACGCACATTTACACCTTCCGCAATCACGACTGCCTTCAGTGACTTTGGAACATGATCTATTATTGACTTCTATAAGGCTAAATCCACCTACTCTTTGTCCTGCAAAAACTCGACGACGGCTATTGACATGCATTAGTCCATGACGTACGAGTGTATATTGTTTCGACTTACCGTTTCTGAACTCTTGAGGCTTTTCGCTGATGACCCAATGTCCACTATCGACATCTGCAACTTGGAATCTCGGGAAGAACCTTCCAATGATGGGCAGTGTTTCATCTGCCACATAATGGCTCTTTGTGCCTCTGACGAAAAGAGTCGGGCCCTCCCACCGCGCTTGGTCTGGATCGGTAAATGGAAAGTCGGCCATGTTGTCGAGAGCATTCGCTAGGTACTTGACAGGGATGCGGAACCTTTGGATGCCGTCCTTGCCGCGGGCGAGGTTGGTGAGCAGGAATTGACGTACGCCGACGTTGGACTCGAACTCGGCCAGGATAGCGTCGGCCTCGGACTGCTTTTGTACATTTGCGTCGACAATCTTGCGCATGCCCTGGATATACTTTCCAAAGTCGCTCTTCAGGGCTGCATCGACGGGTGCGTTGTCGACGGGGATCAGACTGGAGATGGGCACCTTGCCGCGCAAAGCTACCGCCATGACTGTTTTGGCGCCCCTTCTCTGGCGTCAACGTGGTTGCGCAACATCAAGGAGTGGTGTAGTGGTGTAGAACGTACATGGAATGGCCGATCAGAGCAGGACGCTCGATCTTGTGCTCTTGCAGGAAGCCCTCGACATCCTCGGCGAGGGCAGTGTAATCGTGTCTCGGATCGTGGGGCGATTCGCCGTGGTTGCGCAAGTCCTGGACAGTTGGTGTCAGAGGTGATGGTCGCAAGTGTTTCCGGGAGGGTGAGGTACGATAGCGTAGACGGGACGGTTCAGATCACGAGCAAAGACTCTGAATTGAAGTTAGCATCGCATAGAACAAAGTGTAACAAGTGTACTGACTTGCTCATGCTCCGGTTGTTCTTCTTGGAGCCAAAGAGACCATGGATGAAGACAATGGGGTCCTTCTTGGTGTCAGGCTTCTCGGCTTCGTAGAAGTCGTAGGCGAGCTTCAACTTGGCATTGATCGGGGTTGACGAAAAGGCGCGTATACTGAGCGGTCGAAATGCTTGCCGCGACTGGGCGAATGTTCTTGTTGCCAGCATCTCTGGATGCTTGAAGATCACATGGTAGCTGATCGTGGACAAATGTTGAACGGAAATTGTTTCGGATGCTAGGGCCTATCCGGGGCCACGAGCGGAGGCAAGCGCGGGCCGGGCCGCCGCTAGAGCAACTCCATCATCATGGTGCATGATCATGATCTGGATGTTTCTTTTCACATGCTGGAGCAACTTTTGTCGACATCCATTTCCATCAAACCCATCCACAACATGAAACGCGCCTATCCAAACGATGAACATGCTTCCTCAAAGCGTCAACGAGGCTACGGACACGACAATCAACCGGATCATCGCCCTCGGAACACTTACTCTCAGCCGCGACAATCTAAAAGCTCATCACAACTGAATCATCAGACTGTTCCATTGCCCGATTCCACCAAACATCTGGAAGCACTACTCAAGGCACTGGTTAACCGCCGGGATAGCACGAGGCAACT
>Ga0058697_10000696_pt1 | contig 13782 bp, 14 predicted proteins | sample AgamicAsMae_FD_66619 | JGI IMG/M metagenome (GOLD analysis project Ga0058697, IMG submission 66619) | Agave microbial communities from Guanajuato, Mexico - As.Ma.e | ecosystem: Host-associated > Plants > Phyllosphere > Phylloplane/Leaf | place: Guanajuato, Mexico | collected 2012-06-04
GTCGAGTCGACCGGGCTCTTCACCGCGCGGGAAGGCGCCTCGAAGCACCTCGAGGCCGGCGCGAAGAAGGTGATCATCTCGGCGCCCGCCACCGATCCCGACGTCACGATCGTGCTCGGCGTCAACGACGACACCTACGATCCGGGCGAGCACAGCATCGTCTCGAACGCCTCCTGCACCACGAACTGCGTGGCGCCGATGGCGAAGATCCTCCTGGACGAGTTCGGGATCGACTCCGGCTTCATGACGACGGTGCACGCGTACACGACCGAGCAGCAGCTCCAGGACCAGATCGCGACGACGCGCAAGGGCAAGGTCGACCTGCGCCGGATCCGTGCGGCCCCGCAGAACATCGTCCCCGCGACGACGGGCGCCGCGAAGGCAACCGCGCTCGTGATCCCGGAGCTCAAGGGGAAGATCGACGGCATGGCGCTCCGCGCGCCGGTCGCCGACGGCAGCGTCACCGACCTCGTGTGCGTCCTCGGCCGCGAGGCGACGGTCGAGGAGGTCAACGACGCGTTCCGGCGCGCGTCCGGCGAGGACGGCTGGAACGGGCTCCTCGAGTACACCGAGGATCCGATCGTCTCCTCCGACATCGTCGGGAACTCACACTCGTGCATCATCGACGCCCAGTCGACGATGGCGAACGGCCGCATGGTGAAGGTGATCGGCTGGTACGACAACGAGTGGGGCTACAGCTGCCGTCTCGCCGACCTCGTGGAGCTGATGGCGCGCAAGCTCGCTCCCGAGACGGTGGGCGCGCAAAGCGGCTGAGTGACGCTTCCGCGGTCGGCCGAGGGCGCCGAGGTCGCCGGCAAGCGCGTCCTCGTCCGCTCCGACCTCAACGTGCCGCTCGACGACGGGCGGGTCGCCGACGACACGCGTATTCGCGCCTCGCTGCCGACGCTTCGGCTCCTGCTCGAGCGCGACGCGGCGGAGCTGCGCGTCTGCTCGCACCTCGGCCGCCCGAAGGGACACGACCCGGCCTACGAGATGGAGCCGGTGCGGCGCCGCCTCGCGGAGCTGCTCCCGGACGACCGCGTCACGGTGCTCGAGAACACGCGCTTCGATCCCGGGGAGACGAAGAACGACCCCGAGACGGCACGCCGCCTTGCCGACGGGTGCGACCTCTACGTGAACGACGCGTTCGGGTCGGCGCACCGGGCGCACGCCTCCACCGAGGCCGTCGCCCACCGCCTGCCGGCGTACGCGGGGCTCCTCCTGCTGCGGGAGCTCGCCGAGCTCGGCAAGCTCCTCGGCGAGGTCGAGCGGCCGTTCGTGCTCGTCTCCGGCGGCGTGAAGGTCGAGGACAAGCTGGGTGTGCTCGCGAATCTCGGCGGGCGGGCGGACACGGTGCTCGTCGGCGGCAAGATGGCCGAGCAGCTCCGCGAGGAGAACCCGCTCGGGTTTCCGGTGGAGCTGCCGGCCGACGTCGTCGCCGCGGCCGCCTTCGAGCCGGACGCCGAGGCGCGGGTGACGCCGTACGACGAGCTCCCCGAGGGCTGGCTGGGACTCGACATCGGGCCGGAGACGCGGCGCGCGTTCGCCGGGCACATCGCCGGAGCGCGGACGATCTTCTGGAACGGGCCGATGGGCGTCTTCGAGTGGCCGCGCTTCGCCGAGGGGACGAAGGCCGTAGCGGAGGCGGTCGCGTCGTCGGAGGCCTACTCCGTCGTCGGCGGTGCGGACTCGGCGCGCGCGCTCGCCGAGCTGGGCCTCGCCGAGCGCGTCTCCTGGCTCTCGACGGGCGGCGGCGCCGCGCTCGAGCTCCTCGAGGGCAAGGAGCTCCCCGGCGTGGCCGCGATTCCGGCCGTCTGAGGACCTGCGGCGGTCCGCCGCCGTAGGACCGGCATGAAGTGGGTCGTCCTCGTGGCCACCGCCCTCGTCCTCGCGGGCCAGGCCGGCGCAGGCGGCGGCCCCGCGGTCGCCGGGGGCAGCGCGAAGAGCGAGGTCCTGCGTGGCGGCTCGTTCGACGACCGGCTCTACGGCCGCGGCGGTCGCGACGGGCTCTGGGGCTATCGCGGAAACGACCTCCTGATCGGCGGGGCCGGGAACGACCTGCTCTACGCCGGCCGTGGCTCCGATCGCCTCGGGGGCGGCGAGGGCAACGACTTCGCCGACGGGGGCTTAGGGCCCGACGTCCTCTTCGGGGGAACCGGCAAGGACCAGCTGACGGGCGGCCCGGGTCGCGACCACATCTTCGGCGGCCCCGGAGGCGACTTCCTGATCGGCAACGCGGGAAACGATCTCCTCGACGCGCGTGACCCGGGGCGCCGCCGGCTCGCGGACTGCCCGGAGCCGTGCTTCCACCCGGACCTCCCGCGCGCGGCCGACTGGGTGTACGCCGGCGGCGGCGACGACCTGGTCCTCTCCCGCGACGGGCGCGTGGACGGCGTCGTCTGCGAGAGCGGCTTCGACGTGGTCGTGGCCGACCGGGCGGACCGCGTCTCCCCGTACGACTGCGAGCGGGTTCTCCGGCGCTAGGCGCCGATCTCCGGCGGGGCCGCCGTAAGATGCGCCCTCGTGCTCGTCGCGGCGAACTGGAAGATGTTCAAGACGCGCGCCGAGACGCGCGCGTTCTGTGACGCCTTCCACCCGCCCGAGGGCGTCGACGTCGTCGTCTGCCCGCCCCACACGTCGCTCGAGGCCGCGGTCGCGAGCGGGCTGACCGTCTACGCGCAGAACGTGCACTGGGCCCGCGAGGGCGCCTTCACCGGCGAGGTCTCGGCGCCGATGCTGCTCGACCTCGGCGTCGCGGGCGCGATCGTGGGGCACTCGGAGCGGCGGCAGTACTTCGGCGAGACCGACGAGACCGTCGCACGGCGCGTCGTCGCGGCGCTCGAGGCGGGGCTCGGCGTGATCGCCTGCGTGGGCGAGTCCGAGGAGGAGCGCGAGGCCGGGCAGACCGAGCTCGTCCTGCGCCTCCAGGTGGAGGCCGTCGCCGACGCGGCCGGCGCACACGAGGGTCTCGTCCTCGCCTACGAGCCGATCTGGGCGATCGGGACCGGCCGCACCGCCACGCCCGAGCTCGCGGCCGAGGCGCATGCCTTCATCAAGGGGCTCCTCGACGTGCCGGTGCTCTATGGGGGCTCCGTGAAGCCGGACAACGCGGCCGAGCTGCTCGGGCAGGACTCCGTCGACGGCGCGCTCGTCGGCGGCGCGTCGCTCGACGTCGACTCCTTCGAGGCTATTTGCCGGGCCGCTACCCCCTCGTAGCCCTCGTCATCCTCGACGGCTGGGGCTGCGCGCCGCCCGGGCCCGGCAACGCGGTCGAGCTCGCGGACACGCCCGTCTTCGACGACCTCTGGCGGCGCTACCCGCATACCACGATCGAGGCCTCGGGCGAGGCGGCGGGCCTCCCACCGGGCCAGATGGGGAACTCGGAGGTCGGCCACCTGACGATCGGCGCCGGCCGGCGGCTCTACCAGGACCTGATGCGCGTGAACAAGGCGATCGAGGACGGGTCGTTCTTCGAGAACCGCACGCTTCGTGCCGCCTTCGAGCGCGGCCGCCGCGTCCACCTGCTCGGCCTCGTCAGCTACGGCGGCGTCCACTCCCACATCGACCACCTCCGGGCGCTGCTCGGCTTCGCGCCCGAGAAGACGTGGATCCACGCGTTCACCGACGGCCGCGACGTCTCCCCGACGAGCGCCGTGACCGACCTCGCGGAGCTTTCCACCGGCCGGATCGCCACCGTCTCCGGCCGCTACTACGCGATGGACCGGGACAAGCGGTGGGAGCGGACGCAGCGCGCCTTCGACGCGATCGTGAAGGGCGAGGGCGAGCACGCGGAAGATCCGATCGAGGCGATCCGCCGAAGCTACGAGCGTGGAGTCACCGACGAGTTCGTCGAGCCGGTCGTCCTCGACGGCCGCCCGCGGCTCGAGCCGGGCGACACCGCGATCTTCTTCAACTTCCGCCCGGACCGGGCGCGCCAGCTCACGCAGAAGCTCCTCGAGGCCGGCTTCGACGTGACGACGATGACGCGCTATCGCGACGATCTCGATACACCGGTCGCGTTCGAGGAGCAGGACGTGCCCGAGACGCTGGCGGAGGTGCTCGCCGAGCACGGCGTCCGGCAGCTGCACGTCGCCGAGACGGAGAAGTACGCCCATGTGACGTACTTCTTCAACGGCGGGAAGGAGGACGAGTGGCCGGGGGAGAAGCGGATCCTCGTGCCCTCGCCGCGCGACGTCCCGAGCTACGACCACAAACCGGAGATGTCGGCGCGCGAGGCGGCGCGGCGGTTCTGCGAGGAGATCGGCGACGGCTACGGCTTCGGCGTCGTCAACTTCGCCAATCCGGACATGGTCGGCCACACCGGCTCGATCCCGGCCGTGACGAAGGCGGTCGAGACCACCGACGGCTGTCTCGGCGAGGTCGTCGCCGCCGTCGAGCAGGCGGGCGGGGTCTCGCTCGTCACTGCGGATCACGGCAACGCCGAGCAGATGCTCGAGGCAGACGGCACGAGTCCGCACACCGCGCACACGTCCAATCCCGTCCCGCTGGTCGTCACCGCACCCGATGTGAGGATCGCCACGGACGGCGAGATCGCCGATCTCGCACCTACCGTCCTGGCGCTCCTCGGTATTGCACAGCCTTTACAAATGAGCGGCAAAAACCTCATTTCCAGCCCACTTTCCGGGCTATACTCCGCCGGCTTTGGCCCTGATCCAGCCTGATCCGGGAGTTCTTCGGAAGGCACAGAAGGGCGACGAGCGCGCCTTCTCGTTGATCTTGCGGGCCTACGAGGTGCCCGTCTTCAACTACGTGCTGCGCCTCGTCGGCGATCGTTCGCTCGCCGAGGATCTGACGCAGGAGGTCTTCCTGCGCGTCTTCCAGGGCCTGCCGCGCTTCTCGCTCCGCTCCAAGTTCACGACGTGGCTCTTCCAGGTGACGAAGAACCGCGTCCTCGACGAGCTGCGCGCCGTCGAGCGCCGGCCCCGCGCGGTCGTGGCGCTCGAGGACGTGCCGCCGCTCGAGGTCGTCGACGCGCCGTTCGAGCGGCTGGAGGCGATCGACGCGGTCTGGCGCGCGGTCGAGGCGCTGAACGTCGACCTGAAGATGGCGCTCCTGCTCCGCGACGTCGTCGGCCTCTCGTACACGGAGATCGCCGACTCGCTCGAGATCACGCTCGCCACGGTGAAGTGGCGGATCTACAAGGCGCGCGAGGAGGTCCAGCTCGCGCTCGCCCGCGAGGGCATCACGATCGGCGCTCCCGAGGCGCAGCCGGTCGGGCTAGTGACGACGTAGCCACGCGGCGAAGGCCCGAGCGCGGGACGGCTGCTCGGCGACGGCGTTCGCGCGGCTTTGCAGCTCCTCTTGGAGCGCGGCGGGCACACGGCGCGTGTTGATCGCCGCGATGACGTGACGCTGAAGGCGGAGGGCCGCCTTTTGTGTGTGAACCGCGGCGGCTTCGGCCGCGAGCCGCTGCGCCAGCGCGGCCGGTAGGCGCGGCGGCGGCGGCTCCGCCTGCTTCGCCCGCCCGCAGCCGGCGAGGCTACAGGCCGTGAGCGAGACGATCAGCCAGCGCCTCGGGGAGGCCACGCTCGCGGATCTCCTCCTGTGTGCGCTCGATCGGATAGGCGACGCGGCGGTGGAGCGCGCGCCTCGCCTCGAGGTCGAGCACGAGGTAGGCCGCGCGCGGGTCGCCGTCGCGCGGCTGGCCGACGGAGCCGGGGTTGAGGATGAAGCGCCCCTCCGCGAGGTCGAGCTCGGCTCCGCCGGGCACGACCGCGCCGTCGACCGCCCCGTCCTCGAGCACGAAGGCGAGGGCGACGTGGCTGTGCCCGACGAGGACGATCGGCGCCGAGGTGAGCCGAAACGCGGCGAGCGCGACCTCGTCGCTGAGCACGTACTCCCAGACGGGGTCGCGCGGGCTCGCGTGGAAGAGCTCGACGTCCTCGGCGGCGGCGAGGCTCTCGAGGCGCTCCAGGAACGCGCGTGCTTCCCCGCCCAGGACGGACTGCGACCAGCGCGCCGCGGCCGCTGCGTCGTCGGTGAACTCCGCGAGCGGGATGCGGCCGAGCACGCCCAGGTCGTGGTTTCCGACCAGGCAGAGCTGGGCCGCCCGTTCCACCTCCGCGCAGCACTCGTTCGGCCGGGGCCCGTAGCCGACGAGGTCGCCGAGGCACCAGAGCGCGTCGACCTCCTCGGCGGCAACGGCGTCGAGCACCGCGCGGAGCGCGTGAAGATTGCCGTGGATGTCGGAGAGGACTGCGACGCGCATCAGGGTCGCGGCAAGGATCGCATCCTTCGCCGTCCTCGCCGCGGCGTGGCTCTACGCGGCCTCGCTGCTCTGGCGGACGCAGGTGCCCGCGAACCTCCGCCTGCCGCGGCTCGACCCGCACAGCGTGTTCTCCGACGCGCTCCTGCGGCGGACGGCCCGGCACGACGGGTTCCTACGGATCGACTTCCTGCTCGCGAGCACGGCGCAGCTCGCGGCGCTGCTGTGGCTCGCCTTGCGCCCCCCGCGCGGGTGGGGCGGCCCGCTGCTGCGCGGTCTCGAGCTCGCGCTCCTCGCGCTCGTCGTGTCATGGGTGGCGCGGCTCCCGTTCGGGCTCGCCGCGGAGTGGTGGGAGCGGCGCTACGGGATCTCCCGGCAGAGCTACCGCGCGTGGCTCGTGGGGCGGCTGCCGTCGCCGGGCTCGGTCGTCGCGCTGCTCGTCCTCGTCGCGCTCGGGATGCTCCTGGCGCGGCGGCTCGGCCGGCGCTGGTGGCTCGCGGCCGGGCCGGCGCTCGCGGCGGGCGGGCTCGTCGTCACGCTCGTCCAGCCGCTCCTCGGGCCGTCGCTCCACCCGCTCCGCGACCGGCAGCTCGCGGCCGTGCTCGCCGGCTCCGGGATTCGCGTCGGCGTGAACCGGGTGGCCGCGAAGACGCGCGAGGCGAACGCCGAGGCGATTGGGATCGGGCCGACCCGGCGGATCGTCTTCACGGACACGATCCTGCGCAGGCCGTTCGGCGAGCCGGAGCTGCGCTTCGTCGCCCGCCACGAGCTGGCGCACCACCGGCGGCACCATCTGTGGAAGGGCGCGGCGTGGTTCGCGCTCTTCGCGCTGCCGTGCGCGTTCGTGCTCGCCGCGGCGGGGGAGCGGCGAGGCGGCCTCGCGCGGCCGGAGGCGGTTCCGGCGGTGCTCCTGGCCGCGTTCTGCCTCCAGCTCGTCTCGCTGCCGGTCGGTGGCGCGATCGCGCGCCGCTACGAGGCGGAGGCGGACTGGACGGCGCTGCGTGCGACCCACGACCCGGCCGCCGCGCGGGCTCTCTTCGTCGACTTCGCCCGCGTCGACCTGGAGCAGCCGAACCCGCCCCGCTGGGCGCAGCTCCTCCTCGACGACCACCCGAGCCTCTTGCGGAGGATCGAGATGACGGACGCTAGGAGGGGCTAGCGGAACTGCCTTCGTCGCACGGGCGGTGATGCTCGTTCCGAGGCAAGGACGCAGGAAGCGTTCGTAGCCGGAGGCTACGGGCGCGACCGAGGACGCCGCATCGGGACGAGCAGCGCGGCCCGGGCGGCACAAGGCTGTTTCGCTAGACCCTCCTAATCGCCGTTAGACGGCCCGCGGTTCTCCGGCAGGTTCCGGATGCCCTCGCGGGTCGACCAGCGCGACCACGCCTCCTGCACCGACGCGATGAGATCCTCGACGAGCCGGGGAGACGCGTTCACGCGGGACACGACGACGCCGTTCAGGTCGCCCTCCTCGACCTCGTGCTCGACGCGGGCGAAGGTGATCGTGAACTCGTAGTCGGAGAAGCTGACGTTCACGAAGTTTGCGTAGACGCCGGCCATCTGCTCGGGGTCGACCTGGAGATTGAGCTGGCGCTCCTGGCCGTCGCCGTCCACGCGTCGAGGATACTACGGCCGTGACGGGCACCTTCACGGCGCGCCGGGTCGCCTATGCGGCCGCGGGCCTCGTCGTCACGCTGATCTTCGGGACGATCGGCTTCCACCGCTACCTCGACGAGGGGTGGCTCCAGGCGTTCTACCGCTCGATCGTCACCGCGTCGCTCACCGGCCTCGACACCGTCCCGCGGAACGACGGCGCGCGGGTGATCACGATCCTCGTCATCCTCGCGGGTCTCGTCCTGATCGGATACGTCGCCGCCGCTATCGTCGAGGCAATCGCGGGCGACGCCATCACCGGCGCGCTCGCCGAGCGACGGAGGCAGCGGGCGATCGACCGGCTTCGAGACCACTTCATCATCTGCGGCTACGGCCGCGTCGGCCGCCGCGTGGCGCAGGAGTTCGGCGCGAACGGCGTGCCGTTCGTCGTCCTCGACTTCAGCGAGGACGCGATCGCGGCGGCGAAGGAGGAGGGCGTCCTATTCGTCGAGGGGAACGGGGTGGAGGACGAAGACCTCGCCGGGGCCGGGCTCGAGCGGGCGCGTGGCCTCGTCGCGTCCTCGGACTCGGACGCCGACAACCTCTACATCACACTGTCCGCACGCGCCGCGCGGCCCGACCTCTGGATCGTCGCGCGCGCCTCTGACGAGGACGCGCAGCGAAAGCTCAAGCTGGCGGGCGCCGACCGCGTCGTGATGCCGTACGCCACCGCCGGCCGCGTGATGGCGAACCTCGTCTTGAAGCCGCAGGTCACGGCCTTCCTGGACACGGTGATGACGGCCGAGGGCGACGACTTCCGGCTCGAGGAGATCGAAGTGACGGAGAGGTGCGCCCGGTCGGGGCAGACGCTCCGCGACCTGCGTGTTCGCGAGGAGACCGGCGCGATGATCGTCGCCGTCCGCAAGCCGGACGGCCGCTTCGACACGACGCCGGACCCCGAGGAGCTGATCGAGGCGGGCGACGTCCTGATCGGGGTCGGCACGGCGGAGGAGATCCGCCGGCTCGAGGACTTCTTCGCTCCGCGCGAGGCCGTTGCCGGCTGATCCCGTCGCCGGCCTCGCGGCCGAGCTGAGCGAGCTCGCGGGCGCCGAGGTCGAGCTCGACCGGCCCGCCAACGCCGAGCACGGCGACTACGCGACGAGCGTCGCGCTCCGACTCGCCCGCACGGAACGACGGCCGCCGCGGGAGCTCGCCGAGGAGCTGGCCGGGGGCGTGGCAAGCCTTTCCGCGGTCGAGCGCGCGGAGGTCGCCGGCCCGGGCTTCGTGAACCTCTGGCTCTCCGACGAGTGGTACGCGGCCGCGCTCGAGGCGATGCTCGAAGCCGGGGACGGCTACGGGGCGCCGAGGGCCGTCGAGCCGAAGCGGATCCAGGTCGAGATGGTGTCGGCGAATCCGACGGGGCCGATCACCGTCGCGTCGGCGCGGAACGGCGCATACGGCGACTCGGTGGCCCGATTGCTCGAGCTCGCGGGCCACGAGGTGGAGCGCGAGTACTACTACAACGACCGCGGCGCGCAGATGGAGCGCTTCCGCGGCTCGGTGGAGGCACGGCGGCGCGGCGAGGAGCCGCCCGAGGACGGCTACCGGGGCGCGTACCTCGACGAGCTCGCCCGCCTAGAGGGCGACCCGGTGCCCGTCATGCTGGAGCAGATCGAGCGCACGCTCGAGCGCTTCCGGATCCGGTTCGACTCGTGGGCGCTCCAGAGCGAGCTCGAAGGCCGGCTTCCCGAGCTCCTGTCGCGCCTGGACACGTACGAAAGCGACGGCGCCGTCTGGGCAAGGTCGTCCGCGTACGGCGACGACGAGGACCGGGTGGTCGTGCGCTCGCCGGAGCAGGGCGGCGCGCCGACGTACCGCGGCGCCGACGTCGTCTACCTCGCCGACAAGCTCGACCGGGGCTTCGACCGGGCGATCTACGTCCTCGGCGCCGACCACCACGGCACGCGCAAGTGGTACGCGGCCGTCGCGGCCATGCTCGGCTACGACCCGTCCCGCGTGGAGGTGCTCCTCTACCAGCTCGTCCACCTGACGCGCGGGGGCGCGCAGACGAAGATGTCGAAGCGGCGCGGCGAGGTCGTCTTCCTCGACGAGTTCATGGACGAGATCGACGTCGACGCGGCCCGCTGGTACCTCGTCTCGCGCGGGCCCGATCAGACGATCGACATCGACGTCGAGCTCGCCGCCGAGAAGAGCCAGAAGAACCCGGTCTACTACGTGCAGTACGCGCACGCGCGGATCGCGGGCATCCTGCGGAACGCTGGGCGGGCGGAGGTGGCCTCACGGCCGGCGGGGCCGCTCGCACGCGAGGAGCGAGAGCTCGTGAAGCGCCTCGCGGAGTTCCCCGGGGTCGTCGCCGAGGCGACCGAGCGGCGCGGCCCGCACGCGCTGCCGACCTACGCGATTCGCGTGGCCGACGACTTCCATCGCTTCTACCACGAGCACCGCGTGCTCGGGAGCGACGCGGAGGCCTTTCGCCTCGGCCTCTGCCGCGCGACGCAGTCGGTGATCGCGCGCTCCCTCGACCTCGTCGGGGTCGAGGCGCCCGAGCGCATGTGACCGTAGGATCCTCCGGTGAGCGCACAGGCGCCCGACCGGAACCTCGCGCTCGAGCTCGTGCGCGTGACCGAGGCCGCGGCGATGGCGGCGGCGCGGTGGGTCGGCCGGGGCGACAAGAACGCGGCCGACCAGGCCGCGGTCGACGCCATGCGCCTGATGCTCGACACCGTCGCCATGGACGGCGTGGTCGTGATCGGCGAGGGGGAGAAGGACGAGGCGCCGATGCTCTTCAACGGCGAGGAGATCGGCAGCGGCAGCGGCCCGGCGGTCGACGTCGCCGTCGACCCGCTCGAGGGAACGCGGCTCACCGCGCTCGGCCAGCCGAACGCGATCGCCGTGATCGCCGTCGCCGAGCGAGGCACGATGTTCTTCCCCGGGGCGGCGGTCTACATGGAGAAGATCGCGACCGGGCCAGAGGCGATCGACGCGATCGACATCACGCGTTCGCCGAGCGAGAACGTCGAGCGAGTCGCGGAGGCCAAGAGCTGCAGCCCGCGCGACGTGACCGTCGTCGTCCTGGAGCGCGACCGGCACGACGACCTGATCGCCGAGCTCCGGGAGGCCGGCGCGAAGGTCAACCTGATCCGCGACGGAGACGTCGCACCGGCGATCGCCGCCGCACAGCCCGGGACGGGCGTCGACATGCTCTACGGAGTCGGCGGCACCCCCGAGGGCGTGATCTCGGCCGCGGCGCTCAAGTGCGTCGGCGGCGGGATCCAGGGGCGCCTCTGGCCGCGGGACGACGACGAGCGGCAGAAGCTCCTCGACGCGGAGCTCGATCCCGCCCAGGTGCTCACGACCGACGACCTCGTCGCCGGCGAGGACGTGTTCGTCGCGGCCACGGGCGTCACGTCGGGCGCGCTCCTCCGCGGCCCGAGACGAGACGGCGACCGCGTCTACACGGACTCGATCGTCATGCGCTCACGCTCCGGCACCGTGCGGCGGGTGGAGGCGCACCATCAGCTCGAGAAGCTGGCGCGCTTCACCGGCCGCGAATACCGGTAACGACCCTCGGACCTCGAGTACCGCTGAGACAGGTCCCTGCGGGACAGGCAGGGGTCAGACCCCTGTCGTGGCTCGAAGGGACAGTGGCGAATGGGCCCGCGGGTGCTTGGCTCCTTGCTCCGCGGTCGCCGGCGCGGACAGGGGGATGGACATGGCCGCGGAGATCGTCCGCGGCGGCCGTGTCGGTCGCGGGCTACGTCAGGCGACCGCCGGCTCCCGCTCCATCTCGGGCGCGTAGGAGCCCGACCGCGCGGCGCCGTTGAACTTCGCGCGCCGGTAGAAGGCCTTCTGCGCGGCCTCGACCTTCGCCGCGTCGCCGCCCCACGCCTTGAGCGCGGGCGCCTGGAGCGCGCGCCCGTACGAGAACGAGAGCTCCCACGGATGCGGCCCGCGCGCGTTCATCGCGTTCAGGTTCGCCGTCGCGTCCTCGTCGGTCTGGCCGCCCGAGAGGAAGACGATCCCGGGCACGGCGGCCGGGACGTGCCGGCGCAGGCAGCGCAGCGTGTACTCGGCGATCTCGTCGTGCGAGGCCTGCTCCGAGGCCGAGTAGCCGGAGAGGACCATGTTCGGCTTGAGGAGCATCTCCTCGGGAACGACGCGCTGGTCGCGGAGCTCCGTGAAGACGGCGTGCTGGACGCGCGAGGTTTCGTGGAAGCTCCGCTCGATCGAGTGGTCGCCGTCCATCAGCACCTCGGGCTCGACGATCGGGACGAGCCCGGCCTCCTGCGACAGCGCCGCGTAGCGCGCGAGCGCGTGGGCGTTTGTCCAGACGCAGTATTCGCTCGGGGTGCCCTTGCCGATCGAGTACGTCGCGCGCCACTTCGTGAAGCGCGCGCCGAGCTCGCGGTACTCCTCGAGCCGGGCGCGCAGCCCGTCGAGCCCCTCGGTGATCGTCTCGCCGGGGGCGTTCGCGAGCGGCTTCGCGCCCTTGTCGACCTTGATCCCGGGGATGATCCCGCGCTGCTCGAGGAGCTTCGGGAACGGCGTGCCGCCGGCCGAGCTCTGCCGGATCGTCTCGTCGAAGAGGATGACGCCGCTGATGAACTCCTCGACGCCCTCGGTGGTGAAGAGGAGGTCGCGGTAGGCGCGGCGGTTCTCCTCCGTCGACTCGACGTTGATTGAGTCGAAGCGCTTCTTGATCGTCCCGTCGCTCTCGTCCGCGGCGAGGATTCCCTTGTTCTCGGCGACCATCGCGCGCGCGGTCGACTCGAGGTCCTGTGCAGCCATTTCCCACCCCTCCGGAAAGCTTTGTGTGTGGCTCGAATTATTAGCCGTCGTCCTCTTCGGACGCGCCGTCCACGCCCGAGAGGAGGAGTTGGAGGCGCCGGAGCTCCCCTGCCGAGGCGGGCACGATCGTTCCCGAGCTGATCGCCCACGCGGGGTGGATCTCGCGCCAGCCGTGGGCAGAGTCGTCGACGAGCGGCCCGACGACGCTCACGCGCGTCCCGACCTGCGGGACGGGGACGCGGCCGCGGTCGAGCGGGATGATCTCCACGAGGAGGTTCCCGGCGACGCGCTCGTTCCCGCGCGAGACGAGGCCGTCCTGCCCGGGGTCGAGGCGCAGCTCGACGTGCACGTCGCCGTCGTAGGCCTCGAAGCGCACGACTTCGACGGTGCCGGACGCGAGCCGGCAGCGGCTCTTCACGACGAGCCGCGAGGGGTGGTAGACGCCGGCGAGCGGATCGCCGGAGCGGCAGTAGGGCGAGGGAGGAGGTCCCGCGCGGTGGATGTCGATCCCGCAACCGGCAGACGCGGCGACGACGATCAGCCCGGCGACGAGCGCGCGCGTTCGCACGTCCTCGATCGTGCCGGTCTCCGCCGCAGCGAGCGGGCTCGATCACGAAAAGGTCGCAGTTTGGTTGCACTTTCGACACGGCCCCCTTCCCATCCGCGGCCCGCGTCGTAGACTCCTGCCGCGGCCAGGGGCTCGCCTTGCGGCCAGTGAAGCGGGCCAGGGGTTTTCCACAGGTTCCACAGGCAGGTGTGGGAACCTTGTCTCCTGGACCGACACGCGTATCTCTCGGTCCTGTGCCCCTTTGCGGGGATAGGGAGAGCGCCGAAAGCGCCGATCTTCGGGATGCTGTGAATAGTGGTACGTATCCCGATGCTCCGCCGCCCGCCACGCCGGCGGCCGCGTCCGTCGGCGTCCCTACGATCCTTCGCAGATGGTGCGCAGGCTGATGCAACGCACCGGCTGGCCTCGCCGCATCGTCGCGGCAGGGCTCGTCGTGGTCGCGATGGTCGCGCTGGCGGCGATCGGCTACGCGAGCGGCCGCGGCCTGCTCGGCTACACGTACGGCTACGAGTACTGCACGCTCCCGGCGGAGTACTGCACGACGTCGACCACCACGACCTCCACGACGACGTCGACGTCGACGTCG
>Ga0058697_10000698_pt1 | contig 13755 bp, 21 predicted proteins | sample AgamicAsMae_FD_66619 | JGI IMG/M metagenome (GOLD analysis project Ga0058697, IMG submission 66619) | Agave microbial communities from Guanajuato, Mexico - As.Ma.e | ecosystem: Host-associated > Plants > Phyllosphere > Phylloplane/Leaf | place: Guanajuato, Mexico | collected 2012-06-04
AGCTTCAAAAGCAGCATCTCTTCTATTCACATGAACCTCATACTTGTTTACCTCCTGTGTCTAGCAACTCTATTTACAAATATATCTGGATCCCTTCACAACAGCCACCAGCATTCACAAAAGATGTCGCGCTCATTGAACGGTCGGTGATGTTTATGGAAGGTCTCTACACACCGAACACTGACAAGCTTCAGTCCTCTCGAAGCCTTTGGCCATCCACTCGACCAGCCCCATGACAGGCTATCTGAGAAACGGCTACTGCGAGGTGCCTGCTTCAGATGCTGGAAATCACGCCATCGCCGCAGAAGTCTCGGACGAATTCCTCAAGTTCTCGGCCGAGCGTGGTAACGACCTACGCCAGATCGGACTCAAGGGAGGCTGCAAGTGGTGTCTCTGCGTATCCCGCTGGAAGGAGGCATTCGACGCCAGAGGGAAGGAGGGCGACAAGATTGTCCCTAAGTATGCCGCAACCAGTCCCGGTAATCGGCGTAGATATGCTAATTGCAAGCAGGATCTTCCTCAACGCCACCAACGAGAAAGCACTAGACAAGGTATCGCTGGACGACCTCAAGAAGTTTGCCGTTGACAAAGAGTAAGCGCACGGCAGCGCTGGGGGTGTTGAACAGTAACGAATAAGAATTATCCTCTTTCCCTATATCCGTTTTCTGTTCGCGCCGTGTACTGGAAGTCTGCCTCCTGTATCTGGCTCGTCGGCCTGGAGAGAGCTCTTGATAGCATTCCTAAATTTGAAGTCGGAGTAGAGGCCTCGGTAGGAAGGTACACGTGTAACATTAAGTGCGGTCGTTTGGAGTGGAGATTTGTGTCGACGAAGATGGGAGGCGCATAAAATTATTTTCGATTTCGGCCGTCGGAAACAGTCTGTAGCTTGCGGTATTCCTTTTCCAGCTCGGCTTGCATATCGAAGTCCAGTTGACGTTCCTTCTTTATGCGTTGCTGCTCCATGTCGCGAATGACACCTGCGTGCATAGCCTGTTCGGGAGTTTAGCACAAGAAAAGTAGACAAGAATATGGATAGACTGACGGCCTTCTCGACCTTCTGGCCATGGTGTACAAAGATGATGATACCAATTGCACCAAGCGAGGTGGCAGCCAGAGTCAACTTTGCTTTTGTCGACATTGTATATATGGTAGTGGCGATGGAGAGGCAGCTGCTACAGGAACTTGCAACTTTGCGGGAAGGAGCGAGCGTCGAAGGGCGCGCTTGGGCCCCACGACTTGGCGGTCACCATCAACATCCACCTGTAGCCAACAACCACTGCACTTCCGGAGCTGTCGTCACATAATCTACAATTCACCATGGTATGTTTCCCTGCCGACCTACTAATTCCAGCGACAAGATCATATGCTAATACTCTCTCCAGTCTGCACAAAACTCGGCTGGAATCCAAACGCTGCTTGACGTAGGCTGAACTCACGCACCCTCAATCGGCGCCTTTACTTACCCATACCCACAGGCTGAGCGCGAGGCCCAGAAAATTGTCCAGCAAGGTATATCTTGTCATCTAGCTCGCCTACTGTACACATGCTAACCAGCTCATAGCAAGAGAGTGTAATTCAACGACCAGCACCCCGTAGCGAACCACACGTATCTGACCAATCACCCAACAGACCGCACCAAGCGTGTAAAGGACGCTCGCTCCGAGGCTCAAAAGGAAATCGACGAGTACCGCAACAAGAAGGAGGAAGAGTTCAAGCAATTCTCAACACAGGTGCGTTCTGGATCAGTCTCACAATCACCCACGGCATCTGACACATGGCCTACAGCACACCAGCGGCAACGAGCAGGCCGAGAAGGATGCCTCCAAGGACACAGATGAGAAGCTGAAGGAGATCAAGAGCATTGGCGACAAAGAGGGCGGCACCGTTGTTGAGAACCTGCTACGCGCCGTCACCGACGTCAAGCCCCAGGTTCCCGACAGAGTCGAGCAGCCCGTCGCATGATCTACCTGACGTCTGTTCTTGTCTCTAATCGCATCTGTTGCCCCGTCCCGCTCTGCTTTTTCCTCGCTGTAGATATCCTCTTTCGAATTATAGATTGACCTTCATCTGACGAGCCTCGTTGTACCACTCTACTCATGAACCGTACATTTGGACTCCATGAATACTACCAACAACTCTATATCGCTAGTCCTGATCTCCTGTATACTCGAGATATATTCATTGTATCTCGTGGATCAATGCGAGGAACACGCTCGTGATTGACCGACTCTGACGTCATATTTCCGGGGCTACACTCTCAATCCATCTGTTTACTGTACCTTTTTCCATTCACGAACTTTAATGAACCGTGCAATGAGCCTCCGACTATCGACCAGACAGTTTTGTCGTCCATACTGTCGTCCTGTCTTCCTTGCTACGAGCAACAGATCTGCGCAGTTCAGCCATGCTTCGGTGAATCGAGAAGAGAAGGTCGAAGATCCTCGCCTCAAGGAGGAGATTGGCGATCTGGTCATAGAGGATCAGTATGCAATTCTTCGAGAAAAATACGGTATGTGACCATCACCTCCATATCCGATCCCTGGTTCTGACACGTTGAAAAGATACGCCCAAGAATCCAATCATCCTGGCACATGGACTACTTGGATTTGAAGAGCTTAACATTGTGCCAAAAGCAATTGCTCCTGGCTTGCAGTATTGGAGAGGTATTCGCGAAGCATTGGCTGCAAAGGGTATCGAAGTGATTACTGCAACCGTACCGCCGTCTGGATCTATCGAAGCACGCGCTCAGAAGTTGAGCGAGGACATTCACAATAAAGCAAAGGGAAAGAGTGTAAACATTATCGCGTAGGTCTTTTTTATACCCCTGTATGGATAACACAAGCTAATTCGATCGACAGACACAGCATGGTAACGACTGATGGGATACCATAGAATACTCCCTTGCTAACTGATCTGCTAGGGGTAAACACAGGAACCAACTTGAAGCATTGATCTAAACTGACACAGCATACTGTTCAGCGGCCTGGACTCTCGATACATGATCAGTCAGTTGAAACCAGCAAACGTCAAGGTACTATCGTTGACGACAATCGCAACACCCCACCGAGGTATGATTGGTCTTTGGATCTTGTAGACTTGTGTTCCTCGCTGATATCTCTTTCTCAAAGGCTCCTCGTTCGCAGATGTCATGTTTTCCTGGATCGGCCGTTCGTCATCTCCGCCTACCCTTACACGCTCCTCTGATCACACTGACACACAACTTCTCAAACAGCAACCAACATACCCAAACTCTACAAAATGCTCGAATTCTTTGGCTTCGAAACCGGTGCCTTCAGCCAGCTAACCCAAACCTACATGCGAGACAACTTCAACCCAAAAACACCCGATCGTGAGGGTATTGCCTACTACTCTTACGGTGCCAATGTAGACCCCAGATTCTGGAGTATGTTCCGTCAGAGCCACAGGATCATTCAGAAGTTAGAGGGTGAGAATGATGGGTTGGTCAGTGTGCAGAGTGCCAAGTGGGGCACTTACAAGGGCACGTTGAAGGATGTCAGTCATTTGGATATGATCAATTGGACGAACAGGTTGCGTTGGTTCATGTGGGAGTTGACGGGAAACAAGAGGAAGTGTGTTTCTTGATTCGCTTATCTTTTGGCATGCGGGTACTGACGGCTGTGATTACAGTTTCAATGCCATCGCATTCTACTTGGACATTGCTGGTAAGTCTCCTGAGACGTGTGGAGTTCTCTGTGATAGACGTGCATACTGATTCCAGGCAGATATGTTGGCGAAAGAGGGGCTCTGATGGTCGAGCAGGATTTCTAGTAGTCGTACAGCATCATTCAAGACAGAAAAAGATGCAACCATACAAAGTTTATAGACAAATTCCCCCCTTTCTTTCATTTCGTTCGCTCAGCAGATTTGTAGACAATATATACATTTAACAATACAGTAAAGACTTTATTCCATGTGTCAACCGAGCAACATTCCTCTTGTACTATAATCCGACTCTTTTGTGCTGTTACAAGGCATGAACCAGCCATGCCGTAGCCATATACACTGAACTCATTCATATTGAGCAGCCCAACTGGCCCAGAGTTTGGTCGGACTCTCGGCGCCGAACAGAGGGCTACTCTCCGGAGAACCGGCTGTGTATCCATTGCTTCGGCTGTTTGCGCCATTGCTCGTATCGATCTGCAGACTTCTCATGCTCTGTGTTTCGGATGCGACGGGGGCCGGTATGAGGTACTCGCTCGCGGGGCCAATGGTGATGTTTTTGGTTGCGGGCGAGGAAGTGAGCGAGGACAACAGAGCGGAACGGGAAGTCGTTGCGAAGGTCGAGAGGTGTGTAGAGGTGTCGAGGTAGATGAATGGCATCGCTGAGGGGTGCGATGGCGTCTCGGTGGTGGTGGCATGAGAAAAGAGAGGTAGGAGGTTGCGGATCAGGGCGTGTAGTGGGAGAACCGAAGCCTGATTTCGCGGGTTAGCCAGATTCTTGTATACAGTATGGTCAAGAGGGCAAAGTCACCTTCCACATAGCCTCGATCTCGTCTGTGTCAATGGTCAATACATCCTTCTCCTGCTCTTCTTCTTCTTCAGGCAGTTCGTCCCATTCGCAAACGAGAGCGCCCAGAACCTTCTGCCTCCTAGCTCCTATGTCTCTTACGGCCGTCTCCAAACCTTTGGCGCCTTCTGTCAAGGTGATTGAGACCTGGACATCGCTCCTCATGCGACCAGCCAGAGTGTAGAGTTCGGTGCGTAGATTCTTGAGCACGACGTCGCGACGACCGATCAAGTGCACGGCAGCAACGCGCAGGGAGGATAGGAGAACAGAGAGATGTTGGGACAGTGTGGGCGAGGCGACATTGGGGACGTAGAGGATGATGCTGTTGCCGGTGGGATTGGTAGGAATGCTCGAACTGGCGGAGGGCAACCTGTTGAGCACTGGGGCAGATGCCGAAGAGGCAGGGCTGCTAGTACGAATGCCCGAGGGAATACCTGGCGTGTTTGAGGTCGCGCGATAGTTGAGATAGGTTGGTTTCGTCGTGATTGGATTCATGGCTGAAGACTGGAGCGTGTCGACTGTCGACTGGTGTCACAAAAGACGGTATTATACAAGCAGAAAGCACGACGAGAAAGAAACAATGGCTCCAGAGAGAAACGAGCGTAAGCAAACACCAGGGATACAGAGTATGTACAAGAAAGCGGACGACGAGAATTAAATGCGAGACAAGTCGACTCGCTCTGGCCCGACTTTGAGACCCCGAGCCGACTCCCTCAGCCTCTTTTGCGGGGTTCATCTCCAAATTCTCCGACCAAATCGCCCTAAACTCGACCATGACTCGCTTGCATCCTGGCCGCATAACTGCTCTGCATTCATCCTGTCTATCTGCGAAGATTGACTGTCGAAGTGCTACCTCTTTGCTTCACTATCCTCGCGCGCTGTCATTTGTCCCTCTCGCATCTGCGTGACCGCCAATCCCATGCTCTTCGTTATTCCCATTTTCTCTGCCTTTTCTGCGTCAAGGTCCACTGCCTCGGTCATTACGCCCTCCTACCCTGCTGAAGAGCCATCCTGGACCCTGTATGAGCTGTGTCTGCTCTGACACGAGCTAAAATTTCCTTTTCCTCACGTCCTTATTATGAATGAACCGTTCCGAGGATGCTACCAAAGGCATACTTGCTGAGCCATCTGATCGCCCTTGCCAGTCGCCTCTATCAGATTCCTCCTTGTTTACCACTCGAACTCTCCTTGGGCCTTGTGGAAGAGGTACCTGCAATCGTCGGTCAGTCACGGTTTTGGTCCTTGTGCTTTCGTCTCAACTAACTCCTTGCCATTGGCCGACATGATACCGTCCTTGAGGGTGCACTTCCACTTGTTCTTGACGCGCTGCACCTTGTCGTATGTGCAAAGCACGTGGTCAATCTCCTCGTCTTCCTCATCAGCGTTGTTGCCGGCTTCGTCACTCGATGAATCAAGATCAGAGTTGATGGCATCTTCGTCCTCTTCCTCCATTTCACCGTCCAATTGAGGAATGCTGGCCAAGCGCGAACCAGCGTTTGCGCTGGCTCTACCTCTAGACACACGCTTTCTGTAGCGGCTATGCTCCTTTCGATCGTCCAGAGGAAGCAGCAGACCGTTCTCGAGTCTATGTTGTAGATCCTCGATTTGACGTCTCATCATACCATCGTACTTGTCCACTTGAGCTGAGCTGAGTCTGCGTCTCTCTGTGATATATCTGTTCCACTCGTCAAGTGCGGCTTCGTCCGAACCATCTGTCTGCGAGTAGTTGACGCCGTGTTGTTGAGGGTATTGGCCGTTGCCTTCAGTCTTCACCTGAGGCTGCTGGTGCGCAGTCTGTTGGCGCATTTGCTGGGCATACTGCGCTTGCATCTGGCGTTGCTGTTGGACTTGTCCTGGTTGCGACGCAGCTTGTCCAGGTTGTGTAGGCAACTGCAAGCCTTGTGTTCTTTGTTGTTGTTGTTGTGCCTGCTGCTGCTGTGATTGTTGCGGCTGTGGCTGTTGGGGGTGAGCGTTCTGAACACCACCAGGCAGAGCGATACCTCTCTGCTGCATGGCGTTAAGTGAAGCATTGGCTTGCTGGCCGAATTGCTGCTGGAGGAGGGATGCAGCACGTTGCTGAGCCATCATCTGGTTGTTCACCTGCTGAGGATATCCTTGCTGAGCAGGGGGATAGTTGTGCATAGGCTGAGAATTTGATCCAGGCTCAACCTTGGGCTGTGCATGTCCATTCTGAGGGGGCTGATGCTGGACAGGGGCTCCATTATGTACAGGCTGGGGTGCTGCGGCAGGTTGCTGCGCTTGCTGCTGTTGAGGCGCTTGTTGAGGCGGAGGCGGAGCAGGCTTGGGATCCCAAGGCATCTGCGCGACATCGCGCTGCGACATCTTGTGCTGCCATGACTATTGGACACATATTAGTACAAGCATGTAGAAAGGCGATAGCATATTAGCTGATTAGAAGGGTTGGTCCGGGGGAGCTTCGGGACTTCTCAGCGCTCAGACCACGCAGTATAAAACTGGGTAAGCACGTCTCTGAGCCTTAAGCCCCGCTTCCGCCGCTCCTTTGTTTGTCGCCTGCGCTTCAGCTTCGCAGGCAGCAGCCAGTCGAGCAACAAAAAACAAAAAGACATGGCAGCGAAATAGCAACACCGAAATCAAGACACAGCGAATGGTCTGAAACAAAAACATGAAGAAAGGTAAAGTGCAGAGAGAACGAAGACATGACCAACCTGTTGCAGTTCCATCAAGGTCTGTTGCTGGACACCATTCTCTTCAAAGTCATTCTGCGAAGCATTGATGACTTCTTGGATGATCTTTTCGTAGATCTCGCCCTGCAGACATGTCAGTACAGGTCGCTGGCAGGGTCGCCGCGGACGATGTGCCAGCTGCCGCTGGATGAGGGGCCACAAACAGTAATGGTGTTCGACATGACGGCGATTACTATCAGACCAAGCCCTGTTGCCTCACTAGACCGATGATTTCTGTGATGCTGAGTGCCAGGAGACGGATCTGCACCGAGACGTGCTGGGCTGTGGTCGTGTGACGCTGATGGTTGATGTAATGCGCAGGCGAAGGTAGGTCACCCTGGGTCGCGCACTCTTTACTACTTCTGGCGCTGTACGTCTGATTGTGGTGGTTTCTGGACACTTCTTGAATGCTTTCTGGCACGATGAGAGGTTGGTTGGCTATTGCTCGGTGATGGCCGTATTGCGTGGTCAGCAGGCAAGTTGGATGTCGCAGCACGAAGTTCAACCCCTTCGACGCGGGTAAAGTCCGTGCTTGCCGACGTTCATCCGTCACTCTCTCTTGCACCTTGTCACTCTTGACTTCAAACGCTCTTCACTTTGAGCGATACTGTGACAACGTGAAGATACCTAATTGACTGAGGGTCTGTTCTGTGGAAGTGTTGTATCATAGAGACCGGTGTGTGGCCAAACAAGGTGTTCCGCTGCCCTTGTTTTTGAGACTGCGACTGGACGTCGCGACTTCCGCAATGATTCTTGGTGAGAGCTTTTGGTGAAGCTAAATACTTTTCCCGTTGTTTACCTCACATCGCCAACTCCCTTTCAATTCATCCTTTTGCATTTCCATTGTTACGATTCCTTTGCTACGTCAACGCGACCACTGCCATCGACATTGGTCCGCCACCCATGAGCACAACGCTGCCACTCACTTTATCGCGTCACTTGCGCGAATTCCCTACTGCTCGTCACACTTTCACTCTTTCCGCTCATCCTGGATTGCCCACAGCCATTATCTTGTCCCTCTCTTCAATCCATTCCAAAGAAGCAGAACACAACCACCATGTCTAGTGGGATGACTTTCTCAGGCGTGCCGCCCCGTGAAGATTGTGCAAGCTGTCCAGAGGCCGGAGCTCGCTGTGCGCTGCATCAGAGCATGTTAGACAGACAGCAGGTTCCAGCTATCATGGCCCCGACACAACAAGCTCACAGCTACGAATCTGCCGGAGATAATGCTCCACGGGCCGATGAGAAGTCACATATGTCAAAGGCAGTGGCTAGAGAGATGAATCGGCTGAAGACCCAGGAAGGTCAGATGATCAAGGTGAGTTCTCGCCCCTCTCACCTTGCATGTTTGATAGCAACTTGTGGAGTCTTGATGGAGTCAATGCTCACTTTTCGCAGGCTTTGAGTAAAATGAACTTCAACGAAAAGAGGCAATACGACCTTACTAACAAACAGAAGAAGCGCTTGCGAAGACGCGAGAATGCCGCTCTATATGCTCCTGATCCGGACAAGATTGCTTTGAAAGAAGAGAAGGCTGCGCAACGTGCTCAGGACCCAGAGAGGATTGCCAGAATGGAAGCTCACAACCAGAAGACGGCCGAAAACAAGGCAAGACTCCAAGCCAAACGCGCCCGCAACATCAAGGAAAACAGACAGCACGGCGCCGGTAGGCTCCTCATGGACAAAATCAAGGTCGAGACGAGCGATGCGTTGGAGCACGCATCTGCTCTGCAGTCCCATGGTGCAGACAACGAATATATCTCACGAGGCCCGACTATCAAAACCAGAGGTCAACGCGCCGCTCACCAAATCAACACGGAGCTCCAGAACCTCGCCACTGTGCATAGTATGCCCGAGCAAACCGGTACGGACGCTTTCTTAGACCGCGCAGACTCTCTGATCCATCAGACGCTTGCATCAGTCAACTCTGTTCTGTCACCTGCCGACCGCAATAACCTTGAAGAAGCCCTTAGCCTCGTCCGCACTGTACAACTGCTTTCGAGCAAGGACTACCGCCCTTTGCAAAACACCACCAGCTACACCGAACAATTCGACCGTGTGCTCCGTGGACCCAACCCAGACGAGTACCACGCGCATGGTCGCAGAAGTGCTAGCGCAGGTGTGCCTATCAAACAGGAGGATGCATCGGATGGCGACGCTGTCGCACAGGAGCGTGATTCAAGTTCTGATGGTCATCTCAGAGGTGGATATAGCGATGGCTCCAACCTCTCACAATTGGGTGTCTCCGAGCGAGACGCTATGGTGGAATAGAGAGCCTGCCGTCGACCCCAGTGCAGAATTTGTGCTTCGATAAGCATCCTGCGGGAGCTTCTGGCCTCGGGCACCTGCGATGCCATTAGACCATCGGTCATCTCAGAAGCACAGTGGCAGCAAGATCTTTACGATGAGGAGTTCCCTCCGCTTTCATGAGCAACTATAACGAGGTTGGATCGCTCTCCAGTGGCGGCAATGAGGCCTTAGAGAAGAAGCGCATTGGACCGAGAGGTATACAGTCCTTTCAGCTTAGAAACAATTTCGACGAACCAACCATGTTTTGCATGTGATCCGTTCCTTTTCGTGATGCAAATGTTGAGGTGTAGGATACATATAAAACTGTACAGTGTTTTCAGAAAGAGAAACGGCTTCAATAGAGTCTTTGTTTCACCAGCTCGCCTTGGTATCATTCTTATTGGAATTGAATTTCTCAATGTATTAGTGATTAGTCTATTATCGCAATCCCATCAACATAAATCTTATCATCTATCCTTCCCATCCCTTCAAGTTCTACGCTCAATGCCATCCGCTCTTCTCCCCTCTGCCAGAGTTCAACAGAGGATCCTCAGCCGTGATAGGGGGCACATATTCAGCTCTCTGTATGCCACCCGCGGGCTGCACATCCGTAGCCATAGCGTCTTCATAGCTGGGCGGCGCATCGCCAAATGGTGGTTCCTCGCCGGAATGCTCTACATGCTGCACAGGTTGTACTGGTATCTGTGTAGTTTCCACCGGTGCTACAGAGGAGGCTACTGGTTTACGAGCGGGGAGCGGTGGTGCTCCAGAGGCTGTTTTGGTGTCGGCTGGGTAGTGGGGCCGAGGTGGGATGGGTGGTGCAGAGGAAAGATCGACGTTGGTACCCTGAGTTTGAGCTCTTGACATGGCTTCGAGGAGCTCAGGTGGTGGAGTGATGCCTGAGAAAATCTGGACTGGTAGACGGAGGTCTATGGTGGTTGTTTGAGGCTTGCAGAAATCAGCTTTATGTAACCTTAAGAACGTATATCAAGAAAATTAGAAACCTACCATTGACGCTGTACCATCATAGCGGATACCAATGCGGGCAAAGATCTCGTACGAGCGAGTAATGTTACAAGTCTCGAAACTCGGCGGTATGGCATTAGGCAAAGGCGTATCACTCCAATAGCGAGAGTCAATCTCGGCTTCTGATTCGATTTCTCCGCCATTGGGTGCAATTGCTTCTCGGGCTGCGCTGTCGCCGAATTGCAGTGGGACTGCCATACCGCTACGAGAGAATAACACCGTACTGCTGCGTTCGACCCTGCCGACGTCCTGCGCGCGGATCTTGGTGATGGCCACAACTTCGAGCTGCAGAGACGTGAGTGTCATAGCAGTGACTTTGCCATTCAGACTGGTGACTACAAGTCGTGCAGGCACCGGTTTGGCACAAGTCAAGATCGCGGGCTCTGGTAAGCGTATGTCGACAGCGATGAATGGAGCTGTTGGTGTTGTGCTTCCTGAAGTAGATCCATTGTTCTTCTTTGAGCCACCAAAGAAGGAAGCCATCTTGGATTTGCTCGGAATCACGGTAGGCGCAGGCGGCATGTTCATGTTGAACTGATGTCGGCGTCTTGCAAAACCCAAGGCATCCGATGGTGGTGGACGTGGTGGCTCGATGGGACAGAAGTTGAATGGCACATAAGAGCGTACATTCTCCTTGAAGAGACTGGGTCTGTTGATGGTTGCTTTGACGTAATAACGAATCTCGGCTTCGCCAGGGAAGCCTACTAGCGTTGGTGGTAGAGTCTTCTTGACGTGGCTATGCGGCGACTTGTACATCTCAACATTCAGACCTCCGAACAAGGATATGGTCGGATTAGAGTTCGATGCTGGATCACATGCATTGTTGAAGGGAAACTGGATGACAGTCAGCAGAGGAAGACAGAATGCTTTACAAGGAAATTACCTTGAAGCTGAAGGGGTATTCGTGCTGTCCCGCAGGCAACGTATATGCTGTCTTGCCAGACAAAGATCCCGAGCTACCTTGTTGTCCTACAATTTCTGGGGGTGGGAATACTGCTATAGTCTTGTAGAGAATCTAAATGCGTGTAAGTATATCTTTCTTATGCCAATAGTACTGAGCCTCGATATTCAAGGGATGTGAACGAGCGCGACTGATATTCTCTCTCACGGATGTGTTACGTGACAGGGCAAGAAAAGAAAGATTTCACCAACCTTATGAAACTCCAACTGAGGCTTCTGCCTGTCATTGCTTGGGTTGGGGGGAGGCTACAAAGGTGCGTTGTCAGAAAACTCTCTGCTCTGGGAACATGGCCAGTCGTGTGGGTCTTGAGTACCAGTAATCTTGTTCTCGACTCTCCCTCAAGCTTCACCACAATAGCAGAAACCGTCGTCGCAGTCTGTGTGCGCACGAATACTTTTCCAGATATGTAATCCAGATTTGTGTAATGCGGAAACGACTGATCTAGAACGATGCTGGCTAGCATCTTGGAATCCTGGGACGCAGTGGCTTGCGATCGACTGTGCAGATGTCTCTAGTCCCTTTTTGATCCGAGGGCTTGCGCGGCGAGATTCAGAAGCGTGAGAGAGGATGCAAACAACTGGACAAGGAGAGACTCTCCTTTTTGACAATATGGATCGTTTGCTCGTCGTCACCCGACGACATGGGGGCCAAGTTGCTTGTCGCTTCTATTGGCGTGCACGGATGTCTCAGCTCTCGCATGCTGCGCGTGTGGCTGAGTCGTCCTTCTGCTGGGATGACCCTGGTCTGTGGGAATTAGAGTCGCCGACGACGCAGTCATGCTGTCGAGTGTGCAATTTGTTATTGGCCTTGATCGCCAGAGAGCCATATGATCTATCTGATAGTATCAGCTCCGGGTGCATCAACATCTATCTGCTATTGTGTACTCATCAGTCCGACCACACACCATGCAACGCCGCAACCTAGGACATCATAACACTCAGCAGGGAAAAGTTTTAGAGATGAGTAAATGATATTTTATTCGTTCGCGTCTTTATGCAGAAACCCCTATGCTATAGCCGTTTTGAGACCTGTGTAACTAATAGACCTCAATCGTTAAAAATCAAGTAGATGCTTCGCTTCCCCTTAGTCATGATCCTCCCAAACTCCAATTCCAGAATGAATGCATGTATAAATGTTGCACGCCCCCCTAAGTACCACCCTTTTCTTCATGGCGACAAGCGGTCTCAATACGCGTCTTGATGGCCTCAAGACGGTTGTGTAACTGCCACAGGCGCACCGTGTCTTCCTTTGGGACCTTGTCACTGGGGGTCTGCTCAACACGGCGATACAATTTGAGATACTCCGGATATAGCTTGCTCCTGAAAGTTTCTGCCGCAGCGCGAGTTTGTTCCCACGTTATCGTACCGCCTTCGTACTCGTCATTCAGGATGCCAGCAAGGTTGTCGTCTGAGAAATCCGAGCCCGCGGGAGAAGAGTGAGGTGACACAGTGGGAGCAGTTGTCAGAGAAGCGACTGATGAACCTGTCGCTGTATGCGAATGTGTACTACCCGAGTCAGTCTTGCGGTGCTTGGACGAAGGTGCGGCATGGTCGTGCAATCCAGAGGAGAGATCGTTGGCTTTGCGCTTCAAGGCGGAAGACGCAAGTTGCGCTTTCGTCACTGTTTGTTTGCCACTACCACTTGCTGGAGGGAGTTTGGCCGATGCACTGGTTGGGGCTTTGGCCGAGGTAGAAGTGGTTGCTTTGACCACCTTTCTCGCCGGTTCAACACTTTCAGTATCGGATTCAAGCGGGCGTTTCTTGGTAACAATCTTTGATTGCGAGCCGGTCTTGACACCACCAAAGAAACTCAGAGGCTCAGATCCTTTAGCTGCAGGTGTAGGTTTGACAGGCTTAGTAGCGCCTGCAGTTGTGGTTGCTGTTGGTTTGGGCGGTTGCTTGATTGGCTTCTCAGCCAGGCCAGACGCAGTTCTTGGAGGACTCGTACCCAGAGGTGAGGGTACCTTGGGTTTCGTGTCTGTCAGTCTTCGGGGGCTGATGTTGGGTCGTTGCGTCGTTGAGGCAGACCTGACCGGTTTCTGAGCTACGTTGTCTCTCGACTTCGTGGCGGTGCTTGCTGCTGTTGCACTTTCGGGCTTCTTCGGGAGGGCAGTGTTCTTTGGGAGCAATGAAACCTCTGCTTTGGCCTTGGAGATTGCACTGTCCTTTCTTGTAACAGTGCTAACGGCAAGCTTGTCAGAAGTCAATGGCTTGGATTTTGACTTGTTGTCCTTGTACGGTGCAGGG
>Ga0058697_10000700_pt1 | contig 13725 bp, 13 predicted proteins | sample AgamicAsMae_FD_66619 | JGI IMG/M metagenome (GOLD analysis project Ga0058697, IMG submission 66619) | Agave microbial communities from Guanajuato, Mexico - As.Ma.e | ecosystem: Host-associated > Plants > Phyllosphere > Phylloplane/Leaf | place: Guanajuato, Mexico | collected 2012-06-04
TCCTGAGCATCGTGTAAGCATCCAGTAGAAAAGAAGCAGTTGCAGGGAAACATACTCTGCATTGCTTGCAGGTCTTTGTGGCTGTGTCTAGCAAGCCGTGATTGCGAGGGACTTTGCTTTGGAACCAATCAAGTGGTCTCTTCGACTCGCAGCTTGAGCAGCGCTTGCTCTCAACCGGAGGTATACGATTCGAAGATGAAGACATGCTTAGTGCTTGATGTTGGAGGCAGCGTTGAGGTATTTATGCAGCTCTTGTGCTGCGAGGGCAGCATACTAGAATTGCAAAAGAGTTTCACTTTGGTTGTGATCAAGGCCGCCAGACTGAGAGCCTTTTGCTGACACGAGCTGAGTGACGCGGCCAAAAAGTGAGAGATGGCTTCGTCGGTGAAGCTGCGTTCCATATGCCAGAATTTGGTGGTGTCGTCTGAGGAAGTGCAGAGGAGAGCTACGACCTTCTCATGTCTCTGTAAATACGACTCCCGATTCGAAAACAACTGAGTATTCTGGCTAACAATGGCATGTCAGACCAGAGACATCAATTGCTGGAACAGATACATCGCTACGACAGTTATTGAAGTTATCACAGCTGTACCCCCTTCATTCATCCGAGTCGTCCGGGATACAAATCTTCGGTCGATGAACGTCTTGAAGTAACGATAGCAGGCGGATGAGAGAGGTCTTCAACAATGAGGCTCGGTTTTGGTAGAGGATCTGTTTGCGAGAAGGTTACGGCGGCTTCGAAGTCGCGATGTCTCTTCTGTGCTTCCGAATGATTTGAAGAGAAAGGGTTGTTGATAGCCCAAATACTGCCCCACGTGCTGTTGCGCTTCGCAGTGCTGTTTGTAGTATTCGAAGGCAATGTGGTCAACGTGGGTGGCGAAGCAGATATGCCTGACAGCCATGTATTTTGACCTTGATACGCCATTGTGGTCTTTGCATCCGAGCTGTCGGATCCAGTCTGCAGGTCGTAGACTCCCTGGCGAGCTGTTGCTATCTTGACCAATTTTGACAAGACACCAAACTCCAGTTTCAGCTTGATGCTGTAGCACATACCCTTGAGTGTGACTTCAATTTGATACATGCCGAGGTATTCAACGGCGAGAAGTGCAGTATCAAGAATGATGATCACAACATTGATCGCAACCAGCTCCCACATGATCTTTCGGAAGCGGCCGTCGTCAACCACTTTGAGGATACGGCGGACCTCAACGAGGTAGATGAACGATATGATCAACTCTTGAAGCGAGAAAATTGTCATCTGAATTTTTTCCATAACAGAGTATCCGAAGGTGAACAAGTGGGGTTTGCTCGAGTTGGATCCGAGAGACAGGACGTTGGTCGGGACAGTGAGGATGACTGCGTTGATGATTATCATCCAGAGTATGCCTCTAAGCAACTTGCGATTCTGCGTGATACAATGCAGTCGAGAGTATAAGACCAGGCTCGAACCTGGCACCAGGACGACCCATCCTATGCTCGACAGTATGATCATGCCTAAAGCATCGCCTTCTCCCACTTGTTTCAACCATGCGCCGACAGAATACGGGATGATGGAGATAGCCGTGATGAGCAGAGACCAGAAGTATAGACCTGAGTATCGCTTGAAGACGACGAGGACCAGTATGATGATCTCGGCGGCATTGTACCAAGCGATAGCGGTGAAAGCAAGCATTGCTCGAATGACGATGGCATTCTCGCCCTTGTATCCGCCCGAGATTCCCGACTCTGCGTCGGTGATACCGTCAGGCATGTTGGTTTGCGTCGGAATCGCTTCCTAGTGGTTCGAGATGATAGTCGATGTTCGATAGATAATGCTTAGAGCGTTCAACACATGGTTGTGCTGGAAGACAGCCCGAAGACGGTGAACATCTGAGGGATGGACGATTGAATGTCGCAGGCGAGTGAGGAGTGAAAACAGAAGACACATCCATAACTGGGACTGCCAACAGCCTTGAATCCTTCGTATGCACCACCGTCGGAAGACAAGGCCAGATCGGCACGTGGGCGCATCCTACAGGGATGTTATCGCGCCATGCGCGTCACTTTGCGGGGTTGCACCAGCCTTCAAAGCTTTTTGACTCTGCGCCAGACCGCTGCATCTCGCGACTGACACCTCGATACCCTATCAAAGTCCACATCAAGTTGAGTACAAAGAAGCGGTATCGGTCATCAGGTGAGGAGACAGAAAATTTTTCCGGCTTGTAAAAATGACATCTCTGTGGAGATATCTCAGCCTCAAGCTTACTGTACCTGCACACACAGCAATACAGCCATCAGAAGATTGGGTGCAGTTGGGTTGCCAAGTGGCATAATGTCAGGCTTGGTGACAAGAGCTCAAGGTCAGAGTCCGGCACACATAACAGAAATTTGGCAACGACTTGGAGCACCCATTGCTCCTGATCACTATACGATCTTACAAACCCTGTGCCCAGTCGCCAGGGTTATTCCATTCACTGCTGCCATTGAGGAAACGATCAATATCGAATGTCTGTAGATCAGGCATTTCAGGTAACGTTTCAAGCCAAGTGTTTCCCCAATCATTGATAGTTTGAGGTTGTGATAGCATTTGCTGATCAAACAAGACTGAAGGTGAATATGTCGACACAATTTCTGACAGCGTCTTGAGATCCGCCTCTTTCCGCTTTCTGTGCAAATGAATGAGTAAACAAGCCGTGCTTAGAGCTTCTTTTGCAGCATCAGTTGGGTAGACTAGCTGGATATTGCTCAATGTCTTGATGCCATCATTCAGTTGTGCAATGGCTGCTGGTGTGTCTAAAGCGAGCAAGATGCAGATGATCTGGAACGGGACATTGACCACATGATGCCATGGAGCACAGTCATCTAACAGATCTTGAGCAGCCTGGATACCTCTTGCAGTCACCGACAATACCTGCGTGAGAAGATTGCCTTGGAAATGGAAATTGAGGATTCTCAACCGGCGGCACAACAGTAGCGTGAGATTACACTGAGCAAGAACAGATGGCGGCGCAGTGTGATGCCGCTCAACGATTATCGAGAGTGAGTTCTTGAGATTCACGACATCCACGTTCTTATCAGGATTGAGGTTCTCAGCATGAGGCAAGAGTTCGAGGAGCTCTGTGGTGTAGCCGCCTTCTCTAGGAGCCGGTAGATCAAAATCGAGCGTCTGGAGATGTACTCTCGAGCGTCCAATATCAAACGACATCCAGACATTCAGATGCTGCGCAATACCAAGGATCCGCTTTCTGATCTCTGGTGTCAACGGTTGACCTGACTCATCAGTGCTCCAATTGAGTACATGAGTCGAGTGTATTCCAGCAGCTTCGAGCGTGTGCATCAGCATGCAACTGGCCATCCATGCGGCGTGTGCTGGTGCAATCATTCGCATATAAGCTACCCGCAACACCCACGCGGTGACAATATCCAGAGAAGGATGGACCGATATTGATTCCTCAAGGATGCGCTTGGCTGTCTCGACAAGATCCAGTTCTGCGTCAATCACATTTCTCCGAGAGAACAGGAGTCCCAAGGCTGCAATTCCACACAAGACAGCCTCGAATGAGCTGGTCTCTGCACTATCATTCGACCAGTAAGTTCGCATACGGCGCTCAAGCGACCGTCGGTCCACGAAACCGTAACAAGGGTCAACCTTTGCGAAATAAACACCCACAAGTTCTTCTGCCTCAGACCAGGAAAGGATCTGGGTGATAGAACGCGAGATTGGAACATGGTTCGACTTTCGTGAACCAAGAAAAACATTCCAAGCGAACAAGCGTAGTCGAGGAGCATTGGCCGGATCGATGCCTAATGCCATCTTCCTCACAAAGGCAGAACCAGAATTTGCTTCCAGCGACTCTATCCTGGTTTGAGCATCCTGGTCTGTTGGCGAAGCTGGAGTGTGTTCGGCTGCTGGTGAAGTGTCGGATATTGCGGTGGCTTTTCTTTTTCGAGTAGATTGTGGATAATGGCAATCGTATGCATACCGCACACAAGTGCTACATGGAAAGGCTCCATCGCATTTTCTCTTGCGTTCTCGGCATGGCTCGCAAGCTACGCGTGAGCGCAATCTGTTATGTTGCGGTGTCGTCGTCGACATGTGAGTACCAACGACTTGCAAGATGCATGGACGACTATGTTCGAGGCTTCCAGATAGCGATGAGATGAATCCGCGTTGAGTCACCGTTGTACCACCGTCTGTGTCATTGTTGCTCGAATTCTGCTGGAGGCATGGGCAGCGTGAAGACTACCCCGCCCCTTCCGCAATAGCCGCGGTTATCCGAAGTCCAGCCAGGACAGCTCTTGCGAATTTAGGTCAACCGACGACATTTTCAGAACATGATATATGGTCAGTTTTACGGACTTCTCACTCATTAGACCTGGGTGCGGACGAGATAGTAAAAGCAGCCCATCTCACATGGGTGTCTTTACCATGCTCAGCTTCTCAAAAGCTTGGCTGCAGCCATGAGCCGCCTAGAATGTTTCCACACACGAACGCCACGCTTGGAAACATGCTCAATATCCCTCGAAACGTGCAGTTCGCTCCACGAGCACCTTCGGCCCCGCGCACGCCATACGTTTGGCACCTGGTTGACCAGGATGATGGTATCCCAACAAGGTAATAATGACAATGGCCTCCTTAACAACTTGCTCAAACGTTCTCTCGGAATGCAATCCGCCAATGTTTCCATGAGTACGAGGATCCTCGCAGTGTTACCATCAGAAGTATTATGTGAGCGATACTATACAAGGACCATGCCCATGGACGTCAGTTGCTCCATCGATAACCAAAACCCGTCAACATGAAGATTTGCACCGCCCTTGGGCTCGTCCTGCCTATCACACTTTCTGGTTTTGTTGCTGCAGAGAAACAGTATGGAGTCCTTGGCTTCGGCATTCCGATGTATCAGCCCTTGTGCTGTTACTCGTGTCATGATGCATTTTCCGCTCTTTACCTCAACTGTACCACCTTCTCCGAGGACATGGATATGGGACACAGTGGTATGGACATGAAACTACGGAAACGTATGGACATGGGAGGTGAATCTGTAGCAACAACGAGTGATGCTTGCTACGCTAGCGACAGGACCTGGCTTGAAACGTTTTCCAAGTGCGTCCACGACAAGTGCTCGAAGGATGGTATTGATGAGAGTAAACAGAGTCAATGCTTCTCCAAGCTGGCCGCGAATGGACTACCCGTATCGTCACTACAGGCCTCTTTGCCATCGTCAGTTCCTGGTGTCGAGCTGGATGCGGATGCTACATGGTTGAACTCGACAAGTCTGGTCAACGAACATGCTTACCTTGCCAATTATGTGACGATGAAAGAGTTTGTATCGTCTGAACACCGCCATACTCGCTACGCGTAAGCAGATATGTCTCGAAGCCATTGTTCAAATTATGCTGACCTGATACAGGCTTGTTAGCATACTCTTCGTCGTGGGCATCTGTGTCATTGCCGGAAGCTGGAAAACACACATCCCCTCAAGGTTCCTGTCTAATAGCTTGTCATTGAAGTTGAAACAGCATTTGCTTGTACCTGCTGCATTCAACGATCGACATCTGTCGCCGTTACCATATCGAATCGGTACGTATGTCAGAAGGTCAGTATGCGCTTGGATAATCGCTGACTGTGTTCTTCTTGTGCAGGTTATCTACCCAAGCGCGGCATCTCTCTGTTCATCACCACATATGTTATACTCAACATAATATTCTCCGCCGTCTCGTTCCATCATGTCACACCAAATGCTTGGTACGCTGACAGGCGTCACGAAATCGCAGCTTACGTCTCGAATCGCACCGGTGTTCTCAGCTTCGCAAACCTTGCTCTGGCAATTCTTTGCTCGGGCCGTAACAACTTGCTCATATACATCACTGGTTGGAGCCAGAGTACGATGCTAGCCATTCATCGCTGGGCATCTCGAGTCGCCACCGTCCAGGCCGTCGTGCATTCCATCATCTACACAATCACATACTTCTGGACTGGTGGATACACCGCGTACATGACCGAAGCAGCCATGGCTTACTACTGGTGGGGCATCATTGCTACTATTGTGCTATGCCTTTCGGTAGGCTTCGCAGTCCTACCAATTCGCATGCGATCTTACGAGATTTTCCTCATCACTCACATAGCTTTCGCTATACTCGCATTGATGGGCTGTTGGTATCATATCGATCTACGTTTTGGCGACAAATGGGGCTACAAGGTCTGGCTGTACATTGCATTCGCTTTCTGGGCATTTGACCGTCTGATGCGCTTCGTCCGTCTGGTGTATTTCAATTGTTTTGGCAGTCCGATTGCAGTGGTCAAGCAAGTTCCGCACACCGACATCATACAAATGACTATCACGCTAAAGAAAGCCTGGAACGTCAAACCTGGTCAACACTCGTTCCTCTACATACCTCTGCTCGGGAAGCCTTGGGAAAACCATCCGTTCACCATTGCATCTTGGACTTCCCCTGAGTCCCGTCGCAACGCTCCAGCCATTACAGACAAGTCTGCTGGCAAAGAAGCGGAAGTCCATGGTCTCGAGATTGACAGCTCTTCCAGCTCGCAACACAGCCATGAGTCGCGTCAACCTCATCAGCTTGTTTGCCTCATGCGTGCCAGAAAGGGTATGACTGCATCACTTCTCTCAAAGCTGCGGAGATCAGAAGCAAACTCATTGCCTATATCCATCCTTACCGAAGGACTTTACGGCGGACATAGAGCAACATTGCAACCATTGAAAACAGCAGACACCATCATTTGCATTGCGGGCGGCATCGGCATCACCAGCTGTATGAGTTTCCTACAGCAATACGTCAACGAGTCACAATCTGTAGACTCTGATTTGAAAGCCTTGATGGGTTGCGCGAGCAACTTTGTGCTCGCTTGGTCAGCGAGAGAGGAAGCTCTCATACGACATGTCTCTGGCACTCTTTTGCCTGACGCTTCTGTAGGATTCCCTAACAAGCAAATCGAATACCGGTTCTGGTGTACTGGAGAAGACAGCAGTCAAGACAAGGGACTGGAACAAGGCACTGATTTGCAAAGAGGCAGAATGAATGTCGGTGAAGTCGTGAGATCAGTGGCAGAAAAGGGAAGAAGAGTCGTGGTAGTGGCTTGCGCACCTGGCGCGATGTCTGATGGAGCGAGGAAGGCTGTGATCGGCTGTTTGAGAGACGGCATGCCGGTTGATTTGATCGAAGAGGCTTTCGCCTGGTAAACTGCTTTTGCAATAGCATCGAGCGAGCTGAAAAGACTTGTTGATCATATCATTCGTTTCTTACATACTGATGAACATTGTCAAAACAGTTGCTCGAAGTCACAACGGCTACTCTCCATCTCGTCATCAGCTCTCATGGCAGGATGCAGCAAACACTCTACCAACCATCCTGTCTCCCCTGCTGCTCACCCTGATCATAAGAGTTCTGCATACCATCACCAAACCGATCAACATCCTGCCTGCCCTCATAATACTTATCCTGCACCCCCTGACCAAACCGATCAACATTCTGCTCCGCACCTCTATACCCATCCTGCACATCATTCTCAGCACGTTGCCCTTCATTCTGCACACCCCCAATCTTATCCCCAATCCAGTTTGCTGCCCCCCTGAGCCCGCCGCTGATGTCTGAAGGAATGTTTTCGGCGGAGTCGACGGTGTTGTCGAAGCCTTGTTTGGTGTCGCGAGCGAGGTTTGAGGGGGCGTCTTCGATGGATTGTTCGTCCCGGCGGAAGGAGTTGCCGAGGGATTGTTCTTCGTTGTTGAAGGCGTTGTCGGCGCGGTCGTAGGTGCCCTCTGTGAGTGGAAGATGGGAGTTAGTGATGGGTGGAGGACGTGAAGGGAGAAGGAAGTCTTACCTGCTTGGCCTACAGTGTCGCCGGCGAAGCGAGCGGCGTTCTCATCGTAGTCGTTGTTGTTGTTGTAGTCAGACATATTGAAGTGTGTGTTTCGTGGAAGGTTTCTCAAAGAGTGCTTCGATTTGAATGTTGTTTGAGTAAGAAGGTGTAAGATGGAGCTAGCGGACAGATGGTTATTCCTTCTTTTATACTGGCTATTTGAATGGCATCTAAAGCAAGTTACTGGCGCATTGCCAGCACAACAATGACGTGGAGGCGGCAAGTAGCCAAGGCAGGGGTTGATGAGCTTGATTGTGGTCAAGCTTCTGTCACTATTTTAAGGCGTCATGGCGGGGTCTTTTGAAACACGCTACGATAACGAGCCGCCCTCAAGTGGCAGCATTCATATTTGTGAAGGTGTTATTTATTCGTATTTATATGGACTCGTATGGAACAAGTTGTGCAAAATCAATAAACGCCAGTCCAAATCCCCATGGTTTCATCATGCAGTCTTCACCGTCGTACCTTTGCTACCACCCCCACTACTTGTAACAAATATACCGTTGGCGGGCTGCTTGGTCTTCAGTATAGTGACACTGAATTTCCCGTTGCCATTAGACGTCAAGGTGGTTGCTGTTCCAGTGGCCGAGTTTGTCAAGTACACCTTCAGTTCTGCGACGTAGCCGACGATGTTCGTGCTTGCTGTGATCGAGATAGAGCCACCTCCAGATGAGTTGGTTGTGTAGCTATCAATCGTAACAACATCCTTTACAGCAGGGTCGCTGACCACTGTGACGTTGGCACTGCTACTCGTGCCTGCGGCGGTGCTGCTGACTTTGATGTTGAAGATGTAGGTGGCCTTGACTGTGCTGGAAGGTGCAGCGAGAGAAGGGCTTGCAGCAGTGTTGCTAGACAGAGTGACAGTAGGTCCACTGACCTGAGACCAAGTATATTTAAGATCGTTGGCGGCAAAAGCGGCACTGTTGGTAACGTTGAATCCAAGCTTGACGGGAACACCCGGACGAGTCGTCTGAACATCTCCAACTGCTACGGTGGGAGTACTTGCGGCAGGGGAGCTGCTTGGTGTCGATGGAGCTGAGGGATCAGTCACGGTACCAGAAGGCGTGCCGGACGGATCAGCGGATGCAGTACCAGATGCGGCGGCGGAAGAGGCAGGAGCAGAGCTAGCTACTGGGGGAGAATAAGGCCCACAGCTCTTGGTGGCAGGAGCGCTAGCACCAGGCCAAGGGTTGAGTTGACCAAACAGGTTTCCATCTTGATCATATCCAAGACCCTGTGCAAGGAAGGGGAAGTTGCTAAAGTCGTTGACGGGTGGAACAACTCCAGGAACATTTGGTTCTGGGAAGAGGAACTCCAAGACAGGCTGGACATAGCGACCGGCGTTGATCTTGTTGTCGGTGAGCTTCTCGCCGGTGGAAGCACGAATGACATATTCGCGAGTGTACTTGGAGGTTGTGGTAGTTCCTGCTCTCCACTCCCACTTGTTACGAGCATCTCCTCGCTTGTAAGGTGCAGAGCCAACAGATCTTTCTGTCTCTTCGCCAGTGCAAGGATCGACATCAATAGCAGAGACTGTGATAGCGGCATTTGGATCCGAGGTGTAGCCAATGAACTACCTTTTGTTAGCATATTGTCCATCTCGTGAGTACCGAGTCGTGGGTGCCTACTCTGGAGTCACCAAACTCTGAAGTTGCTCCACCATCGTAGATGCCAACAATAGCGTCCTCGACCCGTATGAAGGTAGGAGCACCTGAGGTTGTGATTTGTACGTTGGGTGCAACGATCGTGTAGCAGACGATAGTACCACCGATGTTGACACCAGAATATTCAAGGTAATCGCCCACTTGGAAGGGTGCCATCTTCAAGGCATCAGGAGCTTGGCTGTTGGCTATCAGTACGAGGGACAAAGTGCACTGGTGAAATTGATCTGCTTACAAAGTGCTTTGGCCTGCTGGTCGGTTGCTCGAAGGACAAAGTGGATCAGACGAAGACCTTGGGATACACATCGGGAAGCCGCTGAAAGCAGTGATGGAAGGGTTCTCGTCGTCTGCAGTATACAGAGGGGAGTCTTTGTAGCCGACGGAATAGACTCCATTAGGATCGTTGATTCTGATGGTTGGGCCACCTTTGATCTTCATTGTGCCAGCGGCCGAGTTGATGCTTTCGATTGTTCCAGAACTGGCCTGTAGAAGGTATTCTCCGATCTGCACAAGACCGGCAATTGCTTTGCCATTGACAACATTTCCGATCACCCTGCCACCGTATTGTTAGTATGCTTGACAAAAGTTTGAGGCAGGAATATACGCACGAGACTTCATGACCAATGAAGCTGTTCGCACTAGCAAAGTCTTTGAAGGGTGAGAAAGCAGCAGGAAACTGTACTTGGAGGTTCTGAGGAATCGTGACAGAGTAACCATTGACAGAAATGGTACCGCCAGAGTTGTAAGTGCCATCACTGGCAGTTGCACTGTCAAGCCTGCCGTCGAGAATGAACGGTTCGACAGTCTGAGCAGCTGCTCGAGAGCCCAACAATGCAACAGAGAGGAGTTTGAGGGCAGTAGAAAGCATATTGGAGAAGCGTGTAGGTTTGAATTGATGAAAAGCATACTTACAACAAAGATGAGTGGCTTTATATCAACATCTATGCCACCAGGCACAGTATGGATATGGCTGTGTTCAGGATACCTCTCACATTGTCACGACACAAGACATTCTCGACTGATTGCAGCTGTGTATACAACCATGTCACTCACCTGGGTACATTAACAAACTTGGATCAGGTCAGGTCGGAATAACTCCTTGGCAGTAACAACCATGTCTTGAGGATTGGGTACATGGGTAGGGCAGACGGGAACGAGAGGTATGCCTGTCTACTTGACCAGCTGACAGGACTTTTTCAAAGTATGAGCCCGCTTTCGCCTGACAAAAATGGACTGCTGTATGTGGCAAGCGAGGTAGACAGGTCGAAGCCACAGGTCTGACTTTGGGGCGAGTATCTTGTACAGCGCCTCTCAAAGCTGAAATAGCACGAAGTGTAGGCGACTCCGGAAGCTGATGCATCGGAATGTCTCCAAAGCCATCACGACGGAACATTTGCCCAAACCTTACAAGCAGTTGGTAAGCGAGAAGCAGTTGTTCGAGTATTCGTCAATGTTCGAGACCCCGGTACCGGGTACCGAGTACACACAGATAGCACCAGATGACAAGCATCACCGCTCAGCTGCCGAGCCTTCGAGCTTGGCATATAGCGGGAACGAGACCGTGACATTGGTACCAGTGACAGAGTGAGCAGGACAAAAGCAGAACAAAAGCAGAGAGTTTCGGAGAGATTCTCTGTACGGATGGGGAGAATCAGGGAAGGATCCGAGATGCAGTCAGCGCCAAGTCTCCTACACAGATCACGGTCCTTGGCGAGGTCATCCCGATTTTGTCAGCCTCACGAGCCGCTTCCTCTTGACTCTTTTCCCATCTGCTCCCCAACAACGAGCCCAAATTGTTCATCAATCTACCCAGCGACTGTCCATCTGTGTCTAGCCATCCTCTGCATTTCCAAAGCCCGAATAGTTGATATATGCCTCTTCGGGGGTTTTTACGATGACCTGCGTCTGTAAAGTCTTGCTCTTGGCGAGTACAGCCACAACCAGAGCAAAAGCTCATATGTATTTCGTACACTCGCCTTTCCGTCTTCAGCTCTGAACTCTATAGAGGAGCACGGTCCGATACCCCATATCCAGCTATTCCGGCAGTACATCACCCGCATACGGCTCGAGAACCTGCTGCCAAGACATGACAATTGCAGACAGTAGTTCTGAACATCCCTGTACAACCGAGCTCATTGGTAGTCGATATCCATTTGCTATTCTGGGTCCGATCAGCTGGTTGCCAGGATGTACAAGGTGCCAGCCCTATGCTTCAATAGTCTTCTGCCTCTTGGACGTCGTCTTGACCATTCGGAGCATTCCAGCTCATCCCAAGTCCAGTGACAGAGAGCCTCGTTCCACTTGCCATGGATTCGAAGTCAGCTGTGACAGGCTTGTCAACTCTGCTTACCTCGCGCATGGTACCAAGCTGGGACTGGACTCTGGAACGACACCTCCATGCTCGAGCGTATCTTCTACTCTAGACCTTTTCCCTCGTGGCATGAGGCGCCACAAGCCGCCTTCTCGCCACGTGCAGTCTCTACTTCGAAGTATCAGGCTCCAGCTGGTGTAGAGAGGTAGGGATGTGGGCGGCGATTCCGAGTCCCTCCACCTTGTACAGCCCTTTCTGGAAGTGGTTGTAGCACGACAATGAGATATACCTGATCGAAAGATGAGGACCAGAAGAGTGCACTCTTAGTAGGCAGTTATGTATATATATGGCCTACTCTGGCTCCAGTAAGTCAAAAACAACAATCATCTTCTCTCGCTTCTTTACATTGCCTCCGCCTCTGGCCTACCCATTCCCTCGCTTCCTTCCTCCGCTCTATCTCCTCGCTCCTGCTCTCAGTCCATCATCGCCAACTATGCATCCTCTTCTGCTACTCGCTCTGTTCCCCCTGGCTCAAGCCAAGGACTGGGATTCTCGGCCTTACAAGAACTTCTTCGAGTATCCTCTGCCGATTCCTCCTGTCAAAACTCCTGTCAAGTAAGCACCTCTATCAGTATACACTCTGTACACGACAGATTTTCTGACGGTAATCAGATCTTTTGAAAACATCGACTACTACGAGATTGATATCAAGCCTGTCGACATCGAAATCTACCCTGGCATCAAAGCACGCCATGTCGGATACGACGGTATGGTTCCCGGACCTACTTTCAAGATGAAGCAAGGCCGCGAAGCTGTTGTTCGCTTCATCAACCATGCCGACCGTGCGAACTCAGTCCACCTTCATGGATCATACAGTACGTCGTAATGTCTGATCAGACATGGATATTCGCGATATACTGACACATCTTCTGCAGGCCGTGCACCATTTGATGGCTGGGCTGAGGACACTACCGAACCTGGGCAATACAAGGATTACTACTATCCCAACGCACAGGCTGCCAGGACACTCTGGTACCACGATCATGCTGTCGGGCACACGGCCGAGAATGCCTACTATGGACAAGCAGGCTTCTACATCCTGGAGGATGCTCACAAGAACTCTCTCAACCTCCCCTCTGACAAGTTCGATATCCCTCTTGCCCTTTCAGCCAAGCGCTACAACGCCGATGGCACGCTTTGGGACCCGGAGCTCAACGGCGAAACCACCAGTGTCTTTGGTGATATCATCCAAGTCAACGGCCAACCATGGCCATACCTCAAGGTTGAGCCTCGCAAGTATCTGTTCCGCTTCCTCGACACTTCCATCAGTCGTTCTTTCCAGCTCTACGCAGAAGCCGACAAGAACAAAGGCACTCGCATCCCTTTCACAGTCATCGGCTCGGATGCAGGCCTTCTTGCCAGCCCTGTCGACACCACCCAACTCGACATTTCCATGGCCGAGAGATGGGAAGTCGTTTTCGATTTCGCAAAGTATGCTGGTCAGAACGTTACACTCAAAAACACCGGCAAGGTCGCTGCAGACGATGACTACATTGCCACCGACCGCGTGATGAGATTTGTGGTTGGCGATACCGTCCTCGACAACACCAACAACGATCCCCTGCCCGCAAACCTTCGCAATGTCCCATTGCCGCCGGCCAAGTCGGGTGTGGACCGTTCTTACGAATTCATGCGCAGCAATGGCGAGTGGCAGGTCAATGGAGTCACGTGGGCCGATGTCGAGGATAGAGTCATCGCCAAGCCAGAGAGAGGTTCTGTGGAGCGCTGGGAGCTTATCAACAGCGCTGGTGGCTGGAGTCACGTATGTTTTCCCTGCTGCCTTTCCATTAAGATCATGCTAATCATTCGCCACAGCCAATCCACATTCACCT
>Ga0058697_10000701_pt1 | contig 13721 bp, 12 predicted proteins | sample AgamicAsMae_FD_66619 | JGI IMG/M metagenome (GOLD analysis project Ga0058697, IMG submission 66619) | Agave microbial communities from Guanajuato, Mexico - As.Ma.e | ecosystem: Host-associated > Plants > Phyllosphere > Phylloplane/Leaf | place: Guanajuato, Mexico | collected 2012-06-04
GAGACGTAACAGTCGTCCACTTGTTTATGATCAACGGCTCAATCCTGCAGCCCTGATGCAGCATTGGGAGATGAACGGCAGTCGCGCGAGCATCGGCACCATGCAGGACCAAAGGGACTACTCCCGCCCCTTAGGTGTCACCAACCCAGACCCAGTCGACGACTAATGGCTTCACTGCCTACACTTATTATTACCACCGCCTCACGCGACCATGTGCACACATATTTCTCCTTTATTCTTCTTGAAGACCTTTTTTCTTGTCCATCTATCTTATGGGTCATTAGCGGGCGTTTGGGTGGAGAATGCCCTGGATTTCTTATTTCCTTATATTTATTACCAACACCATAGAGGGCATCTTCAGGAGTTTAACGTCATCGACTGGTAGATACCGAAATCTGTACAAAAAGCAATCCACAACGACAGTTATTCCACGTTTTTGACCCATGCGAATTCATTGTGCTTTGAGTTCTTCCTCAATACGTCGCATGCAAGTCGCCGGCGTCAACTCGTCATGCGCTGTCCTCTGGAGTTCTTCGCTCCCACATGGATGAAATTTTGAACAGACCAAATCAACTCATCCACTTTCAACGCTCTGTCGATACTACCACTCTACCGTGTCTGCATATGTCCTCCAATGATGCATCAGGGACTCTGTCTTGAAACATCAGCGTAAACCACCATTTTCACTGGATGAGCCAAGGAAGTTGTTCGCTTCCAGCCCATCTGTTGCCAACACACCGCAGCTAACTTGAATGGGCTAGGGAGTCACATGCTCTTGCTCTGCTTCTCGTGTGAACAGTGCAGATAGCCAGCTTCTCGAAGAGCAACAATCTGGAGAATCAGGTTTGAATCTGAACCTCGACGCTGGGAGAACCTCGTTAGTGAACGTGGCATGTGGGTTTGTCGTTGCAGATGGCTCTTTGCTCGTCATTGCTCTGATTCGGTATCTACTCTCAATGAGAGACTTCGACGTGACTGATCAGACAAGGGACGGATGGGTAGTGTATATTACGGTCTACTTTGTGAGTGCTCAGAGATCCCTTCGCGTCCATTGAAAGAACCTCCGCTCAGTCGAAGAGAGTTGTGGTTGCTTGGTCAAGGGCGCGAGCTCCGAGATTCTTCGACCATCGAAGCAACCGAGTTCCATGAGCGATCTGAGCATCACCGGAGAACAGATACATGGCCTGTTATCAACTTTACCTGGTCCATACTCTGATCTGGAGACTGGTGGTGCGCTTCCTTGGTTCGCTACATCACTCTATACCAGCGTTTGAGCATCTGTGGAGCTCAAGCGTCAATACATGGGTTGGGAAGCAAAAGGATAACGATGGTGGAGCTTCCAAAGAAGCGAAGGTTCTATTACTCCGTATACGGACTGCCTACCTGGGACGGGCGCTTTCTAATGCCCACGGTATCTATCTCCGTTCCTTCGACCACGTCCACGATTGCCAGCTCGCGCGAACGCTCTACCTCCTCCAAACTCTGGACCTCCATCGACAAGAACATCACCATCCTCGAAGGTATACCGCTTGAGCTGATCGAGACCGCGACCCAGCGAGTCTCCATTTCTCTTCATGTCGGCTCGTGGATCCCAATCTCTACTGGTCTCACGATCCAGCTCATCAAGCCTGTCATCGGCGAGGTTGTTACTTACTGGCTGCCAGTATAACTTTGGCTTTGTCGAGGTAAAGTTGAAGAGCTTGTCCAACTCAAGGAAAGGGGCGGTGGCTTCTTCGACTACCCTTGAGCTGCGACGTGGAGGTGGTGGCGCGAGGACAGGCTGAGGAGAACGTCTCTGTTCGCTCTGAGCAAACGAGGGACGTCTTTGTTCACCTTGGGCGAAAGAAGGACGTCTTCCGCTCGACATGCTGCCTCTTGGCCCAGTAGGAGGAGCGTTTGGCGCGCCAGCATGCGTTGAAGCACGATGAACGACAACAGGACCTGCCTCGACAAGCTGTACATCAACACCGTCATCGAGAGGATTGTAAGCAAGCTCCCAGCGTTTAGCTTGACTAGGTTTTGAGCCACCGCTCGCCCGCTCAGTATCAAGGTATTCTTGGAAGCGCTCCTCGGGGAAGAAGTCTGCCCATAGTTGCTTACGCATGGGCTCTGATGGCCAGATTCGAGCGTGGGTGCTAGCTCGTGCTCTGGAGGCAGCAGAGATGGATGTGAATAGGACAAAGGCATGCGTGCGAAGAGCATCGACGTAACATTCCTCGACCAATGAAGCGGATGTATCAGAATGGTCCGGAGGTCTGGCGATGTCCTCAAGATGATCCCTCAGAGCACTGGGATTGATTGGACGGACCAGATGGCGAATGTACAAAGCACGAGTGGCCGGGTGAATCGCAGGAGACACAGGAACATCGGCGGGCTCAGATGCGGACTGGACGGGATCGGACTCGGCAGGATTGATGAGGTTCTTGAAACGACGCTCATTCGGACTCCGTGTTGATCTGCGCTTGTCTTCGTTGTTGGTGAATGGCTGGGTCAGGTCGTCGCTGGTGGACATGGGTTGAAGGGTGATGTCGGGTCGCTCCAGTGGAACGTCGGGCATAGCTACGTCGCTCGAGACGGGTTCTTGGTTGCCATCAACCTCTTGCTTCAGCTTCTTGTGGACAAGGTCTTGAGGTTCATCAGGACTAGGACTGCTTCTCTTTCTCTTTTTAGCGTCGGCTGAGGCAGACTCTTCCAGTGTGGCAGGCTCAGGATTAGCGGCGGTTGGTGAGTGGTCCATGACCTCAGGCTTGGGTGATGATGGAGCAAGGTCCGTAGTTGTTGTCTCTTGAGCGGGCTCTACATTGTCTTCTTCTGGCTTGTCCTCGGTGACTGGTAGTGAGTCCGTGGAAGTGAGACGATCGGTAGCAGTGAGAGGGTCGGTAAAAGTAGTGGAATCGGTGGTAGTGAGCGGATCCGAGCCAGCAGGTTGAGCAGACGTAGGGTCTTCTGCGGAAGTGTTTTCCAGGTCGTGCTGCTCCAAACGATCGATAAAGTCCTTCTTGAGCTTGAGGCCGGTGCTAGGGATGTCGCGTTCTTTCAATTCATCCTTGAGCTTGGCGACGGTAAGCTGGCTATAGTCCATGGTTGCGTTGACTGGTCACTGACAGAAATTGGGCGTGATAGTAGAGTGCAAGATGAGGGCAGAGAAATGGTAGACAAAAAGGCCGGCCTTGGCAATGACGTGAGTTTCGAGCGTCGAGATGCGACCAAGGGGACTATTGAACATACGGGGACCGCGATAACGTTTATTGTTCTCTCACTACCTCACCCTCTCACTCTATCCTGTCTCTTTCAAAACACAACACACGCGAGTCGTATCTCCGGGCCTGGCACAGCCACCTTCACATCCAAGATGAGCAACAAAATGTGGGAGGTCAGCTAGCTGCTCCGTGTCTGGGTTGCCATTGTGCCAATGACAATGTGTGCAGGTTGATCCCGAAACCAAGAGCAAGCTGCTAGACATCCAAAAGACCAACGAGAACAACCGCTGTGTCGACTGCGGCGCCCCCAGCCCGCAATGGGTATGCCAATCATATCTCTCCGAAATGCCTAGCCAACCTGCCGCTCACACTCCCTCCAGGCTTCTCCCAAGTTCGGCATCTTCTTCTGTCTGTCCTGCTCTGGTACCCATCGCTCCCTCGGCGTCCACATCTCCTTCGTACGATCAATTACTATGGACTCCTTCAAGGTCCAGGAGGTCGAGCGCATGTCCAAGGGCGGCAACAAGCCATGGAAAGACTTCTTCGATGCCCACGAATCAAACTCCCTCCAGGGCCGCACCTTTGACGAATGTACCATCCAGGAACGCTACGACAGCGATGCTGGCGAAGAGTGGAAAGAGCGTCTGACCGCAAAGGTCGAGGGCAAGGAATATGTACCGGGCACAAAGAGCAGTGGCATGGCTGCTCGCGCAAAGCCCGCTACCTCCGCTACCACCAGCAGGAGTCAAACTCCCCAGGCTATCTCGTCTACCGGTCCACCCTCGCAGAAGGTCCAGAACGAAGCCTACTTTGCCCGCATGGGCGCCGAAAATGCACACAGATCTGACACTCTGCCTCCTAATCAGGGCGGCAAGTACGCCGGTTTTGGCAGTGAACCCGCTCCCTCGTCTTCTTCAAACTCAACCTCAATTCCTGGTGTCGATGACTTCCAGAAGGATCCCGTTGCTGCACTCACAAAGGGCTTTGGTTGGTTGAGCAGCACTGTGACCAAACAAGCACAGACTGGTTACAATGGATGGGTCAAGCCCAACATGCAAAAGGTTCGTCGTCATGATAAATATCACCATTGTCTGGTACTGACATTGTAACAGCTAGCAGAAGCCGATCTCGCTGCTCAGGCACGCATGACAGCAGCACAACTAGGTCAAGGTCTTCAAACAGGCACAAAGACGGCCGCCGAGACCTTCAACCGATTTGTCGAAGGTGATGAGAGATTGGCTCCAAGAGGAGGAGCAGCCAAGGGTCCAGCAGCAGACAAGCGAGACTTCTGGGACAGTTTCGGCGAACCTCCTCAGGGTCCTGCGAACGACAAGAAGGACTTCTGGGATGACTTTGCTGCTGCCGGTGAGACTGCGACACAGAAGAAAGCAGCTTCGTCCAGTATAGGGACGAGCGCCATGAAGAAGCCTTCAAATTCACAGCAAAAGTCTGGCGATGACACGTGGGGTGACTGGTAGGTGCATGCAGTCAAAAACAAGAAATTAGGTCGAAGCAGATAGTTACATTTTCATGTCTGAACAAATACATTGGTATCGTGTCAAGATCGAGCTCTTTACATGCTCTCTATAGCGCACCCAACTCCTTGAGCTTGGAAATCATGCCGTCAACGTCCTCAACCTTACCACCTCCCTGTCTCGCCGGAGGCTCGGTGACCTTGACAGTCTTGAGTCGCTTGGTGAGGTCGATGCCATAGTCCTCCATGGTCTTCTTGACCAACGGCTTCTTCTTGGCCTTCATGATGTTTGGCAAACTGGCGTAGCGCGGCTCGTTCAATCGCAAGTCGGTGGTGATGACCATGGGTAGCTTAGCACGCAGTGTCTCGACTCCGCCGTCAACCTCTCTGGTCACAGTACATGTGTCACCCTCGACCTCGACCTTGGAGGCCTGAGTAGCCTGAGCCCAGCCCAGCAGACCAGCAAGCATTTGACCAGTCTGGTTGGCATCGTCGTCGATGCTCTGCTTGCCCAGAATAACAAGGTTGCGGTTCTCCTCTTGGACAACCTTCTGGAGCAACTTGGCGACACTTAGAGGCTCCAATTCGGTCTTCTCTTCGACAACGTGGAGTGCGCGGTCGGCACCCATGGCCATGGCTGTACGCAGAATATCCTGAGATTTTGTGGGACCGGCGGAGAAGGCGAGGATGTCCTCGACGGGACTTTTGCGCTCGCGCATACGGACGGCCTCTTCGATCGAGAGCTCGTCAAAGGGGTTCATACTGTGCTTGACTCCGGTTGTCTCGACGGCCGTCTGGGCCTTGTTGACTCGAGGCTTGACCTGTAGACGGTGTCAATCACAGCTTGCACGACGCAGACGGGTACATGAGCAGACTGACAGCATAGTCAATGACGCGCTTGACCGGCACAAGGATTCGTAGACCAGACATGTTGTGTTGGAGAGTGATGCGAAATAACTTGGGATGGACAGTCAATATCCGCCGCCGCCGTCACAAGCAAGTTTGGCAGCCGATTCCGACCTCGGCTTTCACCTGTGCTGGCTTGCACAACTATGAGGGGTCCTCGTCCAACACTCGGCTTGATTCGTTCGCCAGTCCTTGCTCTGGAGGAGGCTCTGTCTAACAGGTGCAATGTACGGAGTACTCTTGTATTCGATTTATTCATCAGCTGTTTGTCGCCATTGATTCAAGTCATGCCAAGGTCCAAGCCTCGAATTGTCACAATGCACATACGAACTCAATGAACAAAGATGGATGAATCATGATCGCTTTTCTTTCGTCATACTAATACATATTCGATGGTCGTCAAGTTACCATGCAGAATAGAGAGGGAATGGTAGGGCATATAAATGTCATGTGGAAAATCATATCTTTTGCGCAACCGGCTTCAACAAGGTCCGCAGTTAACTTGACGGCGCACCCAGTTCATGCTGCGTTTTGTACGGCCGCCGTAATGCTTGGTGCTTCTTGTCGTGTTTTGGGACAGGGCCTTGCATCCAGATGTGCTCGGCCCATCATGCTCGGTGACTTCGTTTACTCGGCCACGGCGGCGGAGGTGTTGGCAGAGCCCTCGGCGGTGGAAGGCTTGCCGTCAGTCTCGGCCTCGCCCTCAATGGGAGCGTTGGGGTCTTCATCCTCCTTGCCGGGGCTGTCGATGGCGACCTTGACGGCGATCTCACGGCCCTCAATCTCCTTGCCGTTCATGTCGGAGCAAGCCTTCTGCTGAAGCTCCTCGGATTCCAGAGTGACGAAACCAAAGCCACGGCCCTTGCGGGGCTCGTTGCGAGCCTGGAGCTTGCGGACCATGAAACGGGGAATGGGACGGAGAGCGATCTTGGCTGAGGTGGGCTTGTATTCAGCGAAGATTTCGAGAAGCTGTCAAGAAATGTTAGCCAGGTGGTCACGCGACACATATGGATTCCAAAAGCTCACCTTCTCCTCGCGAAGGTCGTATGGGAGGTTAGCAACCATGACCTTGGTCTTGGAGGGAACACCGTCCTCGGGAGGACCGCGCTGCTTGCGGGGGCGAAGAGCATCAGTCTTGCCAGCCTTGCTGGGGTCAACAGTGATGGCGTCCTTGTCACCAGGAGCAGCAGAGAGAGCCTCGTTGGTGGTATCGGTCAAGGGAAGGACCTGGCCGGGGACGTTGGTAGGTCCGTCGGTAGACTCGGCGGGTGCGTCAGTCTGGCCCTCGGCGTTGCGACCCTGTGCTTGTGGTTAGCGTTTGACCAGAATGGCTCTTGTGGATTGTGACTTACGCGACCACGGCCAGCACGGCCACCGCGACCGCGGCCACGACCACGACCGCGGGTGGAGCTACGGCGGCGAGCGGGCTCGGCAGTCTCGTTACCCTCCTGGGCAGGCTCGGGCTTGCGGGCGAGCTGGACCGAAACCTTGCGGTCGAGGATGGTCTTGCCGTTCAACTCGCTGATGGCGCGCTCGGCCTCAGAGGGAGTCGAGACGTCAACGAAGGCGTAGCCAACAGGACGAGTGGTGCGAGGGTTGGTGGGGATGGAAGTTGTCTCACTGTAGCCAGAGTCAGGGGTTGAAGGCCAAAGAGAAGAAGGCGAAGAAACTCACACGAGGTAGTCCTTGAAGAAGTCCTTCAACTCTCCCTCAGTGGTCGCATAGGCGAGGTTTCCAATGTAGAGTCTTCTACCCTCGGCGGCGCTGGCGATGACGGCCTCGTTCTGGGAAGCGTTGATGGGCTTGTCGCCGCCGGCTCCGACTGAAGCGCCCTCGGCAGTCGAGGTGGGCTCGGAGATGGTAGTGTTTGCCATTTGGGCGGTGGCAGCTTCGACAGACATTATGACGTTTGGTTGTAGATGACGCTGGAGCTGTGAGGTCTGGGGAGGTTGGATGGATTGTCGAGACCGCCTGTTGTGGAGGAAACTGGCTTGACGAGGGAGAGTTCTGGGTAGCTAGGTGCCCGATTCGTGGTGTTGGGGATGAGGGAAGAGTGACAAGTTTATCACTTTGTTTGGAGGTAGGTGGTGTTAATGGAAGGTGTTGTTGTCTCGTAACCTGGCTTGACTTTGGCACTGCTGCCACGGTGGAATTTCGGAAGTAGCGCAGCTCTAAGCAGGGTCCACGTCCTTGCCTTGGCTGGCGTAGCTTCGCGGGCTGGGGAAAGGAAGGCCTTGGAAGTCCGAAGTCGCCTCGCCAATTGAGCCAACACTCTCAGTCGTGAATCTGGCTGTGAGGTGAATTGATTGCTTTGCTTGACCTCACAGCTGAGATCACTCGTGCTTGTAACCCAGTCTTCCATTCACTTTCCTCTCACGACCGTTTCCGTTCCTCTCCCGCAGCATAGTCCGCCACGCGACAACAGCCTTCTCTGCATGACACTTCTTCAGAATGGTGTCTCCGGGCACAATACTATATCGGCCTCACAATCTCCCGCAAGAAGGTGATTGTCAGAAACGCACCTTCTACGAGGACTGCTCTGACTAGTTCAGACAAATTGTTGCCAGGCCACGCTCTGCCTTGATCCTGTATGGCTCCGAGACAGGCAATGCACAAGATGTAGCTCAAGAGATCGCTCGCTTGACTGAGCGTCTGCGTTTCGATACTACTGTCATAGATCTTGACTCGATAGAACTAGTGTGTGCCATTCTGTCGTCTGTGGTCGTGCATTCTCTGACCTTCAACAGCGTGATCTGCTCAAGCATACTATAGTCATAATCGCTATATCAACAACTGGACAAGGCGAATTCCCACAGAATGCCCGTTCCTTCTGGAAAGTCTTGTTGAGCAGTCAACTTCGACCAGGTGTTTTAAGGCGCGTCAACTTCACCACCTTTGGTCTTGGTGATAGCTCGTATCCACAATACAATGTCGCTCATCGTATGCTACACAATCGTATGCTGCAACTGGGCGCACAACTGTTCTCTGAGCGTGGGGAAGGCAACGAGCAACACCCGGAAGGTCACAACGGCGACTTTCGTGCATGGATCGTGGATCTGAAGCAAGGACTTTTACAGCATTTCCCCTTGCCTGAGGGGCAGGATATTATCCCCGAGGACGTATTCCTGGAGCCAAAGTGGTATCTACGGGTTTCTGCCACAACGACTGGAGCTAGCGCCAGCAACCAACCGAAAACTGGAACCTCCCCTGAAGCCCTTACTCTGGAGACTCCGCCAGCGAGTGACCTTCTACCAATACGAGACAGTGTTACTGCTGACCTTATAGCGAACACTCGCCTGACTCCCTCAGACCACGGTCAAGATGTACGACTCCTGGACTTCCGGGTGCCTTCCAACATCGATTATGGACCTGGCGCTGTTGCGGTCGTATACCCCAAAAACTTCCCCAAGGATGTAGATCAATTCATTGATTGTATGGGCTGGCAATCTATGGCCGATACGTCTCTGGAGCTTGTTCCTACCGTGGAGGTCTCGGATCTAGCTACATATCCCCCCTCGCCTCTCAGATATCTCGACTCGTCGAAGACAGCCTTCACTATGCGCGAGCTCCTAACAAACTACTTGGACATACTGTCCATACCTCGGAGGACATTCTTTGCTTCATTGGCTCACTTCACGAAAGACGGAAACGAGGACGAGGGTTACCAAAAGGAACGTATCCTGGAGCTGGCCAATCCCGAGCTGATTGATGAGTTATGGGATTACACAACGCGCCCAAAACGAACCATTCTGGAGATCATGCCTGAGTTTCCGAGCGTCAAGATCCCGTGGGAATATGCTTTGAACATAATCCCAGTCATGCGAGGCCGCCAGTTCAGCATTGCAAGCGGAGGTATCTTGAAACGCTTCGAAGATGGTAATACCAGAGTGCAGTTGCTTGTAGCGATCGCAAATCCTCCCAATCCCATCATCAAACTACGGAAGCGCTATGGGGTCTGCACTCGATACATCGCAACATTGCAGGCTGGACAGCAATTCAGCCTCACGATCCAGCCGGGCTACTTGAATGTGAGCCCGGACGAAGTCGATGCACCTGTGCTTATGATCGGCCCAGGCACAGGCGTCGCGCCGATGCGATCGATGGCTTATGAGCGCGTACAATGGGCAAAGAAAAACAACTCGAAACAATCCAGTGTGCTGTTCTTTGGATGTCGCAACGAGAAGGCCGATTATTTCTTCGCAGATGAGTGGCAGGACCTTGCAGTCCAAGGGCTCACCGTGTTTCCTGGGTTTTCGCGCGACAAAGACAAGCCGAAGACTTACGTCCAAGACTTGATTCGCCAGAAAGCAAGTCTTGTCTACCAAATTCTCGAGCGAGACGGGGGCAAGGTGTATGTCTGTGGATCTTCTGGAAATATGCCCAAAGGTGTCCGCGAAGCACTGTCAGATGTGCTTCGGGAACATGGTCAAATGGAAATGGAAAAAGCGAACGAGTATCTAGACCAGATGGAGAAAGACGGCCGGTACAAACAGGAGACATGGTAATGACTCTGTTCTATTATAGAGATCCGTGGTCGTCACACTTATATGTATATTATATATGACCATTTATTTGATCTAACGTCTCAATCTGCCAGCGATCATTTTGTTTGATGATGGCCGAAGCATCCTGGGCACTAATAAGACTCGTCACTACGTGCCTATACCGAAAGACCAGATCTATCGTTAAAGATCAATGAAGTTCAGAAAGAGTATTTTACAGACCAGGGTCACAACAGCTGCAACGTGGTCGGGGGTTCGGGACTATAGAAAGGCCGATATCAGGAGCGTCATCGTACATGTTGATATGCGCCACAAATCAGATCGGAGATGCAGAGCCGCAGAAGTATGATGAATATTGGATCAGCTTCCTGTTTGGTAAAGACTGTCGCATTATAGCGACAGAAATACACAATGCTCCGCTGGAGACTGGACTTGACAGTAATGCGATTCTGTATAGTTGAGTGCGATGCTGTTGCGAAGACCAGATCAAAAGCGGAAGGAGGCTCGCGTATAGTCGAGACATGTGCGGATCATTACGTGTAGACTTTCGGGGAGTTGATGGCCCGCGTCGTTATCTGGGATGGAGGCGCATTAAAGCTAGGGATCAAGGTGTTGGCCAGCTGCCGCACTCGAAGATATTCCCTGATGGATGACCAATCCTGATTCCTGACATCCTTCGCTCCTTGTCTGCGTCTTCGAGTATCTGCTGCCACCCTATAAACTCGTCCAGCCCTCACACGACTCGTCGCCAACCCCTGGCATACCCTTGACCATCCGAGGACGATAGCATGGATAACGACACAGATGCAGCCTTCATTGGCGAAGCCGAGATCAGGTCGAAGAATGCCAATGTGTCCAGGTCACGACCAGCAAGCGCCCGCTCGGGCGAAGAGAACACAACTATCGCAAGAGGAGGCATAGATGCACACTTGACTATCGACGAGCAGGACCCGTTGCTGCCACTCGAGTCGCGTCAACGAAGGGCCAGTGATGCTGGGTCTGGCCACGGCTGGGCTGGTGCTGAGGACTTCGACCATCTCCCATGGTACCGCAAGCCCTCGATCTACTTCGTCCTGGCCCCGTTCTTCGTTATGACCCTGGCATTTGGTGCCATTATATCCCCCAGGATCAATCTCATTCTCAACCTTGTCTGTCGCGAGTATATGTCCGAGCAGCAGACCAAGAACCCAGCGCATAGTTTCCTGCCCATCTTGTTCGACGGCGAGAACCCTCAGTGCAGGTCCCCGGAAGTCCAAGCGAGGGTCGCCCAATTCACTCTGTACGGTAACCTAATAGCCGGACTTCTCTCAGCCATCACCAGTCCGAAGCTGGGCGCCCTTTCAGATCGCTTTGGCCGTACCAAGATTCTCGCTTTGACAAGTATGGGCATCATTGCAGGAGACGCCCTGATCATTATTGCGGCTACCAAGCCTGAGACGTTCCCTGTCAACTGGATTCTCGTTGGATATGCTCTTGATGGTCTTTCCGGCTCCTTCATTGCTGCCATGGCAATCGCCAATGCCTATGCTACTGATTGCACTCCTCCTGCACGCCGCAACATTTCCTTTGGCTATCTCCACGGCTGTCTCTTTACCGGCATCGCCCTGGGTCCCATCTTGGGAGGACTGATCGTCAAGGCCACAGGAAAGATCTTGTCCATATTTTATGCTTCGCTTGCCGTACACGCCGCTTTCATCCTTTTCATCGCCTTCTGCGTCCCCGAATCTCTTTCCAAGCGACGCCAGCAAGCTGCTCAGGAGAAATACCAAGACGACAAGGCTCAAAGGGGTTCGTCCGACTGGATCGATCGAGTCCGAGCTGTCAACATCCTGGAGCCGCTCAAGATTCTGTGGCCCACCGGTGAGGGTTCCTCGCCTGCACTCAGGCGCAATCTTGTTCTACTGGCTGCTGTCGACACTATCCTGTTCGGTGTCGCAATGGGAAGCATGACCATCATCGTCATTTACGCTCGTTACCAGTTCAACTGGGAGTCTTTCGAGTCTGGAATCTTCCTTTCTATTGTAAATACTTGCCGAGTTCTGTGTCTCATCGTCGTCTTACCACTCGTCACCCGCTATGTTCGTGGCAAGGCAAGCGAGACCAAGCAGCGCAGCTCGGGCAGTGACAACTTCGATCTTGTTGTCGTCCGCGTCGCAGTCTTCTTCGACACTCTGGGATACCTCGGATACACTCTTGCTCGTACTGGTCCCCTGATGATTCTCTCTGGCAGCATAGCAAGCATCGGAGGAATAGGCTCGCCCACACTTCAGTCGGCATTGACCAAGCATGTACCGCATGAGAAGACCGGTCAGCTGCTGGGTGCGTCTGGACTCTTGCACGCCTTGGCCCGAGTTATTGCTCCCACCATTTTCAACGCCATATACTCGGTGACTGTGGGAAAGTTCACGCAGACCGTGTTCGTCTGCCTCACCGCCACCTTTGCTTTGGCGTTTGTCCTCAGTTTCTTCATCCGACCGCATATTTACCTCGAGAAGACTTCGGCAGACGAAGATTCATGATTACTGTCGAGAAAGAGTAGCAGCTTCAGAGCAACGAACCAATGTAGATAATCTAATGATGACCAATTTTATAACGTTCCCTCCTTGTCTGATTCACTTTGATTGCATTTTCCAGTGTGTTTGTTTTCGCAGATGCGTAGTGTCTATGTCACTTGTGGTTATCTTGTAGCTCTGGTGTTGATCTGCATAGAGCTGGCGCAGAGGTGGATTTGACATGCTTTGAAACACGAGGAAACAGAGCTTGCTGTGAGGATGGGGTTATGCAAGGGATGAGAATGCAAACAACTAAAACATCTACAGAATGGTATATCATGATTTTGCTAATATTACAAAGTGTGTCATGCCAGGCCTGCGATTACAGCAATGCCTCTTGCTTCATAAAGAACTTCTTAGTTTCCAAGCATCTCTGGCTGGTGCATCCGGGACATCTCAGACCGAGCTGCCTGCTGCCAACATCGCCACTCGCCAAATGGTCTCTTGCAAGCTCAGCCAAACCCTTGATGAATACAGGACTGCCGTTCAATGAGTCTGCTCTCTTGACACGGCCTTCTGCACCAAGCTCGTTGGCCTCGTGGATGATCTCTTGGTCGACTTCAAACAGTGTTTCAATGTGGTCCGACGTGAAAGCAATAGGAATGAGGATGAGATCCTTCTGGCCTCTTTTGACAAAGTTTGTCACAGTATCGCTGGTCTGGGCTCCCAACCAAGCGGAGGGACCGACCTGAGATTGCCAGACGAGACGGTGAGGGTTCTTGAAGCCCAAGCGTTGTTGGACTGCGTAGACCGTGGCAGCCACCTCGGCCGGGTAGGGATCACCTCTGTTGACGACGCTCATGGGCAAGGAGTGAGCCGAGAAAAGCAAGACAACATCCTTTCTTGTTTCCTCGGGGTACTCGAGCAACTTGGCCTCAATGTTTTGGGCGAAAGCTTCAACAAGGCCAGGATGCGAAGGCCAGCGGTCAATGACGCTCCAGGTGATTGCACCAGCTTCATCGATCTCGCCACCTGCGCGCTTGGTCTCGAGTCTTTGGCGCCATTTCCAAAGCTCGTTCAAGGAGCTTCCAGTGGTACTGCACGAGTACTGGGGATATTGGGTGAAGGCGACAGCTCTGCCTCCCTT
>Ga0058697_10000703_pt1 | contig 13710 bp, 11 predicted proteins | sample AgamicAsMae_FD_66619 | JGI IMG/M metagenome (GOLD analysis project Ga0058697, IMG submission 66619) | Agave microbial communities from Guanajuato, Mexico - As.Ma.e | ecosystem: Host-associated > Plants > Phyllosphere > Phylloplane/Leaf | place: Guanajuato, Mexico | collected 2012-06-04
TGTGTCATTGGGCTTGCAATCGCAGCTAATGAATCCTCAACACGCTTCCTGAAGCGCGGGTCATCGAGTCTCGCATCTCGTGTTCCAAAGTACAGGGCTTTTTCAGGCTCTGGGTTCAATGCGCCAGGATGCCGAGGAATGGCAGAAGTAATGCCTGTAGTGGCGGGTGGTGAAGTGATTCCAACTGCATCTCCCCAAATTAGAAGACGGGCTTGTTCGATACCGAGCTGTGCTGTGAGAATCTCTTCGGCGTGAGACTCCTCGTGGTTTCCATGGATTAAGTTCATAGACTCGACACAGTCGGCGAAAAGGTCAGCGAGCGAATATGCATCACTCAGAGACGTTGCGCTACTGTGGTGATCCATCTTTGATTACTGCTGTCTTTTTGATATCGATGTTGAAATTCGCCTCTGTTCTAGTTTTCCTGGTTCCGGTGTGGTCGCAAAGCTGTTTATCTTTGAAAGTCCCCCAGGTTCTGCTATGACATCGGCGGCGCGTAGGATCCTGGTGACCGGCTTCGATTTTTCAGCGAGGAAGATGAGACGGTACCTGAGGACAAATTGACGAGTATATAAGATGATAAGACCCAGCCATCTTTCTAGATCATTGGGACGCTAACACTCCTCAACTGCTCGATAAATCTTCTGGAAAGGTCAGAGCTTCTCAGCCAAAAGCTTGCTCCAAATCATGTCTTGGCGACGTCTTTTTTCTAGCTGTTCTTCCAACCCTGTCTTGGAAGCTGACTTCACGTCTCGTTCGACGTGACTCCTTTCGATATTCTCGTTCTAAATACCATACGATGTTAGCTGGTCTTTTACTTGGTTACTTTGGTATAGAAACATTCTACAGCTCGTAAACATACCCATGAACCCTCATTTGACGGAGTAGTGGACCACCGTCAGTTTCAGACGGCTGCCAACCTCACGGTAAACAGCAACTCACGCATCCGACGAATAAACTCCGATCCTTTGTACAATGGTTGTTCAACATCAATTGCCGTTCACGAGATAAGTTTACTCTGGCTTCGAAGGAACTGCGCAAGTTCTGGATTGGGTCCGTCATGTCCTTCCATCGCAGCCTGAGCTGCGTTTCCCCTTGCACCGCCCTGAACGTCAACATCAGCACCATGCTCAAGCAGCATCTCGACAATCCTCCTGAAGCCTCTATATGATGCCGCTTGCAGTGCAGTGCCATGGAATCCACATACAGGCACATTGGGGTCTGCACCTCTTGATAACAGCAGTAGTACCGTGCTCTCAAAACCTGCTTCTGAGGCGACTTGCAGCGCAGTGCCATAAGTACCTCCGACATGGTTGACGTCCGCTCCGCAGTCCAAAAGCAACTCGATGACATCGTCGTTTCCTTCTCCATCAGCAGCAGCCTGCAAAGCGTAGCCGAAAAAGCCGCTCGTCGTGTTAGGGTCTGCGCCATGCTCGAGCAGCATCCGCACGAGATCCCTGTTCGTTGGAGTTGTAGCAGCTGCTTGGAGTGCGTTACCGAAACTGCCCCCTTGGGCGTTGACATCTGCGCCATGTGCGATGAGCAGCTTTGCAATCTCTGTGTGGGCTGGACTGTTGTTGATAGACGCAGCCTGTAGCGCGTTGGAAAGTCGATCACTACGAGCATTTGGGTCTGCGCCGCAGGAGAGCAAGATCTTCACAACCTCAAGATGGCCTTCGCTTGACGCGGCATACAAGGCTGTGCTTTGGCTTTGGTCATCCCCAGTCAATGCGTTCAGATCAACGCCAGTAGCGATCAACCTCTCGACTTCATCTAGATGGCCCTCAGCCGCGGCATCGTACAGCAGACTTGTGTTGCTGAGGACAATCATGTTGTCGATACAATCTCGTCTTCCTGGTGGTCACTGAACACATTCCAGGAAAGAAAAGATAGCAGGAAAGCAGCACTACCTTATGCTGCGAGCGACATCAACGCGTGTTCAAAACCGCAAGATCATGTCATGAAATATCTAGGCAGCAGTCGCGGTGCTTAAGCCTCTGGAGTCAGCCACTAGATCCAGTTGCAGTAGCTGCGGCGATCTTTGCCTAATCAAGAAACCTTGGTGATCCTGCTCACTGTCTATTCTTGTCACAACTTCTTGAGTCAATGTCCTGATCTCTGTATTGACTTTGTTATCGAAGCTGACGTTCTCAAGTAACGAATCTTGATTGTTCTGCTGCAGAAAGATCCTATCTTCAGCAAGCTGGCCGATATGGTACCACGCTCTTCTTCCCTAGCTCCCCCGGACTCCTCTGCTTGGTAGCTGGGAGCTCAATTGTGTCTTTCTTCATCCCTCAATATCTGTGCCCTGGTTATCTCGAGCGAGATCCCAGCCTCCTTCGAGATCAATGATCCAGTCAATCTGAGGATCGGACCAAGGTGCCGTCTGCAGAGGTGGCTCAGAAGTCCAAGAAGTCAGCCAAGCGCTCGAGGATCGAGATTGATCTATCTACCAGTGATTTTTCGTCACCATTGCCGTCAATAACTTGAGGAACACCCGATGGCATCCATTGTATCCACTGGTCCTCTGTTCCTTCAAGCCACGGCTGTTGTTCTGTTTCGGGTTGCTCGTGACTGGCATCCACGTCATCATCTAAGTGGGCACCCGGATCATCCCGCCAATGATCATCTGGAGTCTCGTCGACGAAGTGATCAGGAACTGCTTCCCAATTGATGGGTTCTTCGTCCTCGTGCAAAAGCCCTGTCGACCGTGAGCCGTCCTCAGAAGGTTCGGGTGATATGGATGGTCGGTAAAGTCTGTAGACCGGTGGATCGGCCCACTGGCAAACGCAACCATCGGCGATTCCCATCTCTCTGCCACAGATGTAGCAGAAATAGACTCCACATGAACATCTAAGATCCGTCAGTGTATGATACCGCACCGGAAACAACTTGGTTAAGAGCTTACCTCATATGATTGCAACCATCCTGTCTTTGCACGATCCTCAGACAACTGTGGCAGCGCTGCCAACGCATCTCTTCAGCAAGTTCGAGTGTGGCGGCCAACTCGGTATCCGCAGGGCAGTCACCTACGTGAGCGGGAGCCTTGCAGGTGACACAAGTCTGCGACCAGCATCGATGACACGTTGCGTCGACTTCTTCGTCTTCCTGAATCTGAACAGGAGTTATGAACGCCGAGCACTCTGGATTCGAGCAATATGTCCTATCGATGGTAGCAAATTCTATTCCCTTTTCTCCGAATAGAATTTCGAACTCAGGATCTAGAAATCTCTTGACATGCTTGATGGGAATCGGAACGTTGGCGCAGCACCTAGGAGGGTAGCAAGATTCGTCTGTCACTGCTGCACCGAACATAATGCTGATGCATGAACCGCAGTAACAGTGTCCGCAAGATGCAACAATGAGATCTCGGGCCGGCAGTTGTTCTTTGCAGGCTACACAGTGCACCAAGTTCTGGCCAGAAGCAGTTGTGCTATGCTGGATTTTGTCGAGATCCAAGGAGTCCAGGAGGTTCGCAATGGCATCTGTGTCATGTGGGCCGACTGTCGCGATCGCCAACTCGACAGCCAGGGAGTTGTATTCACCTCTCTTTGCCAGTCTGGCCATGACGGTACGAAGCTGAGACTCTTCATCCGGCGCAGCGTCGACGACTGTGACGATATTGGAGAGATATAGAGGAGGATGTTTTGCTTTGTGGGTTGCTGTAGCCAGGCTCGAGAGTAACTCTTGACGATGTTTTTGGTGTGCGTTGTCAAGTTCTCGGATCAGTGCAGCGAGGTCGAGAACTTCTTGATCACCGGATTGGTGTGCCTCAATGGTTATTGGTTCCATGTTTCGGTCCAGTTAACGGAAGACTTAGCAGCGACGATGATGTTGAGCGAAGAAGTTGAGTATGAATCGGTGGTGGGACAAAGGAGGTGGAGCCGCGGTGAGTGCGAGCATGTATATGCTGATGGATTTTTCGGGTGTGAAAGTACTGGCAAGTACGAGTTTTGGTCAAAAGAACACCGTGTAAGAAGTCTAGTGAAAGAACTGACGCGGAATCTTCTTGAAGCCACTGACAACACCTGTGTAGGATGAGATATGATTTGAACGCCCGGCATCTCTTCACTCAAGTCTTGTTCCTTTGTTTGTGAGAAAGTCCAGAACCAAAGCCTGGAGATCGTTTGATGAACAACATATACAAAGGACTAATTGATGGACTAATTACCTTTTCACTTCATTTGTGCCTTCTCTATCAGTCAAATTCATCATATCAAAACATCGCACAAACACGCCTCTTGTGGATATTCCACACTTCACTTATCTCACAATCCATTAGATTCGTTCAGCATGATAGTTCTTTACCACTTGATCTCAATCCCCTGTCCAAGTCGAATATCCACCACTCTTTGTCTGCCAACCTGACCTCCGAAAACATGTTCCTTGATACCCTCAATTGCAATGGAAGAACTGCCCGAGAATGTCACTGACCGAAAGTGAGTCTCCAATATCTTCGACCTGCGACTGAAGCTCGTCGCGGATGATATTATACATCTGCACGTCCTCTGGTTCCGGGATATCGTACATAACCCGCTGCGATAGAGTATCTATACAAATACTTCAGCGACATACAGTGGATGTAGAAACCGTGCGAGCCAAACTTACTGATTCTCATCCGAAATTTACCTCGAGCTTTTCGATTCTTGAACGTCAGGAATATCAGAGCTAGATCTAACGGTGGCATCCCTGGGAAGCACAAATTTGCCAGTTGGACTGCTAGACGAATATCCTCTTGTGTTGTCGAGCTTGTAAACGACCACTTAGAGCGAAGTGCCCGAACACGTTTCGTCCATTCTTTTCGCCCTTCCAAATCATCGAATTCTGGGTACAATTTGCACAAGCCAGCATCGATGAGCTGCTGTAGAGAAACAATGCAAGATCGTCCTTTGTGGGTCACGTCTCCTTGCGAAAGATGTTCTCCATTATAATAGCCTCTAATCTTTCTTAGTTGGATCAAGTCGCCAAGAGAGCTGTCGCTCTGTGATGGATCGTGGCATCTCTGGACCAGCCAGAGGTCTCTCGCAAATTGGCCCGGGGGAAATTTATCTGTATCGAGGGCGCAGATTTGGACATCGGACGGGTTCCAGCTACTTTTTGCGCACATATAGATAGCGTATTGGATCACGAACAGTAATGAGTTGCTCCAAGACACTAAATTAGTGAAATTCGAGGCATCAAATCGTTGGTTCCAGAGATGTTTTCCAAGTCTTTCTGAGGCTTCTTGTTGCGACAGGGAGAGAATATTGACATGATCGACCTCAAGGTCGGAGTATACACTTGCTGCAGAGGCCACGACTGTATCGTCGGTTCTTCCGGAACTCGCTAAGTCGAAAGCCCGGAAAAGATATCCTGAAGTATGAGGAAAGTCATTGGCGCCGAGGGTATCTGTGGGTATGAAAAGTGTCGGACCACCAGGACATTTTTGTAGTGCCTGTGACCAGAACTCGATCCAGATCCTCTTGGTATATTCTCTCGCTTCCATACGATCCGCATACTTACGTTCACGCTCTGCCTCAAAGCAGGCTGCATAGTTTTCATCGATCTGAAGACGATCCTCGTGCTCGTAGAACTGCTCGCTTTCGTAGTCTGGATCGTAAGGCGACGCCAGGGATGCTTCGCCGATGTACTCCAAGTATCTATCGCAGGAAAGGCGACCCGTATTGTTAACAGCGCGCTTATAGCATTCTTCCAAGATCTTTAGAAACTTCGGCTCGGTGGATCCAGTGCTACTGAGAACATCTCGGACTGTGATTCTTAGCTCTTCTTTGAAGTGCAGCAGCAACTTCTTGACTTCCGAGTTCTGCTGACCGAGCGAAGATATCCGAGCCATCACCAGATCTTCTTTTCTATCACCCATCGAAGTTACGATTTCTGTAATCGCATTGGCATTTTCACTGAGAGCATCTAGAATAGCTAGATTGCCATCCAGGCATCCACCAGTGTTCAGATCTCGTAGAAGTTGTTCCGTGATCCTGGTCATGCGCTTAGCATAGCGCACTAGACTCAAGCCTTTCCTCCTGAGTTTTATTCCATCTTGCCGAGGTATCCAAGGCGAACTGTTGTCGGCGACAGTCAGTCGTCCCAGCATATTGATGGTGTTCTCGAGGTCTGACATGATAGCGCTGAACGAGAATCGTGTTGTGGGAGGAAGCGAAGTGAGCAGAGGTGCAGAGGTGAATGTTTGGGTAGTGCTCGTACGATCCCCGTGTAGTGTGTTGGCGACGAAGGCTGTGATTGGTGTAGTTCATGCAGGTATAATATCATGATCCAGTGACGAAGCAATCATTCTTATCCAGGAAATTAGTGAGGCCGCTCGCTTATGCTCTGCAATACCTTTCCGACAAAATCGTCTTCTCGAAGCATTTTGCGCAGTCCGAACACCGGAGCTGGGATTTTTCTTTCGCAACGCTACGAGACGCATAGTTCTACTTAGTCGGATGTGCCATATAGCTATAAACTGTTGTTGCATTCTTAAAAGCTGATCTGAACGCCACTCGCCATGCAAAAAGAATAAATGTGTAAAGCAAAAATTAGCAATATCTAATGCTGTCGCGCCCCCTTCCCCCTCAGTTCTGCTCGCAATCAACCAAAGGGTACAACTTGAGCACATCCCTGATCCTGCGTTTGCAGATGGGGCACTCTTCCATCCTCTTCGCACAATCGACACACGCAAGCACGTGTCCGCATTCGTAGAAGGCAGCATTGACTTCCGTGGAGTAGCAGATTCTGCACAGCTTGGCCTCGTCTTCGCTGATCTTGTGATATGTGGTACCTGTGCCCGACTTCTTGCCATTCTCCCAATTGCCAGTGTAGACGTTGCCGGTACGGTGGCTTGTGTAATTGCCATGACCTTGTGGTCGACCCATAGCCCACTGGCCATCATAAATATCCCCGTTCGCGTACGCCATCTTGCCGTACTCTGAACGCTGATGATGTCTGAAGTTACCAGAATATTCGTTGCCGTTGAGGTAAACCATGTGGCCGTAGCCGTGGTATTGGCCAAGGTTGTTGACTTGCCCCTGGTAGTATGGTTGCGAGATATAGTCTATCGTGATATCGTTCAGTGTCTCGTCAGACTGTGCAGACCCTTCGGAAAGGTCGTTCATTTCTTCGTCTTCGTCGTCTGTGCCTCCGTAATGCAGAGTATCGTCCTCATTGTTTGTAGTGCCTGACTGAGAGCCGTACATCTTGGGGATCCACTCGGGCACATCCCATGACTCCTTCGCACCCAGCTCAAAAGCGTCGGAACCGCGAACATAGATGACCACATATGCTACCGCACTATCTTGACCTGGAACATGATCATAATTCATGGGGCGGTCGGAAGGCGTGCACGGCTCCTCGACGGCTTTGGGCGGGAACACGCCCTCTTTTGTTCCAACAGCCTGTGCTCTGGTCTGACACGCAGGATCCTTGTTGTGCATGTACGTATACCAAAGGCCTCCGGGCCCGCCAGGGCGAAAGTAGCTCGAGTAGTTGCCGGCGCGTAGGTAGCCTTCATGGGTGATGAATCCGTAGAGAGTGTACGTAGAGCGGCGGGAGCGGCGGCCGATCGTGATCTGGTCGTCTAGACGCACTTTGTTGAGGAGTTTCTTCCATACCCGCTTCTTTGAGTCGAACACTTGGCGCTCGAGCTCAAGAGTCAGTACCTCATTCTCGAGTAGTATCTCGGGCAAGCCTTGGTCGACGATCTCCTGAATCGATGTTTTGCCGATGATTGACTGTTTACAACGTCGATTGCCAGAGAACGAATCCGTCCCGAACAGATTGTATAGTCCTCCAAGGGCAGCTTTGTTGACTTTTAGCCTGTCTTCCATGTCGACGAATAGAGACTCCATAGTCTGCATGGCATCCATAGTATGCGAGGTGCCGCGTTTGGAGAAGAAGTCCGCAACAAAGTCACCAACATGAGGTGCACGAGGATCCTTGTTGATCCAACCGACTCTAGATTGCATGCGCCACAGGATGGATTGGAGGTGAGAGATTATGCTGTCGTCTTGCTTGTTGAAGAGCTTGGTAGAGCCGAGATCGTAGAGCATCCGACGGAATGGACGCAGATGCAGCCACAAGGCCAACACAGGATACAATGCGCAGGCCTCGAAATCACCAAAGAACGGTTGCAAGCCGGTCAGGGATAACCGTTGCGAGTCTTTAGGGCTCCACAGGCAGCCGGTAGGGTCATCGATCACGCGGATGAATGCTTTGATGGCTAGAGTATCATTGCGAAGGAGAGGTTGTCTCTGAGCATAAGAGCGACGATGAATTTCGTACCAAGGCATACTCGTGAAGCGAGTCCAGCCGTGGTCAGGTGAATCTTGAGAGAACTGTGAAGCGTCTGCCTTGAACTCGTTTACGCGAGGTTCTTCGGGGTTGTAGATAACAATGGATACCTGCGCAGCAACAGACGTACGTCTCATGACCTTGGCATCACCTGACAAAGGCAGGGGCAGCTTGTCCGCGGGCCATTCCTCTGGCGGTGACGACTGGACAGAAACATTTTCGATGTACAGACTGAGTCTATCGGTATGCATGTTGCCGTGTGGCAGCAACTTGATCCTCCAATCGTGGCCGCCAATGCGGACGGTAGGCGATGTGATGAGAAGACTCTTTCTGGGATTCTCTTTTGTGCCGTTGAAGTCGTTGAGAGTCCACTCAATCTTGCCCTGCTCTTTCGGTACCAGTTCCGGGTCTTGTAGATCGAAGAAGGTCCTTGATTGCCAATGCTTGTCATCTAGAGCACTGTTTTCGACGTATCCTCGCATGATTCTGGTTTCTTCGGCGTCGGGAACTGTCGTGTCTTCGTTGAAAGGATAGAAGCTTCTTGCCCGCTCGTCGCTGATGTGGCTCCTGTCATCATCTTCGTCGTCCTCTTCCTCGCTGTCCTCGGCTGCTGCACGAGGAGCGGGCGCTAAAGCTGGGGGCGGAGGGGGAGTGCCGGGATACAGATCGATAGGCAGCGATGGGTGTACAGGCGCAAGCGGGGGTGCGTCAACAGCGTTTGGGACGTCGACGATGTTGACGGAGGTAGTGGGTGTGTTATGAAGGGGTGAGTTCTGTGGAGAGTCAGCATGTGGTGCATCGACGGACAGCAGTAGGATGTAGAGATGGTGTGCAGTGTGACGAATGTAGCATCCTGAGAGGCGGTGAGGGGGAGATACGTACTCGACCATCAAAGATGGGTTGAACGGGCTGTAACCAAGGGTTGACTGCAAGCGAAGGGTCGGCGGCAGTCCCTTCAGCGCTCTCCATGTTTGAGTCGTCGTGGATGGGAGGAGAAGAATGACCTGGAGGAAAGCTGGGGCTGTGAGGGATTGTAGGCCCTGGAGTAAGATGGTCTTCGGTGTCCATGATGGCGGAAGTGATAGATTGAAGGTGGTGAGCAGAGTCGTGTGATAGAGGTTGTGGGGTTGTTGGGTGAAGTTGCAGGGCGGCGTGTTCGTAGGCAGGAGCGTCGTGGATCGGGCTTGTCGTTTGCGCGTGTATCGCGTGTGCTGAGTGAGAGAGAGTGGCAGCCATGCTGGAGGCGTTGGCTATGCAGTTTGAAGCCGGGCATCAAACGACAGTCGACAGCAAAGCAGACAAGGCCAGCTAAAGGTCGCCGTGCGGTGTCCCTGGATGACTGTTCGCTCGCTGGCCAAGACGAGCCCTGGTCCAACCAACTTCTCTGGTATCACATGCAGCATGCATGCGCAATCAGGACATCCCCGCTTCTGCAGCCACACGCCATTCGAGCGCCAAACACCCAACAAACTGCACCTACCTTATGACGATGCCGAAGACCAGTCTGGCTCTATCCATACTAGCTAATCTGTAAGAAGCTTCAACCTCTGGCTTCAAGCTATCAAGCAATAAAAAGCTGTCATCTGTCATAACACGTCCAGCGTCCGAAGCTTGAATGCCGCCATGAGAGGAATCTTGAAAGGCATTGTTGCTTCTAACGTAAAGACCGATGTGTCATTTGTGTACCTTGTCTACGTTCGGTGGCTCGAAACCGAGCTTCGAAACCCAAGGGACAAGGCAGCAGCGACGGCTCTTATCTGAAAAGCAGATGCTCATCAAGGTGCTGCCTGCTCCTGACCTCGGCATTCGGAGTGGCACGTGCTTATGCTGCCCTCTTATTGCCGCGCGGGCGCTAGAGCGGCGGCTCGGCTCGCGCCTAATCCTTCATCAGCTTAGGCGCCCTTCTTCATGGCTAAAGTGGAATCTCGCAATGGTAAGACGAACTCATGCACCTTGCCTGCACTACTCCCTTCCGCCTAGAAGTGTTTCGGCCTTGAGCGCATACTCGCATCGGTTTGGTGCGTCGGTTGGGATGTTCCACATTCTACCCAGGCTGCAGCGTGCCTGGAAGGGCAAGAGTTTGTGCCTCTTGTCCAATTTAGTTTCTCGTATCTTTGGAAACGTTCAAGCCACCTTGGCGAATGTTGATGCAACGATCATAGGGAACACAACCGTCGCCTCGGCGTAGACCTGCAGGTTGTCGTGTGTCAGCATACATCTTCCAATCATCTTCCGAATCCAACCGCCGCAAGCAGTAGTACTCACTTTGACGCTCTCGCCGTCGATCTTGATCTTGCCCCAGCTGACGGCTTCATCTGGTCGTGCGCCCGCGTCGCTTCCATCAAACTCGTTGCCTGTGTTGATGATGACGGCGCTTTCTGCTCCATTGCGCATGAGGCAAGCATTGGCGATGTGGTGTTTGACTATGCCTCCTCCTAAGATGATCATGCCTGCACGCTTAGCCCTGACTGCGATTGTGTTGATCTTGCGGATATCTTCCACAATATCAACACGCAGCTGCAGTGGTGAAGCCTTGAATGTGTGGAAGTACAACATGTCGCCCAAACTTCCATCCGTTATGGCCGGACAGAACACGGGAATGTCGTTCTTCCATGCCCAGTAGTATACAGAGCTCTCGTCGTTGATCTCTTTTCCAAGTCTGTTGATCATCTTGCTAGGAGTCCAGTTGATGGGCTCCTCGGTGTCCTTGGATGCCTCTTGTTCTTCCAGCATCTTGTCGAAAATTGGTACCACCCAGTCCTCGAAGGCGCAGTAATTGCTGTTCGGCACGACCAGGTTACCAATTCTGTTCATACCCTTGGCTCTCAAGGATGCTCCAGCCGTAGAAAAGGCACCAAGATATGTCGGAGCTAGACACTTGATAAAGTCCTCCTCAACGCCTCCAGCAGTAGTGACAATGGCTGAAACATGCTTGTGCTGGACCAACCATCGGAGAGTCTCTCGCAGACCCGAGGAGATGAGGTTTGATGTGTATCCTAGGAAGATAGTTGTGCCTTGTCCCGTCTCTTCATCCCGCCATTCACGCTATGGATCTTCAGTCAGTCGCGCTGCTAGCTTCGAGATCTCAAGATCAAATTACCATTCCGTTGATGATCTGTGTTGCTTGTCCGACCGATGTTGCTTGGAACCCCATGTTTGTCATACTCTCTACCATCTCAGCTACGGTGATATTGCGGTTGGCGAATTTGTCGAAGTCGAGTCCAACTACAGGCACGGCGCCTTCAGGTACGGGATCGGAGGGCTTGAGGACAGCATCTTGGGCTCCGGTCGGCGCGGTCATGGTTGCAAAGTTGTGTTGGCGTAAACGAGAGAGATGCGAATGGCCAGCGCGAGATGAGCAGTGTTGTGCTTTGAGTCGACGGCGACTATCTTCTTGTCCTGGCACGACTCTTGGTCTAGGAGATTTTCGGTGAACCCTGAAATTTTTGAAGCTTACTAACGCGACAGCTCACTCTAAATACAAGCGGCTCGGCACGGTTATACGTGCAGTCCAGCTAAGTTCTGATGACGGTTGGACGGGAACGATTTGCACCCAGATTCGAGTGCAATTCGGATCGTTATGGAATCTTGTTGACGTCGACAACAAAAATCTCCGACCGTATGTACAGACACAGAGTGTTGATGTCGGTCGTGCAGACCACTCATCAAATTTGGAGATCGTCGACATCTCGATTCGCAAATCCCTGCGGCGCGGCATCCTGGCTTGCCTGGGCTTGCAGGTGTCGCAGCCGAGACTTTCGAGCTTCATGGCCGTTACGATACCTCAAATGACATATGCGATCAACCTTTCATCATTCTACATAGCACGCGTCTCGCACAACCACTGCACCCTCGGTTGTGATAGTCTTGACAGGTGTTGTTCTGTTTGTGCAATGTGCTCTTTGTTCTCCAGACCTTCAATCTCCAGATGACTGGATTTTCATCAATGTCTGCTTAGTTCCTGGCATTCCGCCCGAGCGTACGGTTCCCACGGGTGGGCGTACTATCCACGAGATGCGTGAAACTAAAAGCACCGGCCAATCAGCATGACATAGAGTTTAGGCTTTCGTCGCTCCGCACGCCTACTCTACACGTTCTGTTTCTTTCTCCTGTCTTTCGACATCCTCCAGACATACATCTCCATCTCACTCCGACGACCTCAGGACTCACGGGGACATCGATATTCGGACTCGGCATCATTTCCGCTTTTTTTCGGTGCCCAAGTGACCATCCCGCCAGCCTCTTTCGTCGTGATCGTTCGAGATCCGGCCATTTTCTGGACTCTCTCCGTCAAATCACTCTCTAAAATCAGCCTCCGAAAGTATTCCTGCCTTTTGGCTTTGCCACGAGCTTGAAAGCCGCGTTTTCAACCCTCGAGGTCATCTCTTCCTGGTGTTGATAGCTGGGAGAGAAATTGTGACACAGAACACGGGTGATTCGAGAGTGCCTTGTCTTCGAAGGCCCACAAGCGCGGATCTGCAAAGCCCTACTTCAGCCTTGGCATTTAGATCTGACTTGCCAAATCTTGCCACGCCTCGACTGCAGGTTTCATCGCGCATACCACTAATCAACTCACTCCTTTGACAGCGAGCGCAAAAACGTCCAATTGCGCGCGCTAGTTTTATCGACGAATCCGGATTAAAATAACGATTCACTTCCAGCACCCAACGGCGCATCACACGTCAACGCAGCACGTGCCTCACGATCTATTCTCCTTCACGATAATGTTTTGTGCTGTACTTTAGTAGTATGTCGTCACGCTTTCCTCCGGTACACGAGTCCCGGTATCCACCTCGCGCTCGGTCGAGATCCCCGCCGAGATATGAGGGATGGAGACCAAATGGACCACCAAACCCCGGATTCAACAACAATAACAACAACAGACATGGCGACTTTGAACGAGGACTAGATCCTCCCAGAGGTCCCAGAACTTTCAACGACAGCCCCAGAGGTCCACCACCAGGCCCAGGAACCGGCCCATCAGCACCACTTGGACCTCGCGGTAGAGGCGCACCACCGAGACCCGAGTTCAGAGAATTGAGAGACGCGCCCCCTTTAGGAACTGACCGCTCATTCAGAGAGCGTGACTTTGATCGCAGAGCGAGACCCGTGTCTCCTAGAGCTCGTTCACCTGTAAGAGGTTTCAGAGATGGACCTCTTCCGCCGCGTGATCTCGACTTGGGCAGGGGTCGCCGTGATTCTAGAGACGGCCCAATCAACGCTGGACCAGGTTATCCAGATGCACCGCCATTCGGACAACCCCCATTTGGCAGGGGTGGCTTCAACGGCCGAGGTCGAGGACGGGGTAGTAGAGGTGATTTCGGCTTCCGTCGTGGACCTGCAGACGATCGCAACACCTTCAGACCTCGAGACAGATCGCCGCCTCCCACAAGGTGGGGAAGCGTATCTCGCGGTGATAGGGACGAT
>Ga0058697_10000705_pt1 | contig 13682 bp, 9 predicted proteins | sample AgamicAsMae_FD_66619 | JGI IMG/M metagenome (GOLD analysis project Ga0058697, IMG submission 66619) | Agave microbial communities from Guanajuato, Mexico - As.Ma.e | ecosystem: Host-associated > Plants > Phyllosphere > Phylloplane/Leaf | place: Guanajuato, Mexico | collected 2012-06-04
CTACTTTACCGCTGCGCCAGACCAGGGCTCGATGTAAATAAAGCAGATTGGCACCAATATAAGTCCTCATGGCTGGGACCTTCACTTCGGGTTCAGGATTCAGGGGCACGCTGTCTCGGATGTACCTTCTCCAACCTCATCGCGTACACAATCTGACCATCTATAACCCATCGTGGCTTCTCTGTATCGAGACCAGGCCGCTCGGTGGTTTGATAGCAGTTCGGGATTATTATGATACTGAGAGTGTTCGCTGAAGTGGTTTGCTTCACTTTGTGATTTGCCATTGCTCCTGGACAAAGGACACTCTGAAGCACTCGAGACGCTATCTTTGTGATTAGTTCACTGTTGCAAATCGAACAAAGCACGTGAGGCAGACGTCCGGAGCACAAAGAACACCATCATCGGAAGCGCGCTGCTTCTTTAATCGTTCAGAAGCCACATGGCTGCCTCGAGCACACAAAGCCTGTATATTTATTATTGCTGATCCCCTCGGGGCATTTCCCTGATTTTTCTTCAAACAAACATACCTACCATACTCCTAAACGCAATGTACACCAAAGCAATTTTTCCCACGATATTCCTGGCAGGCCAGGCTCTCAAGGCGCTAGCTCTCCCTGCCACTACAGTCACCATTCACAGTATAATCACCAGGACGACAATCGTACCTGCCAAAACCGAGGCTGCTGGCTCTAATCCTTTCAATGTTGCTACTCCAGCTCTCTTCACACCTGGAGCCAACAACACCTCTCCTACTACACTTTCTAGTTTCAGCGATGCTTCGCCTTCCACTGCGACTCAGTTCGCCATCACCGTAACCAAGACCGAGGCCAGACCTTTCCCGGTGTTCATTACTGTGACGAGTTACTATTGTCCCGCCCCTACTCCTGAGGTTGTGCCCAGTTCATCTATTGATTTCCCAAGAATCACTTTCGTCGCTCCCTCAAGCACATCTACTCCAGCACCCTCGAGCACAGTGCCTTTCTCCCAGCCCGTCGAGATGTCTCCCGCCCCTGCAAGTACTTCCACAAAAGCTTGTGTCTACCCCATCCCAGGTAAGTGTGATATCTAAAGGCGGTAAGGCAAACACTCTTTCTTTTCCTTTCTTTTCTCTTGTCTTACATTTTATGTATTCTCTGTTATTGTACGAGTAAATTCCAACCGTTGTATTCTGCTTTTCTCTTCACATCTTATTTACAACAAGACCTCTGTCTTCACTATCCTGTCACTTGTGATCTCCCTCGCCATCATTCGAGATACCATCATTTTTTCAATCGAACCTTTTTCATCCCCACCGCTCTGTTCACAAGAGCCTGCCACAATGGTAAGGATACCTGCAGAGTCCGCAAATATCAAAGTTGGTTGCCTGATCTGAGGTGCAACACAGATTAAGCTTCCCGTAGGTCGGCTGACTTGACGATCAGACCTACCGCGCAAATACTTGCGCTCACAACCAGCCCCTGCTAACCTTTATATTCTGGATAAGTGATGTCCCCTCTGACCATGGTGGTGCAGTGGTCAGCACACCCGATCCGGTAACCTAAGTCCCTACATTCGCTTACCTAAGTTCCTAATTCTCTCTCTCGAGGATCGGGAGGTCGTAGGTTCGACTCCTACCCATGGTGTTTCTTTTTATGCATCTCTCATTATCGCCCACGTTCTTTCTTTGTTTTTGTCGCATACGTCTGTTCACATGCACATTTCCTTATCTTGCTCTCGGAGCGAAAGGGGCGGAGGCGAGTCTGCTTGATTTTCGCAATGAGACCACAAATTTTGCTGATGTCCGCTACCAAAAACAAGACATATGCTTGAACAATAGCAAGATACAAGATTTTGATGTTAGTCTCTTTGTGTGGGTTGCGATACTCTGCTCCTCAGCCAAAATTGTGTACCGAGCATGGGATGTGCGAATGACATCTATGAAACTTATCACCAATTAGCCTCGGTATTTCTCAAACACAACAGTCTATCTACAGGCGATTCAACTTGCTTTGATCCGAGAAACCACTTCTCAGTTCCATACCTGCGATTGCATGGGTGTCGCGTGGTAAGTCTTTGTCCCCGAAGAACAATGTCAAGACTTCGAACAACACTTGACGTCAGCGACTCGAGATTACAAACGGTGAGGCGAGTCGTTCCTGACTGGTTGTAACAATGCGACCACGTGGGAAGCAATATGTCTGGGTCGGCGTGAAAGAGATGTTCAATCTACGACCCTCCAGTTAGGGGCAATCCACGCTCTGAAACAAGCAAGTGGGTAGACGCATCACGTTGGTAAGAAAGAAGCTTCTGACTTTTTTTCTGTCTATCTTCTCTTCTGATTTCTTTCGGCTGGACTTGATGGTCTATAAGCATTCTGTTCCATGTCGGAGAAACGAATCATATCCTACTTTGCCAACGAACAAACTTGATGCGATCTACTCTCACCATATTGCAAATGTAACTTTTCACTGCTCAAGACTTTTGGACCCGACCCGAGGGTCGCTCGTATGGGCAAACATGCTCCTATCTGATCTCTCATGCCCAGTAATTGCAACTTCCATACCCTTCTTTTCCAAATCCATACAACCGTCATCAACATTACTCAAATGTACCCCAACTCCCTAAAAGCATTCCTCAAAATCTTTCTAATCGTATCCTCCTTCAAATCATTATAATCCTGCATATCACCCCCGTTCTTTCCAATCTGTTCCGCGGCCATCATCTTGGCTTTAACATACGCCGCCTTATCCTCCTTATTCCCCAATATTCTTTTTCTGAAGATTTGATGTCTGACCACTTCAGGAGAGTCTGGGCCCCAAACGTGCAAATTCACCGCATAAGGCACGTAAGCGTAGAAAAAGCGATGTCCATGCCAATGAGGTTCCCTGAGTAGGAACTTAAAGCCTGCTGTCTCTAATTGAGACACATATTCTGATTCGGCATTGATGTCCCGAACGACCAAGTCGATGTCGATGATGGGTTTGGCGGGGAGATCGGGGATGCTGGTTGAGCCTGTGTGGTGTACAGCGACAACTGTGTCATTGTCGAGGGCAGTGATGATTTGTTGCTTTATAGAAGCAAAAATCTCAGGCCATTTCGGATTGTAGGGGACGACCTCTAGTGTTGGCTGGGTATCGCGGAAAGCAATGCGTTCGACGAGTTCGGGCTTGACTTCGGTATCTTGGATGATTTCTGCGATTGTGGGTGGTGCCATGATGCAAAGTTGTTATTGGGTCTGCTTATGAATTGTGATCTTGCCAATGATGTATAGAAGTAATGGACACGAATAGGGAGGTTGTGAGATGTATACGACAGTAGTCGTTTCTGACCAATCAACGTCGCTTCATGTACGGTGGCCTAATGAGGAGACCGCATGTTGAAATCGCGACTGTACTTCTGCAACGAAGGATCAACTCCACTTGTATTTGACCGAGTATGGCGATAGCAATCGATCGAACAGCGTATCAGCGATTAGCACGTTGCAGCATGGACATTTCAGGCGCGATTGTCTCACGACCTCCCCTCGCAAAACCATGGCTCAATACGGTCACCACGAATATCACGATATACATGCAGATTCGTAGACATCGAAACACGGGATATAAAGCCCAGCTCTCGTAACCAGATAGATGTCAACTACTTTTCATTTATCGGAAACATATCATCCAAACATCAACTTGATCTTTCTCCAACAATCATGACTCCATCTATTCTTTTTCGTAGACTCGGTGCAAATGGTCCCGACGTACCTGCCTTGGGCTACGGCATGATGGGTCTCTCCCAGCCCGTCTACGGCAGTGTTTCCAGCGAACAAGACAAACTCGCCATGTTAGATCGTGCCTACGAACTAGGAGCCCGACACTGGGATTCTTCAGAGTACGTTTGCTTCCACTAGATCTCAAGCATTCCCAATGCTACACCACCATCAAACCAGCCAAACAATACCATTTCGTCTCACTACTAACACAAATCCAGTCTCTACAACGACAACGAAGAAACACTAGGAAAATGGTTCACCCTCAACCCCCACCTCCGCTCCTCCATCTTCCTAGCCACAAAATTCGGCTTCGTCAAGAATAAATTCCCAGCACTCAACAGCACGTCCTCCTACTGCATTTCCGCCTGCGAAGAAAGCCTGCGTCTGCTCAACATCCCCTACATCGATCTCTACTACCTACACCACCCCAACCCTCAAACCCCCATCGAAGACACAATGCGCGGAATGAAGTCTCTCAAAGAAGCAGGGAAAATCAAATACATCGGTTTATCCTCTGTATCCTCTGCTACCCTGCGTCGAGCAGTAAAAGTGGTAAAAGTGGATGTAGTACAAGTGGGTTACTCACCTTTCGAACTCGACATTGAAGGCGATAAAGGCACCAACCAGCTCAACACTTGTCGGGAGTTGGGTGTTGCAGTGGTGGCTGCAATGCCGCTTGGTCGCGGGATCCTAACCTCTACATTCGCTGACAATACACCATTGGATCCCAAAGACATGAGACCGTCTTTCATGCCTAGATTCCAGGATGGGAATCGAGAAAAGAATGTAGAGGTGTCCAAGCAGTGGAGGAAGTTGGCAGAAGAAAGAGGGTGTACCAGTGCGCAGTTAGCTATTGCGTGGTTGTTAGCACAAGGCGAAGATATTTTTGTCATTCCTGGAACGAAGAAGATAAAGTATCTGGAAGAAAACTGCGAGGCGGCAGATGTCAAGTTGAGTCGAAAAGATGTGGAAGAAGTCAGGAGGTTTGCAGAGACTTGTGAGATTGCTGGAGGATGCCTGCCGCCCAACTTTAAGAGCTTTACTTTTTCGGACACTGTTGAGGAGGAAGAGATGTGAGATGATAGGTGGATGCTTTGAATTAAAGAATACAGGCGGATGGTGGTAATCGAACAATCAAAAGTATAAACGCCGTCCTCTGCTATGCGCAATGCTGACTTTCCTAAATCCTACACCCTACAAAGCGAATAACACAATTCTGTCGCTCAGTCCTTCTAACTCTCATTCGGGCATCGCAGAAGTGTAGGGTGTATCTTAGATGAACATTAAAGGTTCAAAACGGTAAATCTCAGAGGTTGGGGCCAGAAGGTGATGAAGGTAAACGCCCCGTAACATGCAATCAGATGATTGTGAAAGAAGGGTCATCAGGTCATCATCTCTTGGACGCCATTCCAGTCATGGCCAATCCTTGCGGTAATGGCTTGCTTTGTCCAGGGCTAGGGCTCTGGACTCTGCTGGGTGCGGCTGAAGGTGCTGCCGAACGGTTGTGTGCCATGTGGGCTCTAACAAGGTGGCCGGCGGCGAGGGCGGCGCAGAGAGACAGCTCACCAGCAAGAACACCAGCGGCAATAATACGCGCGAGCTGACGAGAGTTGTCACCAGGGTTCGTAGGGTGAGCTCCGCGGACGCCAAGAAGATCGAGCATGGCGGCTTGGGGCTCGAGGACTGTACCACCACCGATAGTACCAACTTCGATACAAGGCATAGAGACCGAGATCTGAAGGTTTCCATGAAGGCTGGGCAGATGTTAGCATATGATTCAACAAACAGGGAGTATGCAAAAACTTACTTCTTCATGACAGTGATACATTGACTGCTCTCAACGTTCTGGGCGGGATCTTGACCGGTGGCGAGGAAGATAGCAGTGAGAATGTTGGCAGCGTGTGCGTTGAAACCACCAATGCTGCCTGCCATGGCACTGCCGATCAGGTTCTTCGAAATGTTAAGCTCGACAAGAGCATCGACGTCGCTCTTGAGGACGGAACGGACAACATCGCGAGGGATAATGGCCTCGGCGACAACACTCTTACCACGTCCGTCAATCCAGTTGATAGCGGCGGGCTTCTTGTCTGTGCAGTAGTTGCCTGACACGGAAATAACAGCCATGTCTTCAAATCCACTGTCCTTCATCACGCTGAGTGCCTGCTCAACACCCTTTGAGATCATGTTCATACCCATGGCATCACCAGTGGTCGTCTTGAAACGAATGTAAAGGTAGGTGCCTGCGAGTGCAGCCTTGAGGTATTGCAGTCTGGCGAATCTGGAGGTCGAGTTGAAGGCGTCCTTCATGATTTTTGTACCGGCTTCAGAATCAATCCAAACCTTTGCTTCAGCGGCGCGAGCAAGAGTCTCAAATCCAACACAGGGTCCACGGGTCATACCGTCGCCAGTAAGAACGGTAACAGCACCGCCGCCAGCATTGATGGCCTTTGCACCTCTGCTGGTACTGGCGACAAGTACACCTTCAGTCGTAGCCATAGGGAGGTAGTAGCTGCGGCCATCGATATCGATAGGACCGGCAACACCGAGAGGGAGAGGCAAGTAACCAACGACGTTCTCGCAACAAGCGCCAAAGACGCGGTCATAGTCGTAACTCAGGTAGGGAAGCTTGGAACGTTCCAGAGCGGCAGTGACGTGCTTGGTTGCGGGAGTGCGAGAAATAAGAGAGCGGCGGATCTTGACGGCACGCGTCTTGTCACCGAGAGTCTTCTCAAGGGCGTAGCCAGGAATCTTGTTGCGGAGGGTTAGTTCGGTAAGCTCCTCATCGTTCAACTCGGAGGTTCTCTTTTCAGCAAGCAATTTCTCGCACTCTTCCTTGGAGCGCTTCTGAATTGCACCATTGGTAGCATGTCCGTTTTCAAGACCTGCAGCGTCGATGTTCATCTTGGGATCGTACTCAGCAAGAGGAGGCAAGGGAGCTGCTTTGGGTGCAGTCTCAGCAGACTCGGTTTGGCCAGGCTCTTTGATACTCCAGCGTGCAGCGTTGAACAGGTAACCGTTCAGAACCAGACTGACAGCCAGAGCGATAATGATCCACTTGCTCAGAACAGGGTCTTCGAAGCTCTTGAGAACACCTTCAACGACTCTTCCGCCCATGCTGGAGAAGATACCGTTGGCGTAAGGACCGTCGAAAAGAGACCATTCGGGTCTGTCGGAAGAGTAATGAACCGAGGGGTACTGGAGCTCGTACTTGATGGGAGATAAGACGGTAACAGCGGTTGACTGGTTGCGAACCTTTGCTTGTGCCAGAATGTGGTCAAGAGCGTTTCCAGCAACCTTGAAAGGATCCATAGAGCTAGAGAGCGAGGGAGAGTTGTTTGCGGCGCCGGTACGGAAGGGGATAGTGCAGAAGTTGAGGACGTTGATGATGATGAAACCAGAGACCATGAGGACCTTGAATCTGGGGATGCTGCTATCGCGGACCTTGCGACCAAAGATCGAAGTCTCACCGTTTACAGCGTCAGGCTTCAAGCCGTCGTTGCTGGAAGCGACACTCTCGGCGACAGTGCGGCTAACGCCATCCTCTTCGAGAGCCTTGCGCAAAGCGACATGGCGCTTGATGCGGTTGACTTCGAGCTTGATGGTCAGAACAGCCGTGTAGAAAGTGAAAAGCAGAATGCAGTCGAAGAACAAGACCCATGCAGCCAAGAAACAGAACTGGCGGAGACCGCCCTGAATACCCGACATGGCACCGGCGATAAGCAGAGTGATCTCGACCATGTAGTCGCGCACAATGCCCCATCCGCGCTCGTGAACGGCAGTTTGCACGGCGTTCTGAATGGTCAAAGGAGATGAATCGCCGTTCTCGCGTCTGGGAGGGTTGAGAGCAGCCGAGAGCACAGCCTGTGTCAAAATGATGGGCTTCTCAAAACCAACAGTGACAACCAAGAAGGGCAGACCTTCGGAGAGCAGAACGACATTGACGGGGACACCCAACTTCATGGTGACAACGAGACCGAAAAGAAGAGCAAATGCTGACGAGAAAAGGACACTGGTTGCCAGCCAAGCATTAGAGCCCATGCGACGCATCGAGACGAAGAGCGAAGCAAAAGTCAAGTGCATGGAAAGGTATCCGAGAGCCATGATGATGATATCGAGAGTCTCAGCGTTGCGAATCAAGTCGGTGAAGGACATCCACGAGTTGCGGACCCATTCGCGCAGGGAGAAACGACGCGCCGAACCTCTTGCTGCTCTCATGATCCATCTCTTTTGCTCGTCGTCGTCCTCAGCAGATTCTTGAGCCGAGATCTCCTTGATTGAGGCCAAAAAAGCAGGAGTCTCGTCCGAAGGGAGGGAGAAGGCAAGAGTCGAGTCTTGAGACAGAGACAAGCGGCTGGCCGAAGAAGGGAGCATTTCGGCCGAGCTATCGTTGGGGATCACAACTGAGGGAGCATCGGCGTACGAGTCTGCAAATGCGAGGGTGATCAGGGAGAGATGCTTCCAAATTGTTAGTAATGTTTAGGGGGCGAGCGAACGTGCTAGGACAAACCTCTGCTTGAGCGTCGTTGGAGACGGCTTCTGGTTGCCACTCCCAGGCAGTCTCGGGACCGGCATGCAGAGTGCGGCTACCCTGGGAGAGAGCAGAGAAGTCGACCTGGTTGTTGTTGAACTTTGTCGAAGGCTCAAACAGGCCAGTCTCGAGGAGGCCAATGTAGGTGGTACTGGCGATCAAGGCGCAAAAGACGATCGAGTGGATGGGGTGAGTGCATGTCCTGCGAGTGACGCTCTGCAACAAGGGTGTGATGTGCTTGCTGTATGGACCTGGTTTGGCCGGGTCCTGAGGGCTGTAGAAGCCTCTCCAGCGCGCCGGAATCAACGAAGCACCCAGCATTGTTGTTTTTGACGGAGGTATGGTCCGGGAATGAGTGAGTCGATGGTTGAGCAGTCGATCACAGGCGCATCCCCTCACAGGCTACAAAGCAATTGACACGCCAAAAAGACGACGAGAACAACAGGGAGCTAGACGAGCGAGACAGCAGCAAGTTGGCTCGCTCCAAAAGTTGAGGACCTGCCTTAATCAAAGGCGGTCAGGCGCACGGCCACAGCGCGGGACGCTGCTGCCGTTGCAGACACACACGACAGAACAAGCTCCTCGACATTACCGCATCGGTCGGCCATGACTTCTGCCACAAGTCGCGCATACTCAAACCACTTCTCGTACGAGTCTCAGCCTCGACAACTTATTCTCTGCCATCTCACACAGAAGTTGACACTCTGTCCTGCATCGCTTGTCTGCCATGCTGCACTATGCCGTCGCTCTGCAGCCCGCGGCGGCCGCACCTCCAGAATTCCTCTGCCGCATGTTCCAAACACCCCCAGACTTTCTATTCATAAACCCCTGAGTGACAAAAAAGCATAACTCGTAAATCCGCCGAGTACCTTTGGACCATGAGACACCTTCCCCAAATCTCTCATTTCCCTCAACCAAATTCCACAGACGCCTCTGTCGTCGTTAGCTTCGATTGAATTGCATTGTTCCATTTGCCGTGTCTCTCCCTTGTCCCTTCCAGAATTTCCTTGGCTTTGTCGCATGTTTCGCTCTCAAACACCACGTTTTTGTGAACGCTGAACTTTTTTCTCGCGTGTACCGTGGACGCGCCAGTGCCCTGGAAAGCTGGCTGCCATCTGCTGCAAGATGACGCCTCCAGGAGTTGACATCTTGCATTCATCTGCACGAATCGTACCACCCTTGGCAGATCGCTCCCAGCCTTTTCTGGAAACTTGGAAACACGAACACATGCCGCTCGTACCATTGTGGCACTCCCCTCGGCCCGCTTTGTGGCTCTAATCAGATTAGATGGATAAGATGGTATGGAGAAGATAATCTCTATCACGCTTGATATATCACATGGCAGCCCTAACTTCACTTTTCGAGCAAATATAGCTGATCGTTGAAAAAGCCAATGTGGATTCTTTCCAAAGAGTGGATAGACTATAACAAAAGGCTTACGTGTCCAAAACCGAATGCCCTATTTCGCCCCACTGGAAATTGTATCTAGTAGGACTCAACCCAGCCATCGCTGAGTTCGGCAGAAAAGAGGGAAAGAAAGGGAAAACATTACTCAATACCAGTGTTCATCATCCCATGATCCCAACGCCTGTGCTATGCCCGTGACCTGCAATATATGCCTCGAGTGTATGCATTCGCCCTTTAGCTGAAGTCGTATTCATCTTCGTCGTCGCTGTGCTCGCTCTTTGGTCCTTTGAGCATCGAGAACCATCCAGTACCCGCCTGTTGCTTCTGAGGTGGGACAGGTGCCTTGAGAACAACTGGCTTGTTGCCCGTCATTGACAGAGGGGCAATTTCTTCGATTTCAATGTCTTCTCCGTCCATAGAAGAGTCATCGTCGCTGTCGTTATGAGTGTCGCGAACACCAACAACCTTGACGAACTCAACCACGGATGTGGTCAGATTGCTGGCTGCTGCATCGACAAGTGATATCGGTGCCAGGCCTTTGGCTGCTGCGTGGTTGCGAGTCACCGTAACGAGGTTGTTGGCATCGCGAGACACGCGGGCCTTGAGCGTCTCGGGAGTCGGGCCCATTGTGCTTTGCGAGAGATGAGTCGTCGAAGAGTGAGGAGAGCCAAGGTTTGAGAATGAACCGTCGACAGCAGATGTCATGTTTCGCACGCTTGAAACAACATCCTTGGCCTTGTCGAGCGCCGAGTGACGGGCAGAAGACCCATCGCGTGCTGCTTGTAGCAACTCATCGATTGAAATCTGGAAGTTCGTCACATCCATATCCTTTACCAGGCCATTCGGCTTGATGTGTTCGTGCTTGGATGATAGTGCTCCTGCAGCCATGTGCTCCATCGACAAGCCGATCGAAGATGCTTTGAGCGTTCTCAACTGTGTCTTGGTCTTCGCATAGCGAATTCTCCATTGCTCGTTCTCTGCTTCTAGGGCTGCGATGCGTGATTGCAGTTCTTCCTCCCTTTCCAAGGCTGTCTCACTCTGCTCTGACAGCAGGCGCATCTCCTGCAGATGTTGCTCGGCAGTGAGACGTACCTCGTCTGTAGTCTTTCGGTGTTGCAATAGCTCTTGCTCCAACTCCTTGTAGCGTTGCTGCCAATCGCTGTCATGATCCAGCGACTTGGCCGACGTTGCGTTGGCTCGGAGCATCTCGTTTTCTTTTCTGATCTCGTCCAGCTCGAGGTGCAAATCAGAAACCGCTTGTTCCGTACGAGCACGCAGATTGGACTCGGATTGGTCACGATCTGCTCTGGAGTGCTCGAGTTCGGCGTGTAATGTGTCCAGGGTCTTCTGTGACTCGACCATCTTTAGGTCATGCTCTTCTCGTGTTTGCGACCACTCGTCCCTGTCTCTGCTGTGATCTTGCTTGTGTGTTTCGATTTCTGCGTCCTTGTCGTGTAACTTTGCTTCCAAGTCTGCAATCTTGGTTTCGAGTTCTGACACCTGATGTTCAAAGGCTCTCATCGTTTCGGCATCTTTCTCGCTAGTGCCGGAGACTTGTCCCAGGCCATATGTCTCGTCGTCGTCTTCGTCGGTTTCGTCGTCTTCTACCATGGTGCTTTTGTTGGGAACCATGGTATTGCTCTGGAATGTTTGTGGGAGTGGTCTTCCGAAACTACTGCTCGGGCTTATAGGGAGACCGCGAGAATCGGTACGCGGAGGTGGCATGCTTTCGTCCGAGGGCGAATATGGCGAATAGGGCCCATTGCTGGGGGGTCCGGGCCTGATGCCGGCTGGAGGAGGCCCGCGCATGCCATTCTGTTGGCCCGACGGACGGCGCATAGCGTATGGTGGGTGCTGTCGGCTCGACACTCTGCTTGCTACACTGCCTGTGGGACTGGCAGGTCTATCCCCGTCGGGTCCGACAAGGTTCGGCATTCGGCTCCCGAGTTCAAAGAAGACATCGGTCGCAAGTTGTCGGAACCGCTCTGGGGGAAGTGTGGAGAGCTTTTGGCGTGCTTGGTTTCTCTTGGGGTGGAAAATGTTTCTGGGTGGGAGAGACGGAGGCACAATGCCTCCTGGTCGCCGGCGATCATCCTCGCGTCTTTGCAGCTCGTCGAATACGTCGGTACTCAGCTCGTTGAACTGAGTAGGCGAAAGACGGAGCAACTTGTCCCTTGCTCGCGTGGGCCGTGTGTTTCCCTGCTCGTCTCTCAAGTAGGGTGCGAGGTAAACCTTGAGTACCGAGTAATGGTGGGCCAATGCAGCTTCCTGGTTGTTCGACTTGACTGACTGTCTTCTGAATTCGCTGGCGGCTGGTGAGTATAGGCCAGGGCCGCCGCTGACGGAACTCGAGGAAGAAAGGTGGCTGTTGGTTGCGCTGGGTGAGCGCCGCGAGTGAGCGCGACTGGAGAGGCTGTTGTCGGTCGAGCCTTGTGACAATGGCGGGGAATTCTGGATAGGGACAGCAGTTCTGCTGGCTGCAGCAGCGTATGGATCATGGGCTAGAGGGGGTCCTTGGTAGCCGCGACCAGACAGAGTGTCGTCGCGACTGCGATTCGGAGCATGCATCATGTTGGTGGTCGATGTTGGTGGAGTGAATACGAGATGCTAGGATGGCATGGACGTTGTTTAAAGGTAGATTGGTTCTATTTTGCAATCATGCGCTTGACTCGCTCATCGGGAGCTGCAAAGAAAGCTGTCCAGGATAGGTGAAACGGATCGAAAAAGAAAGGAAAGAGAGAAACAGGGTAACAGTAAGAACAAACAGGACCCGGCGGCAGATGAAAGAGCGTGTGGACGATTGGAATTGCTCACGCGCGAGTCGAGTCGAGAGCCTCCCCCTGATACCGTAAAGTTAGACAATTAACGCCGTTGTATCTCTGAACCGTGATTCGCTGCCCTGGAGCGCCGGGCTCGAAGCGTGGCTCTAGCGCGACCCTGCCAAAAGCTGGGCAGAATTCCTGGAAGCTTTGAGATGTCTTCCATCCCTCATCCTCCAAATGATCAAGACAGAGCACGCTCCGTGCCGCGCGTACGGATACGCCTGCATACGCTTGTCCGATGCTGCTTCTACATGTGCATCTGCCCTGCTTCTAGGAAATAGCTGCTCTCTATCATATCCCGTTGTAGGTCATGAGCCGTCGCGTGAAATTGATCATTTCTATCAAGAACGCGTCGACCAAGGGCGTTTCGAGCGCACAGGGGTTCGCAACAACGCCACGTCCGACATGCATAGCCGACCGCTCGGCCGTGCATTGTTATCCAGCATCTAACTGTGATGGCCGCTGTTCACTATGACCGGAGGATTCCTCCTTTCCGACTGGCTCCACGTCTTATAGGGGTGAGGCTTGGGCCTTGCTGCCCTCGACTAATCCTGCTGTTCAAGTACTCTCTACGCTGTCCACATCATGCCCGAGACATTGCCATACTGGCAGGTCAACGTTCCCGCGGATCAAAGGTCTGCCGACTGTCCGGATTTTCTGAAAGATGCAAACGAGAAGGATCAGAAGATCCTAGCAACTCCAGATTCCGAGTTTCGTCGTCTGTCATGGCATGAGGTCCAGGAACTTATACGGACGAACCGCATTGATCTGTTCCAGCGGGTCCCGAGCGACTTGCGCCGCTACAAGGCTTATACTGCGAAGCTCAAGCAGGAATTCGGCTCGGTTATGAACTTTGTCATGGCCGAGAGATTGAGATGGCAAGATCTGATACCTCAAGGCGAGCCCTTCAGCAATCCAGGTAAGGTCTTCACAGGACTTCAAGTCGTACAGTTTTGATATTGGTCATAGACGACATCAAGATCTTGCTCAATGACTGGCCTTACGGAATTGATACAAGAATCGTACACCTAGTCGTATGGGTCAAGTTCCAACTGGAAGAAGACGCCATCACCGGCGACCTGATCGATTCGGCCAGACAGCAAATCGATTCCTACGTCAACCAAATATTTCGAGACCACGTTGGCACCGCAAATTGCATCTGGTTCAAGAACTGGGCTTCGCTCAAATC